>Ga0180430_10000836_pt1 | contig 32365 bp, 30 predicted proteins | sample SS_ome_9_FD_132999 | JGI IMG/M metagenome (GOLD analysis project Ga0180430, IMG submission 132999) | Hypersaline lake sediment archaeal communities from the Salton Sea, California, USA - SS_1_S_2 metaG | ecosystem: Environmental > Aquatic > Non-marine Saline and Alkaline > Hypersaline >... | reverse complement strand
TTTACCGTCGAAGCGCTGACCGAAGAAGCCGGACTGATCAGGCAGCGGGTTGCTGCTGACCTTACCGCGAGCGCTCTGGCCAATGCGCGGGCGTGGGAGGATAACGAGCGATGGCGGCGGAAGCTCGAGTTGGAAAATGAGTATCTTCGCCAGGAGATCAGCGTCGAGGGGGCGTTCAATGAAATGGTCGGCCGCAGTCCCGCTCTACAGGGTGTCCAGCGTCAGATAAAGCATGCTGCGCCGACTGACGCCACTGTGCTTATCCTTGGCGAGTCCGGAACGGGCAAGGAGCTTGTCGCCCGCGAAATCCACAAGCAGAGCAATCGCGGCGGCGGCCCGATGATCAAGGTCAACTGTGCGGCCATTCCCAACGAACTGTACGAGAGTGAGTTTTTCGGGCATGTCAGGGGAGCGTTCACCGGTGCTGTGGCTAATCGCGCCGGCAGATTCGAGGCCGCTGACGGTGGAACGCTGTTCCTCGATGAGGTCGGTGAGATTCCGCTGGATATGCAGACCAAACTGCTTCGCGTGCTGGAGGAGGGGCAGTACGAACGCATAGGCGCCGAAGCCACCCGCGAGGTTGACGTTCGCATAGTGGCCGCCACGAATCGTGACCTGAAGGGGGATGCAGACGCCGGGAGATTCCGCGAGGATCTGTATTATCGCTTGAATGTCTTTCCGATAGAAGTCGCTCCGCTGCGTGATCGCAGAGAGGACATTCCGCTTCTGGCCGAGCATTTTGTCAAGCTGGCCTGCAAGAAGATGCACAGTCAGTTGCTGCACCTTGCGCCGACGGCGTTGGACAGGCTGACGCGTTACGATTGGCCGGGGAACATACGGGAGCTTCAGAATGTTATAGAACGCGCCGTGATAACCGCGCACGGCGGAGTGCTGCATGTCGACCTGCCGCGAGAAGTCGATAGTCGGCTCGATGTCCTTGCCGATTCTGAGAATGACGGCGACTCAGGCGCCGCGGCGCGCGTGCTGACCGACGAGGAGATCAGAGACCTGGAGCGTCGCAACATAATCGCCGCGTTGCAACTGACGAAATGGAGGATCGGCGGGGCCGGCGGGGCGGCCGAACTCCTGGCGATACGACCGACGACTCTCGCATCCAGAATTAAGGCGATGGGGATAGAGCGGCCGTCATAGCGGCGGATGTCGCGCGGAAGCGAGTTTTGCTTGACACTCACCGATGCACTGGAGATAATACTCGCACTCTAGGCCGCAGCACGCTGCGGCCTGAGCAGCTACGGGGCGTAGCTCAGCTTGGATAGAGTGCTTGACTGGGGGTCAAGAGGTCGCTGGTTCAAATCCAGTCGCCCCGACTTGTTTGAACAGGAAGCCGTTCAGTGAGAAAACTGAACGGCTTTCTCTTTTTCAGAACGAGACTTACGTCGTTCAAACACCGGTTCAAAGATACCGCTCGCAGAATCCTCTGTTTTCCGGCGGTCGTCGAGGGCGTCGCGCCACTCGGCGAGTTCATCCAGGCTGATCGGTTCGTAGCTGACCACCGCGCAAGCCCGCTGCGGGGCCAGCCCGGGCGGGTCGCAGGGCTGGTTGACATACCGGGGACCGGCGGGCCGGACGGTCCGAACGAAGTACCCCGGGTCGGGCGGCAGGTGGGGAGCCTTCTCGCAGGCGGCGCGGAAGGCTCGAACATCCTGGGCCGGATCAACATCATCGATCACCCAGCGTCAGCCCTCGGGCGTGAACGCATCCTGGTCGGCCAGGTACTGAGCGGCCTGAAGGATGTGCCATCGCTGCCACTGGCGATGGCGCTTCTCGCCGTGCGGCTCCTGGACGACGCCCTTGTTGACCAGGTAGTCCAGCGTCGCCACGTTGGCCTTCAGGCCCCGCGCGACGAGTTCCGCTGCCGCCGCAGCCGTCCGCTTGGGGTACGACTGGCCGGGGAACAGCTTGTTGTAGTCGTTGGCGCTCATGACATGCCTCATGGTTCAGAGTCCTTTCCGAAAGAGATCCGATGGCCGCGATGGCAGCCGGTACGCCCCGGCCAAGCCCATCGCGACTTGCTCCGTAGTGCTTATTGCCGCAGAGGCCGAAAACTTCGCGCGGTTTCGGCGGAATTCCTGCAAAAAGTTCCAGTGCTGGAACAATCCGCCTCGCCGAGGCCCGTGCGGGGCCTCATAGAGTGATTACCCGCTCGGCCTGAAATCTCGCCGCCGACCGGGCGGAATTGGGCAGATTTTCTGCGTGTGCCCATACTGGTTACCTATGCCATCCGTCGGGCACCTGCCCGCGAAAGTTGGTCGCCACAGGGTTATTTGCAGAAGCGGCCCGAACTCCTTACACCCAGGGGCGACTTTTCTGGGTTTTTCCGCCTGCGGCAGGCGGAGAGCCCGCCGTCGTGGCCTCTACCTTTGTTCTTTTGCGTGGCGGGCCGATCCTTCGTAGGAGTCCTGCCATTGGGAGAGTTGTGAGCCCCTTGCTCCGAAATTCGACGATTCTTCCGAAACAGATCATTTTGTCCGTCCAATCCATCCATGGCTGTAAGACAACAGGGTGAAGAGCAGAAGCACGCTGCGTTAGAGGCGGCTTCCGACCAGAGGATTCGGATGTGGCACCTTAAAGAACACGCTATGAAATACTTACCACTCGTCTCACTGGTGATTGGGCTTATGGTTGCCGAGGCTCCCGCCAAGGACCATGCAGCGTCAGCAGCCAAAGGAAGGTCGGCAACGTCTCGCATCGCCCACTCGATCTCAACGGCAGCGGCGCAATTCCGGACTTCGGTTGAGCATGTAGTTTCGGCAGTCCGAGCCAGGGCCAAGGCAAAAGGAAGCCCCGGCCCCGGCGGGGACGGTCGCGGTAAAGGCAAGGCCGGTGCGGGCAAGCACATAACGCCTCCGGCGGGCAAGGGAAATCCTGGCCCCGGCGGCGACGGCCGTGGCAAAGGCAAGATCGGCGCGGGCAAGCGCGCGACGCCCCCGGCGGGCAAGGGAAATCCTGGCCCCGGCGGCGACGGCCGTGGCAAAGGCAAGATCGGCGCGGGCAAGCACGCGACGCCCCCGGCGGGCAAGGGGAATCGCGGTTCCGGTGGCGATGGCCGTGGCAAAGGCAAGGCAGGCGCGGGCAAGCACAGATAAGGCATGGTTGGGAGGCGTTCTTCCACCGAAGGGTCTATTTCAAATGTTGCTGGCTTGATGGACGAGCTGGCCCTTGAACAAGGAGCATGCAATGAAGAGTACACTGGAACGCGGTCGCTGGATGACGAAGGCCTTTGTGGCTGCCGCCTGTCTGACACTGACTTGCGGCGCAGCGCTAGCTGCGGAGCCAGATGCCGGGGATGGTAGGGGGCGGCGAGCACAGGGCGCTGTCCCGCGGTCGGTGCGGCGCGCCAGGCACAGGAATCACGCCAAGACACTGGGCCTGACAAAGCAGCAAAGGGCCAGACTTGCAGCGGCCAGGAAGGCGGCGATGCAGGCAACCACGGGCATCGAAGGTCACAGGGAACGCGGCAAGGCGATCCGTGAGCAGATGGCTGCAGCCCGAGACAAGATCCTGACTGATGAGCAGAAGGTGAAGTTCCAGGAGCTTCGCAAGAACCACAAGGGCCGAGGCAAGGGAAACCTGGGACCCGGCGGAAAGGGCCGTGGTAAGGGCAGCCCCGGTCCCGGTGGCAAGGGTCGCGGCAAGGGCAATGCTGGCCCCGGTGGCAAGGGACGTGGTAAAGGCATCGCCGGGCCGGGCAAGCATGGTGGCGATGTTGGCGGGCCGGGTCAAGGTAAAGGCGCTGAAGGCCCAGGGAGGCGGGGTCGTCGCGCTCGCCGAGCCGCCGCTGAGAAAGAGACGGAGTAGCGTTCTCTTCCCACTCGATCCGCTAGAACCGGCCACCGTCGATGAGGTGCACTGAACCCAAGGCGGCCGGTTCTGTGGATTGGCCCCCAACGGCGCTGTTCCGATGACTAGCCGACCAATGTGCAGATCAGTAGAATACCCGCCTGACGGCAAGACCGATGTCCACGAACGAATCTCAATTCGAACGCGGTTCCTCCCGCGATGACACTGTCACCGAGGCCTTCGTCACGCAACTGATGGAGCATCGCCACCGCCTTTACGCATTCATCGCAAAGCAACTGGCCAACGCGACTGACGTGGAGGACGTTTTCCAGAAGACTAGCCTGGTGCTGTGGCAGAAGATGGAGCAGTTCGACGCTACCAGAAGCTTCTTCCACTGGGCCTGCGGAATTGCCTTCAACGAGGTCCGTAATTTTCTCACCACGCAGCGTCGCAGCCGGCTGCACTTCGACGCGGAGCTCGTCGAGCTTCTTGCTGCCGAGGCGCAAGAGGAAGAAGGGCTTTCTGAGGCACGTTTGCAGGCTCTTCGCGCGTGCGTTGGGCACCTGCCAGACCGGCAGCAGAGAATCCTGCAGGACTGCTACGGTGGTTCGGCGACGGTCTCTGAAGTGGCCCATGGGCTGGGCCGAAGCCGCGACGCGTTGTACAAGCAGTTGGCGCGGCTGCGCCAGAGGCTGCTTGACTGCATACGGGGACGCCTCGCGCGGGAAGGAGTCGGCCAATGAACAACACCGATCTCCAGACACTTGTTGACCGCTGCCTCGCCGGGGATATCTCCCCGGAAGAGCATGCGATTCTTCAGCAGCATCTGAAAGGCGATCCATCCGCCAGAGCGGCATTCCGCGAGATGGTGGACCTCGACGCATCCCTCCGTACATGGGCGTCAGAAGATGCTGCTGCTGGGCGCTCTGTAGATGTCCACGCCAAGAAGGTATCCGGTCGTTTGGTCTTCTCTCGCGCAGTGCGGGTAAGTATGGCCGTCGCTGCATCATTCGTCATTCTTCTGAGCGCGTGGCTTGTCTGGCACAACCGTGGTCCTCGCGGTGTGCATCCCGATGGAGGAACGCAGACAGCAGGCAGTACCGCAGTCCCGCTTGGAACAGTAACGCAGCAGGATCCGTGCGTGTGGCGTGGGGAGCGGACTATCACATCCGGTGGACGTGTCTCGGCCAGCATCATGGAACTGGTGTCGGGCGTCGCCGAGGTGAAACTGGATTCCGGCACCGATGTCGTTCTACAAGGACCATGCACACTGGAACTGCTTTCAGCGAATGAAGCCAGGCTTTCCGATGGCAGGGCTGTGATTCACGTCACCGAGTTGTCCGACGGTTTCGTGCTCCGCACGCCGGATGCTATCATCATCGATGAAGGAACCGAGTATGCCGTGGCCATTGATGGCGAGGCCACTGAGGTCCACGTCTTCGATGGTTCGGTCATCTGGGAGCCAACTGGCACAGGAAAGGATCAAACAGAGCGGATTCCGTCCGGACAGGCCAGGCGATTTCGTAGGTCACGCCGAGGGCCGGGAGCCCGAATCCCGCTGGAAATGCGGGAATTCGTGCGACGCGTCGAGGACCGCGTGAAGGCGTACGCCGGTGACGGACTGTTGGCTTACGACGGATTCGAGAATCTTGCCGGGCGTATACAAGGTGGCCGCGCGGGTTTTGGATGGTCGGAAGGATGGAAATCCGTTGGACGCCGCAGACACCACCGTGTCGGCGAGATCGTGGACGCCCCAGATGATACGGTGTTTGGTGTTCGTCGTGCCGGCCGACGCCTCCTGAGGCTGATTGAAGGCGAAGCCATTCGTCGTGATCTGGCCCAGCCTCTGCCGCTCGATCCGGATAACACGTACTTCCTGAGCTTCATGGTTCGCCGCCACACAGGCGATGCCACCTCGGAGAGAAGCCTTATTGTATCGCTGTATAGTACTGACCGCCACCGTGGGCGACGAGCCCGCAATGAACTGGCTTTCGGAATCTCGTCCGAGGGGTATCCGCTTCTGAAGGTTTCGGGAAAGCCCCATGTCTCTGCCCCCGCTATTGACGACGATTCGACACATTTATTCGTCGGCAAGGTAACCATTCTTGGAGATGGTTCGACCGAAATGTATCTCCGTGTCTATCGGCCAGGCGATGTAGCACCAATGCATGAGCCGCGAGCTTGGTCGGTCACCCACAAAGCAGGGGCAAGCCGCTTCGCAATATCTTGTGTCCGCATGTCCGTTGGCGCGAACGCAACCTTCGATATTGATGAGCTGAGACTCGGGAAGACTTGGCGCGCGGTTACAGCGTCGCCTGAGAATGTTGATAACTCCACGGCGGACTGACAGTTCGCTGATGCCCCGGTCAGCCACAGGCAGTGATACCATCCGGTCCCCAAGCAAACGCCAGCAAGGGCCCATCGACCGGTCGTGGTTTACTGCCAACGCCTCTCGCCCCGAGTCGACAGGCCGGTCATAGACCGGCCTGTCGACTAGAGCAGGAGAGCAGTTGAACAGGGGAACAGGTGAAACGACAACGGCATAATCTAACGGCGGACACGGTAATCGGATATACTGCTTACCTGCGGTTTCCTGGCCCTGAGCGAGCAAAGCGAGTCGAAGGGACGTTTACCTGTTCAAAAGGGACGGCGAAATGGCGTTCATCTTCGAAAATCTCGACGTGTGCCAAAAAGCCGTCGACCTCATCGATCAGATCACAAATCTCACTGGCAGTCCTTGAACAAGTGCTTCGTAGCCCAGAGCGGGGAATTGTTCGGCCTGGCAAGGACGAAACCGCAGGCGAATCCCCGTTGATTCGTTGAGGATTTCGGACGCAGCCAGGACCGACAAGACCCGTTGAATTGCCTTCTCCATCGCTCTGCCTTTCCCAACAAGGACACACGGAAACCACCACCAATGGGAACTTGGCCGATGCGTCAGTCCGCAGGCGCCTCCGGGCGCATGACGTGAACAGCATATCGCGGCAGAAGCTCTTGTAGTTCGCCAGCCTCCGTCCGCCGGCGGGTTGATTGAGCAGTCTGGTCGGCCCGCGATGGACCTCGACTTCGTCAGCAAATGCGAAGTGACCGTTGGGGATTATCACGAACCGGACATATCGCCCCCGAGTCGCAAGGGCGGTTGTGCGGAATATATGAACGGCATACCCGTCGTCGGGATGAGCCCGGCCCTCGGCGGCGCTGAGTTCCATCAGGTTTCCGACGAAGTAGGGCGTCTTGTCGTCATTGCCGACGAACAGGCCGATCGCCATCGGCCAGTTCACCTGCGCCTTGCCGGCGGCCATGTTCATCGAAACGCCCGAGATCGGCTCGACCTTGCCCAGATCGACCAGGATCGTCGGCATCTGGGTGTTTTTCCAGCCGACAGTGCTTTTCTGGATCCAGAAATAACCCTTGGAATAGGCCCCGTCGGTCAACTGAACGCGGTCGCCCGGGTCGGTGCAGTACCGGTAGTTGGGGCGCGGAGACAGGCGGTAGGTCCCGCCGAGGGCCAGGTTCGATCACGACGGAAGGCGGCGGGTCTTGCCGTATTCGATGTGCCAGCGCGGGGCGGGGGCGCGGTCCGGCGGCGCCTATCTCATCAGCAGGAGGCTCAGCGCCATCATCGCCATTCCTGCGATCAGGCCAATCAGGCTGTCGTGGCCCTTTCCGTAGGCGCGGCTGGTGGGGAGCAGTTCGTCGAGGCTGATGTAGACCATGATGCCCGCCACTCCGCCGAACAGTGCGCCCATTACCTGCGGCGGGATGACCCCGGCGTCTCCGCCGAGGAAGAACATCAAAGCCAGATACGCTATGCCGGCCCCGACCGGTTCGGCCAGTCCGCTGAGCACGGAGTAGTAGAACGCTTTCTTTCGATTCCCGGTCGCGTAGAAGATCGGCACCGATACGCTGATGCCTTCGGGGATGTTGTGCAGGGCGATGGCTACCGCAATCGCCAGGCCGACGCTGGGGTCGTCCAGCGCCGCCAGGAAAGTCGCCAGGCCTTCGGGGAAGTTGTGTATGCCGATCGCCAGGGCGGTGAACAGTCCCATCCGCAGGAGCTTCTTGTGATTAACGCGATGGTCGTGCGCCCCCGGCGCCGCGTCATCCGGATGGGCGGCCACGGAGTCGAAGTCCGGCATCGGGGCCGACGGGTCGTGCAGCGGCTCCATTTCATCTTTGCTGTGGACCTCGTGGGGGTTCTCGGCCGACGGGATCAGCTTGTCGATAATGCCGATAAGGGCGATGCCCCCGAAGAACGATCCGGCGTTAATCCAGTGGCCCCAATAGTCTCCATAGGCCTCCGACAACGCTTCGGCGCCCTTGAAAAAAATCTCCACGAAAGAGACGTATATCATCACCCCCGCCGAAAAGCCCGTAGCCACAGAGAGGAACCGGTAGTTCGTGCGTTTGGCGAAAAACGCGATCGCGCTTCCTATACCGGTGGCCGCCCCGGCGAAAACAGTCAGCCCGAATGCAAGCCAGACATTGCCCATGAGTCCATCCCTTCGGGGTGACTATTACACTTTGCCGAAGGCAATAGCAACTGTTTTTGCGTCCGAAGGGGGATTTGTTATCGCGAATCCCGCTCGCTGTTCTCGTTGGCCGGCGCTGGCATTGATTGAGTCTGCCCCTGACTGAGGTCAGAAGTGCCCTCAAGGCGTTCTGCATTCGGATCTCAAACAGGAATGTTCCACGTGGAACATTCCTGTTTGAGCAATAGGGGACCCGCGACTCCTTCTCAGGAGCTTCGCATCTGAAGCTGTGCAAACGAGCCCGCTGTACTGGTAATATACCGAATACTCGAAAAACACCGCCATAGGCTCCAGTGGTTAGTCTGCCATAAGATACTGTCAATATGGCGCTTAGGTGCTTCAGCGTAATTACCCCTTGACAAGCCGCGCATATATGCCGAAGTTCACAGCTCTGCGTGTCTGGGGTTGGCTGTGAAGGTCGCGTTCGCAGGCGGGGGCGGGGCGCGTGAGTTGCTGGATCGGCGGGGGGGGCAACCGCAACCGGGCAAATCCTCCGGCTCCGACGCCTCTCAACCCGGCCGTCCCCGGTCTGATTCCCCGTTGGTGTCGCCCCTGAATACGGAGATGGCGTTCGGGTTCGCTTTGACAAGGCTTTCGGGATCAATTATCATTCTCTCGCTGACCTCTACAGGTCGTTATTCAGGTACTTTTGCAGGACCCTGTTCCCGGACAGGTGTCGCGGACATCGGGTCGACTGCCCGGCCCGGCGAGACCGTCGGTTCAGGGGCGTTGGAGCAAGACGCACAATGACCAGACAGATTGTCTACGTTATGGCGACCAACTACTCTGGTTCGCACATGTTGGCGCACCAGTTGGGCTCGCATAGCCGCATGAATACGGTGGGAGAGCTGTTGCGGCGCAGACGCGCCAGATACGGCGACATGTGCTACCGCTGCGGTTCCGACGAGGACTGCCAGATCTACCGCGGCGTCAAGGATTTGCGGATATCGAAGTACTACGACAAGATTTTCGAGAATCAGACGGCCTGTGACGATCGGGTCGAGACGATAATCGACAACTCAAAGAAGGTCAGATGGGCTCGGCTGTTCCTGCGAAAGAAGGAGTATTCCAAGAAGTTCATTCACCTCATCCGCGACCCCAGGGCGCTTGTTCGCCGCTGGATCCTCAGTTTCAATACTCGAAAATCAAAGAGGAAGCTGCGAATCAAGACTGCTCGCCACTGCCCGAGGAACTTCTTTGACGTCCTTTTCGGCAGCGAGAGCAACGTGTACATCTGGTACTGGCTGTTCAGGAATCGACAGATAAGCGATTTTATCAGGAAAAACGGTCTGGAAAGCACGATCGTCACTTACAACGATCTGGTGTCGGCCCCCGAGCGGTCGCTGGCGGAATTGACCGAATGGATCGGATACGACTACGAGCCGGGCCAGCACGAATACTGGAACTTCGAGCATCACGGCACGGTCAAGACCTCGTATCTCAATGCTCCGGCCGGCGGGCGGATTAGCGCCGACCAGAGATGGAAAGAATACCTCGACGCTGAGACGCAGAAGATGATCTTCGAGCATCCGCACATTCGATCCTACATCGAGCAACTGGGGCTCGGCTTCGACGTTGACAAGGGGCTCACTCGCTACTGATCGCCGCGTGCAGGGCGGGGATTGTCGCCAGGTGGTCTCCGCGTATGTAGAAACTTCGCCCGCCGTCGCGGACGGTTCTGACCAGGATCGTCTTGAACGGGCGGTAGTAGTATTCCGGGGTGTCCTTAGGCGCTTCGGCGGCCAGATCGCCGCGAAGATCGACCAGGTCGAAGACCGCCGACGTGAAATCGCGGATTTCCCTTCCCTCGCCGGCGGCGACGTTTCGAGCCATCGAAAGCGCCTTTAAGTAGACTTCCGGACCCATGACCGCCGTTCCGAAGCAGAGGATCGCACCGCCCGACAGGTTTTCGATCACCCTGGCGTAGATCAGAAAGTCGCGGTAGCTGGCCTGTCCGGCGGCGGGGGCGTCGAAATTGGGGTGCTGATGGATTATGTCGTGTCCGATTCCGATATGGACCGTCGCCGGGACGCCGGCTTCCCACGCCGCGGCGAACACCGAGGCGTCCTTGTGCGGGAAATCGCTTTGAGATACCGCTCGCCCGACGGATTCTCCGAATCCCAGGCCCTCGGCGCTCCCGGTCGACACGATATCGTTCAACTCGGCGGTCTCGGACCACATGCCGAACTGTCCGGCGACTATGTTCTCGGCCACCGATTCCGACGTTGCGCCGATCCGGGCCAGTTCGTAGTCGTGTATGGCGCAGGCTCCGTTGCACGCGATTATCGATATCCATCCGCGTCGGATGAAGTCTATCAGGTATCGACTCAGTCCCTGCTTGATCGTATGGGCTCCGATCATGAGAACAACTGACGAGCCTCGCTCGTTCGCCTCCGACACCGCCCGCGCGACCTGCGGTATGTCGCTGCTGTCCAGCGGCTGGGGCGCGTCGCCTACGGACAGCACATCGGCGACGGAGACCAGGTTCCTGCGGGCGCTCAGGGGGAGGATCTTGAGTTTTGTCGGATCGAATTGTTCGTATCTGCTGGCCATGCGGCGTTCTCCGGCTGGTGTTTTCGTTTAGGTCGGCGCCGCCAACATATCTTCATCGGGGCGCCGCGGGCAAGTGCGTATTGGATTTTCCGCCTGGGCGGGGGCGGGGAAATGTCGCTCGAAGCCGGTTCCGCGGCCGCAATAATCGGCGGGCTCAATCGTTGAACAATATGCGAAGAACTAATCGCGTCTACCGGGAGTGTTGATATGATTCGGTGAGCGATTGGCTGATTTCGCCTCGGTGTCCGCTATACCGTGCCGAAGCGAGTCCGCAGCAGGTTTCTGATCTCTTTTGACCTGTGGCGGGCTCGTTTCCTGTTTTCGAACGGGGGCGGAAAATCGGCGGTCCACAAGCTCTTGTGCCGATAGTAGTGCTTCGGCTGTTGTGTGAATTCAGGCGGAGGGGTCGGGGTGATCGGCGAATATTCCGGGCGTTCCCACTCTCCGCTCGCCTCGGACAGGCGTGCGTCGATTTTTCCGCGTGCGGAGTATGACACGCCGCTGAGGAGGACCGGCAATGAGCCCATCGCGGCGGTGATCCGCAAAGCACGATGTTCTTCATCATCTCATTGTCCCGTATAAGCGACTATCTTGTAGGCCAGTCTGGCGGCTGTGAATTCCGTCACATGATTCGGGGGGATGGGTCTGACTTCCACGATGTCAGCGGCGACGACCTGGCGTTCGCAGCATACCCTTTGCAGCAGTCGGGTCGTTTCCCGCCATGTCAGACCGCCGGGTTCGGGAGTGCCCACGCCGGGGGCAATTGAAGGATCCAGGCCGTCGATGTCGATCGTCACGTAAACCATGTCGCCCAGCAGGGCCAGCGCCCTGTCGATCCAGTCGGGTTCGTTTCGGATGATTTCAGGAGTTATCAGATTGTCGATCTGCTCCCTGCATGAACGGTACTCCTCCTGGGAGTAGCTGCGGACTCCCACCTGGCATATCGAGTCGGTTGTCTCCAGCACGCGGCGCATGACGCAGGCGTGCGACAATGGGGTGTCTCTGTAGGAATCCCGCAGATCGGCATGCGCGTCTATCTGAAGAACGCTGACCGGACCATGAATCTCCGAGACGGCCTCGACCAGAGGGATGGTGATGCTGTGTTCGCCGCCGATAGTCAGCATGAACTTGCCGGTTCGCAGAATATCCAGGGCCGCTTGCTTTATGCGGCGCATCTGCTCGGGCGGGTTGTCGGCCGGTTCGACCGCATCGCAGGTGAATATCCCGGCCGGGGAGAAGTCGTCGCAGAGTTCTTCGTCAAAGAGCTCCACCTGTTGCGAGGCCCTCATAATCGCAGCCGGGCCGTCAGCCGTGCCAGATTCGTAGCTGACCGTTCCTTCATAGGGAACAGGGAGCACCGCATAACGGGCGGTCGCCTGGTCGCGGCGTTCGGGCGGAAGGTCGAGAAAGTATCCGTCCGTCAGCCGAGTTGCGTTACTGCTGTGATTGTTCACACACGTGCCTGGTGTACTTGTCGGCCTCTTCGGGCGACAGCAGGATCGATTCCCTTAGGATCAAATTGACCGAGTATTTGCACCATTGGCCTGTCTTGCTCATCAATTCGCCGCGAAGGTACTGCCCGGTAACCGAGTCATAGGTGACGCGGCCGACCTCGCCGCTTTCCAGGAGGTAGTAGTCCACGTAAACGTCTTCATTCCACTTGTCTGTTGTCGCCATAGTCGCCATAACTCCTTGTCGTGCTTGCACAAGAAACCCGTTGGTTTTCAGGCCGCTGACGCGTGTGTGCGTAAACGTCTACGCCTCACCATTCACCGCCCAGACGGCGCGCCATATCCATCGCCTCTTCTTCCGTGATGGGATCGTCGTCCATGAATTCATCATCGAGGAGATCGTCAAACCATTCCTCGCAAGACTCCAGGTCCTCCGGCAAATCACCGTCCTCACCATTGCCGGCGGTCACGATTTGAATCGCTTCGTATTCGCCTGGATTGTCGGGTTCGGTGTTCTGATCCCAATAACGTTCCGAATGTAGTTCTTTCATGATGGCGTCTCTTTTCGTCAAGTCACTTATGCGATTCGCATCCATGCATTCGACGTTGACTGATCTGCATTCCGTTTGTTCTTTTCGGCTCCCCGCGGGCTGCAGGGGAGTTGTCCGTGCTTTGGATCCGTATCCCGTATGGTCCTACCAATCGCCGCCGTAAGCGGCCACTATGTCGGCGGCTTCCTTCTCGGAAATGGGGTCGCCGTCGTTCAGGACGCGGTCGACGTCACAGTTAAACCACACACCCTCAGGTCCCATGGCCTCTGAGATTGTGTAGTCCTCGAACTCCTCGTCGTAAACTATTCGAGCAACCTGATTGGGATGCAGGAAATAGTATTCCGGATCCCACTGCCCGTCTTCATCCTCATCCCATTCATCTTCCAGAGGCGCGTAGTTCATGGTGAACTTCTCCGTCTGCTGCATGTTCTTTGAGATTGACCTCAGCAATCTCGATGTCACTTTCGCCGCGGCGGTCCCCCGCCCGGCGATATCCAGTATTCGTTTCCGCCGGCCGGTCTGGTCTTCTAGAGGCTCCTTTGGCCAGGTTTCTGTTTCCTTTTCGCCGCGGCGTATTCCTTTCGCTGTTTGGCGGTCAGAATACGCGTGTAAATGTGCTTCTTGACAGTTTCGGCAGCCAGTGTCGGCGGGGGATCGGAACCCAGGGGAACGGTCAGTCGCCTGCCCTGTGCGGCGATCGCCGTTTCGATCTTTGCGGTCTGTTCTTTGCTCAGTTCCAGTGATGCGAATTCATCCATGATGAGCTTGGAGAGAATCGGAGTGTTCCACTTGCCTCGCTGATCGGGCGTCAGAACCGCAAACAGCTTTCGTTCGTTGGATGTTGCGATGATCGCCCGAGCCCTGGACAGGGACTGCATTTGGGTGACGATTGTCTTGCAGGCCCTCATGTCTCTGGGGGTTGAGTATTTTTCGAATTTGACCTTCATTGCATCGAATTTCCTGCGGTTGATCTTGTCCCAGCCGGCCAGAGTCTTGTCGCGGGCCGCCACCATCAGGGAGATTTTCTTTTTCTGTTGGTCGGTCAGGGTGACCTGCTGGTCCAGCTTGTCCATGTCATCGGTCAGCGATTCGGCCTTTTCGGGCAGTGCGATCGACTGACCGATCTCGCGCAGTCTGTCGAATTCCCGCTGCAACTGCACCTTCCTGCTGTCGACCTTCCTGGGCGGTTTCTTCTTCGCGCCGTCGACCGGCGGAGCAAAGGCGATTAAGACGACTGCACCAGTAATAAACCAGAGCTTAGTGTTCATGGCGGATCTCGAGTCGAGGTGATTGCAGACAGCTCGGCGCTCCACCTCTCTGGGCGACCGAGCTGAACCCAAATGGGCATTCCGGCATCTCATGGTTTCTTCTTCCGGGACAAGGGGAGTCTCAACGACTCGCGGTGTCCTCGAGTTCCATCGACGAGTCGACGCGTCCTTCGGTTTGCTCCCGGGTGACGACGGTTGTCGTTAACGGTCTGCGAACAGCGGACGGGGCGACACCGGCCTGCAAAGCGGTCATCACTCCGACCGCCTCCAGGTAACTGTCGACAACAAACAGCTTGTCGGACTCAAAAGGCAGCAACTCCAGGTCGTTGCGCATGCAGTTCTTGTTTTCGCGGACGGCGATTACGGGGATTCCCTGCTCCATCGCCGCCAGCGTCGGCAGGCCCAGGCAGCCGTCGGGGATCACCAGGCACGAGATGTCCGCCGCGGTCAGCATGCCGGGTCTCGACATTATCGGCGGATCGACGATTATGCGCGGGCTGCGGTGAAGCCCTTTGAGCACGCAATGCAGGAAGCACCTCGACACGGCTTCGGCGGCCATTCGGGGATCGACTATCCCGAACGTCGTTCGGAGCATTTCCAGGGATTCCATCATCGGCGCATGGGCCGAAGGTGCGTCGTAGATCATCGAGATCGTGTGGGTCAGCATCGCTTCGGCGCCGCCCCATGGGTTAACCATCTCGCCGTTGGACTGGAAGTAGGCATTATGAACTCCGTCATCGACCTCTATCAGCGTCGCCAGGGCGATCGCGTCAAATTCACCGCGGTGCTTCGACAGCGTTCGGCACAGGCGTTCGAGATGCTCCACTCGCCCCACGGCGCTTCCCGAAGGCGACAGTTCGGCTTGCATCCTGATCGGCGGGTCCATGCAGACTACGCGCGGGCAGTCCAGTCCGAGGGTCGCCCTCGCCGCCGAGGCGGAGTTCACGACCAGTTCGGTGATCGCTTCGTCACGATGGTGATCGATGACGAGTATCACGCGATTGGATCGCACCTTCTCGATTGCGACGGCGCCCATAAGTAGCTGGCAGATCGTGCTCCCTTCCACATACAGGGCGTTGTCGGGCAATTCGTTGATGTCCGAGGCGTTGACCACGTTGGGGTGGGTCACCAGCGTATCGCACGCCGAGGCCAGGAGCCGAGCTACAGGGTTTGCGTCTCCGGCATGTCCGCCGATAACGGCCCCGATTCCCGTGGGGACAAGCAGCACAGCGTTGAATTGCTCGATGTTCTCGGTCTCTCGACGCATGAAGTCAAAAAGCCGGGCCGGACCAGCGCATGGGCAGTCCCGCAGGTCGGCGAGGACGCCCAGTTCGCATTCGTAGCCGTCGGGACCGGACTTTGTGACAGCAAGTCTCACCGGAGCCTCGTTTATCGACAGTTCGTTGGCGACGAACCGATTGAAATGCCCTATCAGGCTTCCGTCGCCCGCCATAGGCGGAATGTCGAGTTGGCGTTCATACAGCAGCATGACAGTCACCTCCGCACAGGACGGCGAAGTCCTTGTATTCAAAACGCTTCTGTCGAACGATTTTCCCGGTGTCCGCATAACTGTAAATCGTCGGCAGGTTCACACCGTTGAACCAGTGCCATTTGACGGTTGTGTAAGCCCCCATGTCAGTGAAGACGACTCGCGAACCGACCTCCAGCGATTCGGCCAATGCATACTCGCCGAAGATGTCTCCCGCCAGGCAGGTGCACCCGGCCAGGATGTACCGGTGGGGGCCGTCGGAGGTTTGCCCGAGTATGTTCGGTTGGAACTGGTACTCGAATACCTCAGGCATGTGGTTGACAGTCGTGTCCAGTACAGCGACGGTCTTTCCATCGCTGTCGAACATGTCGATCACGGATGACACGATTACCGCGGCGTCTCTGACGATTCCTGATCCCGGCTCAAGGAAAACATCCAGGCTGTACTTCTTCCAGAGCAGTTCGACGGCCTTTGAAAGGGGCTCACGCCTGGCAATGTCGGCGAATGAGTATCCTCCGCCGAGGTTTATCCATTCCATTTTGCCAAGCAGTTCCGGCGCCTCGGCGTCGAGGCGCAGGACGGTCTCCAGCAGCGGATCAAACGTCCGGCTGTCGCAGTTCGTGTGGAAATGCAGTCCGGAGATGTCCCGCAGCAGGTTGTCTTTTCGTCTGGCCAGATCGGCCGCCTCCGCCAGCGGCACGCCGAGCTTGGAATGCCGTCGGCACGGATCGTAGCGGCTGTCCTGAACGAACGAAAGCCCGGGATTGATCCGAAGTCCGCAGAATACCTTATCCCGTGCGACGCCTTTGAGTCTAATCCATTGCGATAAGGAGTTGAACGCCATGTAGTCGCAGGTTTCGGCGACGGCTTCTATTTCATCGCATCGCAAACCCGGTGTGGTGATGTGCAGCGTTCCGGGTTCTTCAAGTGCGTTTCGGACGAACCTGGCCTCGAAAAGCGAACTGACTGAGAATCCGTCCAGGCACGGTGAGATAAGGTCCAGAATGCTCCGCAGTATCAGAGGCTTGACCGTAAACAACACGTTGAAGCCTACTCGGCAGCCCAGCTCGTTAATGTAATCAACAACGTCCGCCAGTCGTTCTTCGTCATAAACAAAAGCCGGCGTGTCAATCGAGGCTTCATGCAGGTTGTTTGCGCAGTTGACCATGTTGCCGTCCGTAATTCAGAGAACCAGCACCGCCGCGGCGACTACGGTTGTCCACAATCCGTCTTTGTTTCCCTCGGCGGTTTGAACGCACGCGCGAGATCGAACAATCTTGCCCGATATTTTGTATGTCTCCTTGCGCTGGTCATACGCTGTGTCGGGATCAAACTCTATGCCCAGAGTGGTCGCCAGCATGCTTGCGGCCATGTCTTCAACCAGGTCGGCCATCAGCCCCTTTCGCATCCCGAACCCGTTATGTTCGCTGATGTACCCATACTGCTTTTCATCCACCGCCTGGGCCAGGCCGACAGAGGCGCCGACCATCCGGGACGGTTCATTCGTGGCGGCTTCCGAAAGGACCACGAACACGATCTCGCCCGGACTGAGTTCCCGCAATCCGCGAGCTCGTGAGACGATCTTGCAGTTCGGCGGCATTATGCTGGAGACCTTCACCAGATTGAACGCTTGAATGCCGGCCTTTCGGAGGGCGATTTCAAAACTCTCGAGTTTGTTGCGATGAACGCCCGCACCCTTGGTGAAGAACACCTGCTTGGGGATGAGTGTGTCTTTTTTCAATCTAGTTCGATCTCCTGAGTTCAGGGCTTGCGGCGTTGCCGCATCAGTTTCATTTCACGCTTCAGTGCACGTGAACGTCGCGCGTTGTTTGCAATGTGCGTGCCACAACGCGACCCGGTTCAGGGACTGCTTGCTGAAACTCGTCTGTTGGGCGTGTGTTGTTGCCGGGCGCCTCCGCTGACTCCGCTGGGCCGAGCATCCGGATGTGCTGATCGAATGCTGCTATTAGTGTCTGATCAAGGCTGCACGCTCATTCCCGGCAGGGGGGGGCCTGCGACCAGCCATACGGAGCTTTGCACGCATTTTGGCGGCGAGATCATGTCTGGATTGCTGGTCAGGGCGTCAGGCCGGGAGTTTCAGCGACGGCCAGGGCGGACTGGGATCAGATAGCGAATTGCATTGCCTGGCGAGCGGGGCGTTCTAAACGCATAGCCCGTGTCGGCGGCAGCCAGGAGCAGGCGTAGGGTTCGGTACAGTCAAGGCATATCTTATAAAACGGTTGTTGGGTTCCGATGTGTGCGGTTGTCGCCCTCCGATTTATGTTCGCTCTGTCTTCAATCGCCATCCCGGCCTTCGGGGGGTGTCTTCGAAGTACTGGGATCGGCTTTGTGTTCATTGCACGATGCGGTCTTCGGGGTCTGATCCTCGGAAATCTTCTTTCTGCAGTTCATACTTCTTCATCTTCTCATAGAGAGACCGAGGCTCGATGCCGGCCAGTTCCGCGGTCTTGCCGACGCGGCCTGCGGTCCTCGTCAGAAGCGCCTTAATGTAGGCGATCTCAAGATTTCGGATGATCTCGGCCCTGAACTGCTTTAATGGTTTAGTCAGCAGTTCAGGTGGAATTGTGATGTCTCGGCCTCCAAAAATGCCCGCAGAAAGCCGGGTCAGCCCCGTTTCTTCGGCGATGTTTGCCGGCAGATCGTTGATGGAGATTCTCGGGCCGTTGCAGAGCAGTATTGCCCTTTCGATTACATTCATCAGCTCTCGTACATTTCCCGGCCAGGGGTATTGGCACAGGGCTGAAATCGCCTCGGGTTCGATTGCGGCGATGTCATGGCCGATGCGTGCACGGAAGTAGTCAACGTAGTTCTGGGCAAGTTTGGGAATATCCTCACGTCGTTGTCGCAACGGGGGCACTTCCAGGGATATCACGCTGAGGCGGTAGTAGAGATCCCTGCGGAATCCTCCTGACTGCACTTCGTCGTGAAGGTTCCGATTTGATGCGGCGATCACGCGTACGTCCACCTCCAGCGATTTCTCGCCACCTACCCGAAGGATCTCATGGTCCTGGAGAACACGCAGCAACTTCACCTGAAGATGGGTGGGCATCTCTCCTATTTCGTCGAGGAAAATAGTGCCGCCATGGGCGAGTTCAAAACACCCCCTCCGAGCCCTGGTTGCTCCGGTGAATGAGCCCTGCTCGTGTCCGAACAGTTCGCTTTCCAGTAGCGATTCGGCCAGGGCGCCGCAGTTGACCGGCACAAACGGACCGTCTGAACGGGGGCCTTCAGCGTGAATCGCTCGAGCCAGCCGCTCCTTGCCGACACCGGTTTCTCCTCCGATCAGAAGCGATGTGTCGCTGTTTACGATCCGGTGGACCACCCGCATGAACTCCTGCATGGCCGGGCTTTCAGAAGCGAAATCCGAAAACTGCGGTTGGGCAAGCGGCATGGTTTGGCGATCGGAAAGAAACTCGCTGGCGGCTTCCTGTCTCTTGTGCAGAACAGATTCAAGGGCGTTTATGAGCTCCTTTTCCGGCAATCCGGCATGCAGAACCATATCGAAGCCGATCCCTAGCAGTCTGGCATGGTGTAAGGGGTCCTGGCTTTCGGTGATAACGGCGACCACCGCGGATTCGGGCAGGTTCTTGACCAGTTCCAGGCTGCTGGCGACAGGATCAGGGACAACCGACTCGCTGGCCAGGATGACGTCGGCGTCCTTCATCGCGGCGCGTTCCCACAGCAGACGCTTGCCGCGAATGGCCTCGAGTACGATATCGGGGCCGGCAAGCAGCTTTCTCAGTTGTTTTCGAAGGCTTGCATCATGTGTGGCGATTATGACTCGAAGCAGCATGTTCATTACCTCAGAACAGGACAGTCAGGAAGTGTACTTCCGAATTGTGTCAAATACAACCTCCGACTCGCCATGAGTTGATGTTCAGCGTGTCGGTCGACACTGCGTCATACAAGGGCTTCGAAGCAGCTATTTAGCAGCATATCTTACAGTTACGTCAAGGCGGACCGAGTAGCCGGACTGTCCGATATGAAGCGACGGCGGTCGCAGTCTGTCTCTGAATCAATCGGATGCTGCTCCCCCGGTTTCTTGCCGCCTCTATTGTCTCGCGGAGATGTCAATACGGCTGGGACAATGTGAGATCTGGTGCGTAAGCGCCTTGGTTTCAAGGTGGTGGGGAAAATTGTGCTGCTATCAGTTACTTTTTGGCACGGACGTTGCTAAAGACCTGGAGTATTCAGTTTGCGGTGACGGTTTTGACCAACTGTTCGCAGTCGCGGGTCTTGTCCTGTAGCGGATATCCAGGGCGAACTCGAGACCAGAACGGCTATATTCGGGGCAATCGAGCCCGCTGCAACTGTAGTAAGACAGGTAAGATGCGAGCTATAGGCGAGTGGTCCAGTACGAGGATAATTTTTCGAGCATCCTCTGGAATGCAGGAGACGGTCCGGCGGCTCCAGGGAAATGCGGAGGCATAGACAACTGCAATGACACATGTAAATCGTCCTGTGCGCGGTGTTCTGACTGAGTATTACGGCATTGGAGATCACAAACTGGCGCGGATCATCATCGACTATGAGACTGGTGAGCCCATCGAGGCCCATGTTCTGGCTGGGGGGGATTCGTGGGATGAGTACCCGGTCTGCTCGGTATTGGCCGACGGTGCGGAGGTCAGCAAGTCCCAGGCCAAGAAACTCGCCAAGAAGCTCGGCGGGCGACTGTGACGCGAGATCATCACCCACGCTCGCCGCATATGCACCTGCTAAGGCAAGCAGAGGCCTTATTCCTCTCGGGAAGATCGGCCCCCGCTTGAACGCATCGGTATGACATCTCTATGTCGAATCCGGCGCAGAGATTGCGGAGCTTGCCCCCTACGAGCGTCTTGCACGGGGTTGTCTTGCAGGTTTCCTGGGCGGCTTGGCGCGTTCTGTCGGTTTGGCGGTGCGAGCCTTTGCCGCGGACTTCGTTGGCCGGCCGCCCAGCGCCTTGCGTTGATCGCCAGTGAGGATTTCGGCTTTGACCTTGTCCCGGAGTTTCCTCTGGGCTGCGGATCTCTGGAGGGCCGTTTTCAACCCATCATCACCTAACTCCAGAGCCGTATCATCACAGAGCCCCCGGACGGCTTTCTTCTGATCGTCGGTCAGCTTTGCCCGCAGCAGGGCGCCGCAGAGCGATTTGCACAAGCCGAATCCAGCCCACTTGGCTCTCTGTTGGGGTTCCATGATCTCCATAGCTCTTGCCTCGAAGGCCTTCCTGGCTTTCGATTCGGTCGCGTTGATCCGCATAATCTGCTGCAGTATGGTGGAGATCGAGTCTACATTGTTTGCTTTTCTGGCGTCGGCGAGATCCTTCCGCAACCTCGCTATCTTCTCTTGGTTGACGGCCTGCATGCGAGTTTGGACCTCGCGTTCCTCCGTCGCAATCGCCATCAGTTCGTTTATCTGCTTGTCGTTGAGTTGCGCCTGGGCGGCGATCAGCGCGTATTGGCCGTGGAGCCCTGGCCGGGGCGATGCGGTGTGGGAGGGCTTGGTGGTCGCGGCCTCGGTCTTGCCGTCCTTTTCAGCCGCGAGAAGCGCAATGTGCGGTACGAGGACTATCGATATGCACAGAAGGCAATTCAATCTGGTCATGGTTTACTTCCTCTGGGGCGCAATGAACATTCTCCGCCGGCTGTTCGGAGCCGGTTCGGATGCGTTCTGGGTTCAGGCAACACACTGCTGTCTTAGACATCCCGGATCGTTAACGATCAGCAGTTTTCACGAGCCTGTTGCAAGAGTAACACCGGCCCTCGACTTTCGGGGGCTCTGCAAGCGACCTTGCAAGGCGTGTGCCAGAAGCCATTGTCACCGACCATTTACTCGTATTTGTTCCATTTTGTGATATGACACAGCCGGCTCGCACCTGATTCAGGAGGGCCAATAGTCTGTTTGCCTCACGCGATGTGAAGTCACCCTCGACCCGGACCGAACGCCCCGGAGCCGAGATCGGTGAGCAGACTCCGAAAAAGGCAAGCGGAGGTGCCCACGCGGCCAGAGGCAAGCCGTTGCCGCAACGCCGGATTCATGTGCGGTATGTCGATTCGGAAAGGACCGTATTGGTGCTGCAACAGAATATGGTGGATGATGCATGATATGGTGCGGTTGCAGCAGGCCGGACCGCCAACGAACGGGCAACCGACGGGATCCGACATCACGCATGAACTCTTGGTGCGATGAGAGCGGACCTAAAGCGTGCAGATCTGTACGTTGTCGAAATTCCGACCGTAATACTGCATGTACTCGACCTTGCGTTCCAGGGCGCCAATCACGTATTTGTTGAAGTTGATCCTGGTGAATTTATGGGCGCTGCCCAGTCCGCCGGGGCTGAATACGTTGATTTCCATCAGCTTATCCCCGACGATATCCAACCCCACCAGGAACATGCCGTCCTGCACGAGCTTCGGTCGTACGATCTCGGCAATTTTCAAGTCCTTGTCTGTGACCTCCGCGGGCGCCAGCTTGCCGCCGGCATGGATATTGCTGCGCATATCCCCGCCGCTGCGCACACGTCGAAAGGCTGCGTACTTGCCTCTTGCCCGCAGAGGTCGACCGTTCATGACAAACAGACGCGTATCTCCATCCTGAGCCGCGGGAAGATACTCCTGGGCAATGACATACCCATCTCGACTGACCGCGTCGATCATCTGATTCAGGTTCGGCAGATCTCCCTTCTCGACCAGAAAAACACTGGCGCCCCCCGATCCCTGCAACGGTTTCAGCACACACCGGCCTTCCTCCCCGGCGAAGGCCTTGATTTCGTCACGATCGCGTGAGATCAAGGTGCGCGGGCGCACCTCTTCTGGAAACAACTGGAAGTACATTTTGCTTGACGCTTTGGCCAGACCGTTGGGATCATTGACCACAATCACGCCGTTTCGCATCGCCACGCGCCCGAATTCAGCGGCGATGTTCATCGCCCAGGGGCGCTTGATGTAGTCGTCCGACGGTACATTACGCAACATCAACACATCCAGTTCGTCAACCGTAATACGCTGTCTGCCCCCCCTCTTGCCCTGTACAGTGGCCAGAAAAGTCTCGGTGGTCTTGTACTTCTTTTCAAACGGGGCGTGACACGCCCTGGCCCGAACCAATTCATCGGGATCATAGGCGATGTCTCCAACTCCGATCAAGTAGGACTCGTGACCTTGCCGGTGCGCTTCATTCGCCAGGCGCACAGTTGTAAAGCTCGGAGTTTCGGTCATCACATCATTAACTACAAATCCGATCTTCATGAAACAGCCTTTCGGTTAGAAATCACAGTGTCGCCAATGAAGTTGCGACTATGAAGCGGCGCATATTCCACTTAATACTGTAGAACATCAAGCGCCGCATTAGCAAAATTCCCTAAATTCATCGCGGTCGTCCGTTTCCGGGTCAGGAGTTGTTCACCAGATCCGGCACAGAGCCGGGCTTGTTGCGCAACTTGTCGAGTCTCTGAAGCGAAGCGGCTTCCCGCATGTAACGCGGCAGCACCGGGACAGGCTCCAACACATTGCGGTAGACAAGCTCCCTGATTATCGGGATGTGCTTACGAGCCATCTTGCCCGCAAACAACGGTTTCAAGTCATTGCCGTCCCGCACATACTGCAGAACCGCCTCAAGGCCGCGCAAGTAAACCATGTCCTTGGTCAATCCGCCGCCGCGATAGACGCGCATGGCGATGGTATAGGCCGTGCGCTGCGTGAATCGGTAATCGCGGCTGAGCGCTCGGAATGTGTCGACAAATGATGCGCCGTCGATGAGGCATCGTACGGCGACAACGCGGGCGGCCAGTTGCCGCATGCGGCCTCGGGTCAAACCGCCGACAAGGTATTCAGACAACACCGCGACGCCCTCCTGCAGTTCTTCATAACCGGCCAGTCCCGAACAGAGTTGCCGGAACGGCTGCATGCGGCCGTTTGAATACGTCAGCAAGTGGGTGCCGACTTCATGGGCCAACAGGGCCTCGACGCGCGACGCCGGCAGGCTCAGATCGGGGTTAACCAGGAGCTTGCCTCGCGACACGATCAGCCCGCTGACGTCCCCGGTCACCCGCACGCCGGCCTCGAACTCGGGGCGGATGGTCCGATAGAAATCAATTTCGTTCTCTACGCGGCGTGCAAATTCTTCGGCGTTGAGCCTGGGGCCTTTCTCGGTATTGTCTCTAGCCGGCAACCGCCTCAGCAGGTCTCGGGCCAACTGGAGCAGGTCCTCTTCCACGCCGCCGAACAACTGCAGGCTCGCGTACAGGAAGCGGGGCGTGTCCCGGATGCGCAACATCGTGAGTTTCAGTTCCAACTCCTCCTGCTTTTCCTGAAACAACCGCTGCAGGGCCGGGTCCTCGATGCGTTCGATAGGGATCTTGTACAGGCGCCGTTTGAGGACCGTCGGATCGACAGACATCGGAGGATAGTGAAACTCGGGAGCACGTTCGAATCGCGAACGCTGGAACTGCTTCCAGGCTGAATTGGTGTTGACCGGCGTCAACTGCAGCAGGTAATCGAATTGATCGCTCACCTCGGCCAGTTGACGGTCAACCTTCCATACCGCCTGCACGACCGCTCTTCGCCCCAGCGTGTGAAAGTGCGGGGGGCGATGGGGCGTGCGGGACTGCATGAACTCGAAATAGGTCTGGCGCAGGGCCAAACTCAAACTGCGCCGCAGTGATCGATTCAGCAGCGGAAACTCTTCGGTCGAGTTGGCCTTGCGATACACCGGCGGAACGGCTATCCCGAGCATCGAACAGTTCAGCGCCCGGGCCTGTGACTTCGTCAACAGGGGACGCAACGCCGGCGCATGTCCCAGGTCGTCGCGAAGCACATCGACTTTAACATCTTGCTTGAGGACTTTGAAGCGCTTCAGCCGTTTCTCAAATGCTTCAACAGTTCGGGTCATCCCCTCGCTCCGGGGCGCGTGGATAGTGAAGGCGGGCGATACGGCCGGAACCGCCGGATCATTAGCCTTGCCGCCGTCCGGTGCGGCCCATATCTCGACAATCAGGAATGCCCCGAATTCGGCGGAAACCAATTCCACGATCCTGCGGACCAATGAGGCGACTCCCTTGCGATGCCGCGCCCGCCCCGAGGCGATCATGTACGACGCCTCCCCCTTCACCAGGCGCTCGGTTCCAGCGTCATTGCTGTCCGGCGGCTGGCGGTAGACGCATAGGAAGGGCAGTTTGCGGTCGATATGCAGCCGGCCTCGGCCGGGCAGTGTTCGGCGCACGCGCACATCTCGATCAAGCCGACTGCAGACGGTTTCGATCAGTGTCGGGGTAATCTCATCCCGCGGACTTTTGGCGCCTTTGCGCTCAGTCATTTTCTTCATGGGCGTCATTATGTTCTGCGATTGCTCGTGTGGGCTGCATGCTCTCCAGCACGTCCAGCACGGCGGACCCGGCGGCATGGAGCGCGCGCTTTATCCCCTCAATGTACGCCCTGTTAGGTACTCCTGTCCACTCATCCATAAAGAACTTCTTAAACTCAATAGCGATCGCCGCACCGCTGTGCGGGAAGTTCTCATGAATCCACTGGGGCCATCTCCCGCCCCGAAACTTCACATTCTCTCGCACATCAAGCCTCCCGCCGGGAAACTCGACGCCGCGCAAAGTCTCGATAAGCGCATCGACCGCCGGCCCCCAAAGGTCACGGTTCATTGTGCCTGTGCCAACGTTCACTTGCGGATTGCCGGATGCGTCGGCCTCCGGACCGCCGGGATCCTGACGGCGATGGTTGTAGGAATGCAGATCAAACACGACAAACCGACCGTGCTCACGCGACATCTCCTCAAGCAGGGTCCGCATACTGTCATAGAAAAGGTCGTACTCGGCCAGTGACCTCTCAAACATCCCGACGGGCGGATCCCCTTTCCAGACCGTCAATCCCCAGGCGTCCTCCGGCCTGCGATAAACCGCCGTGTCGCGGGGGCGGTTCAAATCAACTTCAAAGCGGGAGCGCGTTGCAATCACGTGGACCGGAGCGATCTCCGCCCATTCGCCGGTGAATGGGTCTTCTTCACGCAGCCGCTCGGCATCGCTCAGCGCCAGATGCCTGGCCGCATCATCGCGCACATCGTGTCCGTCGTGAATGGCCGTGGCAATCAGTGGCCCGCGCCCTGTCTGCGCCCGCCATATCTGATCGGTCATCGGTAGTTCCTTTCACGGATTGAGAGGTTATTTTCGGTCATAGTCACCGAATTAGCAATCAGCGAATGCCTCAATCTGCTGCAAAGGCGCACGCAGGCGCTGGGTTAGCCCGCCACAGCACAACCGATCTGACGATGAACGTCTACGCCCACATCGCCATGGAGGATCTGGTCAGCGATATCGAGGCCATGCCGTCGGTGCTTGGTTCGTGTGACAGCGAACCGTCTGCCGAGACTGAGAATCAAATCGTTGAAGAAACCAACTCCGTTCCCGCCGAGTTGGCTGTGCTGGCGGACAACTGGTCGGATTTGCCAGAGCATATTCGCCAGGCTATCACGACTCTCTCCGCTACTTGACAGATTTCTTTTGGCACGCCCAGCAGTTTTCTTGCAGAACTCCTGGGGAGTTACGACCGCATACGACAGTCTGTTCGCGGAACTCCCTCTTACCATCGCATGCGGGCATTGCGTAGTTCGTCGTAGATGGCTACGAGCCAACTGCAATTCAGCAGTATGCCCTGGTAGAGGTCGTAGACCGGGACTATCCCCATAATAGAGAGCTTCTCGCGGTGGACTACGCAGAAAAAGACCCCGGCGTTGACGGTCACCAGCCACAGCGGAACGTACGCCAACAGCATCTCGCCGACGTTTCCGCCGGCCAGAAGATAAGTCAGGGTCATGCAGCCGCCGACCAGGTAAACCAGAGGCATCACCACAAGGTCGACAATGTACGTACCCAACATCCAGGCGATGGCTGGGCCATGCCGCAACTCCGGTCGGCGCCGGACCCGGCGAAAGAACTTTCTCAGAACCTGCAGAGTTCCGCGGGCCCAGCGATAACGCTGATTGAGCAATCCCATGGTCCAGTCGGGAGCTTTGGTCCGTGAAATCGCCCTCGGTTCGTAGACGTTGCGTCCGCCGAGGGTCAATATCGCCGCCGAAAGATCGAAGTCCTCTGCGAACGTGTCTCCCTCAAACGGCCCCTCGACCCGCCCCGATTCGTCCGGTGTCGACGTAGTTCCGAATTGCTCAAAGACCTCTTGAAGCACCTTCCGACGAAACAGTCCTATGGGCCCTGGGATGACCAGCACGCAGCCGGAATAGCTCTGGGCCATGCGCATCGAGCCGTTGGCCATCAGATATTCCAGCCCCTGCAGGCGCGTTACGGCGTTTACGCGGTTGCGCACGCGAATTTGGCCCGAAACAGCAGAGACAGTCGGATCGGCGGCTCGCGCCACCATGTATCGCAGGGCTCGCGGGTCCAGACCGGAATCGGCGTCCACGCACAGCATCAGGTCGGCCCGGGCATGGCGGAGCGCGTAATTGTGGGCGCTCCATTTGCCGCCGTTGGGCTTGGTCAAAACGCGGACTTCGCACCGGTCGTGCTGGCCTGCAAAGGGCCGGGCCAACTCCAGGGTGTTGTCGGTCGATCCGTCGTCGACCATGATTATCTCATATCGGGGGTAGTCCAGGCGGATAAGCGACTCCAAGGCCGCCTCGATGGTCTCGGCCTCGTTGTAGGCCGGAACCAGCACCGAAACGAACGGCCATTCGTCACGGCCCGTTGGAGCCTTCTCGATCTGGCGGAAGCCCTGAAAGGAAAGAACGAAGAATGTTAGCCATCTAAGGCTCGTCAGGCACACTATGACGGTCATGACTACCGCCAGAGGGGCCAGCAGGGCTCCGTTGGACGAATTGGCCAGGGCGTCGGCCCACTTCCACATATGCACCGGTACGACGAAGAGCATAGCCATCGCCATGACAACGGCCGTGACAAAGGCGATGCGCGGCGGCCAGTAGGGCGCCGACGGTTCCTGTTGCGACGCTTCGGCGGGGCGCCGGTTGGTGGGCTCCATCAGAGTCCACCATGCGAAACGGGCTCCGCCAGCGCCACGGAGGAAGATTCCGACTCGTCCGGGAACGATACAATCCTCCAGGCGATGTGCCCCAGACGAGCTTTTGCGCTGAGGTTGTCTCCATCGCCGCCGTCGGCTTGCCTGGCCAGTTTCTGCAGGCAGTCTATAGCGATCGGTTGCTTTTGCAGTTCCTCGTGCAACAGTCTCGCTGCATCGGTTTGGTCGCAGTCCAAGGCGCATTCCACTGCCGATAGCAGGTTGGCCTTAGGCCGCTCGCCGTCCAGGCTTGCCGCCAAGCGGTTGGCCAGCGTCTGAATTGCCCTGTCCGGCTTGTACACCCCGAGATCCTCGGGCCCCTGGACCGTGCCTGTCGCGGCGGGACTCAATGCGGGTACGGCCGCGTCGGCCGGCGGGGGAGTCGCCGCCGCGACGCCCCGCCGCAGGGCGGACACCGAGCCGGCGATCCACATGCCCAGCCCCATCGCGACCAGCCCAATGCCCCAGGGGCCAAGGGGAAGGGTCCAAAGCGGCGGACGCCAAAGCAGCCGGGCCTCAACGGGGTTGTCGTCTTCTTCGGCGGCCAACCAACGGATGGTTTCGGCAGGGGGGTCGCACGCCAACTCCACCAGTTGGTAATCCGAATCATGCGGCAACGGGTGTGAATTCAGCATCCTCCCCGCCAAGCGCTGCTGCACGCGCGGCTCGGCCAACTCCAGCACAACGGCGCCGGCGCGTCTCAGGGGTCCGACCTCCCGAGAAGGAAGCCTCATGCGAATACGAAAGCCTTCCTCAGGCGCCAGCACCAGCACGGGCTGGTCCGACATGGCGGCGTTCGGGGCAGGTTCGCGGTAGGCCACCCTACCTGAAAACGGCGCCGCGGTTTCCAGCGTGCTGCGAAGGCCTTTCAACTCGGCCTGCGTCTTATCAATTTCCATCCGTACCTGCGCCAGCTTCTGGGCGCGAAGTTGCTCGGCCCGCGTGCGGTCGACCGCAAGAGCGTTATCCAATTTTGCAAGCCTCCGCCCGGCCGCAGTCAGACCTGCGGAGGCCTGTTCGATCTTGCCGCTCAGTTCGGCTTGCTCGTTCTTCTCCAGCTTCTCGAGCGTCTCTAGGCTTACAGTAACCTGCTGACGCTGTCGGGATACGGATTCGGCCTGACGATCCAGGCGGCTGATGCGAGCCTTCAGCGTCTCGACCTGCTTGGCCACGCTGAGGCGTTCGAGTTCCGTGGCGACCCGAGCACTGTGTCCCTTAGCAATCAATGCAAGTTCCCTTGTGCGGTATTCCAAGTTCGGCTTAACCTCGGCCAACTCGCCGCGAAGACGCTCCAGTTGGACATCCAGACTGCGAAGCTGCACCTCTCGATCCAGGCGAGCGAAGGCTTCCTCGCGTGCCGCCAGGGCCCTTGCCGGCACCAGCGACGCCAGTTGCGCCGTCCATTGCCGCTTGTCGGACGTGGCGGCGGCGTGCGCGCGGACCAACTCCGGATCCAGTTCCAGGGCTTCCTGCTTAATGGCCTCCCGTCGTGCGGCCAGGCATTTTAGATCCAAAGCCAGCATGTCGGCCCTCGCCTGGTCCTCTGGAGCGTAGAAGTGCGCCAGGACGTCTCCCTTGCGGACGTGAGACGTTGCGGCAAGATCTTGCAGTTTCCGTGTCTTGTGAGCACGCACGGTGAACAGACCGTCGCCGTCGAGTAGACCCGTTCGGTCGGTCAACTCACTGAACACCAGCACTCCGGCCAGCATAACCATGCCGAGGACGATCGCGCGAGGGCCCCATGTCGTCAGGAGGCCGGTCAGCCCCTCGGGCCGAGCTCGGTCGGATCCCGCACGCCGCCGCTTCCACATGTGCAGCGTGTAGGAGATGCAGAAAAAAGCAAATCCGATCAAGCCGCTTAGAACTACCAGATTAAGAACGTAGCTTGGGTCCATCTCAAAGTATCCTCTTTCCTTCCGTGGAGTAGCCTCCTACGCCTTCCTTGGGGTGAAAGTAACTGAACTTCCTAGTTGATCTCGGGTTGAATATCCGAGGGGTGATTCAGTGGTATGCTTCCGAAACCGAATCCTCAAGATAGGTGAGATACCTGACTATACGGTGGAAACACTCTGGGTTTGGGCCGACTGAAATCACTCCTAACTAGCTTGTTACACTAAAACTCTTAATTGCGACAATGTCAATTACCGTAATTATAGCAGACGCAATATGAAGTGTGTAAGGATTATGAGGCAATCTGGACCGGTAAATAGGCCAAAAAACAGTTTAATTACATGTATTCACTGGAGTTGTGTTTTTTTTTTTTTCTCTCTCTCTACATATAAACCACTTTCAAATATGCACTACCAGATCAACATAATGACATCTCGGGCAGACCTTGGGGTTTCCAGATTGAAATACTAGGCTGATTGCACTAGAATTACGATAATGCTGGAATCGGCTGGGAGGACGGATTCCAACTAACAGTTCTTTGTCTTGGCCCTGTAGGGCCTCTAACCTCATGGAGGTTAAAACATGAGAAAGTCACTTTTTGCAGTATTGATTGTTGGTGTTATGGCCTTGGGGGCCTCCAGCGCCTCGGCCGTTACTTTGGAGATGACCAGTAGTCCGGAAAGCGGAAGTACAGTCTCGCCAGGTGACGAGGTAAGCCTCGGTCTTACAATTACCAATGAGACCGATGAGAAGGACATAATCATGGTTCGGTTCAACATGACGATCGAGACCGACCGTGGCGTGATCACCATTGGAGGGTCGGGTCGTCCGCTGCGCCTGAGATTGGCCCCCGGGCAATCCGTCAGCAAGAGCATTGCCGCAGTAATCCCTGAAGGCCTGGCCGACTTGCCCTTTGATTTCGTGAAATTCACGATCAAGGTCGTGGCCGAGGGCAAGAGGAGCCAGACTTCTGCTGAAGACAGTGTTACGCTGACGCTCGAGCCGGCGCCGATAGGCGGCTAAGGCTTCCAGCCCATAGAACCAACAGCGCAAACGAGCGGTCGGCGTTCGGCTGGCGAGGGAACGACGCATAGGCCGTTGCGCCGACCGTTTCGTTTGCGTATTGACGGCATGAAACCACAGGAGGGATTTGCGTATGCGCAAGCAGGTCTTTTCGTTTTTCGGGTTCCTTATCCTTCTGCTCGTCGCGACGGCTGCTGACGGCGGGATTCAAGCCAACCAGTTTGACACCGTTCTGTTCGGTCGGATCTGGCGCGTGACCAGCTACTACGTTCAGGATGACATTCTCAGAAACCCCAACGACTGGGCGTTTCTCGAACCGCAAGGAATTGTGGCCTCAGATGGGGTAATCTACGTCTCGGGAGGACGCGAGGAATACGAGTCAGCTGGAAGGCTGGCCAGGTATACGTACACATCCGGGGGGACGCTGGACTATGACGGCTACGTGCAGATGCCCGACGCCGAGCCGGACTGGTGGGGACCCGACGGGCTGACGATAAACGCCTCCGGAAGCGGATACGGGTCCGGGGTAGGACAGATCGTGTCCGTAGAGTACGACGCGCCATCCCAGATCGGCGTGATCGATTCGGCGGGCGGGTCCGTGACGTCCAGGACGCCGTTCGGTCCGGCTAAGGACATCTCATATATTCCGGGCAGGGGCGAATTCGCCGCGCTTGTCGACACCGGCGGAGGCATGGAGGTGGCTTACTATGACGCCTCTATGACAGTGACAGGATTGACGTTTCCTGACCCGATCGGGTCGTCAGCAGGTCTGGCGGGGGCCAGTGCGTCATTTGGTTCCTGGTTTACCCAGACAACACAGACTCAGGAGCTGCTCCTGGCTGTCGGGACGGCGGACGGGAAAAATGTTCTGGTGGCGATGAACCCGGCCGGTGAGACTGTCGGGGGCTGGAACAACCTGCCCATCGAACCGAAAGCGCGCATCTCACTTGGCGGCGGGTTCTACGAAGTCCTTCCCGCTTTTGGATCGATTGAAGCGATAGCGGTCGACGAAACCGATAGGCTCGTGTTTCTCGGTGATTACGGCAATTCCATGATTCACGTGTTGACAGAAGGCGGGTCGCCTTCACCGGGCGACGCCAATCTTGACAGTGTGGTCGATTCCCAGGATCTGGAGTCATTTGCGGCGTACTTTGGCGCTGGGCGCGTCGGATGGGCCGAAGGAGATTTCAACAATGATGGTCGAACCGACCTCCACGATTTCGCGATACTGCGGGCGCATTTCGAGCAGATGCCCCACGCGGTGACTATCCCAGAGCCCATGACTGCCGCCATCCTCGGTATCGCCGGCGCCGCTTTGTGCCTTCGTCGCCGACGCGGAGCAACGAATGTCTCGGCGGGATAGGCCTCTATCAACATACGCGATACATGACCATTCGATTTGGAGCGAATACGGAATAGGGTCCGTGCTCTTTCGCTCGATAACTTGAACTTTTCGGCTCCTTTCGAAAAGCCAATGGGGGTATTACTGGGCTTCGCATTGAGGTGAACAACTAAACTAGAACCGGGGCAGAGCGTCTTTGCTGATACTGTACGCGGTTAAATCCATCCCCCCAGCAACCAAGGTAGTGGCTAGAACTGTTATCAAATAAGGAATAAGGGTGTTCGTGGGCGGATAAGTACATGGGCTTGACGTCCAATCTAGTGCTCTGTCAATCGTGAATTGATGGACAATTGCGGGTTTCTTTGCCGATGGGATAGACATAACCCAGGCAAGGAGGCCTGCTATGAAGAAGAAATATATTGTGACACTGACGCAAGTC
>Ga0180430_10000835_pt1 | contig 32403 bp, 30 predicted proteins | sample SS_ome_9_FD_132999 | JGI IMG/M metagenome (GOLD analysis project Ga0180430, IMG submission 132999) | Hypersaline lake sediment archaeal communities from the Salton Sea, California, USA - SS_1_S_2 metaG | ecosystem: Environmental > Aquatic > Non-marine Saline and Alkaline > Hypersaline >... | reverse complement strand
TTTTGATAAACGATTCAGGGTCATCTATCTCTGTCAGCCGTCGCATGACGGCATTTACAAAACCGGCAGCCTTCCTGTTTGCCCTGCCTGCCAGCCTTACACTTTCGTCTACAGCCGAATATGAAGGTACGCTGTCCATAAAATGTGCCTGGTATGCCCCCATCCTGAGAATATTCAAAGTGGATGGGTCTATTTTTTCTATACCCCTTTTAGAGAAGCACGAGATGAGAAAGTCGGACCTCAGATAATACCTTACCGTACCCTTTACCAGGCTGAACACAAAACGCCTGTCCAGGTCTTCCAGTCCGGAATCTTCCAGTCCCTCCCATATTATTTCCCTGAGCTGGCCTCCCGAAGCAAAGTAGAGGCTGATCATATCCAGTGCCGTTTTCCTGGGGTTTATCTCTGGGCGGGCCATATTATTCTTTCCCCAGTATTGTTCCGGCGCTTATACTGTATCCGTTTACAAAGCTGGGGGCATCCATGGGTCTTTTGCCCTGGGGCTGGAGCCGGTCCAGGGAAATAGTATTACCGTCGCCGCAGGCTATGATCACTCCTTCTTTTTTTCCTGCCGCTATCACTATTCCCGGTTCTTTCCCTCCGGCATCCCTTTCGGCAATATGGGATGATAGGATTTTAAGCCTGCTGCCGTTAAATATAGTATAGGCCCCCGGCCTGGTGGAAAATGCCCTTATGCGGTTAAAGATCTCTCCTGCCGGCCTGGTCCAGTCGATAGCCAGGTCCCCGGGTGTTATCTTTGACGAATATGTTATCCCGCTGGTGCCCTGGGGTACCGGCCTGTAGTCCAGTTTCTCTATAAGGTCCAGGACAGCGACCAGAAGGGGCGCTCCCAGGGCCGACGCCTTTTCCTCCAGCCGGTCCAGGTTGTCATCATCCCCTATATTGAAAGATGTCTGGGCATAGATGTCTCCGGCATCAACCTGGTAGACTATGCTGTTTATGGTGACTCCGGTAGTTCCGGCTCCCTCCAGCAGGGCAGTTAACATGGGTGAAGGCCCCCGGTATGCAGGAAGCATGGAAGGATGTACATTGAGCCAGATGCCGGGCCATGTCTCAAACATCTTTTGCGGGAGTATCATGCCGAATGATACCACGACTGCATATTCAAAAGGCACCCGGGAAAGCTCGTCATAAAGATCCTGGCCGAAAGTGTCTATCTCATATACCTCGAGCCCCCTGTGTCCGGCACATGCTTTTACCGGATTAGCGCTGGCCCTGCGGCCCCTTCCCCTTTTTTTGTCTCCATATGTGAACACCCGGTTCACTTTGTGGGAGGACCCGTCAAGAGCCTCCAGGAAAGGTACGGAGAAATCTGATGAACCGAAGTAGATTATATCCAAGATGAATCTCCTTTACGGGGTAGCGACCTCTTCTACCTTTTTTAAAAGCTCCATCCTGGAATCAGAATCCAGGTGGTCTATAAACAATACTCCGTTAAGATGGTCCACTTCATGCTGCAGGATGCGGGCCAGCATATCTTCGGCAATAAACTCCACCGGTTCTCCCCTTATATTAAGCGCTTTTACCTTTATCCTGGGAGACCTTGCCACTCTGAATCCCTGGATGGAATAAATGGAAAGGCAGCCTTCATCCCCTTGGACCAGCTCATCGCCCTCCGCTTCCAGTTCCGGATTTACATAAGCCTCTGCCTTATCCTCAAACCTTACTATTATGACTCTCCTGGTGACCCCTATCTGGGGAGCTGCCAGCCCCACGCCCCCTTCATCCTGAAGCGTGTCCGCCATGTCCTTTACCAGCTCCAGCACCGGCCTGTCGATTTTCTGCACCGGTTTTGATTTTTCCCTGAGTACAGGGTCGCCTATCTTCCTAATTTTTTTTAACGCCATCGGTTTCTCCTGACTGCTGCTATAAGATCCATACCGGGTCTATATCTATTATAAGCCTTATATCCTTATTTTTCCTGTAACTTTTAAGCGACTCCCCCAGAAGCCCGGTAAGCTTCTCTATTTCCCGGGTCTTTAACAGTATATGCCGCCTCCAGTACCGGTTTATCCTGTAAAAGGGCGCAGGCGCCGGACCCAGTATATCAATATCCATTTTAATGTCTTCTTTTATTTTATCCAGTATTTTTTTGGCTTCTCCGGCAACCGCCTTCTCATCCAGGCCGGAGATGACAATATTTGCCAGACTGGTAAACGGTGGGTAGGAAAGCTCCTTCCTGGCTGCCAGTTCCTGGGTGTAGAAACTCTCATAATCCTCATCCATGCTGTGCTGTATCAGCCCTGATTCCGGCCTGTATGTCTGTATCACCACCCGGCCTTCCTTGTCCTTCCTGCCCGCCCTTCCCGATACCTGGGTTATAAGCTGGTAGGCCCTCTCATTCATATGATAGTCCGGCAGGGACAGCATACCGTCGCAGTTTATGATGCCCACCAGGGTGACATCGGGTATATCGAGCCCCTTGGCCACCATCTGGGTCCCCACCAGGATAGCTTTGCCCGGGGCAGAGAAACTGTTTATTATAGTCTGGTGTGATTTTTTCCTGCTGGTTATATCAGAATCCATCCGGTATACGGGGGTGCCGGAAAACATCTTCCTGATGCCTGCTTCTACTCTCTGTATGCCGCTGCCTGCCAGGAACAGGCCCTGGCTGCCGCATACACTGCAGGTGCCGGTATATGCCTCTTCCCTGCCGCAGTGATGGCAGACCAGCCTGGAGATATCCCGGTGGTAATTATAGGAAAGCTCGCAGGCAGGGCAGACAGGGATGCTGCCGCAGGCATTGCATACCACAAAATTGGAGAAACCCCTGCGGTTGATAAATATTATGACCTTGTTGTTTTTTTCCAGCTCTTCCCTTGCCGCCCGGTACAGCTCCCCCGAGATCAGCCGGCTGCCCTTTGTCCTGTCGGTTTTCTTAAGGTCGACCACCACTCTTTTTACCCTCCTGGTGTTCTGCGCCTTCACCGGAACGGTCAGCAGGGTATAGTCTTTCCTTTTACAGGCCATATACCTGGTCTCAATGGAAGGGGTGGCGCTTCCCATCACCAGGGGGATATCCATGATCTCTGAAAACTTTGATGCCACATCCCTGGTATTGTAGCGGACCAGGGAATTTTCCTTATAGGAGGGATCATGTTCCTCATCCATTATGATGATGCCGGTATCCTTTAAAGGTGTAAAAAGGGCTGAACGTGTCCCGATAACCACACCTACATTTCCTTTGAGTATCTCCATCCACCTGTCATAATGCTCCCCCGGGCTCATGTGGGAATGGTATACTGCTACCCTGTCCCCGAACATATTCTCAAACCGCGCATACAGCTGAGGCGTAAGGGATATCTCGGGCACCAGGACCAGGGCTTTGCGTCCCCTGCTTAAGACCTGGCTGCATATATTCATGTATATCTCTGTCTTGCCGCTTCCGGTGACCCCGCGGATAAGGAATTTATGGGAAGAAAAAAGTTTTTCCCCTATGCTTTTGATGCATTCCTCCTGGTATGTATTGAGCACGATGTCACGGCCGGGGCCGGCTTTCTCATAACGGAAGTCCCTCATCACCCTTTTTTCCCCCAGTATTACCATCTGCCTCTGGGCCAGGCTCTTCAAGGCCCGGCTTCCCGAACCAGAGGCCGCAAGCAGCAATTTTTTTTCCATCATGCCGCCGCTTTGCGCCAGGGCTTCCATGATCCTCTTTTGCGCCTTTTGTCTTTTCCATTCCGGGGCAGAGCTGTCATATGGGATTTTTCCGTTGCTCACCATAGTCTCATACTTATGGGATGTACCCGGTCCCTCCAGGCTTTTTTTGTTCTTTCTCCCCGGGGGCAGGAAAAGGCTCATAACCGCTGTAAGGGGCTGTACATAGTAAGAGCTTATCCATGAAGCAAGCTCCATCCTGTCATTATCGAATACCGGCGGTATGTCCACCAGTCCTTTTATCTCTTTCAGGGGACCGGACACACTGGTCCAGTCCTTTACCGCTGCCACATAACCGGCCTGTATGCGGTTTTGCACCGGAACCATCACCACGCTGCCCGTAGTTATGCGGGGAGCCATGGCTTCAGGTATGATATAGTCAAATGGATGGTCGACATTCATTGACCTTATATCCACAAAGACTTCTGCATATTTTTGTCCAGAATCCATGAGCAGCTATCCCGTCAATATGGCCGGGCCTGCAGTATAAAAATGCCCTGCCCGCTTTTATGTTATATGGATAAAAAGGTTATTTCAGTCCCAGGTAACTCTTGATGGCTTCCACCTTGTCCAGCTTCTCCCAGGTAAAATCCCGGTCATGCCTGCCGAAATGTCCATATGCGGCTGTCTTTTTATATATGGGCCTGAGAAGGTCAAGGTCTTTTATGATAGCACCGGGCCGGAGGTCGAATATCTCGGTCACCGCTTTTTCTATCTTCGCCGGGTCTACTTTCTCGGTACCGAATGTCTCCACCATTATGGAAACCGGATGGGAAACGCCTATAGCATATGCCACCTCCAGCTCCAGCCTGTCGGCAGCCCCTGCAGCCACCAGGTTCTTGGCGGCATGCCTGGCGGCATAGGCAGCTGAACGGTCTACTTTGGAGGGGTCTTTTCCGGAAAAGGCACCGCCTCCATGCCTGGCTGCTCCTCCATATGTATCTACTATTATCTTTCTTCCCGTAAGACCGGCATCCCCCATGGGCCCGCCAATGGTGAACTCGCCGGTAGGGTTTACATACAGCTTCAGGTCTTTGGAGAATAATTCTTCCGGTATTATGGGCTTTAATACAAATTCCTTTATATCCGGCATTATCTGGGTCTCGATATCGATATTGGGAGCATGCTGTGATGCTATCACAACCGTCTCTATCCCTACCGGCCGGTCATTTTCATATTTAACGGTTACCTGTGACTTACCGTCCGGGCGCAGATAAGACAGTATTCCCGCTTTCCTTACTTCTGACAGCCTGTGGGCCAGCTTGTGCGCCATCATTATGGGAAGCGGCATATATTCCTCGGTCTCATTGCAGGCATAGCCGAACATCATCCCCTGGTCTCCCGCACCCTGCTGGTCTATCTCGTCTTCATAGCCATTTCCCACCCTGGACTCATATGCCTTGCTCACACCCTGTGAGATATTGGCTGACTGGCTTCCCAGGGAGACCATCACGCCGCATGTCTCATGATCAAATCCATACTTGGCCCTGGTATAGCCTATATCCTTTATCACATCCCTGACAATACTGGGTATCTCTATATAGGTGCAGGTGGTGACTTCCCCGGCTACTATAACGATCCCTGTCTTTACCAGCGTCTCTATGGCTACCCTGGCAGCCGGGTCATCGGCTATTATGGCATCCAGCAGGGCATCTGATATCTGGTCTGCCATCTTGTCCGGATGACCTTCTGTAACTGATTCCGATGTGAACATATAATCTCTTTTTTTAGACATTTTTTATACCGTTATTCCTTTCGCTGTCTATAAATTAATCTCTTTTCATCTTTCCTATTAACTCGTCCCAGATTCCCCTGGCCACCATCCGCTTGGTATTTAAGGGAATTTTTACCGGGCGGCCGCACCTGGATAATATCTCAACCTCATTGAAATCGCTGCCTATTCCCCTGTCCTTTCCGGATATGTCGTTTACCGCTATCATATCCACATCTATTCCGGAAAACTTTTCCAGCACACTGTCTGCATCATATCCGCTTTCGGCAGCAAAACCCATAAGCAATTGTTTCCCTGTCTTATTTGTCGAAAGAACATGTAAAATGTTTTCATTTAATTTGAACCGCAGCTTTCCAAGCAGCCCGTCTTTCTTGGATATCTTGCCGTCCGCCCTGGATTCGGGGACCACATCGCTTACGGCAGCCGCCATTATTATAATATGTGAACCGGGCAGTTCCCGGAGCATTGCTTCCTTCATCTGGCTGGTATTATCCACATAGATGATCCTTACCCCGTAAGGCACCGGCCTTTCCCGGACTGTGCTTACCAGGACCACTTCACCAGCTCCCCTGAAGACTGCTTCTTCCGCCAGGCTGTAGCCCATCTTGCCGCTGGAAGCATTGGATATGAACCTTACGGCATCCAAATATTCCCTGGTCCCCCCGGCTGATATAAGGACTTTTTTCCCTTTCAATTCTTCCGATATCATAAGCAATTGGGAAAGCCTGCCTATGATGACCTCTTCGTCTTCCATCCTTCCCAGGCCTTTTTCGCCGCAGGCAAGGTTACCCTCAGCCGGTCCCGCCAGCTGGTATTTTCCCATGGCCTTTAACTTTTCTATGCTGCCGGCCACAGACGGATCCCTGTACATGGCCTCATTCATGGCCGGCGCCAGCAGCACCGGGCATACGGCAGCCAGGGTAGAAGTGGTAAGGAAGTCATCACATATTCCGTTTGCCAGCTTGCAGATAATATCGGCGCTGGCCGGGGCAATGCAGTAGGCGCTGGCGCTCTTCGATAGCGACACATGGTATATGCGGCCCTGGTTTACAAACTGGCCGGTGACGGTCTCATTTCCGGATATGGAACTGAAAGTAATGGGATTTATGAAGTTCAGGGCACGGGGTGTCATAACTGGAATGACCTCAGCACCCCCGGCAGTCAGCCTGCTGCAGATATATGCCGCCTTATAAGCAGCTATGGAAGCTGTTATTCCCAGTACAATCTTTTTACCCGAAAAAACTGGACTGTTATCTTCCAAGATTATTTTTCTTCTTCCTCTTTGGGAATATCGAATCCTATCTTGTTTTCCTTGATCTCGCTAAAAGCTATCTCCAGGGGATCATATGAATCTATATCAACCAGAGGCCTTATGATATTTACCCTCTCCATATTCCTGGCGGCCACCAGATAATCTCCAAGCTCTCTTGCCCTTCTGGATACAGCCATGCAGAGTTTATACTTGCTTTTTACATTTTTCTCATATTCATCAAAAAACTGTATCTTCACTGTTTTGTTTCCTTCCCGATTCTCCTTGGAGAACATTTATTAGATTTTGCAAAGCTTCATTATAATTATTATTGACGATTATGCAATCATAATATTTTTTATGCTCCAGCTCCTCCCGGGCTATACTCAGCCTTTTCTCTATCTCTTCCAGGCTGTCGGTGCCCCTGTTTTCAAGCCTTTGCCTGAGTTCATCCGGGCTGGTGGTAAGTATGAATATAAAGAATGCATCATCTGTCTTTTCCATCACCTGCATGGCGCCCCTGACCTCTATTTCCAGGATGACATTTATGCCTTTTTCCAGCCGGTCCCTCACAAATCCTTCCGGGGTGCCGTACAGATCGCCGGCATATTCGGCCCATTCCAAAAAAAGGCCCCTGTCTATCATCTGCCTGAATTCTTCTTCATTGGTAAAGAAATACTGTTTTCCCTCCCTTTCGCCTTTTCTCCTGGACCTGGTGGTTGCCGATACCGACTTCTCGAAGCCCTCCAGGCTGCTGAGCGCATCCCTTATTAGGCTGCTTTTGCCTGAACCGGAGGGACCCGATATTACGAATAACCTTGCTTTAGTGGACATTTAATATAGTTTTTAAGGGACTATGATATATTAAAATACTTGAAAAAACTGGCTTTCTGGACTTTGCCCAGTCCGCCCATTTTCTTGATGGGGCTGATCTTGAGCTCTTCCAAGACCCTGACCGCATTGGTCCTGCCATTGCCCGGAAGCGAACTGACGATAGAAAGCACTTTCATTCCTGAGATATATTCTTTGAAAAGTTCCTCGTCTTGCAGCAGCTTTTTTATGGTGGTCTTTCCCTGCTTTAACTCTTCCTTTATCCGGGACCGTGTTTTGCGTACCGCTATTGCTTTTTCCAGACCCTTCTTCCTGGCTTCATCGGTCAATCTGGCCAAAGTCATCCAAGCTCCTTTGATATGACTGGATAAGATATTTTAGAGTATACAAATATATATGTAGCTTTGCAATAAGATTTATATCTGCAGGGCAATTATTTTTTTCTGCTGCCGGGATATATGACCGGAACGCCTTTTTTACAGAGCCCGCAGTCATCCGGGCGGTATTTCTCAATGTCAAGTTTGATCATATTTATATAGGGATATCCGAAATCAACCCCGGAATTCCTGTCCACAATACCGGCTACCGCCAGTATACCGGCACCGCTGTCCCGGCAGATGCTTATTACTTCCCTTACCGAGCCCCCGGTGGTTATTACGTCTTCGGCAATCACTACTTTTTCGCCCTTTTTGAGTTCAAATCCGCGGCGGAGTCCCATTTTCCCCTCTTTTCTTTCGGCAAATATCATGCGGCATCCCAGCTTCTCAGCCAAAAGATAACCCCACAGGATCCCTCCTACCGCCGGGGAGACTACGGTTTCTATATTATCTGCCCCGATCATATCATCCAGCATCCCTGCTGCTGCCCGCGCCAGGATACCTGCCCGTTCCGGATACTGGAGTAGGGCGGCGCACTGCATATATATGCCGCTGTGATAACCCGATGTAAGTTGGAAATGCCCTTCCAGTATGGCTCCGGATTCACGGAAAAGCCTGTGTACATCCACCCCTTCGGCCTGGCTTATTACCTTTATCATCTGCCGTCCTTCCTATAATGATCTTTCTATCTTTTCCAAAAACAGGTCTGCCGCCGCCCCCATATCATCACTGCCGGTAATGGGTCTTCCCACTATCAGCATATCAGCGCCGTTTGAGATCGCTTCTTCGGGGGTGTTTATCCTTTTCTGGTCTCCGGCGCTGCCGCCGGCCAGCCTGATGCCCGGAGTGGCAATATAGAAGCTGTCCCCGAACTCTCTCCTCAAAAGTCCCGCTTCCCGGGGAGAGCATACTATCCCGTCTACCCCGGCTTCCAGGGCCAAACCGGCAAGCTTCTTTACCGTATCCATATGGCCTCCGGCAAATCCCATCTGCAAAAGATCACCGTCGTCCAGGCTGGTAAGGACCGTCACTGCCAGGACCAGGGGCCTTGTCCCGGCCGCTGCTTTGGATTCCTGCCTTAAAGCCTCCAGGCAGGCTTCAAGCATCTTTTTTCCTCCCAGGGCATATACGGTTATCAGTGAGGGCTCAAGCTTTGCTATGGCGGCGGAGGCTCCTTTTACGGTATTGGGTATGTCCATAAGCTTGGTGTCCAGCATGACATCATAGCCGGAGCGCCTGGCAATATCCGCCACCCCTGTCCCTGCGCTGTATATCATCTCCAGACCCAGTTTTACTGTGGATACCCTGCCTCCCAGGGCGCAAAGCATCCGCATAAGCTCAGACTGCCTGTTTACGTCTATAACGGCTATCAGCCGGTCCTTCAGTCTCAATCTTTTCTTCAATCTTTTATCCCCCCGGTAAGGCTCCTTATATTGCTTATCTTTTTTTGGGCCAAATATTTCTTAAGGTCTTCTATTATCCTTTTACCGGCATCATAGTCTACCAGGTTCACTGTACCCAGGCTTACAGCAGATGCCCCGGCCAGCATAAACTCGATCACATCGCGGTAGTCAAACACCCCGCCCATGCCGATTATGGGAAGTATATCCTGCTTTGCCAGTGTATATATGCGGGCCAGCGCCACCGGCTTTACCGCCGGCCCGGAAAGCCCCCCGGTCACATTTCCCAGCACAGGCCTGGCTGTCTCGATATCCACCGCCATTCCAATAAGGGTATTTATAACCGAGACCGCCTGGGCTCCGGATCTTTTGGCCGCCTGGGCTGCCTGGGAAATATTGTCGTGATTGGGTGAAAGCTTGGCTATCACCGGTATATCCAGCATGGAAACCACAGCATCCACCACTTTTTCAACTTCCCCGGGTATAGCGCAGAAAGATGCCCCTCCTGCCTCTACATTGGGACAGGAAAGGTTCAGTTCTACTGCCAGTATCTCCGACTTTACATCCAGCACTTTCAGGGCCACTTTCTTGAATTCCTCTGAATCATTGCCGAATATGGAAAGTATTATCCTGGCTCCGGCCTGTTTCATCTGCCCCAGGTGGGAGTCCAAAAATGCATTGATACCGTCATTCTGCAGACCTATTGAGTTCAAAAGTCCTGCCGGGGTCTCGCATATCCTGGGAGGAGGATTTCCTTTTTTGGGAAACAGTGAATAGCTCTTGGTGGTAACCGCCCCCAGGACTGAGATATCGTAAAATTCCTTATGGTCTTCCCCGTGGGAGAAAGTGCCTGATGATGTTATTATGGGATTTTCCAGGTGTATGCCCCCCAGGGTTACCGATAAGTCCGTTTCAAAACCGGATGGCTTCTCATCACTGTCTTCCCAGCCGAATAGTCCTTTATTCAAATATTACCTCCGAAAGATCAAATGCAGGGCCTTCCCTGCAGACCCTTACAAAATCTACTCCACCCTTTTTTTTGACTTTTATGACGCATCCGTTGCAGGCGCCTATGCCGCAGGCCATCTTTTCCTCCAGAAGCGCGGTGGCGCTTATATTGTCGCTTCCCAGCTGCTGCTTTAAGACCTTGAGCATCTCCACCGGTCCGCAGCAAAAGACATCATGGTCCCTGAATATTTTTGGCTCATCATATATATGGTCGCAGACCAGCCCTGCCTGTCCCCAGCTCCCGTCTTCAGAGAATATCCTGTATTTGAGGTTCATCCTTACCAGGTCCCTTTCCCACCTGAGCAGGGCGCTGTCCCTGAATCCAGCTATCACCTGGACAGTCTTTGATGACTCCACTGCCAGCCTGGCAATAAGGTTCAGGGGTGCTATACCCATGCCTCCCCCTATAAGGAGGATCCTGTCCGCCGACTCTGCCAGGGGGATAGGTTTTCCCAGGGGCCCGGCAAAATCTATGATATCGCCTTTGCCCAGCGATGCCATATAAGCGGTGCCTCTTCCCTTCACCAGGTATAATATGGAAAAAACATTGAATTTCTTTTCTATGTCGAAAACTGAAAAGGGGCGTCTCAGAAGAGGGTCCCTCATCCCCTCCGGCGAACACCTTATATTTATAAACTGGCCTGCTTTTACATTCTTGACTATATAGGGGGCAAATATCTCCATCCTGTAGATGCCGGGGCCGTATATGGTATTGGATAGTATTTCACTCTTTAATGTCTTCATCAATAATCCTGTATCGCCTTTACGCTTACTTCCCCGTTTCCCTGCATCTCCTCTATACCCTGCAGGAGCGCCGAAGCTGCCGATAATGTGGTTATGGAGGGGACATTATGAAGTACTGCCGCAGTCCTCATATAATACCCGTCGCTTCTGGCCCTGGAGCCTTCAGGCGTATTGATTATAAGGTCTATCTCGCCGTTTTTTATCATATCTATGACATTGGGCCTTCCCTCCCTTATCTTTAACACCATATCGGTCTTGATGCCGTTACGGATAAGGATGTCACCCGTGCCCCTGGTGGATATGATGGAAAATCCCAGACCTGAAAGCTTTTTTGCTATACCTACTATAAGGTCCTTGTCCTTATCGCTGACTGATATGAACACCGACCCGGATGTGGGGAATTTCTGGTTGGTCGATATCTGGGTCTTGGCAAAAGCTATGCCGAATTTGGGATCTATGCCCATCACCTCTCCCGTGGATTTCATCTCTGGTCCCAGTATGGTGTCTGCTCCCGGGAACCGGTTAAAGGGCATGACCGCTTCCTTTATGGAGAAGTACCCCACCCTGGTAGGATCTACCCTCTCAAAATCCTGGTCCTTTAGCTTCAAGCCCGCCAGGACCCGGGACGCTATCTTGGCCATGGGCACCCCTATGGACTTGGAAACAAAGGGTACCGTCCTGGAGGCCCTGGGGTTTGCTTCCAGCACATAGACTATTCCATCCTTTACCGCAAACTGTATATTGATAAGGCCCCTGACCTTCAGTTCATGAGCCATCCTGTAAGTATAATCCCTGATGGTATCTATTATTTTCCGGTCCAGCGTATAGGGGGGTATGACACAGGCGCTGTCTCCGCTGTGTATTCCTGCTTCCTCGATATGCTCCATTATGCCGCCTATATAGATCTCTTCCCCGTCATAAATGGCATCCACGTCCATCTCTATTGCCCTCTCCAGGAACCTGTCTACCAGTATGGGCCGGTCATTGGATACTATGGCGGCATTCTTCACATAGTCCTTAAGGCTTTCTTCATCATATACTATGCTCATAGCTCTTCCCCCCAGCACATAGGATGGCCTTACCAGAACTGGATAGCCGATGGAGGAAGCTATATCGACCGCTTCCTTTTCATTAAGGGCAGTGCCGTTTTCCGGCTGGGGGATAGATAGCCTTTTCAGCATGGCCCCGAACCTCTTCCTGTCCTCTGCCAGATCGATGGAGTCAGGAGAGGTGCCCAGTATATTGACTCCCGCTTCCTGCAGGCCCAGGGCCAGTTTCAGCGGGGTCTGGCCCCCGAACTGTACTATGACGCCCTTGGGCTTTTCCGCCTCCATTATATTCATTACATCTTCATGGGTAAGCGGTTCGAAATAGAGCCTGTCGGAAGTGTCGTAGTCGGTGCTTACCGTTTCAGGATTGCAGTTTACCATTATAGTCTCATAGCCCATATCATGAAGGGCATATGAAGCATGTACGCAGCAATAGTCGAATTCTATTCCCTGGCCTATCCTGTTAGGGCCGCTGCCCAGTATTACTATCTTTTCCCTGTCAGCGGCAAGTATCTCATCCTCGCTCTCATAGGTGGAGTAATAATATGGCGTATATGCCTCGAATTCTGCAGCACAGGTATCCACTGTCTTGAAAGTGGCAGTTATGCCCATTGTCTTCCTGAGTCCCCTTATATCGGATTCGCTGCAGCTGCAGAGATGGGCCAGCTGCCTGTCGGAATAGCCGAACCTCTTTGCTTCCCTCAATTTCCCGTAGTCAAGCCCGCTTAACCCGCATCCCTCAAATGATCTCTCAAATTCCACCAGCTGCTTTATATTGTTTAAAAACCAGGGATCTATTTTTGTATAGCTGTATATGTCCTCCACGCTCCTTCCCATCTGGAGTGCATGTTTTATATAGAACACCCGGTCCTGGTTAGGTATGGAAAGCCTGTCGTTGAGCAGTTCTTCCCTTATGTCTTCTACCCCGTCTGAACCCAGCCCGTACCTGTCTATCTCCAGAGACCTTATGGACTTCTGCAGGGCTTCCTTGAATGTCCTGCCTATGGCCATGGCTTCGCCCACTGATTTCATCCTGGTGGTAAGAGAGGTATCAGTGCCGGCAAATTTTTCGAATGCCCATCTGGGGAACTTTACCACCACATAGTCTATGGAAGGCTCAAAACATGCCGGAGTCTTCCGGGTGATGTCATTTGGTATCTCATCCAGCGTATATCCCACCGCCAGCCTGGTGGCTATCTTGGCAATAGGAAAGCCGGTGGCTTTGGAGGCCAGGGCGCTGCTCCTTGATACCCTGGGATTCATCTCGATGACCGCCATATTGCCGTTATCCGGGTCAACGGCAAACTGTATATTGGAGCCTCCAGTTTCCACGCCTATCTCCCTTATGATATCCAGGGAGGCATTTCTCATCTTCTGGTATTGGCCATCTGTGAGGGTCTGGGCCGGAGCCACGGTTATGCTGTCCCCGGTATGGACTCCCATGGGATCGAAGTTCTCTATAGAACATACTATTACCACATTATCTTTGACGTCTCTCATGACCTCCAGCTCGAATTCCTTCCAGCCGGCTACTGATTTCTCCACCAGTATCCGTGATGTGGGGGAAAGGTCCAGTCCCCTGGTGACTATCTCAATAAACTCTTCCCGGTTAAATGCCAGCCCCCCTCCCAGGCCTCCCAGGGTAAAGCTGGGCCTTACCACCAGGGGGTATTTCAGCTTATCAGCAAATTCCAGGGCTTCTTCCAGGTTGTGGGCATAACCGCTGGGAGGGACATAAAGCCCGATATTGGCCATGGCCTGCTTGAACTCTTCCCTGTCCTCGGCTTTGGTTATGACATCCACATCGGCTCCCAGAAGCTCTACCCCGTACTTATCCAGTACTCCCTGCCTGGCCAGCATGACTGCAATATTAAGTCCCGTCTGGCCTCCCAGTGTAGGGAGCAGGCCTTCCGGCCTTTCCTTTTTTATGATCTTGGCCACAAATTCCGGGGACAGGGGTTCGATATATGTCTTATCGGCAAACTCCGGGTCTGTCATTATGGTAGCCGGATTTGAGTTTACCAGGACCACTTCATACCCCTCATCCTTCAGGACCTTGCAGGCCTGGGTCCCTGAATAATCGAATTCGCAGGCCTGGCCTATTATAATGGGGCCCGAGCCTATAAGCATTATTTTCCTGAGATCTGTTCTTTTTGGCATCTATCCTTCCATCTATTTTTTAAAATTATCAATAAGTTCGGCAAAATGCTTGAATATATACCTGGAGTCATGGGGGCCGGGCCCCGCTTCCGGATGATGCTGGACCGTAAATGCCGATATCTCCGGATATTGGAGGCCCTCTATAGTACCGTCGTTAAGGTTTAGATGTGTGACCCGGTATGACGGCGCACTGATGGCCTTCAGGGATTCCATGTCCACAGAGAACCCGTGGTTCTGGGTAGTGACTTCGACTTCATTATTCTCCAGGTTCTTTACCGGATGATTGGCTCCGTGATGGCCGAATTTAAGCTTGTAAGTCTCTGCTCCCAGGGCAAGCGCCAGCAGCTGGTGTCCCAGGCATATTCCGAATACCGGTTTTTTTCCTGCAATCTTTTTTATATTACCTATAGCATATCCTACCGCCGACGGGTCTCCCGGCCCATTGGAAAGAAGTATCCCGTCAAATTCATCCGACAGAAGCTTTTCCGGACTGGAATCTGCCGGCATTACCATTATGTTGAAACCGGTGCTGTCCAGGCATCTCAGTATATTGGTCTTTATCCCGAAATCATAGGCTGCTATGTTATACTTATATCCCCCTGCACCGGGATTAAATATATACGGCCTGCTGCATGTGACCAGGTCCACCAGGTTCCTCCCGGACATGGCGGGCAATGAATCCAGCAGGTCTTTAAGCTTTACCGGATCATCTATGCCGGTAGAGATGACTCCTTTCATGGCGCCTTTCTCCCTGATATGGCGGGTAAGCTGCCGGGTATCAATGTCGGAAATGCCTACTATGCCGTATTCCTCCAGGTACTGCTGCAGGCTCTTGGTGGCCAGCCAGTTGGAATAATGGTCCATATATTCACGGACTATAAATCCCTTTACCTGGACTTTTCCGGATTCCACGTCTTCATCATTTACTCCATAATTGCCTATCTGGGGATAGGTCATGGTGACTATCTGGCCGCAGTATGAAGGGTCGGTAAGTATCTCCTGGTAGCCGGCCATGGAGGTATTGAATACCACTTCCCCGGCTGCTTCCCCCCTGCATCCAAAACTCTTTCCTTCAAAAAACATGCCGTCTTCCAGCATCAGCACAGCTTTCAAATCTTACCCGCTTTCATACATGATTTTTCCATTGCTTATGGTGTATATTATCCTTCCCTGGAGTTCTTGTCCTATAAAAGCGCTGTTACGGCTCTTTGAGACAATATCCTCTTTCCTGACCTTATAGCTCCCGCCGGTGTCAACCATGACAGCATCCGCCCTTTTGCCTTTTTCCAGGGTCCCGGCGTCAAAGCCCAGAAGCTTTGCCGGTCCTGAGGTCAAGAGACTGACCAGTTTTCCCGGCTGCAGACCTTTTCCGCGGCACAGACTGGTATATGAGGCGGCAAATAATGTCTCCAGGCCGATGGTGCCGAACTGTGCCAGGCTGAACGTGGTATTCTTCTCCGTATCCAGATGGGGGGCATGGTCGGATATGACCGCATCTATTGTGCCGTCGATTACACCTTCTATCAGTGCCTGCCTGTCTTCAGCGCTCCTTATAGGAGGCTTCACCTTGAAGCTGGTATTAAAGCTTTTCAGGCAGCTGTCGTCAAAGAAAAGGTGGTGTGCGGTCACGTCACAGCTTATATCCACACCCTCATCCTTTGCCCTCTTTATCATCTGCACCGAACCCTTTGTGCTTAAATGGGTTATGTGTATCCTGGCTCCGGACTCTCTGGCCAGCATTATATCCCTGCCTATCATAAGGTCATCTGACAGCCTGGATATTCCTTCCAGGCCCAGGCTGTCAGAGTACCTGCCCTCATGGACCAGTCCTGACCTGGAGAAACCGTATTCTTCCTCATGCAGTATAAGGGGCTTTTTCCATTGACGTGAATACCTCATGATCTCAAACATCAGCCTGGCATCGGCGACCGCCATGCCGTCATCGGAAAAACCGGCAGCCCCGGCTTCCGCCAGGAGTCCCATGCTGGTCATCTCCCTGCCCTCAAGCCCCCTGGTCATAGCCGCAGCCGGGTATATCCTTACGCCTGTATTTCTCCCCCGTTCTATGACATACTGCAATAGTGCGGGTTCATCCAGCACAGGCCTGGTATTGGGCATGCACAGCATGGTGGTTATTCCCCCGGCAAGAGCCGAAGCCGCCCCGCTCTCAATTGTCTCTTTTTCTTCAAATCCGGGGTCCCGGAGATGGACATGCATATCTACCATTCCCGGCATTACCATCATGCCGCTGGCATCTATCCTCCTTATAGCTTTGCTGTCACCAATATCAATATTTTCATCTATGTCCTCTACCATGCCGTCTTTTATGTACAGGTCCCCTTTAAATGGTTTTGTTTTTATTCCGTCAAATATATTTGCATTTTTTATTATTATTCTACTATACATATTACTCTCACCGTCATCCAAGTATGTGATAAAGAAGAGCCATCCTTACTGCCACTCCGCTGGTGACCTGGTCTTCTATGATTACATTATCATAAGGGCTCTTCATGTCGCCCATCACCTCGTCTGTTATCTCTATTCCCCGGTTTACCGGCCCTGGATGCATTACTGCCGCACCCTTTTTCATCCGCCTTATACGGCTGCTGTCAAGGCTGAGAAACCGCCTGTATTCTTCCACCGAGGGATAGAGTTTCCTGTCCTGCCTCTCGAACTGCATCCTCAGCATATAGAGGATATCAGTATCTTCTATCACATCTTCCAGGGAGTTTTCCACCCTGTAGCAAGAATAATCTTCAGGAAGGAGCATAGAGGGAGCCACCAGTCTTACTTCCATTCCCATCTGTTCAAAAAGCATGATGTCCGACCTGGCCACCCGGCTGTTAAGGAAGTCTCCGGCTATGGCTATTTTGAGTCCCTTAAGCCTGCCGAATCTTCCTTTGATGGTAAACAGGTCCAGGAGCGCCTGGGTGGGATGCTGGTGTTTTCCATCCCCGGCATTTATGACCGGTATATCTATCATATCATCTACCATCTTCACGGCTCCGCTATGGCTGTGCCTTACTACCAGCAGGTCTACCTGCATGGCCAGGATCGTCCTGACAGTATCCATTATAGATTCGCCTTTGGCCAGGCTGGACGAGGAAGCTGTAAAGTTTATCATATCTGCAGACAGCCTTTTGGCAGCCACCTCGAATGATGTCCTGGTCCTGGTGCTTGGCTCAAAAAACAGGTTTACCACAGTCTTTCCCATAAGCGTGGGGACTTTCTTTATTTCCCTTCTTGATATATGGGCAAAGGAGTCTGCCGTCTCCATTACCTGCATGACCTCTTCCGGAGACAGGTCCGCTATATTCAATAAGCTTTTCTTACTTAACATAGTCATTACCTTCCACCAGTAATACGCTGTCCTGTCCGTCTGTCTCCCTCAGCCTTACAGATACCATCTCATTTTTTGATGTAGGCAGGTTCTTCCCCACATAATCAGCCCTTATAGGAAGCTCCCTGTGACCCCTGTCTATAAGCACCACCAGCTGTATGGACCTTGGCCTTCCCAGGTCCATTATTGCATCAAGGGCAGCCCTTATGGTCCGTCCGGTATAAAGTACATCGTCTACCAGGATCACATTCTTATCGGTGACATCAAAATCTATCTCAGTCCTGCCGATTTCCGCTTTTATCCTGCTGCCGTAATCATCCCTGTAAAAAGATATGTCCAATTTGCCGAAGCTTACCTGCCTGCCCTCAAAGAAGCCGATATTGGCGGCTATCCTCTCCCCCAGGGGCACTCCCCGCTTCTGCAGACCTATGACTGCCAGGTCCCGGGAACCCCGGTTATGCTCGAGTATCTCATGGGATATCCTCTTTATGACCCTGTCCAGGTCGGCCTCGTTCATGATAATTGCTTTTTCGATCATTGACACCCTCCCGGCAAAGCCGGCCCCAGACCGGGCAGGCCATAAAAAAAAGACCCTCTTACAATAAATGCAAGAAGGCCTGTTTTGATACTATTATAGACTTGTAGCAACAGTTTATCTCTCATTCCTTTTTAGCCTCTCGGGACTATTTTAAAGGTTGACTTATTTAATTTTCTAACAGAATACTATAGAGTAATTCAGTTTAAAAAACAAGGCAGAACCGCCAACTATTTAAATTTTCTCCTGAGCTGCCTCAATTTGTAATTGAGGTCCTTGCTGCCGTCCCCGTCTCTTCTCCTGTAGCCGCCCCTGCCGTCATTACTTCCCGGGGCCCTTTTCTCCATCTCCCTGGCTTCGTTTACGACCATGGTCCTTTCCATGAACTCGGACTGGTTGAGCTTCTCGATGGCAGCTGCAGCCTGGTCTTCCTGAGCCATCTCTACAAATCCAAATCCTTTGGACCTGCCGTCGGGCCTGGTTATTACTTTGGCCTCTGTCACTTCTCCGAACTCAGAAAAAAGTTCATTGAGTTCCTTTTCGGTAACTGCATAATTAAGGTTACCGACATACATCCTCTTCTTCATCAGATTCGCCTTTCTTCAAAACAAAAAAATTTTCATTAACACAGGTATGGAGATAATACAAAGATTAAAGAATTGATCTGGTAAAACCAGGCCGGATGACGGCCTGAAACCTTATATGCTCTCTGTCCCTAAATATCTAACCCCAGGTGCCGGTATTAATAACGTCTTTAACAGACCGTTACATTATATACCAGACATGGCAGGCAAATCAAACAGAAATTATATACGTTTTTAAAATATAAATATAAGACTTTCCTGGTGATCAGGGCTCCATTAATTTACCCATAAAAAGCATGCTTCCTGTCCTGTCGTCGGATATGGTGAACATAAAAGGCCTGTCTGCCTTAAACTCCCTTATCTCTTCCACAGGCATGGCCGACTCCGTCATCTCAACCACGGTAGCCGCAGCCGCCTCGCTGCCCTTTTCATTCACCTCGATAACTGCCTTGTGCATCACCCTGGAAATAAAAATGCCGGGAGCAATATTGGAAAAATCAGCCATAGGGGTAAAAGCTATCGCCATGCCCAGCAGACCCAGTGTATCATTTAGAAGCTTGACCCCGTACTCCATTTTGTACCTGGGCAAGCTGAGCTCTACTTCACCGCCGCTCAGGCTGTCTGTAAGATCCTTCCATCTTTCTTCATCCATATCCCTTATAATGCTGTCCAGATCCCCGCCTTCATCCGGCAGCAATATATACATGGCCAGCTTCTGGCGCCCATAGGGGAGCTTTATGACCTTAAACCCTTCAAATGCGCCGTACTCAAAATCCTCTGTCATGTGCATCATGGGAACACTGGCGGTTCTTCCGTCTGACAGGTGAAAATCCTCATCATATGTAGCCTCCTCTTCAAAGGGATAAGTCCAGTCGCCCTTAAAGTATATGGCATTTATAAGGTACATGACTGCAGCAGGGGGTATCTCGTCTATCATGTCCTCTATCTTTTCCCTGGTGGCATCGGATATCCAGCCGTTTATGATATCCACTGCCCCCGGATCTGAAAAATCAAGTTTCCTCACCCCGGAGTTATAGTATTTCTGATTTGTCTCCAGGAAATCCTCTTTGACATCAAAGTCCTGCCTCTGCCATATGGAGTTGGCAATGCTTAGTTCCACGCTTTTATCTGCGCTCAAAAGGCTTATCATGAGATGGGAAAAACCCTGGTTCAGCTCTTCCATATCCATACCCTCAAATTCCATGGCATCTGCCATGGCCAGCGAAGTCTCCCCGGCGGCTCCGTTATATACCATGGCCAGGGCCAGCAGTATAGAAAGGGGCGATATGAAGATATTCATCCCCTCATCCTCGGCTATGAGCTGATTGAAGATCTTAAATGCGAACCTGGTATTGGCATTTACCAGGCCCCGGTCCAGGTCTTCCACCATCTCATCTGCCCTGTCCTCCGATACCGGCGTCAGCCCCTCGCCGGCGGAGACTCTCCTGCACCCGGCGCCTGCCAGTAAAAATGCTGCTATTATCACAGTAATAAAGGCAGTTTTTACATATTTCATCTTTTCCTCCATAAAAAATACTTAAACAATATACCCATACGGGAGTAGTCCTGTAAAACCGGGGTGTTATTCGAATATGCCGTTTATAAGGATATTCATATGGGCATCATCTTCATGTATGGATATGACTTCCTGCAGCCTCTCCCCCCTTTTGAAATCCTCAAAGTCGAAACTCCTGGAACCAGTGACCTCGCCTTCATCATCAAGTATGACCAGTTCTATGTACCCGGTAAATGCCAGTTCCGGGTCCAGCTGCTCTATATTGAAAAACACTTCCAGGCCTTCCCCGGATTCAGCTGTCCAGTAAAGGAAAAGCAGGTTGCCGGCCACCATCTCTGATGGTTCACCCCTGACTGTAAGGTCAAGGTAAAAATCTGCATCCACCTTTCCCGGCCCCGAAGGAATATCTGCCACCTGGTCCATCTCCAGGGCAAGGTCCCCGCTTTCTTCCATGACAGCTGCTGATTCTTCCGCCGGTGCCGCTGCTTCTTCTTCCGCCATCATAGCCGCTGGTTCCTCTGCCCCGAAATCAGCTTCAGCCATCTTTCCTGCCTCCGATAAAGGAGAATGCCATCCGTATGTCCTGAACAGGCCCCAGGAGCCAAAGCCGATGACCAGCAGGGCGGCAAAGGCAATTCCCAGGGTCTTTATCCAGTCCCTGGACGGAGCCGTATATCCTGCTCCTATCATTACCTCATCGCCGATCTCCAGTTCTCCCTGGCCTATATGCTGTTTTACAAAACTGCCGTCGGGAGTGACGGCTATGCAGTAATTCTTATGAATTTCTATTACTACTGCTCTCATATCATTTACCATCCCGGCCGATATCTATATAGCTGAATCCAGATACTATGGCAAGGACCATAGCTATTATATATATTCGGCCCCTTTCCACTTTTTTCCGGTGTATGGGTATCTTTGCCTCTATTTCCTTTATGGGAAGCCTTCTGGTATCCATGAGTATCTTGAGCATAATAGCGTCATTGGCTATCATCCTGGAGATATCCTGGTACTTTTCCTTCAGGGCCTGGCTTTTAGGAGAGACCTGGGCCAGCCTGGTAATATCTATATCCCATTTTTGCAGTATTCCGGCATAGGCTGCCACCTCCGCCTTTCTGTCTTCCTCTTCTTCCTCCATCTGGTAAAGCTCTACTGACTGCTTTTCCCAGATATCTTCTTCAAATTCATCACCGGGGACTTCAAGGCCATGTTCCAGCTTCCGGTAATGGTCTATAAGGCGAAGGGAGATGACCATCCTGGCAAAGGATAAAAACTTGGCCCTGCCTGCCTTAAATGAGCCTATTGCTTCCCTGAATGCCATAAGGGCCACTGAAAGTTCATCATCCCTGCCATATTCCAGGAATCTACCCACCCTTTTCTGGGCCACGCTGGCAATAAACGGCTTGAATTCTTTTATGAGAGTGTTTAGTCGGTCACTATTGCCCCGGGCATTTATGACCCTTTCCTCAAGTGTTTCCCTGTGGATTACCATATATCTCTATTTTACCGACTTACCGCTTAACAGTTCTTCCAGTATACCATCCAGGGACTTTTCCAGTTCCTCCAGGTATTCCGCTATCTGACTTTCCTTCATCTTTCCCGATGCGACAAGCTTTTTCCTGGCAGCAATATCTTCCTTGAGGCTGGATATCCTGTATTCGACCTGTTCAAAGTTAAGGCCTTCCGACGCTATGGCCCTCCTCAGCCTTGCTACCTCTTTTTCCAGTTCTCTGGGTCTTTCCCGAGACCGGATAAAGAGGATTATAACTGCGCCCACCAGTATAGTTATTATCACATATAATACTGCCATATTATTTATTATACATGAATGTCAATCATTTAAAATATGATAGGCTGGTAATTCGGACTAAAACCTTAAAATTAGAAGTATTGAGCCGCTTATAATACAATATATGGGAAAGGAGATCATTATGAGACTTGATACGGCAGTATTCGGCGGAGGGTGTTTCTGGTGCCTGGAAGCCGTTTTTAAGATGATAAAAGGGGTAAAGAAGGTAGAGTCAGGCTATGCCGGAGGATCTGCACAGGACCCCACCTATCAAAAAGTATGTTCCGGGACTACCGGGCATGCGGAGGTTGTAAGGATACATTATGACCCGGAAAAGGTATCATACCGCCTGCTCCTGGAAATATTCTTTGCCTCCCATGACCCCACCACCTTGAACAGGCAGGGTAATGACATGGGCACCCAGTACCGCTCCATAATACTTTATACCACCCCGGAACAGGAAAAAGCGGCCAGGGACTATGTACAGGAACTAAAGGATGATAAAGCATATCCGGCTATGATAGTGACTGAAGTGGAGCCCCTGGAGAAGTTTTATATGGGAGAGGATTATCACCAGGATTATTTTGCCAATAATGAGAGGGCGCCCTACTGCCGTTCAGTGGTAAGCCCCAAGGTAAATAAGGCAAAGAATGAATTTAAGGCTGTGCTGAAATAATATTCAATACAGCCTTCTATTTATAAAATATTTCTAACTACCGGATTTCTTAAGATAGTCTACCACAACAGCAGCATTATCCCTATAAGATCCTTCCGGGACAAATTTCCTTTTAAAAAAAATGTCTTAAGCCTCGCTGCCGGTCAGGCTTCTCAGGTGTATTCCCGCCAGGGAATAGCTTATGGCATAAGGTATGAGACCCGGATACTTTACAGATACCCAGAGCAGCAGCAGCCAGAAATATTTCCTTCCGCTGTTTTTTATTCCCAGTATCCACATGGACCCGAACAATGCCCTCAGCTGGAACTTCTGTATCTTTATCCTGTATACCTTCCTTTTCGGAGGTTTGAACTCCCGTATGAAAGTCTTTATCCTTTCATTATAGTCCCTCTGGTCATAAATAGTATCAAGTATCCTCTTATAGCCGCCAAACAGTATCTTCATATCCATCTTTGGCTTGAAATTCATTGTAGAAAAAAAGGTATTATTGGCAGATGATTCATTCAGGATCCTGTTGGAATCTGAGAGCCTCTTATGGAGTTTTGTCTCGGGAAGAGCAGTAAGTAGGCCTACCATAGCAGTCACTATGCCGCTTTTCTGTATAAAGTCTATCTGCCTCTGGAAGATTGTCGGCGTGTCGCTGTCAAAACCCACGATAAAGCCTCCCTGGACTTCAAGTCCAAAATTCTGAAGCTTTTTTACAGAGCCCACAAGGTCCCTGTCACTGTTATGATATTTGCTGCATTCCTTCAGGCTGTCTTCATCAGGGGTCTCGATGCCCACAAAAACTGTTGAGAACCCGGCTTCCACCATAAGTTTCATGAGTTCTTCATCATCAGAAAGATTAATAGATACCTGGGTATTGAAAGTGAAGGGATACCTTTTTGACTTCTGCCATCCTATCACTGCGGGAAGGACGACATCCTTCAATCTGGTTTTATTGCCGATAAGGTTATCATCCACAAAAAACACATTTCCCCTCCAGCCAAGATCATAGAGCTCATCAAGTTCGGCTATTACCTGTCCCCTGGTCTTGGTCCTGGGTTTCCTTCCATTCAAGACCACCACATCGCAGAACTCACAGTTAAATGGACAGCCTCTTGAATACTGGAGACTCATGGAGTGATAATTGAATATATTTATAAGCTTCCAGTCAGGTACCGGCGTTCTCTTTATATCCGGATAATCCTCCGCCCTGTAGGTCTTTCTCAGCCTGCCCCGGCATATATCATCAACAAAACCAGCTATTGTCTCCTCTGCTTCCCCTAAAAACAGGTGGTCCACCATTGAAGCATCGATGCTTCCCGTAGTAAAGAGCGGTCCTCCGCCCACCACCGGCTTGCCTTCCTGCCTGATCATTTCAATAAGCCTTAAGGCTGATTCTTTCTGTACTATCATGCCGCTTATAAGGACATAGTCTGCCCAGGATATGTCAGACCGGTTTAACTTTTCGGTATTGAGGTCGACCAGTTTTTTTTGCCAGTGACCGGGAAGCATGGAAGCCACAGTCAAGAGCCCCAATGGCGGATAGGCGGCCTTTCTTCCCAGTATCTTCATCACATTTTCAAAACTCCAGAATGTCTTTGAGTACTCCGGATATAACAGTAATATATTTTTATTTTCTTTTTTCATAGGATTTCTCTTTTTATATATTAAACCTGCATGCAATACATCCATAAGTCCCATGGCATGCAGGGATAATGATTATTGAAAAAAAGCAGACCCCGGTCTAGCAGGATCTGCTTTTTGGATCTAATACCTTCTATTGAAGTTTCGATCGCTTCTTGGCTTCTGAGGTCGAGCTTCGTCTATCTTTAAAGTTCTTCCTTCATATTCTGTGCCATCAAGAGAATCTTTGGCCTTTTCGGCTTCTGAGCTGCTTGACATCTCAACAAATCCGAAACCCTTGTCTCCTATCACATTAGCTGATTTTACATCACCATGTTCCGAGAAAAGCTTCTCCAGATCTGCATTTGTTACAGAATAGCTTAAGTTTCCTACATATAGTTTGCTTCCTTGCATATTTACCTCCTCTCAAAATAACTCATTTCTCCGCGCTTTTCGATATTTTAGTCAGTGAGGTAACAGAAGGTAACAAGTAGCCCTTAATTAAAATACTACAAACAAAAGAGAGTTTTCTAAAAAAAACAAACCCCGGGTAATCTATTACCATAACCTTACGACCTTAGGCAACCTGATACCTTCGGGGCCTGGTCCTTTGAAACATTTCCGGGCTTTCTATAAATAAACCTACTTTTTGCATTCTTTCGTCCGCAAATTTTAATAACTACGAAACTTCCCAGTTTCAAAGGTTAGGCTTATTATATTAAATATAAATAATTTTGTGAAATATTTTTTTAAACTTTTCTAAAAAGAATTTTTAGAGACCAGAAAAGAAAGGGGAACTGCTTTTTATCCTGCTCCTGGAATTATTACCTGGCCTTCAAATACTTCATAAGGGATTACCACCGTAAAATCCCCGGCAGCATAGGGCCCCGCCTGGTAGGCGGGAAACTTTATCATCAGGCCCCGGGGTGATATCAGCCAGCTGGTAAAGGTATCAGTATAAGAAGGATCGGTTCCATCCTCTATCCATTCCTCATCCGGCATAAATCCCCTGTCCTGCATCTGGTATATAAGGTCCATCCGGCAGTACTGGGATATGGCACCCATATGATCATATCCGGGTTCAAATAAATCACTTAGCTCCATTATCCTGTTTTGACCGATACTGAGATTTATGGTCTCAAAATACTGCATGCCGTGGGCGCCGCCCATATATGGGTTTATATTAAGGCACACCGATATGATGTCTTCATCAAAAGATATGACCTCATAATCCACTGCCAGGAAATAGTTGATATTCTCATCTTCATAATCATATGAAGCGACCTCGGACCTGAAGTCATCTATCATGGGTTGTATAAGCCCATCATAAATGGATGAGTTTATACTGTCATCAAGTCCCCCCGTATAGGCAGACTGGAACCGGGGATATGCAATATCTATTATATAACTGTCTTCATCATTATCTTCATGGTAGCGGTTATCATCAATCCTGCTGTATCCTGCCGAGGCTCCCTTGAACTCGTTTATCTGCAAAAGGTACATGATGTCCTCAAAAGCACTATGCCATCTGCCGGCTGCCTGTCCGGTATTGCCCGAGGCAGCTGCATCATAAAAGGCTTCCCTTCCTCCCTCGTCCCATATCTTTTCCCCCGGGCAGTTTATCTCATCTGTTGTAAAATATTCTTCAGCTTCTCCTATTATTTTTTCCCTGTCTGCTGCCAGGGTTATCTTTACCTGGTATCCTTCATTATAAAAGACTGCGGTCTTCTCAAAGGCGACATCACATATATCATACCTGGAAAGCACCATATATTCTTTTACATATACTCCTCCCAGCTCGATTACATCTCTTGAGGGGGGATAGGAAAAATCATTATCCGGTCCGAAGTCTCCAACGGCAAGCGCATCACTTTCTTCCCGGGCATTTTCCAGCATGGTCCCCTGCATGGATCCCATATCCATTATCCCTACATTCAGCGAAAGCCCCCTGTACTCAGGGTCCCGGCACAGGCATGAATACAATGTCAGGTCATCATGGGGATAGACAAAGGCAAAATCAGCCTGGCTGCTTTCGAACATTATATTGTTTGGCGGCCCTGCCGTTTCTTCATCTTCGGGAACCGGATCCTGGTTTAAATCTTGATTATCTCTGTTCTCTGCAGCAGTTTTTTCTTCTTCCTGGACGACGGTATTTTCCTGTCCGGTTCTTGCTTTATTGGCATCCCGGATAATGCATGAGCATATGAGTGTCATGATTATCAGGGTCATTATAAAAAAAGCCGGCAGCTTTCTCATATCAAACTCTCCTTTTTAGAATATATTTCTATCCTTTAAAAACCACTTCATAGTCTTACCTGGTACTTTTTAAGCATATAATCTTGACATTATGGCCCGGGAAAGGCTATCCGGTTTAACATCTATATACTGGGAGATCGCACTCCTGTCAAAATAGCTTAATGCCTAAAGATTTTTTTTACTTGATTCATGATCAATACATATTATATATTAATTGCGGAACAGGCCAAACAAATTTATTTACCCGTAAACATTATTGTTTTTATTCTGTTGTCCCGTGCTTTTTAATCCCATAAAAAATTTATTGACTTCTGGTTATTTTGGGAATAATATTAGCGCGAAATCTGCAATTTAGCAGATCAAAAACTTTACCCGTAAAGGAGTAAGAGTTGGCTACAAAAAGCAAAAAGGGCGGAAAGAAAAAAGGTAAATAACCTTTGACCAGAGTCCTGTATACTTAAAAAATACAGGACTGCTGATATGCAGGACCCTTATCCCCCATCCTCATTAATATTTTTTTATCCTGGTCAGAGACCATATTATTTGAAAAGTAAAACTATAATTATCTCAGGTTTGAAGTAAATGATGGTGCGGTTTCAGAGATAAGATTATTTCATATGCTTTTTAAGACCTTTATCTTGAAGCCTATCGATTTTAGGGAGCTCTTTAATACTTTCAGGCTGTCACTTCCAGCCCCCTCGCACCAGGGGTACAGGCTGCCGGAAAAAGCTGAGATATGAAGTGCTCTCATAGGCTGATATCCTTGCTGTTTCCTTTATATGGGGAATAAGATACTATAACAGTCCACACGGATGCAATGGTATTATCAATTTTATCCAGGCCTCCGGTTCTATCTTTCAAGTATATTTTTATTTTGCATGCTGTCTATGCCATGTTGTATGGATATATTCAGATTTCCACAAGCGTTTAATTTTTATATAATAGATACGGGTTTATTTAAAACTTAATATTTCATGCAAAATTTTAAAAACAATTTTAAGATAGCATACGAAAAGGCTAATCCTGTAACCTTAAAGTTTTATAATATCAATCTTGAAGATGAATTCCGTATTTATTATCCTGATAAGTACATTTTCCAGTTAAGGCTTGCCCATATACTCGCAGCTGTTTTTTTTATTATTGCGGCATTCAATGATTTGCTGATCTATGCGGAAGAACTTATGTATCCGCTTATCAGGGTGCTGGCAGTAGTCTCTATGTTTGCCGGCGGCTTATTATTTACATTTTTAAAAAAGAACCTGTACCTGAGGTTCTATCAATGGATCAGTTTGATATATGTGCTTGTTACGGGTTTTAGTTTCATAATTCCGGGATTATACCAGGAATTTCCTAAAAACCAGTTCTTCTATACCGGTGTTATAATATGCCTGATCTTCAACTACACTTTTATAAAACAGGATTTTATAAAAGCCAGCGCAGCCGGTTTAATACTCGTAATATCTTTCCTCATATTGTCAAATATCTATAATCCTGTTTTTTTATACCTTCTTCATGTCTCCACCTATATTATTATATGCAACCTTCTTGGGATGTTTATAGCATACACCATGGAATATGACGGCAGGAAGACTTTCCTTTTAGATAAAAAAATAAGAGAAGATAAGGCAAGTATTGAGAATATAAATAAAAACCTTGAAGTCATTGTCTCAAAAAGGACTGCAGCCCTTCAAAAAAACGAAATGGCGCTTAAAGACAGCATAAAAGATCTTAAAGATACCCTTGAAAACATCATACAGACACTTGTAAAAATAGTCGAAATAAGGGACCTCTATACGTCAGGGCATCAAAAGAATGTGTCAATACTTGCTACTGCAATAGCAAAAAAAATGAATGTTGATAATAATATTTTAAAAGATATAAGGATTGCCGCACTGCTGCACGATATTGGCAAGATCAATATACCTTCATCTATTCTTGTGAAGCCTGGCAAGCTCTCTGATATCGAATTGACCATGATAAGGGAACATCCTTTAAAGGGCTATGAAATTCTTAAAAATATAAAATTTTCACCTTATCTTTTAAAAACTGTCCTGCAGCATCATGAAAGAGAGGACGGTTCCGGTTATCCAGACGGGTTGAAAGGAACCGATATAATACCGGGAGCAAAAATACTGGCAGTGTCTGACGTAGTTGAAGCCATGTCCTCTTTCAGGCCGTACAGGCCCGCGCTGGACATTAGTGAGGCGCTGGCAGAGATAGCAAATAATAAAGGCATTCTTTATGATCCCAGTGTTGTCGATTGCTGTTTAGAACTGTTTAAAAAAGACAATTTCAAAATTCCAGGAGATCAAACTCTATAATAGATAGCTTAATGGCCGGTTTATTGGAGACGGTGATACGCTGGCAGGACTTAAAAATAAGCCTGATTACTCGAACCGCCAGCAAAACCTGGTATACACAATGATCCCGGCTGCGAAAAAGACCAGGGATATAGCTGCCGCATAAATGATATTTACCACTGTAAGGGGATTATAGGCAAAACTGCCGGTAAGAATATATATAATTGAATTATTGATGGCTGATATGGGCCAGAACCTGGAAAAATACTGAAGGGCTGCCGGCAATACGGAATAATCAAAAGTGACTCCGGAAAGCACTGATGTCACTACTGCAATTCCCACTCCGGTCATGATGGCACCCTGCAGGTTCTTTATGATAGACCCCAGCATAAGGCCCACGCCTGATGCTGCCAGTATACTCAGGATAAATAAACCCAGTGACTGCAGCGCCTTTATCAATGTAATATCGAATCTTGCTCCCAGGATCAATCCAACAGCCAGGATGATGGCTATGGCCACAAAACAGAATACCAGTATAGCCAGGATGCGGCCTGCTGAATCCTTCCAGGGCTGTATGGGCATGGTCTTAAGCTTAAGGAAAAGACCTCTCTGCCTGTCTTCACCTATATTCGCCGTAAGGCTGGACATCCCGGCTATGACTATGGCAAAGCTTATCATGGAAACAGTATTCTGGGTCCTGGCCTGCTCCAGGTATTGGGCCGGGACCTGCCTGAGGAATACGTAGAAACCAAGAAAAAGCCATATAAGAGGCCAGGCTATCACCCAGAAAAGAGCTATCTTATTGGTTATATTATCCTTTAACCCCTTTATAAAGGCTGCAGAGACCTGGTTCATTTATTATCCTCCCTGACCTGTTTTCCGGTCAGCCTGTAAAAAACATCTTCCAGCGAAGGGGTGGCAGCTCCTATATGAATGACCTCATATCCATTCTTTTCCACTTCCCTCATTATCTTGGGAAGGACTTCAGCCGGGTCATCAGAATAGAACTTATATCCCTTCTCTGTATCAATAAGCTCGCTGCCGCTGTTAAATGAATCAATGATCTTTCTTATCTTATCATTCTTTATAGAGGTCTCTACCTCTATAGCGCTTTTTGAACCATGCTTTCTTTTCAGCATGTATGGCGAATCTTCAGAGATTATTTTCCCATTGTTTATAAGTCCCACCCTGGAGCCGACCTCGGCATCGGAGCCCAGATGGGTGATAAGAACAATGGTAGTAGAGGAATCCTTAAGGTCCTTTATCAGTCCGAAGAAATCCCTCCTGGCCAGCGGATCAAGACCTGTGGTAGGCTCATCCAGTATAAGCAGCTTTATCCCCGGATAAAAGATGGTGGCCAGCTCCAGCTTCTTCTTCATTCCTCCGGAATAGTTTCCAGCTTTCCTGTCAGCATCCCCGGACAGTCCCACCTTGTCTATGAGCTCATCAACCATAGCCTTAGTGTCCCTGCCGGAATAACCTAGCATCCTGGTAAAATACCTTATGTTCTCCCTGCCCGTGAGTATGGGATCGGAAAAATTTTCCTGGGGAATATAACCCATATACTGCTTTGCCTTATGGGGATCCTTTCCGAATATGCTTACCGTTCCCGAGTCCGGTCTCCTTATTGATGCCATAATCGCAGCCAGCGTTGTCTTGCCGGAGCCATTGGGTCCCATCAGGCTGTAAAACTCGCCTTCTTCTATTGATAGATCGAGGCTATCAAGGACAAGTTTGCCGCCATATCTCTTAACCAGCTTTTTTACTTCTATTGCTTTCAAGCCTGCTCCCGGTAAAAGTAGTCACTTTGTCCGCCGCAGCACAATTCTATTATATGTACCAGACAACCTTTTAATCAACTACAAAAAAATCAATTTACATAATACCCTACTTCAACTCTCCTGGTCCTTATGACAGATTCACCATTACCGTCATCTACTGTGACTTTTATATCCACAAATCCTGGATAATAGGGAGCCTGCCAGGATGCGGGATTAGAATAGGCATTACCCAGCGTCCCTGCGGTGACTTCCCAGTAATAGTTAAGACTGTCCCCGTCGGGGTCCGATGCAGAGATATGCAGGGTATAATCATAGTTTACAATTATTTTATCAGCCGTATCTCCGCCGGGCGAATTCTTAATGACTATCTCCGCCAGTTCGGGGGGCCTGTTGCCTTCGATATTAAATGACTCTGTCCTGGAATCAGTCCCGCCTTTTCCATCATTGACTGTGACAGTTACGCTATATGAGCCCGGACTGGAAGGCGTATTCCAGCTTGCCGGATTTGCCGAAGGATTTGCTATGCTTCCTCCTGAAACGCTCCAGGAGTAGGTAAGGGTGTCTCCATCCGGGTCTGAGACAGCTGCAGATACGGAACAGGCTTTATTTATTCCGCTATCCCCTGAGAGTGCAATATCCTCTATAGCCGGAGGCCGGTTGCAGCTCCAGCTAAGAACCAGTGAATCGCTGCTGCTTCCGGCAGAATTAGTCGCGGTGGCAACAAGGTTTACCGTCTCCGAAGGGTCATTCAGGTTTATCTGTATCTTTCGGGATCCGAATGCGCCCTCGCTGTCATCATGATGGCTCCATTCCAGCCCGGGATAAGGGTCTCCCGTTACCGAAGCCTCTATCCTGTAGTAGCAGACATCATCTTGGGGCGAATAATTTGGCCCGTCATAAACAGCTATGGAGACAGTAGGCGCAACAGCCTCATCCTCCTCTTCTTCCGGTAAAGGATCTTCTTCTTCGCCAGGCTCTTCTTCGTCTTCCGAAGGCTCCGGTTCTTCTTCATCTTCCGTCAACTCTTCCCCGCTTTCCTCTTCAACCATCATTTCCCCGGGCGGCTCTTCTTCGGTCTCTGTTATCACTGCTTCCTCCACAGGCGCTTCCGTCTTTTTTGAGCAAAAACTCAGAAGCAGCATTATTATCACTAATATTATGACCAGGGCTGCGGCTATGCCGAAAAGGATGAGTATCCTTTTCCTGCTCCTTTTCTTATCTTCGTCTTCCTGCCTTTTTGCCTCCGGTATATCTTTATCAGCATCAATCATTAAGTCCTCCATTAGTACTATACTATTACATACACTACCTGCATTCCTTTACTGGAACTGGGTATATAGCTTGGCTTTTTGAGAAGATGTCCTTATGAAATGGTTTTCTCCATCGCCAACCGGCACATATCTCCAGTAAAGAGTTAATTGGAACCTGGATTTGCCCGCCTGGAAGTATGCTCTTAACTGTTCCAGGAGTTTTTCATCTTCTATTACTATAGGCCCTCCGGAATAGCCGGGAAAACTGGCCAGCCTGGTACTTGAAACATTGACTACCCTGGGATCAATAGGCCCCGTACCATATTCCAGCACCCCTATCCTGAGGTCCCCGAGTGGAGCAAGCGATCCTTCAGCTGCAGGCGGGTCTATATGTATTTTCGCCCATTTAAGGGTGCCCTCATACCCGATAAGGCTAAAGCTTAAATATCCCCGGTATTCCATGCCGGTTTCCGATGTTCCCACCAATATCTCGCCCTTCCTGACATCAGCCTTGTCCTGGGATGCACATCCCGATTCGTC
>Ga0180430_10000833_pt1 | contig 32445 bp, 28 predicted proteins | sample SS_ome_9_FD_132999 | JGI IMG/M metagenome (GOLD analysis project Ga0180430, IMG submission 132999) | Hypersaline lake sediment archaeal communities from the Salton Sea, California, USA - SS_1_S_2 metaG | ecosystem: Environmental > Aquatic > Non-marine Saline and Alkaline > Hypersaline >... | reverse complement strand
GGAGAGGTGCCTCGTCAAGACGGCACAGATCGCCGGGGCCTCGGGCAAATCGTCGAAGAGTTTCAGAAGGCGCACGAGCATCCAGTGGCCGTGGACCGACGAGTGCCAGTCGAAGGAACCGTAGAAGGCCGGGTGCAGGGTGGCGGGATTTTGCACCTCGTCGGCGTTGTTCATCACATGGCCAAGTTTGTTGGGATACTCGCGCTCGATCCCCTTGAGGGCGAGCTTTGCGAACCGCGACGCCGCCTCGCGATCGAGGCTCAGGATCGAGTCTTCGCCTCCCGGCAGCGCCGGGGCGATCTCCTTGGCCCCGTTGGAACCATCACACGCCGTCAGGAGCGCCATCGCGGCGATCAAAAAGAGAGCAAGGTGTTGCGGTAAGATCTTGAGCATGTCGACTTCCCTTCAATCACGATGTGGGCTGTCTCTGTTCTTTTTATCCCTGTGACTCACGGGCCGAGGGCCGGCTCAGGCGGTCGTCCACGCCCCGGGTCACCTCACCGTGCCATTCCTCGTACCGGCGGGACATCTCGGCGAACCGGGCCTGTTCGCCCGCTGCGAGGTCGGTCTTCTCTCCCAGGTCGTCGTCGAGATTGTAGAGTTGGCCGTTGACCAGCTTCCACGGCCCCTCGCGCATGGCGCCCTGTTTCTTGTATGACCAGAAGAGGGCGCGTCGATCGGGGAGAGTCCCGGAGTGGAGGACCGGCGAGAGATCGACGCCGTCGAGCCGCAGGGCTTCGGGGAGGGCGCCCCCCGCGAGCGACACCATCGTGGGAAAAAGATCCATGGTCATCGCGGGCTGATCGATTGTGCGCGGCGCGATCCTTCCGGGCCAGGAGGCGATGGCCGGCACCCTGTGGCCGCCTTCGTAGAGGGATCCTTTCCTGCCGCGCAACCCTCCCGCCGAGCCCGGCCCGGCCGGCCCGTTGTCGGAGCAGAAGAAAACAAGCGTTTCGTCTTCGATCTGCAGCTCGCGGAGCTTTCGCCCGATCGCGCCGATCCCGCTGTCCATGGCGGCGATCATCTCCGCGAAGGCCGCCTCTCTGTCTTGCCGTGTGCCCTGAATCTTGCCGGGCGCGCCCACGCGGCGGATCGCTCTGTCGGTGCGTGCCTGGTAGGGGTAGTGGGGACATTCGTGGGCCAGATAGAGGCAAAAGGGCCGGCAATGGTTCTCGTCGATGAACCGCAGACCGTGGGCGGTGATCAGGTCGGTCGAATACCCCTCCTCCCGTTGCAGGCGGTCGGCGTGCCACCAGTCCTCATAGCCGACCTGATCGATATGGGAGTGGTAGTCCACGTTGCCGCTCACGAATCCGACGAATTCGTCGAAGCCCTGCTTCACCGGATTAAAAGACCGATCGTAGCCCAGATGCCACTTACCGAAAAGCGCACTCCTGTAGCCCTCCGCGGCGAGGGCTTCGGCGAAAGTCAGTTGTTCCAGCCCCATGCCCGTATGGCGGTGGTTCTTCGCGGTGACCACTCCGCCGATTCCCGAGCGCTGCTGATAGCGGCCGGTCATCAACGCCGCGCGCGTGGGACTGCAGACGGCGCCGTTGGAGTGAAAGTCGGTGAACCGGAGTCCGCCGGCGGCGAGGGCGTCGAGATTGGGGGTGTTGATCTCGGTGTTGCCATAGCACCCGAGGTCGCCGTAGCCGAGATCGTCGGCCATGATGATGATGAAGTTGGGACGCCTTCGGCGCGGCGCATCACCCCCCGTCGACAGGCACCCGCCGACCCCGATTCCAAGAGCCGCCGCGGTCATGGCTTTCACAAAAGAACGCCTGTTCATCGACCCCTTCACGAAGATCTATCCCCTTGTTTCATGGTGGACTTTTTTTTACCAAAGAGGCCACAGAGTCCACGGTCTGTGCTCTCTCCATTCTCTGTGGTGAATCAAAACTCTCATTTTCGAAGATCAGGCTCGATGAAACACCAGGCGATCTCGGGAAAACGCTCCTTGAGCGCCACCTCGAGTTCGTTGATCTTGGTGCACGCCGATTTGACGGGGATGGCGCCGCGCAGCCTGATCTTTGCGGCGAGCATCACCTTCGGCCCCATCTGCAGGGTGATCACGTTGAAGACCTCCTCGATGTCGGCGTCGTCGTCGATCTGCGCCTCGATGGCGGCGGTGAGTTCCGGATCGGCCGACCGTCCGATGAGCAGGGCCTTGATGCGCAAGGAGAGAAAGAGGGCGATGGCGATGAGCAGGACGCCGATGCAGAGCGATCCGCCGGCGTCGAAACGTGTGTCGCCCGTCCACGACGCGATCAGCAGGAACACAAAGGCGACAACGAGGCCGAGCAGGGCCGCAAGATCCTCGCCGAAAACGACGATCAGCTCCGATCCCCTCGACTCCTTGAGCCACTGCCACAGGGTGCGATCGCCGCGCACCTTGTTGACCTCCACAAGACAGCCGTACATGCTGAACGCCTCGAGAACGATCGACAGGCCGAGTACGAGGAGAGCCACCCAGACCTGGCTGAGCGTTTCGGGCTCGTTCATCTTGTGCCACCCCTCGTAGAGCGAAAAAAGCCCGCCCACGCTGAAGAGAAGGATGGCGACGATGAAGCTCCAGAAATAGGTCGCCTTCCCATAACCGAGAGGGTGCTCCGCGTCGGGCGCGCGCTTGGAGCGGTGCAGGCCGAGGAGGAGAAGGAGCTGGTTGCCCGTGTCGGCATAGGAGTGGAGCGACTCGGCCAGCATGCTGCTCGAACCGGTCATGACGGCGGCCACCGTCTTGGCCACGGCGATGCCGAGGTTGGCGCCGAAGGCATAAAAAATCGCTCTCGTCGGAGACCCCTTGCCGCTCGCCATATTTTACCCCCAGAGCTGCCACTACTGCCGGAGCTGTCAGTCCGTCTCCACAATCTCGACCTTCGGCAGGGAAAGGAGCAAGACCGGCATCTCGCCGTCCTCTGACGTGAAGTAGGGAATGTGATAGATGCCGCAATCGAGAAGGCCGCCGCCCGACGGATCGACCTGCCGCCACCCCTTTCCCGGCAGGAGCACCTCGGCCCAGACGTGGCCGCTCATACCGTAGAGCCATCCATTGATCTGGCGGCAGGGGACTCCCGACGCCCTGCAGAGGGTGATGAAAATGTCGCAAAAATCCCAGCAGCGGCCGTATTTCTGATCGAGCGCCTTGCGCACCCCCCAGCGCGAGCCGACGACCGGGCCGCCGTACTTGATGTTCCTGTTCGGTGTGAGCCACTCGAGGAGCGCGTCGACCTTCGATTCGGTCGATGTTGCCCGCCCGATGATCGTCTTGGCCAGAGCGGCGATCGTCGGATCGTCGACGGGCCAGAAATCGGTGGGAGCGAGCAGTGGCTCGAGATCGTCGCGCCCGGTCCGGGTCAGGCCCCCGTCGTCGACGGCGATTCTCGCGGTGACCGCCACGTAGGGGATCTCATGCCGTGTGGGCAGCTCTTCGAAGGTGAAAAGGGTGCACCCCGTCTCGTCCGGTCCATCGACGGCGATCGGCTCCGGATCGAACGTGAATCCCTGGCGGTTGCCGTCGAGAATCGGTTCGCGCAGATAAAGGCTCTTTGCAAACTCGAAAGGCTCGATCGCCCTCTCGATCTCGCGCAGAGTCTTCTCGTCCCCCACGCCGTTGGCGGCTGACAAGACGAGGTTGAGAACCTTGGTAAGCGCCATGTAATCGGCCTTGGCAACGGGCACGATCTCGGCCTCGAGACGGTAGAGGATTCTCCTCGGTTTCTTGACGAAGCCGAGCTCGTAGGACGCTTTCGTGGCGAGGGCGGCGTTGGTTCCCGGGAACTCGATGACCCGCTTGCCCTTGCGCAGACAGAAGGCCGGATTGCGTCTGAGCTCGGCCAGGGACTTGTAGAGGCGCGCGCCGTCGCCCTCGGTGCGCGCGTCGATGAAGATCACCTCGACCCGCTTGCCGTGGATGTTGAGAGTGTGCGCCGTGATCGTGGCGATCGATCCGCCCAGCTTCTTTCCTATCGCCGCGGTCCGCTCCCTGTTCACCTCCTTGGAGGCGATCAGCGAACAGCCGACAGGCATGTGCTTGAAGCAGGGATCGGATTTCGTGTCACCGGAAAAAGCGCAGGGCGCGCACAGAAACCCCAGGAGAATCGCGAAAAGAAATCTGATCATATCCTCTTCCCCGGAGCGCGCCGCCCGCTTACCAGTTCTCGCCGAGCAGTTCGAAATGGGGCTGGCCGTGGGCGCACGCCGGACAGACGTCGGGAGCGTCGGTGCCCTCATGGACATAGCCGCAGTTGAGGCAGCGCCAGGTGACCGGTTTTTGCCTTTTGAAAACGGAGCCCTTCTCGATGTTGGCCGCAAAATCGAGGAAGCGTTTCTCGTGCTGTTTCTCGGCCACGGCGATCGATTCGAAAACCTTGGCGATGTCATCGAATCCTTCTTCGCGCGCGATCACCGCGAAGGAGGGATACATGTCGGTCCACTCGTGATTTTCTCCGGCGGCCGATTCCTTGAGATTGTCGACGGTGTCGCCGATGACGCCGCTGGGGAAGGAGCCGGTGATCTCCGCCTCGCCGCCGGGCATGAACTTGAAGAGCCTCTTGGCATGCTCCCTCTCCTGGTTGGCTGTTTCCTCGAAGATCTCGGAGATCTGCCGGAATCCGTCCTTTTTCGCCTTCGCCGCGTAGTAGGTGTAACGATTGCGCGCCTGGGATTCTCCGGCGAATGCGGCCATCAAGTTCTTTTCCGTCTTGCTTCCCTTGAGCTCCATCTGTTCTCCTCCTTATCGTTTGGAATTGGATTTCTTGGGTTTGTGCACCTCCTCGACCCGCTTGATCAGATCCTTGACCTTCGTGGCGGCGATCACCTTGCCGATGAGCGGCAGCGGCAGATCGTCGAGTTTCTTGAAGCGCACGCACGACTTTCCCGCGTCGAGTTTTTTTCCCGTCGCCTTGTAGGCGGTCTCGAACTCTTTGCGAGACTTTTCGGACATGTAGATACCGGTGAGGTAGACGGCCATGTAATTCTTCTGCGACGCGAGGGCGGCGTACATCAGCGGCTGGCCGTTGTAGGTGTCGGGGTAAGTGTCGAGGGGGACCTGATAGGAGATCATTCCCCAGTTCATGGCTTCCTCGTACCCCTTGGGGAGCTTCTTGAGAATTGTGGCGCGCACCGCCTCGATCGCGGCTCTCCGCTCCTCGGGCAGTTCGGCCAGATACCGGTCAACGGTCGTGGCGTCGGATCTCATTTCCTTTTGTCTCCTCCATAGGGCGAGCGGACTCGCCCTCGAGTCCCTCAAGCTACTTGAAGTCCCGGCGATTTTCAAGAATTGGGAGCGATGGGATTAGAAGGCGTCGGGCCAGAGCCAGGCGAAGGTTCCGGCGGTGAGCAGGCCGTAAACGATCCCGTCGAAGACGAACTTGGCCGTGGTGCACCAGCTCACGCCCTTCCAGATCGAGTCGGGGATGACCGCAATGCCGTAGGCCAGAACACCCACCGTGCCCGTCACGCGAAAGACCTGCCTGTACTCGGCTCCATAGCTCACCGCCAGGTGGCCGATGTAGGCGACAAAGACACTGATGAGCACGGAGAAGAGAAACCACTGAATGAGACTCTTTCCGATGGCGGGTGCCCCGTTGGGCAGCACCGTGGCATGTCCCACAGGGCCGAGAGCGAATTTCGCGGTCATCTCGGGAGTGCACATATTTTTCATCGAACCGGCACAGGGAAACATGTACTGCCCCGGCTTGACCCCCTGCTCGCGCATGGCGGCAAGCACCGCCGTCTCGCCGGGCATCTTCTTGTAATCGTTTTTGTGGATGGGAATCACCATGTGAAGAATTGAACTGGCAATGAACACCAACACCGACGACAGCACGATGGGGAGCCACAGATCGGCCAGGAATTCCATTTTTTAACCTCCCGCTCCGTCGCGGATGGACGGAGTGATCAATAAAATTAGAGTCAGGCAGCACAGAATAACTGTTGCTAATAGCCGCGAATTCACGATTTGCCACCGATTCCGCCTTACCACCAGCAGAGCAGGTCAAAGAGCCACTCCCAGAAAGGTCTCCGGAGATAGTAGAAGATGAGCAGGGGTACAACAACTCCGACGGCGACGCAGAGTGCCAGGGGAAGATCACAGACCTTCCAGAGGAGAAAAAAAATCAATGCCGCCACGAGAAGCGACGCCGGAAACTTCCACTTGAGTATCGAACCGATCTGAAAATCGGGCACCGATTACCCTCCCTTCGTGTCAGTGCGCGGTGCGCGAAGCGACCTCGCCGAAAACTTTCTCCAGCCGCTTGCGCGCGGCGGCCGCCTCGTCCGACGGTGCGTCGATGGGGCGCTCCTCGAGGACGTCGACGCTCAGATCGTAGAGGCGCCCGTCGCCGTAGAGCTTCCAGCGCTTGTCCCTGACGAACTCGTCGATCTTGTCCTTTTCGCGCCCCCTTTTCCAATAATGGCAAAAGACCCATTCGCGCGGCGTGCCCTCGAGCCCCTTGATCTGGGGCAGGAAAGAGCAGCCGTCGATGATCCGCCCCTCGGGGAGCGCGGCGCCCGACAGGGCGGCGAGGGTGGGCACGAAATCGGAAAAGTCGACCAGATCGTCGCACACCGCGCCTCGAGGGGCGCTCCCGGGCCAGGAGGCGATCAGCGGGACGTGGGTGCCGGCGTCGGTGGTGTGGGCCTTTGCGCCCTTCACCACGCCGCGGGTGGTGTTGGTTTCGATCTTTCTGTTCGTTCCATTGTCGCCGGTGAAGACGACCAGCGTGCGTTCGTCGAGGCCGAGTGATTCGAGACGTGTCACGATCCGGCCCACGAGGGTGTCCACGTGGCGCACCATGTGGGCGAAGTTCTTCTTCTTGTCCTTCTCGCCGCTGTCGGCGCTGAGCGGCGTCGGCACAAAGGGATCGTGGGGAAGAATCATCGGATAGTAGGCAAAAAAAGCTTTGTGCCGGTTGCGCTCGATAAAGGAGCAGACGAAGTCGCAGCAGAGATCGGGACCGTAGGCGCCGGCGCCCGGCTCGGACCACTCGCCGTTGACGTAGAGCGCCGGAGAGAAGTAGCGTTTGCGCCAGTTTTCGGGTTCGGCCGCATGGGGTCCACGGTCGGAGTAGGCGTGCATGTTCCACAGGCAGTGCTCGTCGAATCCGAAGGCGCGCACCGTTGAGGCATCGCCGCTGAGCTGCCACTTGCCCGCGATGCACGTGGCATACCCCGCGTCGCGCAAGAGATTGGCGAAGGTGATCTCCCGCGGATTGAGATAGCCGAATCCCTCGTAGTTGCGCTGGTTGTATCGTCCCGTCATGATCTGCACGCGCGACGGCGTACAGACCGGCTGGGAGTAACAGTGATCGAAACGGACGCCGCCGGCGGCGAGCCGATCGAGATTGGGCGTGTCATAGTCGGTCCCGCCGCAGCAGCGGAGGCACTCGTAGCCGAGGTCGTCGGCGACGATCAGCACGATGTTGGTCTTCGACGACGGCGCATCGCCAGCGCCGAGCAACGAAGCGGCGCTCAGGACGCCCACGCCGGCAGCGGCGGTTTTGAGGAATTCCCGTCGTTTCACTCGCCTCGCTCCAAGGAGAACCGGGTCGCGCCAGGCGGGCTCAGTCTTCCGAGCGGTCCAGGATCTGGCGGATCACCGTGGCCATTGTCGACGAACCGATCGGTTTCATCAAGCAGCGATCGTGGAGCCGGCCGGCCGAATCGTCTCCCCCCATCTTATCGCTGAAGCCGGTACAGACGATGATGGGCATGTCGGGCCGGATCCGCCTGATCTCGGCCGCCAGCCTGTCGCCGGTCAGGCCGGGCATGGTCATATCGGTGATCACCAGATCAAAGGCGTCGGGCGCAGCGCGGAACGCACCGAGCGCCTCGAGGCTGCTGTCGAGGGAGGTGACGGTGTAGCCGAGCCGACAGAGAACGTCCTTCTGCAGGCTGACGATCGCCGGTTCGTCGTCGACAAAGAGGATCTTCTCCGACCCCCTCGGCAGATCGGCGGCACTCCGGGGCGGAGCGGAACTCTCGATTGCGGCGGCGACGGGCAGAAAGACTTGAACGGTCGTCCCCTTCCCTTGCCGGCTGCAGACCGTGATCTGCCCCTTGTGCGATTTCACGATCCCCCGGACCACGGCAAGGCCGAGGCCGGTCCCCTTCCCCGGCTCTTTTGTCGTGAAATAGGGCTCGAAGAGGCGGCCCATGATTTCCCTGGCGATCCCCGTCCCGCTGTCGCTCACGGTCAGCCGCGCGTACTCGCCCGGGGCGAGATCGGGAAGTTCGCCCCTCACCGTCCCGGTCATCGTGACGCGGTCGGTGCCGACGACCATCACGCCGCCCTCTTTTTCCATGGCATGGGCCGCGTTGGTGGCGAGGTTGACGATCATCTGGTGGATCTGTGTGGGATCGGCAAAGGTCGACACGATCTCGTCGCCGGTACGTTCATCGATTTCGATCGACGAGGGGATGGTCGACCGCAACAGTCTGGCCACCTCCCTGACGAGAGGATTCAGCTCGACTCGCGCGGTCACCTGTCCCGCCTGCCGGCTGAAGGTCAGGATCTGGGCCACGAGATCTCTGGCGCGATTTCCGGCAACGAGCACCTGGTCGAGATAGTGGTCGATCGGCGACGGCCTATCGGCCACGTCGAGGGCGAGTTCGGTGTACCCGATCATCGAGGCGAGAATGTTGTTGAAATCGTGGGCGATGCCGCTCGCCAGGGTGCCGATCACCTCGGTTTTCTGGGTATGGCGCAGCGTACTCTCGAGCATGCGCCGTTCCTCGTCGGCGGCGCGCCGCTCGGTGATATCCCGGTGAACGCCGATCATCCGCGACGGCGTCCCGTCCTCGTCCCATTCGATCACCTTTCCCGTCGAGTGAATCCAGCGGTAAGCGCCCTCCTTGGTTTTCATCCTGAACTCGGCCGAATAGTCGCACCGTCCATCGAGATGGTCTTTGAGCGCGTCTTGTGTCTTTTCGACGTCGTCGGGATGGATGAGGCTGATCCACATTTCGGCCGAATGGGGCAGCTCGCCGGGCTCATAGCCGAGCATGGTGAACCAGCGGTCGTTGAAGTGGGCTATCTCGTAGGTGGTGGGATCAAAATCCCACATCCCCAGATTCGTCGCGTCGAGAGCCATACCGAGGCGCTGCTCGCTCTCGGTGAGCGCCTCTTCGGCCTCCTTGCGGTCGGTGATATCCCTGCCGACCGCCACGATCGACGCCACGGCGCCATCGGCGTCGAGCGTGGCCGTGTTGAGCCATGCCTGCCAGCGCCATCCGTGCACGGTCAGTGCCCGCTCCTCCACATAAGACCGGTGGGGTGCGGCGCGGACCCTGGCGATCGCCTCTTCCACCGCCTGGCGGTCGTCGTCGTGGATCAAGGGGATAAAAGCCTTGCCGATCAGCTCCTGCCGCGTCTTGCCGAAGACCTTGCAATAGGAGGGGCTGACGAAATCGAGGCGTCCGTCCCTGTCGAAGGAGACGATCATGTCGGTCTGATTCTCGACGAGAAGTTTGTAGCTCTCCTCGCCCTCGCGCGCCGCGGCTTCGGCTGTGGTGCGCTTCTTGATTTCATGGGCGAGCAGATCGTCGGACTGCCCCGGAGAGGCGGTGCTTTGACGGTCGTGGATTTCCAGCTCGTCGCGCGCTTGGCGCAGCTCGCTTTGCAGAGACCGATGCTCCGTAATGTCGGTGAGAACAAAAATAAACCCGGCGATCGATCCGCTCTCGTCTCGGCGGAAGCTCCAATCGACGCGCACCCAGACCGGAACGTGATCGCAGGTGACACACTCGCTCGTGAACGGCGCCGGCGCGGGGTGTTCGACGAGAAGCTCCTCGAGAAAGTCGCGCATGATGGCCCGCGCCCCGGCTGACGCCTGAAGGTCGACGACCGATCGGCCGATCAAGCCGCCCCGGGGCGAGCCGAAAATCCGGTCGCCGGCGGTGTTGGAAAAGGTGATGAGTCCCGACCGGTCGATCTCCAGGATTCCGTGGGGAACGGTCTCGACGATGGCACGGCGATCCGATCGGGGCCCCTCGGCCAGCCCTGTCGACGGCTCGTCTGTTGCGCTCGGATTTCGCCCTGAATTAGCCTGGCGAACAGGGCGATCGCCACCTTCGGCGCCTTCGTCACCCGATTGAAAAATCATCACTCGAATCCGCTCTTACAACAAAAAGGCCACTGCCGGAACGAACAACGGAGAGTCGAATCGTCGGCATTCATACAGCTCGCGACTGTCGTTGCGCATTCATGTGGTGGAAGCAGATACCGATTAATACCTAAGTCGCCGCCCGAGATAATGAGTGATAGCACAGATTTGTGTATGGGGGAAAGGAAATGAAAATTCGATTCTCTCGATGTGATTGGAGTTGACACCGCGGGCGACGAAGGACCGGGCCCATCGCCGTCCATTGCGCCACAGGCAATCAGCAGGCGGCTACTTTCCCTTAGGCTTGGATTTTTTCCCCCGCCTTGCGATCGGTCGCGTTGCGACGAGCAGCTCCTTTCGTTCCTCCTTGGGGAATCGCTCGATCGCGTAACGCACGGTGGTACGCGGAATCTTTGGCCCTTTGGCGAGAAGATATTTTTTCAGGCGTGCCCTGTCCGATTTGCCCGCCTCCCTGAGAAGCCAGCCGACCGCCTTGTGCATGAGGTCCTCCGAGTCGCCCAGAAGGCGCGTCGCGATACGGTAAGCGGTGGCGAGGTGTTTCTTTTTGCCCACGAGGGGGACGAAGGCGACCGCCGCGCCGCGCCGCACCCACATGTTGTCCGATCCGGTCCATTCGACGACCTCGGGAATGAGATCGGCCTGCCGATCGAGAAGAGGCGCCAGCACGCTCGGCGCGAGGTTGTCGACGAGCCCCCAGTTGCCGCAACAGTCCCTGAGCCAGCGCTCGACGTGAACGAGCAGATCGGGCCCCGCCTCTGAAACGAAGTGGGCCACGATCTGATAACCGGTGCCGCGCGATTCCATGTGCCTGTCGCGCACCATGGCGTTGCAGAACCGGACCGCGTCGTCGATGGTCCATACCCCGTCGATCCTTTCCAGCAGATCGTTCTTGACCTCGCGGGCGGCCGGGGAATCGAGGCCGAAAAAATCGACAGGTTCCTTGAAAAATCGCTGGTACGACGCCGCCTTGGCCTTGTCCGCTTTACGGCGCAAGAGGATGAGCGTTTCTTCGGCGGCTTTTTTTGCGCTGAGCTTTCGCGTGGGGGTCATGGTGCCCTCTCTCCCGGTCGGTCGATTTGAAAGATCTCCTTGAAACTCTTCTTTTCGATCATTCCGCGCAGCCAGCCGATGACCTCGGGAGGCTTGTAGAAGGGATGCGCCCGAAAGAGGCGCTGATAGTCCTCATAAATCTCGGTATCGAAGCGCTCGATCTTCTCTCCCACGATCTCTCTCAGCCGCGGCCCGTCAGCCTGATGAAAGGAGATGCGGTCCGCCGAGTAGGCGCCCGAGTCGATAAAACCCTTCGCCTTCTTCCGGCAACCGCAGGGCGCCTCGGGATTGAGAATGCCACAGTTGCCGTTCATGTACTCGTGAAGCCGGGCGCGTGCGCGCGACAGTTTTTTTCGAAAGGCGTCGCGCGACATGTCGAGGATTTCGCCGCCCATGGCGTCGGTCACGCCAAAACCGATCGCCAGGATGAAAACGACGCGCTGCGTGCGATCGAGGCAGAGGAGCGTTCCCATCACGCATCCCACGGCGAGATCGGCGATGATGAGCCGCGTCTCGGGCGACGAATCGGGATCCTGATCGGGCACCTGGGCGACAAAGGAGTAATAGGTGTCAAAGCCGGTGATGGCGGCCTCGTGGCCGCGGGTTTTCATGTTGATCACATGGTTCGACACGATGCGGTAGAGCCAGGTTCTGAAGGCCGCCTTGGCCGGATCGTAGCCGGCGAGTTTGGTGATCACCTTGATCAGGACCTCCTGGGTCACGTCCTCGGCATCGTCGCGCACCATCACCATGCGAAAGGCGAGGTTGTAGATCCATGGCTGATGGCGCTCGATGAGGGATTCGAGGGCGTCCTGGCGTCCCTTCAGCGCCCCGGCAACGAGATCCCGATCAATGGCGTCGGTTTTTTCGTCCTGCGAAAAGGGATTGATGGGCATCGCTGTTTTCATTTTTTGTATCCTCCGCCCACTGATACCCCTCGGAGCGGCGACTGTGACGGTTTTGTCAGAAAAGGTCATGCTTCTTGAGAAATTTCTCCGCTTTCTTCACGACCTGCTTGCGCGGGTTCTTGAGCTGGCGTCGAACGAGCCTGATCACGGCCGATTGGTCTTCGATCTGGTCGAACATCTGGTCGAAGGCGTCGATCGCCTGGCCGAGAACCACGTTGCGGCATTCGGCCGAGACCTCGCCGTGCCGCTCGTAGCGCGCCTTTTCGGCTCTGAGAATCTCCCTGACGATCTTCTTTGTGAGCTCCGGCTTGGCGGCGGCAATCTTGGCCGAACTGCCGATGATGTTGGCCGCCGTCACCATTGCGGGGCCGGTGATGGGCGCGTAGTACTTCTTGAAGATCTTTTCGAAACGCCCGTCCCGATCGTGTGCGGCGAGGTGGCCGATCGTGAGGATCGCGCCCCATTTCAGAAAACTGTTCTCGCAGTCGAGAAGCTCCTCGAAGAGATCGAAGTAGGGATAGACGAGATCGGGGCGTTCCTCGCTGATCGCGCGGAGCACTTTTTCGTAGCCGTATCTCAGGGTTCCCTTCGGGGCCTTGATGCCCTCCACCAGAGCCTCGATCTGTTCCGGCTTCTTGATCACCGCCGCGGCGATTCGGGGGATATCGGCCCCCTTGGTGCCGAGAGCGCGCTCGATGTTCATGGCGTTCCTTGTTTCTCGAAAACCAGACTGCAGCAGGTGACGCCGCCCTCGGCCTTGGCGAGCTCCGAGAAATCGGCCGTCACCGTCTCGATGCCTGCACGGGTCAACCGTTCGAGGGTGCGTTCGTGCCGTGACGGGTAGACCACTTTTTTTCCGACGAGCAGAGCGTTGGCCGCGGCCGGTTCGGTCCGAGCGACATCGATGAGTTTGATCCGGCCGAATAACGCGGCGTCGACCCAGTCCCGATTGATCAGCAGAGTATCTGCCGCAACGGCACAGACGGCCGACTTGAGGTGAAGGCAGCCGGTGACCGGCACGGCGGTCACCGTGTACCCGGCCGGTTCGAAGGCGGCTTTGAGTTGGGCCACGCCGTCGGCGTTGGTGCGCGCCGAGAGTCCGGCGTAGACGGTGCGGCCGACGATGAGCACATCGCCCCCATCGATCGTCCCCGGTGGGACGACCTGAACCAGGCGCCGGTAGGCGCCCAGGACTTCGGCGATACTCGGGATCTCGGGTCGCCGCGACCGCGCGCCCGGACGGGTGAGAAGCGCAAGCTCGTCGACCACCACGGCCGTGTCCTCGACGAAGACCGAGTCGGGCAGTTCGGATTCGGCCGGGAGGCTGACGATCTCGCATCCCAGAGCGGCCAGACAGTGCTCGTACCGGAGGTGCTGCTCGCAGGCGCGGGCGATATCGATTGCTTCGGGGTCGAGGTGTGTGAGTTCGCAACGCTCGAGTTTTAGGCTCACACCTCTGGTGATTGCAATGGGCACGGCGTTCCTGTCGTTAGTGTTCCGTCAACTGAATGAGATTGCCGCAGGTGTCGTCGAAGATGGCAATGGTCACCGAACCGGCGCCCGTCGGCTTCAGGGTGAAGACGACACCCAGTGCGCTGAGTCTATCGAATTCGGCCTGAATGTCATCGACGAAAAAGGTGGTCGCAGGAATCCCTTCTTCGAATAACGCTTGCTGAAAGGACCTTGCGGCGTCGAGAACGTTGGGCTCGAGAAGCAGCTCCATCCCTTCCGGCGCACCGGGCGAGACGATCGTCAGCCACCTGAACTCACCCACGGGGATATCGTCCTTCGTGGTGAAACCGAGAACCTTCGTGTAGAACTCGAGCGCTTTTTCCTGGTCGTCGACGAAGATGCTGGCGATCTTGATTCTCAAGACGCCTTCGGCCGGGCTCTCGGCCGCAGACTTGCCCAGGTCCGCACAGCCGGCTCCGGCCGCGACGAGGAGGACGAGCAGGATTCCGACTCCGATCCGATTTTTATCCATTGTCAATCCTCATTTCAGGTCGATCGCTTTCCGGTCGGCATCTCGGTCAAAAGCGTCCATCACCTCCACGCCGACCCGATCGGCAAGGAGCCTCCCTTTTGCGGTCAGGGCGATCCGGTCCGGCTCGTGAAAGGCCACGATATCCTCCGCTGCCAGGTCGCGCCAGAAGGAGTCGAGAAAAGAAAGGTCGACCATGGCAAAACGCTCCCGCAAGCGGCCGATGGCGATCCCGTCGTTCATGCGCAGTCCGAAAATGATGGCATCCTCGGCGAGAAGACGCCCGGTGAGCGCCACCTCGTCGACGCGCTCGGGCGCGCCCCGTTCCACACCGCGCAGCCACTCGGCGAGACCGGCCTGATTCGAATAACGCCGGCCGGCGTATTGTGACGCCGCCGACGGTCCCAGACCGATCCACTCCCCCATCGCCCACGTGTTGATGTTGTGAAGGCACGCGCGCCCGGGCCGGGCGAAGTTGGAGATCTCATACTGCCCGAACCCCGCCTCGGCGAGAAAATCCCAGGCGCGCACGAATAGCTCGGCCTCGCGATCGGCGTCGGGCTCGCCCGTTGTGGAGAGAACCTTTTCGCGAAGGGGCGTGTTCTCCTCGAGAGTGAGGCAGTAGGTCGAGAGGTGCTCCGGCTCGAGGGCGGCCGCCTCGGCGAGGTCGGCAACGACCATGGCGGCCGTTTGGCCGGGCAGAGCGAAAATCATATCCACGTTGACATTGTCGAATCCCGCCGCGCGGATCGACTCAAAGGCCGCGCGCGATCGCTCCGGCTTGTGGCGCCGACCCATGGCACGCAGCAGATCGGGATCGAAGGACTGAACGCCCATCGAGATGCGCGTCACGCCGATCTCCTTGAGCGCCGCGAGCTTGTCGGCCTTGACCGTGGTGGGCGCCATCTCGACGGTCCACTCCGCGGGGGGGCGCTCGAGCTTGGCGAGGACCGTCTCACCGAGGGCGACGAGATCCTTCGTGGAGAGCAGGCCCGGTGTGCCGCCGCCGAAAAAGAGGGTCTCCGCCGCGAGGGGGCCGTCGAGGAGCGCCGCTTCCCTCTCGATACCGCGAAGATAGGCGACCACATCGCCACGGCGCGGGCCTGTCCGGTAAAAGGAGCAGAAATCGCACCCCCCCGGGCAGAAAGGCACGTGGCAGTAGACGCCGAGCGGCGAGGGGCCAAAGGATTGCGGCATAAAGCACTCCGACTGCGGGCCGAAGGGGAACATTCTGCCCTATTATAGGGAATCGCCGGGGGCGGAGGTTGACTAATTACCAATCGGCGTTAGTATGACCATCTTTTGATCCGGCCCGGAATTGATGAACCCCAGCTCGGCACAGTCCGGGCAGCATGGAGCGCGAAAAGCCAGACCGTGTCCCGCGAACTGATCCGAAATTTTAGCATCATCGCCCACATCGACCACGGCAAGTCGACCCTTGCCGACAGGATCCTCGAGTTGACCGGCGCCTTGCAGAAGCGGGAGATCAAGGCCCAGATCCTCGACAAAATGGATCTCGAGCAGGAGCGGGGCATCACGATCAAGGCCCAGACGGTGCGGCTCGAATACGCGGCCCGCGACGGCAAGGTCTACAGCCTCAACCTCATCGACACGCCCGGCCACGTCGATTTTCACTACGAGGTGTCGCGCAGCCTGGCGGCGTGCGACGGCGCGCTGCTCGTCGTCGACGCCACGCAGGGCGTCGAGGCGCAGACCCTGGCCAACGTCTACATGTCGCTCGACAACGATCTCGAGATCGTGCCTGTGCTCAACAAGATCGACCGGGCCAATGCCGATCCCGAACGGGTGCGCGACGAGATCGAGAACATCATCGGCATCGACGCGAGCGAGGCGATTCCGATCAGCGCCAAGACCGGCGAGGGCGTGGCCGGCGTGCTCGAGGCGATCGTCACCCGGATCCCCCCGCCGCGCACGGGGAGCGTGGACAAACCCTTCCGCGCCCTCGTTTACGATTCGTGGTTCGACTCCTACCTCGGCGCCGTGGTGCAGCTCCGCGTCATCGACGGCTGCGTCAGGCCCGGCGACAAGATCCGCTTCGTGGCCACGGGCGGCGTGTACGAGGTCTATCGGATCGGGATCTTCACGCCCTTCCAGCGCGAGGTGCCTCAGCTCGCGAGCGGCGAGGTCGGTTTTCTGTCGGCGTCGATCAAGAAGCTGCGCGACGTGAAGATCGGCGATACGATGGTCCACAAAAGCACGGAGGACGCCGAGCCGCTTCCCGGGTTCCAGGAGATCCAGCCCATGGTTTTCGGCGGCCTCTTCCCCACCGATGCCGACCAGTACACCGATCTGCGCCTCGCGCTCGAGAAGCTGAGCCTCAACGATCCCTCCTTCACCTTCGAGCCGGAGACGTCGTCGGCCCTTGGTTTTGGTTTCCGCTGCGGCTACCTGGGACTGCTCCACATGGAGATCATCCAGGAGCGGCTCGAGCGGGAGTTCAAGCTCGACCTGATCACCACGGCGCCGACGGTGATCTTTCGCGTCGTGCTCAAGGACGGGAGCGAGATCTTCATCGACAATCCCACACGCATGCCGCCGCTCAATACGGTCGACCGGATCGAGGAGCTCATGGTGCGCGTCACCATCCACAGCCCCAAGGAGCATGTGGGAACGATTCTCACCCTCTGCGAGGACCGGCGCGGCAAGCAGGTGAGCATGTCGTTTCACGGCACGCGGACGGTGATCGTTTACGACATCGCCTTCAGCGAGATCGCCATCGATTTTCACGACCGGCTCAAGGGGCTCACCAGCGGGTATGCGTCCTTCGACTATGAGGTGCGCGGCTACTCGGCCGCCGACCTCGTCAAGCTCGACGTGCGCATCAACGGCGAAAACGTCGACGCCCTGAGCGTGATCCTTCACAAGGACCAGGCCTTTTATCGGGGACGGGTTTTGGCGACCAAGCTCAAGGAGTTGATCGACCGGCAGCTCTACGAGGTGGCGATCCAGGCGGTGATCGGAAGCAAGGTGGTGGCGCGCACCACGGTCAAGGCGCTGCGCAAGAACGTGACCGCCAAGTGCTACGGCGGCGACATCACCCGCAAGCGCAAGCTCCTCGAGAAGCAGAAGAAGGGCAAGAAGCGGATGAAGCAGGTCGGCAAGGTGGCGATCCCCCAGGAAGCGTTTCTTGCCGTTCTCAAGATGAACGACGGCAAGTGATCGCCCCAGGTGATCGCCATTTCCACAGTCTACTCCTCGGGCTCGCTTTTGGTGGAGGTCCGGCTTTTGGAGGAAGTCCTGCGTTTCTCCGCCTTACCGCCCGCAAAGGGCCAGCAGGCGTTGGGATCGGTTGTGGGAAACAGAGAATAAAGCGTCAAGAAGACGCTCAGCGCGAAGAGCGCCGCCGGGATAAGCCCCAGAATCTTCTGCCACAGTCCCTTGGCGCCGCCGCCGAGAAGCGCCTCGGCGTTGATTTCGCCGGCGAAGAGGCTGAGCACGGCGGGAAGGAAGAGAGAGAGGACGAAAAGCATGCAGGCCTTCCAAAAGTATTTGGGGCGCTGGATGTTTTCCGGTTTGAAAATCAACACCGCAAGGAGCGCCACGAGGAGCGCCACTTGGAGCCATCCATGCGTGCTTCCGGCAATGAGTTGGCTTAACATTTTTTTCTCCTTTGATTCACCTGTCGATCGACGACCTCGGCGTGACGACCGCCCACCACCTATCAGAAAACCGACGCCAGTTTGAAACAGTTTGCCGGTGTTGTAAACACTTCATTTCCTCCGAAAGAAGCGCGGCGTCGGTCGAGTAGGCCTCTATTTCCCGTTGCGCTCTTTTCCCGGTGGGCGGACCTTTGATTCGTAGACTCTCACATAGTCGATCGCGTATTTCTGTGGCAGTACGGCCTGATCGATGGGTCCTCCCCAGCTTCCGCCGAGAGCGATTCGGTCATTCCTGGCCAGCCGACGGTTCCAACCCGCCGCAAAAGTTCTTAGAATCGACGCCAGTACGAGGGGGCAAGATCCTACCCTCTCGATCTCGTTCGGTCAATCAGCCTGGAGATCCCTTATGGCGCTGAGCCAGACCGCACTCGACCTGTCGAACTGGCACGCGGGAAAGACAGAATACCTCGACGCGCTCCTTCAACGCAACATGGAGTGGATCCTCGGCAAGGTCCGGCAGAGGCTCGGACCCGGACTCCGCAGGATGGTCGAGTCGAGTGACATCGTGCAGGAAGCTGCCATCCAGTTTCTCAAATACGCCCCCCGGTTCACGATTTCCGAAGAGCGGCATTTTCGTGGCCTTCTGGCACGGATTGTAGAAAACGTGCTCCGCGATCAGAACGATTGGTTCACGGCCAAGCGCCGCGCCGTGGCGAAGCAGAAACCGCTCCCGCCCGACACGATCCTCGATCTCGACCATGGCGGCCGATCGGACAAGACACCGAGTCAGTTGGTGCAGCGCCGCGAGGATGAAGCCTGGATCCGGCTCGGCATGGAATTTCTCGATCCCGAGGACCGCGAGGTGCTCGTTCTGCGCCAGTGGGATAGCCTCTCCTTCGCCGAGATCGGCCGCCGTCACGGTCTCACCGAAAACGCGGCCTGGATGCGCCACAACCGTGCCGTGGGACGGCTTGCGAGAGCTGTGGGCCGCCTCCGTCGTGGAAAACTCTATTCCGTCCTCGATTCCACGACTTCGGGCATGGATGACACGCCTGCCTAAAATTTCCCGATTTCTCCGTGGGATTCATCTCCAGCCTCCTCTTTGTCCTTTGTTCCGCGAGTTCAAGGTGATAATCGAGGAGGCAAAACGATGAGAACAGACAGAACGCGAAAGATCACTCTCCATGCAGCCGCGATAATATTGGCCGCGCTGACCGCGGGAATAGCGCGGGCCGAAAGTACGGGCACCATGGAAAGGCGCATTCTGGTGGGCGACGATCTCTCACTCGCAGTGCCGGCGATCTGGGAAACCGAAGATTCGTCGGGAACCGAAGGGCTTAGGATTCGCATGAAGGTTTGCCCCATCACGACGGTTCAGGAATATTTCACCGTGCACACCCTCGACCGAGGCGGATCCGACGAGGAGAGGTGGGTGTCCTTCCACAAGACACGGAACCTTCCCTCGGCTCATGCCGATTGCGCGATCGACTCGGAGAGCTGGGACGCTGTAGGATCTTGCAAGTCTTGGCTGATGAACGTGGTCCACATCCCATCGAGGCGGGGGTACGGCCTGTTGGAGGCGCTCCTATTCACCGAGTCCCGCGTGGTGATCGCCAGTTACCTCTACGACCTAGCCCGAGGCGAGCAGGCGGGTCTCGAGATGGACCGCATCATCCATTCTTTCAGCCGGTCGCCCGAAAGCGCCGACGAGGCACGGAACTGGTACGACGAGGGCCGCACACTCGGCCTGGAGCGTATCGGTCTCTTCCTGCGGCTGCCGCGCGCGTGGAAGCCGCGGGACGAGCGAAAACAGTCAAACCCCGCCGTTGTCGATCTTCCGTCGGGAGGCGTGCTGCGCGTGTTTGCCGAGAAATACCTTTCCCACGGCTTGAAGGATCTGAAACGGAGTGTTGGGAGAACTGCACCCGAATGGAAGTGCGACGCGCAGCATGCCTCGATTTCAATCGGCCGCTCCGGGAAAAACGCACTTTGGGTTGAGAGTGCCGAGTCGAAGGCGGCCACCGTTCTCTGCCTCAACGGACGGGGAGGTTTCGGCCTGGTCTTGACAACGGCTGAAGCGGAGGATCGGGAGCTGCTGCGCAGGATGACCGCCCAGGCGGTTCTGCTCGGTCCTGGCAACGCCGACGCGGCGCGCCGCGAAGCGTCGAAAGAGTTCAAGGCAGCCCTTCGCGAAAACGACGCTCCAAGAGCATCCCAAGCACTCTCGACGCTCGAGCTCTTTTCGAACCGCGATAGCGTCGTGGCCCTGGTGGCGAGAGGGCTCAGGGCGAGAGGAGAGATCCAGAACCGGTGTGCCGCATCGCTCGGCCGCATCGGCTCCCCAGCAGCGAGCCGCACCCTGGAAAAGACTCTCTCCGACAGACGCGCGGCGCCTCCCCTGAGACGGAGCTGCATCGATGCGCTTTGCCTCATCGGCGGCACGAGGGAAATCACGGCCCTGAAAAATGTCCACAAGAGGCTAGCCGCATCTTTCCCCGACGATCTCCGCCAAACGTTGCAGAAATCGATCGAAGAACACCCCGCAGCGCAACGCAAACAAGGCCGGTAAAATTTCCGAAAGGAACAGGATGTTATCGAGATCATTCTCGAGGAAGAACGGTCCGCCTCCCGGCAGATCGATTGAACTCCGCTGGTGGCTGGGATATGATAGGTCTTTCTTCAAGTTATTGCGGGGATGGAGTCGAACCATGCATTCGCAAAAGGGCGATTGCGAACACGCCGGACATGGAGCCGAATCCGATCGGATTCGAAGTTCCGAGCCCGGACCGGACGCGGACGCCTTGGCCGGGGCGCTGAAGCGATTCCGGGACTCGTGGTTCTCCGGTGAAAAACCCGATCCCGATGATTTCTGCGAGGGGCACCCCGAATGCGGGCCGCGGCTTCGCGAGGAGATCGACGATTTTCTCTTCGTGGCCGAAAATCTGCCTCAGCCCGGCGAGCCCGAGATCGACAGCGCTCCGGATTCGGCCGAACCTCGCAGGGAAGAGATCGACCTGAGCCCCCGACCGGCCGAGAAAAACAGCGATCTGCCGACCGGCAAGATCCTCGGCGATTTCCGCGTCGTGCGCGAGATCGGATCGGGCGGCATGGGTACGGTCTACGAGGCCGAGCAGATTTCGCTCAAGCGCCGGGTGGCCCTCAAGGTCCTCCCCCCCCATCTCAGCTTCTCCGACAGGGCGGTCGGGAAGTTTCATCGCGAAGCCGAGGCCGGAGGACGACAGAGCCATCCCGGAATCGTGGCCGTCTTCGCCGTGGGAGAGCACGAGGGTGTTCACTTCATCGCTCAGGAACTCGTGGACAAGGGCACGACGCTCGCCGACAAGCTCGACGAGATCGACACCGACGGTGAGCAGCCCTCCGGCTATTTCGTCGACGTGGCCGGTCTCTTCGCCGATATCGCCGACGCCTTGGAGCACGCCCATCGATCGGGCGTGGTGCATCGCGACGTGAAACCGTCCAACATTCTGCTCACCTCGGACGGGCGTCCCAAAATTACCGACTTCGGCCTGGCCAAGATCGAGGATGCCCTCGCTCTTAGCCGATCGGGAGAGTTTTCGGGAACACCCTACTACATGTCGCCCGAGCAGGCGACGAGCAAGAGGATCGGCATCGATCACCGCACGGACATCTTCTCTCTCGGCGTAACTCTCTACGAAACTTTGACGCTCAAGCGACCCTTCGAGGGCGAAACGCGCGAAGCCGTCCTGAAGAAGATCCTCTTCACTGATCCCTGCGATCCGCACAAGGCCGATCAGCGGGTGCCGCGTGAGCTGTCGGTGATCTGCATCAAGGCGATGGAAAAGGAAGTGGAAAATCGCTTTCAGACCATGGGTGAATTCTCGGCAGACCTGAAGCGATTTGCCACGGGACGGAAGATCGTGACGTGCGGCGCGGGTGTTGTGACGCGAGCTTTCCGGCGTATCAGACGCCATCCGGTGGCGAGCGCATCGATCGCCGCCGCGATCGCGACAGTCACTCTCTTGGCGCTGCTCCTGTCGGGCGCGGGGCTCGAAGAGGCCGCCCGGACGAACAGCGACGAGGCAAGCCTCGGTATCACACTCTATCGAAGAGATGGCGATTCGTCCCTCGAAGACGTAGGAATGCGCCTCTACCCGGCGCGCTACAACGACGATATTCGGTTGCGTGTAGGACTCGGGGAAGGATCTTTCTGCTATCTGATTGCTTTCAATCCAGACGGGAAGGACCAGCTTTGCTATCCTCAGTCCCCTTCCGAACGACCGCGGGAGCTCGACAAACTCGATTATCCCGAGGACGCGGAGCTCGCTTTCGGGCTCACCGACGGTGTGGGGCTGCAGGCCTTTGTCCTCCTCGTCTCCCACGAACCGCTTCCACCGTACGAGGAATGGAAAATCAGCGCGGCCGCTCCACAATGGAGCCGGGAAATGGCGGCGGAAAAGTGGCTCTTCGATGGACGGGAGTATCTCGCGCCCAATAGGACACGCGGAACGTTACGCCCTCTCGGATCAAGGCCGCCCGACGCTTTCCGGGAACTCTGCGCCTTCTACAGGAATCGTCCCGAGTTCGACGCGGTACGGGCCATCGCCTTTCCGGTCATCGAAAGAGAGGCGATCAATATCTCGCCTGACGGCGAGTGAGCGTTGGACCAGGGACTGGCGCGCGCGACGCCCCCGGGGAAGAGCCAACCTCCTGAGCGGGTCTCTCTGCTCAACCGACTAGCGCGGTGGCATGTCTTCGGCAATGCCTCCCATGTAGATAAAGGACGCCCAATAGTAGGGAGACGCGAAAGGACGATCTCCCACGCCGGATCGATCGGATTCCAGCTTTCGAATCGTACCGCGTTCACCGCCGCCGGTAAGCCCGGCAAGTAGTTTGGTGGCTTCACTCGCGGTCAAGTCCCGCAACCACTGTCTCGTCTTGCGCAATGCAGCGGCGGGATGCAGATTCTCTTTCCAGAGAATCGAGTAGAATCGCGAAAAGAAAAGGCGCGATGCCTGATCGTCGACCTTCCAGAGCGAGGTGATCGTTCCCCTGGCGCCGGCGACGCGCAGAGCACGCTGGAGCGACATGATCCCCAGGCCGGCTCGGACCATGCCAAGGTTCGTTTCGCAGGCGGAAAGCACGGCGAGTTGACACCCGGAGAGGTCGAGCCACTGGATTTCCTCGGCCGTGATCACACCCCGGTCATTCGAATCCTTACGCGACAGATTGCAGCCAGCGAACTTCAGTCCGCAGAGCAGGGATGGTGCAAGACCGGTCACACGATCCTGCCACTCATCGGTATCGCTCCCCACAACGTCGGAGCGGCTGCCGCCGGCGGACAATACCTTTTCCGACGAGAAGTATCCGTGGGTGGCCACGTGAAGATACAGTGCGCTCGGCGCGAGAGCGATGAGAGTTTCCTTCGAAGCTTCCGGTCCCCGGACAATGGCGCTCTTTTCCCCGTGGACCTCGCTGTAAAGAGCAGCTATCGTTTCGACCTCGGCACCTGAACCTGGTAAGGGATCGGCATTGGGACCGTCATTCCCGCGCGGCGACGAGCGGATCCCGGGAAAGGTCGCGAAGAGCCGCGGTCCGGGATCACCATCATCGCGGTCCATCGTAAAGAGCCGGGGCTCTGCGTCATAATCGACGCCCCCCATAGCCACGAGACCGAGGGATCCGACCCCTGGCGCTTCCCCGGGAATGGTGAGCGACGCCAGTGAGTCGGTGTAAACGAAGAGACACTGATCGGCGAGTACGCCTCCATCATCGGGAAAGGCTTCAAAGGGAATGGTGGCGAGCATCGAATCGGGTGCCAGAACGATTTTGTCCGAATCGCCAATCTTTTTGCGCAGGGGATCCCAGAGAAGTTTTCTCAGGCTCTGACCCGTGGTGTAAAGATCACGGGCGACCTGGCCGGTAGCGGGATTTTCCCGTAGCCTGTTGTACCACTGATCAGCCGCGCTATCGATCGCTTCCGCAGGACCGAGATCGATCGAGTCGACGGTCCCGTCGCTCTCGACGATCAGAGCGAGATAGGACGGAGTGACATCGAGGATCTCCTCCTTCTTCTCGTGAAAGTCCTGTCTCTTATAGCGGAGAAAGGAGATCCCGGTCCATCCCTCGGGCAACGACGCGGCAATCGCATGAGGCCCGGTGGTCCCTATCGCTTCCTGGGCACCGGGAAGTTTGGCCACAGCCTCGGCAAGCTTGCGCTCGGCATTGTCCCTCGCTCTCACCGCCTCGATCAATTCATCGGGACCGGCTTCGGCGAGCGCCAGGTTGACACGGCTCAGTTCGTTTTGAAGATCCTTTATGCCTGGACCGCCTTTGCGGGTAAGAATCCGCCTGACAAGGGCCGTGCGGATACCGGCGGCCTTGAATGTGGCCACAGCCGACAGGACGTCGGCAGGCGAAGCGGCACCGCCCGAGGCAAGGCTCACGTAGCGGTCGAGGGTGTATCGGATATTGGCCACAGTCTCGTCGATTTCGCGCACCACACCGCACTGCAACTGGCGTGTGATGAACGTGCGGGCACCCTCCAGGTTTTCACTGGCCAGCCGGAAGGCGTCTTCTTTTCTGTCCAGGAGACTGAGCGTGGTCGAGAGATTTTGCCTGATGATCTGCAGCTTTGGGTGCCACGGCGGTAGGCTTGCCTTGTAGGCCTTTAGGACCATCTCTTCCTGAATCATGGCAGCGTCGAACTCGCGGAGGGCTTTCAGGATCTGAGCGAGCCAGATGCGCGAGCTCTGAAGTTTGGGATGATCTGAAGCAAAGAGTGTCTCGTTTCTTGCGACAATCGCCTCGAAGGACTCCCTAGCCTCCTCGTTTTCTCCCGACAAGTGAAGACTGGCAGCCATCTGGTCACGCGCATTTCGAACACGATGATGATCCTCAGGATGGCTGGCCCTGAGGGCCTTCAGGTTTTCCTCGCGCAGTGCCTTGGCCTGCCGGAACTCGTCGAGGTGATCGAGAACGGTGGCGAGAGATTCGCGGGCGTTTACCACCAGGAGATGATCAGCCGGAAAGTCACGGCCGTAGATATCGAGCTGCTTGGCCAAGAGGGCTTTTGCTGCGTGATAGTCACCGAATCCCTGATAGGTGAGCGCCAGATTAGCCCTCGCCACCATCAAGTCGGGGTGATTCTCGGGCAGCGACTGCCCCAGAAATTCAACGAGCTCGTGCCGGATCGACCTGGCCCCGAACCAGTCGCCGAGGTCGTGAAGCGTCTGCGCGTAATTACTTTTAGCCATGCGAAGAAAAAGGTTATCAGGCGGCAAGGTGCGCGCGCCCCCTTCGATCACCTCTTTCTGAATCCTGTTCGCCGTCTCTAAATCACCAAGGTGCTTGTAGGTGGAAGCGAGGATCGTTTTTGTCTTCAAGATATCGATGTGATCAGGTGGAAGCCGTTCTTTGTCGATCAACAGGTTTTTTTTGAGAAGTACCTGGGCGTCGCGATAGTCACCGGCAAGGGTCAGGTTCACTGCGTGATTCATCCGGGCTCCCTGCAGAGTGGGATGATCGTCGGGCAGGATTCTTTCGAGAGCGGCCAGCGCCCGGTTCTGGAGAGAGCGTGCCCTATCGTAATTACCGAGAACGCGCAACGTGTAGGCCAGGCTGGTCCTCGCCACCTGAAGGCGGTAGTTGTCTTCGGAAAAGATCCGCTCGTAGGCCTCGACCACGTCTTCCTCGAGGGGAAGTGCCTCGCCATACTCGCCGAGAGCCTTAACCGCTGTCGCCAGGTTCAGCTTCGCCGCCAGCAGTGCCGGGTCGTCGGGATCACAGGTCGCCTCGCGAAAGTCCGTGACGATTCTCCAGGCCCGGCTCGATGTCTCGATGTCATTCAGATAGTGGGCCGACAGGCCGATGTCCCAGTAGAGCTCGGCCACACTCTTGTCCCTGGCGGATTCCTGGATGGCAAAAATCGTCTCGAAAGCCGTGCGTGTCGTGACCAACGCATCCTTGATGTCGCCCCTCTTCTTCAGGTCGTCGGACCGTGCCAGGAGGCTGCGACAGCGGGCGATGTTTGCTTCGATGCCTGCTTCAGGCTCTGGATCGGATTGACCATGCGCCTGTCCCCCGAAGAGGCCACAAAGGATCAGAAGGACGAGTGACGAGACAAAGAGGCGATCAATGCGCATGATTTTGCTCCCCGGAACATTCCTCGACTCAATTATGAAAAAGTTGCCAGGAAATGCAAGTCGTCGCTTTTGGCAGCATGCTGCGGCAAAGAAGAAGGGAACGGAAGACGGCGCTCCCGTTCCCTTTAGTGCGATCGAGTGCTCGGTCATGTCAATAACTGGTGATCTGGATCGTGTCCTTGTAAGTGCCTTCGTACTTGTCCTGCCTGATGTCGACGGCAAAGGCGAAGCTCCACGTCCCCGTCGGGATGGTGCCCTGATGAAAGGCATAGTTGTTGAGACCGACCAGGGAACCGCTGTAGGCGCGGACCGGCACGAAACCGGGGCATGCCACCCAGGTGCCCGGCAGGGTCCAGCAGAAGAGGCTCGAACCGTTGAGCACGGCGCCGACCCAGTAGTCGTGCTTTGCGGACAGGTCGCCCGGATCGAGGGAGAGTGTCAAGGTGACGGCCTGCGTCGACGGAACGGATAGGGGTCCGTCGCCGCCGTCCGCCTTGATGTCGGGGACGGCCGGTGCCATGGTGGCGTCGTGGATGTAGGCGACATCGCTGTTCGAGTAGGCAGCCCCGACGAGGGAGACGTTGCCCGAGATCGCTACATCCATGCCGAAACCGTCGTTTTTGTTTCCGTCCGAGGCGAGCAGTTTGGATCCCTGGCTCCACGTTCCCGATCCGGGATCGTAGTTGAAGAGATAAGCTGCCCCAGGCCCTGTTCCTCCCGAGATCATTCCATATTGGCCCGCGCCGACTAGAGCGATATTCCCGTTGACGGCGACCGATCCAAAGCCATCCTTGGCCTTGCCGTCTGAGGCGAGTAATTTGGCCTCCTCGACCCAGGACTCCGTTCCCGGATCGTAACGAAAAACATAGGCCGAGCCGGACTTGGCTCCATTGTCGTCGTCTGCGGGTGAACCGATAAGGGCCACGTTGCTGGTCAGGTCGAGAGAGACGGAGGTCCCAAAGTAATCATCGGCTGAGCCGTCCGAGGCGAACAGTTTGGCCTCTTCGGTCCACGAGCCCGATCCCGGATCGTAGCGAAAGAAGTAGACCGATCCCGAATCGCTTCCGTTGTCATCGTCGTGGCGCGATCCGATCAGGGCGATATCCCCATCGAATGCCACGCAGAGGCCGAAACGATCGTCATTATCGGCATCAGAAGCGTGCAGTTCGGTCTCTTCGACCCACGAATTCGATCCCGGGTTATAGCGAAAGACGTAGACCGATCCCGCGTTGTCTGCAACATCATCATCTGTGGGAGCCCCGACCAGTGCCACCTCGCCCGAGAGAGCGACGAAATGACCGAAATCGTCGCCCCAGACACCGTCCGAAGCGGTAAGCTTTTCTTCTTCGCTCCACGCACCTGTTCCCGGATTGTAACGGAAAACATAGGCCGCCTCGGCGTCATATGTCCCGATCAGTGCGATCTCTCCGTCGACAGAGACGGAACCACCGAACCAATCATGGTATTGCAGATCTGCGGGATAAAGTGTGGCCTCGCTGATCCACGAACCGGCACCAGAGTCGTATCGGAAAACATAAGCCGCACCGCCCTCTATTTGTCCTACAGAATCTTCGTATGCACCAATCAGAGCCACATCGCCGTCGATGGAGACGGAGCAGCCGTAATAAGCAGTATACAGGCCTCCCTCGAGCCGATATTCCTCGTACTGACCAAGCGCGGGAACAGCGAGCAGTGAAAGTGTAAGCAAGAAAGCAGTGACAAAGGAATATCCATGCTTGATGGCGGCAGTTCGTTCAGTGTCTTCGTTCTTCATTGATTCCTCCTTTAATCTCTTGCGAAAACAGCGCGGAAAGAGCCGAATGCAATTATTCCGATTGAGCTATCCTGACCCTGTTCTGATCTGTGTTCCAATAGGTGTCCTTAATTTTCAAGTATAATTAAAATTGAATGTTTTGCAAAAAAAAACACTTTCCGCCCTTCCTGACTCCTACAGGGGACAACACACATCAGAATTCAACCTTCCCCTCGGAGCGAACGCCAACGACATCGAGGTGCGGAGCGCCTCATCTGTTCTCTCGTCTCTTTCAGGCAGTTCCAGGGACCATCGGCCGGTCAGGTTCCGATCGGATAGTCGAAACCGTTCGCGGGCTTTCCGATCAATCGACACATGGCCAGAACCTGGCCCTGATGATGGTAGATGTGGACTTGTGTTCGGATGATCACATGGGCGGGCGCCAGTCTCTTCTTCCTGTCTCCCCATATGGTCATTTCCCTCGGTTCGTCGAGTTCTCCGGGTGAAGATTCACGGAGATAGCGCTCACTCTCGTGGGCCACCTCTTCTCGAAAGCGTATGAGTGTCGAGAGATCGGGATACAGATCCTCATCCTCGTCCACATCGATCCGCCCCTGAAGGACACCGAATCAGTAACGCTCTGCGGTGATCACATGATGGATCTGGAACTGAACCGATGGGTATCCGAATCCTTCCAACTTCCGATGGAGCTCTTCTTCGGTCAGGTTTTCGCAGTGGTCGAGGAGCTCTGAGCGGCTCTGGCCGGTTCATTTCCCGATCCTCTGTTTCTCTGCCTCAGGGACGAGGCCTTTTTCCACCCGTCGCCGCCCTTGGGATCAAGAGATAAAAAAAAGTATACTGATTTACTTCGGCGGCCTTCAAGCTATTATCACGCGGTATACTTATCGACTTCGGTACTAATTCACGAACTTTGACGGAGAGAAAAAAGCATGAGCACTCTGAAGGAGCGTCTGGACCGGATCAAGGCAGGCTTCATCGAGAGCGCCCCCGACGAGGCGAAAGCCATCATGAGCCGCGCTGCCGAGGAACTCCGCGCCTCGCACATCTTGTCGCGCATCCCGGCGCCGGGCGCGCCGCTCCCCGCCTTCGAACTGCCCGGCACCGACGGGCGGCCCGTGCACTCCAACCGGCTCTTCGAAAAAGGATCGCTGATCGTCACCTTCTACCGCGGCGTCTGGTGACCGTACTGCAACGTGGAGCTGTATGCTCTGCAAAAGCATTATGGCGCGATGGCCGACCTCGGCGCCGAACTCGTGGCGATCTCGCCCCAGCTTCCGGAAAAGAACAACGAAGCCAAAAGCAAGCACAAGCTCGATTTCCCCCTGCTGAGCGACCTCGGCAACGCTTATGCCAGGCAGCTCTCCATCGTTCAATGCCTGCCCGAAGACCTGCGCAAAGTCTACTCCGACTTCGGGATCGTCCTCCCCGACTTCAACGGCGACGACTCGTGGGAGCTGCCCCTCGCCACGCGGATCGTTGTCGACGCGCGGGGGATCATCCGCCACATGGCCGCCGACACGGACTACACCATCCGGCCCGAACCGGAAGAGACCCTCGAAGTCTTGCGTTCTCTGAGTTGAGGTGCGCTCGGCGTTTTTCGAGCTCTCTTCGCATCGCGGCTCACACCCCGATTCGCCCATGCGTCCCCCCTCCGCTCGATCGCGTTGAGGCTCGAAAAAAACAAACTGGTTGATCAGTTAGAGAATAGCGGGTTACTATTCACGTCGCCCATTCGTACCGGGCATTCTGTGGGAACCGTGCAGCACTGACAGACCGACACCTCCGAATTCGGCATGCGCCCCGTCCGTGCTGTACTGGCAGATCATCAGGTTTCATTCAAACACTCGAGTTTACGCTGAGATCGGTGCGTGAATTTCATAGAAACAGTTTCGGTCCCATGATTATTCCGGAGGGAGGCCACCATGAAAATGTTTTACCTGATCCTGCTGTTCGCCGTGCTGTCGACCGCCATTCTTTTCGCCCAGGAACGGACGGCCAATCGAACCTTGCCCGTCCTCCCGGTGAAGGGCTGCGACGAGGTCGGTATGCCGCCGGTTCCCACGAACATCTGGAAAAACGACGATGAAAGCCTGTTGAAGTTCAGCCCCATGACGTACGAATATTATTGGCTCGACTGGGGCACGCTGGCCGATCAGGGCAACCAGATGCCCGACGAGGTGATCGACGGGTTCACCTTCGCCTACGCGACCGACGCGCGCTGGGGCGGTCTGAGCTGGAATATGTATTTCTTCGATAGCTGCCTGGGATGGGGCGCAGGCGGTCATGTCATGGAAGCGGGCTTCGTCTTCACCGGCTTGCCCGACGCGACCAACCTCCCGCCCGGTTACTACTGGGGTTGGAAAATCCACATCGATCTCAAAGGCTCTGGATACGAATTTCTCATGGGAGAAGAGATCGGTCTCGGCCACTCACTCCAAACGCCGGGAATCATCTGCGGCCCGATGTTGACTTTTCCTCCGTCATCGGGCGGCAACGGTCCGACGGGAACCGATGACGCCATCGACATCTACGACCCATACGGCAACTTCAACAGCACCGACAATTTTGGCGGAGCGCCCGCTTACCCCTATGCGTCTCTTGTCAGCGCTCTGTACGGCGCCAATGATCCTTCGGACGGCTGCAGCTACGTGGGGATTCCGCTGGGAGGAAACAACACCGGTCTTTACTGCGTCGGCAATTGGGCTCTGGGGAGCTACAACAAATTCCTTCTTCGCCTGAACCACATGACCCCGGTGTCGGGCGTCATTTTCAATCAAGTATCGAGCATCACCTATTATGCCGGATTGGGGAAGACGACCTGCCCCAGTCTCAACGGTGTGAGTCAGGTTCTATTCACGCCCGATCCGATCGGCGACTTCAGCTATTACATTTTCAATTGCGGCTACGGCGCAACGAATTTCAACTGGTACATCCAGGGAGTGATCTCCAACTGGCTCATCGCCGGTCCCGTCCTGCCCGTCGATCTGTCCATGGATTGCGTGCGGACCCTGTAGCCGTATTGCAGCCTCTCAGTTTCTGCCCTTGTTTTCGAAATGGACAAAGTCGATCAGAAAAACGGCGCCCAGAAAGAGGGCCTTGAGGGAGCTCTCCCACTCGGCCGGAAAGAGGACGCCAAAGTTGTCGGCATCGGTGAAGCTCTCCTTGGCGAGGCCGCTCCACTTCTTGGTGATCTTTCCGTACTCGATACCGTCCTTTTTGATCTGAAACGTCCAGGGGTGCAAGAGCGGGCCGAAGAGCTGGTACAGCTCGTTGCCGCTGCCGTCGAGTACCGAGTAAACGCGGCGCAACAGTGAGAAGCGGCGCACGACCTCACCCAGCGCTCGCCCCTCGGCGTCGATGATCTCGGCTCGATGAAAGTAAAAGCGAAAGGGCCGGACGACCTTGAGCACGGCCTGAATATCTTCCGAAAAAACGGTGATCGTGAAAGGACGCAGGGCCTTGAGAAACCAGCGCAGCAGGGTGTTATTCTCTTCTTCCGCGGCGAGGTAGAGCTTGTTGCCCGAATCGTCGGCGATGGCGTAACTGTTCCTCGTTTCGAGACCGGTGATGATCTCGCCCCACTCCTTCTTCTGGTTCACGACGAGACTGCTGACCGATGATAATCTCTCCATGAGGATTCTCCCGTTATCCGGCACCCGTCCCACTCCGGTCAGAGGCCATTCTCCCGCAAGTAGGCAACGCTCTTCTTGAGAATGTCGTCCGATCCGACGATCTCGAGGGTGGAGCTCTCGATGTCACTCTCCTTGAGAACTTCGCAGACCCCCTTGATGTCGATGACACCGTCGCCGAGGGCGATCGTCGAAAATCCGCATCCAAAAACAGTCCCTCGCTGCGGTTCCCATTCGGCCCCGAGGTCCTTCCAGTGGACATGGTGGATCTTGTCCTTGAAGACTGTGGCCATTTCCACGGGATCCGCGCCGCCGAGCCATGAATTGCCCGTGTCGAGATTCACGCCGAGAGAGTCGGGATTGCCCAACCTCTGGAAGACATCCTGCAATCCCCGGATGCTGTCGGTGATCGGCCCATGCGGTTCGAGAAGGATATGGACGCCGTAGTCCTCGGCCATCTTGACGGGGGTGTAGAGTTTTTCAGCCATGATGAAGACCCTCTCGTCGTAGGAGAGACTCTTGGCCCACTCCGAATGAGGATCGGTGTCGGTGGTGACCACCTCCTTGATCCCGATGGCGGCCGCGAACTTGACCGCTTTCATGATCTCCGCGTTTCCATAGACCCCCGGATTGCTCGGCTCGAGCAGTCCGGCATGGGCGCAGACCGTGGACGGCGTGATCTCGTATTTTTCGAAAAGCCGCAGCACGTCGAAGGGATTGTCATCGAGGCTGACGGTGGGAGAAAACCCCGCCGTCCCCAGCATGCTGCCGCCCGCGTTGGTGTCGGTGATATCGGCGTGGGTGAAGCCCATCTCCCTGGCGCGCCTGAGCTGCTCCTCCACACTGGCGAAGGGCTCGATCAGCAAAAAGACTCCGATGTTCATGACGCCTCCTGTCAATTTTTTAGTGTGTTGTATGCCTGTCCGGCCTTGTCCACGCAGGCCGACGCCTGGACCAACGCCTTGGGATTCTGCACGGTGATCGGATCGTCGGCCGCGTAGTTGGCCATGCGACAGCCGACGATGCTCACACTCAATCGGTGCTCGCCGCACAGGAGAAGAAAATCCTGCGACCGTCCGACGGTGGTGAGCGCACCGTTGCCGCCCGAGAAGCACTCCACGTTGGTGATCGACGTGTGCCCCTTCCCCTCGACGATAAAGGGATGGATCTCCTCGAGCGGCCCGCCGGCGTTGGCGATCACCGATCCCTGGCTGATCTGCCAGTTGCGGTTGAAGT
>Ga0180430_10000832_pt1 | contig 32459 bp, 26 predicted proteins | sample SS_ome_9_FD_132999 | JGI IMG/M metagenome (GOLD analysis project Ga0180430, IMG submission 132999) | Hypersaline lake sediment archaeal communities from the Salton Sea, California, USA - SS_1_S_2 metaG | ecosystem: Environmental > Aquatic > Non-marine Saline and Alkaline > Hypersaline >... | reverse complement strand
GTCAGGCTTTAGCACCCGCTTCATATCCTGTAAGATCTCCACCGGATTGAGCACATGCTCTAGGGTTTCCAGGATAGTAATAGTATCAAAACTGTTATCGGCAAACGGCAGCTGAAAACTGGCATCATGTACCCGAAAGTCAATATGGGGATAACGGTCCTGGGCGTATTCAATCGCTTGCGGAGAAATGTCGATGGCGGTAATTTTGGCATCCGTATTCATGCTTAGTTCATTGGTGAAAGTACCACCGGCGCAGCCGATATCCAGCAACTTGCCTTTGGCGTTGGCTGCCATATTGGTAATTACCTTGAATCGGGTCTCATGAAAATATTTTTTTATCGGATTGTACTCCATCGAGTAATCATAGTAATCGCCCGGAATACTCAGATGCAGTTCATCTAATTTTTCTTTAGTTATTTCCATTATTTTTTCTCCTTTCTGGTCAACCAGTAAATAATAGATGCCAAAGTGACCAATGAAATAATCATGCCCACCACCTCCCATTGCGATTCCTCAACCGACCAATCGATTTCAACTAATCCGCTTTCAAGCGGAGCAACCGCCATGTAGTTCGGTCCAACTGTTTCAATTTCCAGAATATTTTCATCGATTGCTGCCTGCCATCGCTCATCCGCATTCATTTTGAAAACCACCGTTTCGTTTGAGCCAAGGTCCTTAATCTGTAGCCGGTAATGACCGTTGCTTAATTTTTCGTACTCCACTCGGGAGTTATCCGCCTGATTAAATAATTCAGCCAGTTTTTTAACTTGGTCAGCCGTATCCAACCGAGATAGTTCATTCAATTCCGCCGTTTTCACCACTGTAAAGATAGACAAATTACTCTCCGGTACTTCGTAGAGCTTGAAGCCGCCCTCGGCAAATTCATCCACCACCGTCCAGTTGGTAAATCGGTCAAAGTTTTCATAGTCTACATAATATGTTCCGGACTCCGGATAATTCACCAGAATGTATCTCACATTCAATAAATTCAGCCAGGCTTTGGTTAGATTCTCGTTAGCTGATTTATTAATTAAATAGGATGCATCTGCCCATACCGGCACCGGCTGGGCATTGTCCGCCCCACCACGAATCTGGGGCACATCGCTAAACACATTTAGCCAGAAGGCCGGCGTACCCGTCAAATAAACCCGCTCCTCCTGATCGGCATTCACCATTGAATTCAGTTGATTGGCAATCTGTTTTTCATAGGTATGATCCATCGACTGCGGCTGGATAATCCAATGCGGATTGCGCAGATAGTTAAAAGACGGCGCCAGGATAAAAGTGAATATGCCCAGTGTCACCAGTAGGTGTTTGGTAAATCTCTCCTCTTCATCGTAGGTTTTCTTCGCATTATCAATTAGGTAGGTCATCCCCATCGCTACCAGAACCACCGTACCAATCTGAGCTTCGTGTAGATAGCGGTTGGGCTGAGTGACCAGATTGTAATCAAAATAGTAATAGACTGCGGCTACCAGCAGGAACAATCCCGCCCACATTGCCATGGTGATTAGCGGGTAATATTTATCCTTGCCGACCACCATGTGGTAAACCAATAACGTTATCGGTGCCACCAGAAACAGCAGCACAAAAAAGACAATCAGAAACGGCGGCCAGTTCATGGTATTTTCCGGATGCACGTAGCCGCTCGCCAGAATCGATTTAATAAAAGTATAGTCAAAGGCGAAAGTCGTGATACCGTAAGCAACTAAGCCGATCAGACCCAGTCGTCGCCAGTTGACATCAAATACATAAATAAACATTCGGCCCAGCTGCAGGATAACGAGAATTAAAATCAGAGCAAAGCCGGCGAATAAATTGGTCAGCATGGTCAGGGCCAGAAAAAGGGCGGTAGCGACAAGATTTAGCTTTGATCGATTATCCAAACAGCGTAAGAAAAAAGTCGCCGCCAACAACATAAAGAACAGAGCTGCCATATGCGGTCCCTCTCCATACTGTGCAAAAACTACCCAATGATACGGAATCCAGCCGGCCGCATCCGGGATGGTCTGTACCTGCGGAATCAAGAAGTAGGCGATATTGGGCATGACGATAAACATCAAACTGGCCAGCACCGCTATCGTTTTTCTCTTGGTCAGCTCCCGAGTGAACAAATATATACCCAGCGGAATCAGCCAGATTAACACACCCACCGTGATGCGGTAAGCGTGGGAGATGGTCAAATTAAAATTATCAGCCACTAGGGCAATCAGGTTCGGTAATAGGGGCGGATAGGTCAGATGAGCCGGAAAGCCAAAATACCACAAGCTATTCCATGCTCCGCCATTTTCCAGTACCCAGGCCGCGTTGGTCAAATGGGCCCCCTCAATCGATTCAATGAATCGGGTGAAGCCGTCCTGCAGCATCGGCCAGGCCAAGATGGCATGGAGCAGCAGCAGACCGGCCACCAACCAGACACTGATCGGCCAGTGGTTTTTGCGTTCAACAGTCACAATATTTGGTGTGGTTTTCTTTCTCATTTTAGACCGCCCTCACTTTAACCATTTCTTTATGATGAAGAATTATTTTATGCACAAAAATCCAGTAAACAATCAGCCAAGCAATAATCATTAGCGTGCTGACATAATCATGAAAAATCACCGCCGGCATGTTGCCAAAATAGTAAGCAATCAGCGCCACCAGTGATATTCGAAAAATATTCATCAAAATCGTGCCGAGAATACCAATCAATAGCGCTTCGACCTTACTGGTAATGGTAAACGGACCCTTCAGGCCAATAAACGCGGTGATTATCAGGAGAATAAAACTCTGCCAGCCGATACAGTTCCAGCTGATGAAAACGCTTAGGGGTTGGCCGAATTTCATCATATGAATCCGATCCACACTGGAAAAGCTTTCGATTCCGATAGTGTTAAGCAGTCCGGTCACCACTTTAATATGATATGGAGCCGCCCAGTCTTGTAGCATTTTATATATCTCTACCTGTTCTACCATTTTTGTCACTACCTCATTAAAGGTCGTTACAAACGGCATGAGCAGCAGCATTACACTTCCCAGAATTATTATCATTTGTATAGTCGATATCTCAATCAGATACGTCTTCGGCCGCTTAATTTCACCACTTTTCTCCTTAACTGAAGTTTTGACAAAATCAAGCTTTCTCATCGGCCGTTTTCGCCAGCAGAAGATAATATTGTCCGTATGTCGACGGATTATACTCCGCAGCTTCTTCAAGTGTCTAATTTTTCTTTTGATGTATTTCATTCTAGTTTTTCAAAATTTGATTAAGTTTTCCGCCAAAGGCGGATGCGCCTTTGGCGCAGATTAAGTCTACTTCCTTTTAATCTTGATTTTCTTTTTCTTTACCAAATACCAAGCCAATGCCATCGGTCCACCTAGTATCAAGCCAAATTCAGGCACCACTATGGCAGGAGTGGTTATGCTACTAGGGTTCGAAGCGCTATTGTAACCGATTCTGACGCGACCATCTCCTGAGACGTAGTTGATAGTATAGACCAATCGTCTCGGGTTCTCTGGTGTACACTCAACCGCCAATCCATTGCCTATGGGGCCAGTCACTGAGGTAGGTGAACTAGGAGTGACAGTGTAAGTTCCCGAAGTAACAATGCTTTGATAGTCTCTGCCACTTTCATCTACGTGACCAACCGATGCTTGGATGGTGACTGAAGTGTTGTTTCTTGGTAGACGAGTAAAATACAAAGTAGTCGAATAACTGCCAGCTGCAATGCCACCCGGACTATCACCAGACGGACAAATATCCGAATACCAGGAAAAACTTGGGCGACTCTCTCTGATTGGTTTAGATTTTTCATTGCTCCCCATTACATAATCAAATGACCCATAAGAGTTATTTACATGAGTCAGGTAAAGTAAATCAGGACTAGCTTGGGTAGTCTGTTGACTACCCACATAGCTCAATAGTCCAAGGCCCAGCGCCATAAAAGCAATAATAAATGCACCCATTCGAGGTACGCGCTTTAACTCCAGCCACAGCCGGCCGTCCCGAAAACCTTCCGTTTGTTTGGTGGCATATTTGAATAATGGCTGTGCTTTATTATAGGCTTGCGATGTCTCCGCCAGTCCTTTCTTTAGCAAATCAATATTGCGGTTGATTAATTGTTTCTTTTCACCGGCCATCTCACTTTCCATAATCGCGTCCGTCACATGACCGGTTTTCTGAGTACGTATCCAACCACCCTCATAGGGCAAAACCAGTCCACGTAATGACGCCCAGGCCATGGCCGGAATCACATAGTACACAAATGTCAAAAACGGCAGGATGTTATAATCCTTGCTCTCGCCCCGTTCCAACACAATCCCGGCAACACACATAATCGGCAGCGCCAAGAGATTGGTAAACACCAGACTCCAACCCAGGGTGGCCGTCCAGCCGGGAATTTTTGCCTGAAAAATAATTTCACCGACTAACCAGCCAATCGTGCCAATAATAAATAGCAAAGATTGCAGATAGAACGGCGTATAATATAGAAACTCTAGCTTTTCTCGCAATCTCATTCGATTGGAGAGCATCACTCGCCAAAAATACTTTTTCACGTTCCAGGTGTGGCCCTCCGCCCATCGCACCTGCTGTTTAATCAGTTTATTTAAACTATTCACACACTCTGCCGGTACTTTAATCTTTGGAGTATAGCCAATCTTCCAGCCGGCTAGATATAACCGAATGGTTAGATTCCAGTCTTCCACAATTGAAGTGTAGCCCTCCTCATTCTGCCAGGTAAATTCATCCATCACATCCCGGCGAATCATAAATACACTGCCGGCAATCATCTTCATGGTGCCAAAGTACTGCTGAGCCACCCGCTCCACCATATAGCCACCGGAGAAACCAAACCGCACCCCATGGGTGACAAAATTCTCATCTTTATTTAAAACATGCCACTGATAGCCCTGTAGCGCCGCCAGATTTTTCGAACGGTCCAGGGATAGGGTATGGCCGTTCTGCTCATAAAACTCCTTTAGAAACATTTTGATTGTATTCGGCGGCGGCACAAAATCGGCATCGAAAACCAGAATAAATTTAGATTTCCGACTGGTTTTGGCAATCGCCGCTTTCAAAGCCCCACCCTTAAATCCGACTCGATTATCGCGACGGACTATCTTAATCTTACGATTCTGCTCATAGTGAGCAATAATCGCCGGGGTATCATCATTACTGTCATCGGCAATCACAATTTCATAATTTTTATAGTCCTGAGCCAGCGCCGCTTCAATACTGCGCACCGCTACATCCTGCTCGTTATAAAACGGCAGGTGAATCGAAACAAACGGCTGAAGATCGGGATCATCAATGATACCGATATTATTTTGATTAACTAGTTGTAGGTTCTTGCGTTTAAGTTTTCTGGTGCTGCCCACCACTTTATCGCGCCAGCCAAGCGTGCGGCGATCTATATCAAAGTGGTATTTTAACTCTTTGGCCGGATTTAATTTTTTACCAATTAAAGCCCGCCAAAAAGTTAAACCTGTCCGGACAACGTCATCATAGCTCGATTTTTTAATGATAATTATCAGAGCGGTATGTAGTCGTTTGCGCAGTCCTAAGCGAGAGGAGTAAACCTCAATGAAGTCTCCTTTATCTCTAATTTCCCAAAACATCTCCCTCATCCGCTTAATTAAGTTCTCCATTTTACCGCCGGTAACCAAATTAACTTTCGAGCTGACAAAGCCAAGCTCGGTTTTGGTTATTTCACGATTGTGCAATTCATTTTTTATCCGTCGGGTTTTGAACCCCATCACCTTAGCGGTGCGGTAATTACCTTTACCTTTATAGCTTAAATTGCCGACCGGGGTAATTTTAAAACCTAGCGAAGAAAGCTGATTGCGATCATTGAAAATTTCCCGCAGTTCTTTTTGGTCTCGCAGCAGCACCAAAATCGACTCCAGATAATATCGGACTGAATACACAAAAAAGAACAGACCGCAGATCAGGCCTACCCAGGAAAAATATATGCCAAATTGTGAAATAGAAGAAAGCATTTTTGTTTTTGTTCTGGTATTTGTTGTTTGTTTTTAGTGTTTTTGTTTAAATTTTTGTTTTCATATTAAGATATATCATTTAGCGAAAAAAGTCAAGAATTTACCCTAATAATTCCATAATAAATTGACGATAAATCAGTCATAATAACACTAAAGAGGAATATCATAAACTAAGTTAATCAGCCAAAATTACCCAACTTAATTTATTAATCAATGGTCGTCTGTGGATAACTAAAGACCAGGCGATATCCAATCAGCCTGGCCTATAAAGACTAAATTAAATACCTAAATCAGTTTTATAATCAGATTCCAGCTCACTCAAAGTCAGACTATAATTGTTCTCATAAGCAATCGGGAACTGCTCGGACCGTAATAAATTTACATAAGCATCAATCCCAAACCGATCGATCAGATATTCCGTGAAAGTGCCAGCAATAAAGTACTTTATATCCCCGTTTTGATCGAGATCCCAATTTACTCCCAATAATTTTTCCAGAGGAATGTACTGATTGGTGCGCGCCAACTCCCGATAATCTCGACCGGTCTGGTCCAGATAAGTCGCCAGGCCCTCCAAGGCCAGCGGCTCAATCTTGTGGTCAATCTGGTTAGCGATAATCAGTTTGGTAGTTTCGTACCCGAAGCTCTGGTGTTCGCCTTGGTTGATAAAAACTATGTGCATTTCATTGTTAGGAAGTCTGGAAAAGCTGTTATTTGCCAGAGTATATTCACGCAGAGTGCCCCAGTCCGGATATATGTAGACATTAATATCTTCCGCTACCGACATGCCAATCTTGTCAGTGATATTCTGATAGCTCTGAGTAAATTCTTCCAAAATATAATTTTTATCCTCATCAGACAATGTAGCCGGCCAGGCCCGAAAAACAAAATTGGTGTCATTGAACACCGCCAAATTGTCATAGGTCGCCAGCGCAAACTGTGGCAACAATTCAAACGAATTCAGAAATTGCTTAAGGGCAAACATATCGTCAGTATAATCATTCTTGTCCAAGGCGCCGCTAAGCTCATAGGCAAAATAGTATTTCTGTACCAGCGCCGAAACCAGATAATTCATATCATTTTCAGCCACCACAATCTTAGCCGGCAGGCCGTTAATCAAAACGTCCTCACGTTGATTGATGATTGAGTATCCATCAGTATTAATATTAGCCAGGTAGGCCAACTCCGCTTCCACCAGACTGGCTATTGACGGCATTGATCGAACACCCAAAGTAGAGCTGCCAATATCAAATTTAACATCATAAGCACTCTCTACGCGCTCCCAGTCAGCCGAGTAGTTTACCGCGAAATGCTGATTAGTGTTATCGATATATACATCCATTTCCACTGCCGTTAAATCTGATTCTTTATAAGTCAACAAATCACTTATCAAATCGTCGCCAATCTGACGATTAATCTCACCCAGCAACTCCTCGGCTTTTTGGTTGGCATCGTCAGCCACCAAAATTTCTTCCACCGTCCGTTTGGCCTCTGTTAATTCGCCTTGTTTTATCAGTTCACCGGCTTGCTCTACTCGCTTTTCAATATTACTCAAACTGCGTTCTTCCACACTGTCTCGAATCATGTTCACCAATCCAAAGCTGGCCAGTATAACCACTACCAGCACCACTACCGTCAACGAACCAGCAATAATCCAGCGAATCGAGGTTCGGCTGTCCGCCTCCTGCCGGTCACCTGGCTCGGGCGGCCAATTATCTTTTTCTGATTTAATAAATATTTTACCCGGTTTTACTTCTTCAGTTGTTTTGGCTTTTTCGGTAGCTACCGGCTCCTCGTCCTTATCGAACCGAATTTCCTTTTTCGGGGCAAACAGTCGTTCCAGCCAGGAGGGCTCATCCTCTACCGCTCCAATTGGCTTGGACAGACTCTTCGGGTCAAATTTTGTCTCTTTTTCCATAAGTTTAGATACTAGTATGTTTAATCTAAATCCGTATATTGTATCAAAAATTGCCTAATTAGTCAAGGCTATTAAACCCTAAAAAAATACTTAAGCGGCGCTTAAGTATTTTGGTGATTTTAGAAGCGGCCCGCGCCAAATCTAGCCTAAAATGGGGACCAAGAAAAGACTGGAATCTGGTTTGGGTACTTCTAAAATCGAGTTGAGTATAGCCAAGTAGGGGATAATATGCAAGATAAATATCAAACTTTAAACAAATCTAGGACAAACATAGGAAACTCAATTAAATTTGGCAAAATTTGTTCAGATTGTACAATCTAACTGAGTTTGGCCAAATTATGATATGTTTGGCCCAATTACACTTTTTTCTTTAGCAATCGCTCCATAACTGTTAAGATAAATTATAGACAATAATTTTGACTATATATGCAAAGCGATATAAAAGATTTGGCCCAATCCCTTGGCATTGACTTCCAAAACGAAGAATACCTTTTGACCGCCATGATTCATCGGTCTTATTTGAATGAGCATTCGAAATGGAAAACGGACCACAATGAGCGACTGGAGTTTCTCGGTGACGCGGTATTGGAGCTAATCGTGACCGACTACTTATTTAAAAAATATCCTAACCCTGAAGGTGAATTAACTAACTGGCGGGCGGCCTTGGTACGTGGGGTAACATTGAAAGAAGTGGCCGACCAACTCGAATTGGGCAAATACCTTTATCTTAGTAAAGGTGAGGAGTTGAGTGGGGGTCGGGAGCGGGAGTTGATTTTGGCTAATGCTGTCGAAGCCTTAATTGGAGCAATATACCTTGATCAGGGTTATGGGGCGGCTGAGGATTTTATTAAAAAATACATTATTGCTAAATTGCCCGAAATCCTCAAAAACAAAACCTATCAAGACGCCAAGAGTCACTTGCAGGAACTTTCCCAGGAAAAATTTGGCATCACGCCGGTATATAAACTAGTCAGCGAAAGCGGTCCTGACCACAATAAGCAATTTGTTATGGCGGCCTACATCGCCGATAATGAATATGGCCAGGGTGCCGGCTCCAGTAAACAGCTGGCCGAACAAGAAGCCGCCGCCGAAGCCCTCAAAAAATGGGATATTTAATCAAATTAATAACAATAAATTTATCATTAATTTAAAAAGAGGCTGATATGAAAAACGTAAAAATTTACACCTCACCCACCTGTACCTTCTGCCATCAACTCAAGGAATGGCTTCAGGAAAAAGGGGTTGAGTTTGAAGAATTTGACGTTTTTGCCGATGAAGATGCTCGCGATTTTATCGTCAAAAAATCCGGCCAAATGGGTGTGCCGGTCAGTTTAATTACCAGTGAAGATGACAGCGAAGAGGTGGTGGTTGGTTTTGATACTGACAAGTTTACGCAAATATTGGGATTATAAGAATTTAAAAGGAGTTTTATGAATAATATCAACAACTGGTTGATTGCGGTTGGCATCGTTGTTCTGCTCGGCGGCACCGCTTGGTGGTTATACAGTAATGAAAATCCGACCAGCACCAATAGTGACAGCAAGATCACCACTACCGAAAATTCTAGCAACAACGCTGCGGAACCAACCGGCAAATTAGCCACACCTATTGGTGATACCGACTGGACCATCGGTCCGGCTGACGCCCCGGTGCAAATTGTGGAATACGCTGACTATCAATGCCCGGCTTGCAAATCGCTCAGTCCGCTGTTTAAGTCAATCGTCGAACAATTTCCTGAACAGGCTTCGTTCACCTATCGTCATTTTCCACTAAGCTATCACGAGTTGGCCCAGGAATCGGCTGAAATCACGGAAGCCGCCGGCGCCCAGGGTAAATTTTGGGAAATGCAGGAATGGTTCTTTGCGAATAATTTCACTATCGATAGCGCCTACGAATATGCCGCATCGCTCGGTCTCGATGTCGATCGGATGAAACAAGAGGTGGCCGATGGATTATATGCTGAAAAGGTTAACAATGACTACTTGTCCGGACAACAATCCGGCGTGCCCGGTACTCCAACTTTGTTCCTCAATGGCGAACTTTTGGATTGGGAAAAGACTCAGGATTTGGAAGGCACTATTAATTCACTGCTTAATCAGTAACAACTACAGTCAACACTTCTAAAGACCAGCCCAATCGGCTGGTCTTTTGGTATGATAAAGACAATTCAAAAAGCAAAATTCAAAAATCAAAGCATGTCCCGGACCCCAATCCGGGATCACAACCTTAAAAAACCTTCAACCGCAATCCGGATTAAACGTAATCGGTTTTGCATTATGACTTTGATTTTTAATTTATTCACATGCTCGCCAACATAGTTATCTTCATCATCGCCATTATTATTATGCTCGTCGGCTTGGCCGGCGAGGTGCTGCCCGGTGTGCCCGGCGGGATTTTGATATGGATCGCCGCTCTGCTGTACGGAATTGTGACCGGCTTCAGTCAGTTTGGCATCCTCACCATCCTGATTTTGATATTTATCTGGCTCATCGCCGTCTTAATCAATTACGTCTTTGTCTGGCTCACCTCCAAACATCTCGGTGTCAGCTGGTATGGTCTGGCTGGAGCCATTATCGGGGGAATTATCGGTTTATTTTTGGCCAACATTCTCGGCCTGTTAATCGGTGCCGCCCTCGGTGCCTTCATCGCCGAATACATTTATCAGCGGCACGTGGTCAGTGCTCTTAAAGCCAGTGGGGGAGTGGTGGTAGGATTTGTCATCGGCAGCGTGTTAAAAATCGTCCTGGCGATTACCATGATTCTAGTATTTCTCCTCGCTGTAATATTGTAAAAAACTGAAAACTGGACACAATAAAGACCTGATAAATCATCAGGTCTTATCTTTATTTTTTATTTTGAGGATTTTTTTTCTGGCTCTTCAAGATTTCCAACCAAAGCTTTGCTTCGGTTTTGGAATCTTTTTTGCCATCAAAATCTGGGTCATCGTAGCCATAGGCTACATCATCCCAGAGATCGCTTTCGTCTTCCTCTTCCTCCTCCTCTTCTCCGCAGTAATCCCAATCCGCCACAGACAACACCTCCTTTATTCGATTTTCAATCCACCACCATTATTTAGTAGCGGACTTTTTGCACAGTAAAAACAGACTGGACCAAATCATTCCCGCCCACCAGATGCCGTAAAACAGCTCGGGTTGAAGGAAATTGAGGCCGGCCAAGGATAGTAAGTTGTGCACAACTGGAGTCAAAATTGCTACTGGGACCACCAGTAACAAAACTATCTGCCAGACGACTGCACCCCAGTTCATTCTGTCGATACTGCCCTGCAGCTCTCCTGTATTTATTCTTCCGTACATCTTTCATTTCCCCCTTCTTTTTAATTTTTTAATAAGTGCATAACTGTTATGCCGGCTGCCACAATGGCGATTGCGCTAACGTCCGAGAATCCCTGCCAGGCGCCAGCCACAAAGGTGGCGGTCCCGACAATCATAAATAGTGCTTTTTTCAACGTTCATTCCCCCTTAAAATTAATTTTCCGCACCTGGTCGGGCCCATCAGTTTGGCCCGATCAGGTATTGAAAATTATACTTTTTTAAAGAATTGGCGGCCCCGGATTGGTCCGGGGCACCGCATTTTTGGTTTTAACCTCTTTTTATTTTTCGACTATAATCGAGGGCGCTTTCGTAGCCCTTATAACTACCCTTGGGAGATTCGACACACCTAGTGCCTCCATTCACCCATACGTGAGTGATGCTCCCATTTGAAATGACTACAGGTTGTGAATTCGATCTGATACTTTTTTTCTGATTCCCTACTTCGAAACGAACTAAAAACATAAATATTTGCCTTCTTTCTTTTCTATTTAAGCCTTTTAGATTTTTTGCCCTCTAAAAAACTTAAAGGAAAAGGCGAGCAAGCGCTCGCGCTTTCAAAAATTTTTATTTGTCTGACTATTTTCCCGGAGGAAGATGACAGATTTGTTGCCTCTTGTTAAGGCGGGTGCAGCCACCGCTTCACTTTCCAATTCACGCGGTTGCCCCCTTTCTTTTCCAAATTCATGGAATTTAAGTTGCGGTACCGGTCCCCGCCTGCATCATGCCCGCAAAAGGGGCGACTGTAGCATAGTGCCGGCGACTCGAGTGACCATGTCTCACCCCAGTCGGATCGATTTTTTTCTTCCTGATTAAAGTAGGTGCCCGGAGAAATAAGCTGAATCGATAAAAAACTCCGCTGCCTACTGTCAGACAGTTAATTTTTTTACCCTCCGCCCTGTCTTCAGCGGAGCTAGATACTAAGCCCGTCCAATTTGAACAAAGCTTCTCACCTCCTTAAGTTCCCTCGCATCTGTCGCCACCGCTCTTATGGCCTGTAGCCATCACCGTCAGCGGGGCCTTGAGGGAATTAATATTTTCTTTTTAACGAACATGACAAAATAATAACACATGATAACATAAATGTCAAGGATTTTTTGTTAAAAATAGACCCCTGCTATTTAATAACAGGGGTCACAACAGGGATGATAATTCGCTTCTGTAAGACCGCACTTCGGCCCATCCGCGCTCACCGCCTTTCTTTAATTTTTATTTTTATACCGCCAACAACTCCAGGCAATTTTTTCGGTTGAGATCTGTGGCAATTTCATAAGGAATTTTGCCATCATGATTTTTTTTATTTGTTTTCGCTCCCAGTTTTATGAGTGTCTCAATCGCTTCCGCATGTCCGTTCCAGGCGGCCCAGTGCAAGGGAGTCATCAGGTTATAGGCATTATAGCAATTGACATTAACACCAGCCTCAAGTAAAAACTCAATAGCATCTGCTTTGCCTAATTGAGCGGCTCGAATCAAAGCTGATTCTGGACCCCTTTCTCGGTGTTGATCGCATAGATCCTTCCACTGCGAAGTGTACTCCCCAAAAACGTTTCGAAAACAGCAGCCACATGGCAGAAAGGATTCAATGGATTTCGGTTCATAAGATGAATCTAAAATCAGTTGATGCAAATTGCCGCCTCTGACCAGATAAAGGAAAAGCCCTTTATATAGGCTGGCAATTTTGCCGTTTTCTAACTGAAAGCAACACCCGCACTCCAGAAATTCAACCTCAAATTTTCTCATTAACATTACCCCCTTCTTAAATTTTAATTTACCAATTCATGACGAGAATATACCACAAAATACTAAATAGGTCAATAATATTACTGTTAAATGCCAAATCTGCCGGCTAATATTAAACCGGCAGATTGTTTGTGTATTATTGGGCTGATTCCAGGTTCTTAGCCAGAATCACCATGTCATTCGGATTTATTTTTTGGTCCAGATCACCACGATCTATCGTCTTGGAATTCAACATTATTTCATAGCCATGCAAATCAGAAATGTTTGCCTTTTCGATGGCGGCTCTCACCGTCATGTCCTGTAAAAATGGTACCATTTTCTGGCTGCCCGGTACTTGATAAACCTTGACCATCTGGGTTTCCATCCTATCAAAAGCGGGCAGGCTGTCTAATTTCTTTTTTTCTCCGGGTGAAAAACTTTCCATATCTTCATACCTCCTTTAATATTCCCGAGTAATCATCATCGGGGGTCGGGTGGAAAACATAATTTCATTGTTCCAGGGCGCACCATCCATTTCGCTACTGGACTGAGTCAAGCGGGCAAACCAGTTGATAAACTGCCAGACCGCCAGTCCCGAAATAATATCTCCCGTTTGGCCAACCGATATGGGTGAGCCACAGGGAGAAAAGTCAGTCACTATATTTTTGTTGTCGAGGCTTTTATCGTAAGCCTTGATGTGAGAGATGGTAAAGGGGTTGATTGTGTAAATCCGACCACAATCTACCCCCATGCGGGTGTCAATCATTAGTTGGATGCTATGGCGCAAGCGGATGCTTTTTTCCCAAATCAGTTGACGAATCTCCAGCTTATCCACTTGCAAAACGACAATCTCCGTCATGGTCTGACTGCCGTCCACTTTTTCCTGATGAATGGTAATCTCACTGCCGGTATCCGATTTAATCACCTGTCGCAGTCCTTTTACTTTTTGCCACCCCACCTGGCTCATTCGGTATTCCTGATTGGCCAGGTTGTGCTGCTCAATCTTGTCAAAATCATAGGCGGTAATGCAGTCGGCTATTCCCAGTTTGGCCAGACTGCGAGTAATCTTGGAGCCGGTCGCTCCGGCGCCAATGACAGTAATTCGCATGCCGGTACGGCGAAATTCATCAGCGTTAAAGACGCTGTAATGCCTGAGGGTACTGTAATTTACTTTTTTCATGTCATCATTCCTTTCCCCAAATTTTTTTCTTCCACCTTTGCAGTCGTTAGTAACCTGAACCCGGAGAAGACCACCAGGCTTTTCTTCCGTGATTGTGGCCGCGATATTCATTGGATTGTTTTTGATGAAACTGCACCTCGTTCACATCAACCTCAACATCTTCCGCATCATCTTGGTTGATTTCAAGGGGCGTGGTAGTTTTTGGACTCTCTTTTACAATCTCTGTCCGTTCAGTCTCTTGATCCTTCTTGTCACGTTCTTCCGTTTTTGTTGGAGCGTTCGTTTTATCCGTCTCTAAATCTGTTGCGCTTTCCTGATAGCCGGGAATACGGGCCGCATATCGCGGCGGTGTTTCGTAAGCCGGCTGATAGGCTTGATGATGATGTTGTCGCTGATAGTGGTAGCCATAATTGTGGCGGACCTGCACCTTATCCTTAACTTCTTGTCGCCACTTCTTTTTCCTCTCCTCCTCAATCGGGATGTGCAATTCCCAGGCGACGTCGGTAATTTTCAATTTTTGGGCAAAAAAAATTACCGACATTTCCATTCTGCCATCTTTATTACAGATACAACGGACAAAATAGTCCTTGGTATCCCTAACGATATTATTGAACTCCTCGTTGTCTTGAGAAGACGGGCTGGTACTCATCCCGGGGTGGGAATGCCCGTAAAAACGAAAATTATTGATTATCCACTCACTTTCATCCGGTCTCTCAGTCACAATTTCGCGGGTCCATTTGCCCAAACCCTGAGCGGTCAATTTGCTGTGGGCCGAACTGCCTACCTGTTCCGTTAAAAACACTTCCTGCAGATAATATTTCTGTTCATCCAGTCTTTTAATCGTCCCTATCCAGGTAACTTCAGTTTTGGCCGCTTCGACAATACAATGAATATCTTTGTAGACATCCACCGGAATAATTATCAGCGGCTTCCAGGCTTCATCCCATTTTACCTGATTCTTGAATTCATGCGGGGCAAATCTTTTCATTACACCTTCACTCCTTTAAATTGATTTATGCCGTCCCGACGGTATCTGTCAATATCCGCTTGATCAGCGCGGGGCCAGTATTTGACTTGTCGACCATATGTATCATTCACATTGGCCGACTCCGGAAAACGAATCGCCATGATGGCAGCTGTCGCCATTTCGTAATTAGCAATCAATCGGGGGAATTCTTTCTGGTAGTTGCCCATACAGGCAAAACCAGATTCAAAGATATGTGGTGCGTGTCTAGTGATATATCTATCTTCATCCCGGTCCCAGACTTTTTTTCTGGTCAAGTTGGTCCAGCGAATACAGTGTTTATCTTCATCCGGCTGGAAATAAAGATTAATTTTAAAGTCGCCTATCTCGTGCACATAACCACTGCGCGGATCCAGACACAAGATGGTGTTGGTATAAACAATTAGTGATTTTGCATCGAATTCAAGATCAATAATTTGCGGATGATCAAGCAAACGGTCAAATTCCTGGCCGTAAACCGCCATCGCCTCCTGGCGGGAATGTTGCAGACTGGCCAGACGATTTTCATAAAATTGGCCGTCCCTAATCTTTTGCAGCAGTTGTTGTTCCAGTTTGGCAGTTTCCTGCCTGATTGTCTGCGCTGCCTGGGTCACTTCTGATAAATCAGCCAGAAACCGGCCGGAACAGAATCGGATATAACTTTCCCGTTTGGCCTGGTTAAATTTCTGCCGGCTATCCGTTTCCGCCGCCTTTCTCGCCGCCGGATCTAAATTGAGAATAGCCGCCGCTTTTTCCATCATAATTTCGTACTGACGCACTTCTTTTAGTTCTCCGTAGTGGCAAATATCATGATGGACATAAATATTGTTGCCGACAATCTCCGCCGGTGAGTAATTGGTATTTTCGTCAAACAGAATATAGCCGGTTCCCGAAGGTTGAAAGGCTTCATCTCGGCACTGGGTGGTAATACCAAAAATACTGGTTGGTGGTTTGATATAGCGACCTTCTTTGGGGGATGACCATAGAAGTACATGATAACAGTCATCATCCATGGGTTCTTTGGTTTTCTTGTGGGGTACATGGATCTTTACCGGTTTCTTGTTGGTAAGGTTGATTAATAATTTATCGCGGGTAGCCGTCACGAAGTCGCTGCGGTTTTGACCCTCCCAGCACTCGACAGTAATCGGGGGCAAATCCTTCAGCGCTTGGTCAATTTTTTCGGTCACCAGATGCAGTTTCAGCACTCCCATGTAGGTAGTTTTTTCCTCTCCGATTATCTTTTTCTCCAGCAATACTAGCACTGATTCCAGGTCACCATCTTCTAGCAGTATGCCCTCACCCAGAGCAGGAAAAGGTAGAAAAACAACCTCTCTTTCTTGTAGTTTGGCTTTATCCGCCACCGTCAAATCTGGAAGAAAATAGTTTTTCATCCATTTTCACCTCCTAATGTTTTTAAGGTTCGCCTTAAGCGCTCTCTTGCAAACTTTTTAAGGAGACAACTGAGGCTAAATCATCAGCTGCAGTTGTCTCGTTAAAAAAACTTATTCGACAAAAATTGGGCAAAAAAAAGACGGCCGATTGGCCGCCGGATGATAAAAAAACCGGAAGATCGGGCGATCTTCCGGTTGAATGATTGCTGCCTAAAGGCTTTTTCAGAATGTAATGTGTCTTGTTTCTCATGCTCTCAATATCCAAACTACCACTTTTTACTAAGTCCAGTCAAAGACTTTATTTTAACAAATATGTTAATATAGCTATCGTGTAAATTAAGTAGAGACGACCCGACGGGTCGTCTCTACGAAAAAATATTTCTAATTTTTTACATCATGCCCGGCATGCCCATACCACCGCCTGGCATACCACCGCCGGCCATAGCCGGCATATCGTTTTCTTCCTTCGGCTCATCCGTTACCAACGCTTCCGTGGTTAAGACCATTTCCGCTACCGAAGCGGCATTTTGCAGTGCACTGCGGGTCACTTTAGCAGGGTCAATGATGCCCTTGTCGATCATGTTGACCAATTTCTCTGACAAGACATCATAACCCATCCCCTTCTCGCTCTTTTTGACTTCGTCCACAATCACCGAGGCTTCCTTGCCGGCGTTGAAGGCAATCATACGCAGGGGTTCTTCCAGGGCCCGGCGAACAATGGCGATACCGATTTCTTCCTCACGGTTAGCTGGCTTTAGATCTTTCAGTACTTTAATGCTGTCAATTAGGGCGGTGCCCCCACCGGACACAATTCCCTCTTCCACGGCCGCGCGAGTAGCCGCTAAAGCATCTTCAATACGGTGTTTTTTCTCTTTGAGTTCCACTTCGGTAGCGGCACCGACTTTGATAACCGCCACTCCCCCAGTCAGTTTTGCCAATCTTTCCTGTAGTTTTTCTTTGTCATAATCGGAGTCACTCTTTTCAATCTCAGTTCGGATTTGCTGCTCACGAGCGGCAATGTCGCCACGGTTACCCTTGCCGTCAATAATCGTGGTGTCATCTTTGCTACAAACCACCTTGCTAGCCTGACCAAGCATTTCAATCGTCATATTCTCCAGTTTCAAGCCAATCTCTTCCGATATTACCTGGCCGCCAGTCAGGGCAGCGATATCTTTTAACATTTCCTTGCGACGATCGCCAAATCCGGGCGCCTTCACCGCAATTGCGTTAAATAATCCTTTGAGTTTATTCAAAACCAGTGTAGCTAATGCTTCCCCCTCAACATCTTCAGCAATTATGACCAGCTCTTTTTTGCCCACTTGGGCCATCGATTCCAAAATGTTCAATAAGTCTTTTCCGGAAGATATCTTCTGATCAGTAATCAAAATATGGGGATTTTCTAAAGAAGACTCCATTCGGTTCGGGTCAGTGATCATATAGGGAGAAATATAGCCGTTATCAAACTGCATTCCTTCCACCACTTCTTTATCTAGTCCAAGTGTGTTCGACTCCTCAACAGTAATAACTCCGTCTTTCTTGACCGCTTCCATAGTTTCGGCAATCAGTTCGCCCACATTTTTATCATCAGCCGAGATGGTCGCCACTTGGGCAATTTCTTCTTTGGTGGTAATTTTTTTGGCCTTATCCTGCAATTCTTTGACTACAGCATCAACCGCTTTACGCATACCATGTCGCATCAGCATCGGATTGGTGCCGGCGGCCACATTGCGGATACCCTCCTCTATCATAGACTGAGCCAGCACAGTGGCGGTAGTGGTGCCGTCACCGGCCACATCATTAGTTTTGGTGGCCACTTCTTTAATCAGTTGAATGCCCAGATTAGTTAGCTTGTCGCTAGATTCGATTTCTTTGGCAATAGTGACCCCATCATTAGTTATGGTCGGAGTACCGTAACCCTTGTCCAGGACTACGTTACGGCCTTTCGGACCCAGGGTAACTTTGACCGCATTAGCTAGCAAATCAGTGCCCTGCTTAAGTTTTCCTCGGGCTTCCTCATCAAAAACAATTTGTTTTCCCATGTTTAACCTCACAATTTTTATCTAATAAACGCTTCCCTATTCTTTAACTAAAGCAATCACATCAGATTCAGACATGATTAAATACTCTTTGCCATCCACCTTGAAATCGTCTGGTGAATATTTACGAAAAACGATGATATCACCGACTTTTACGTGCATCGGGACTGATTGACCATTATCATTTACTTTGCCCGGTCCAACTGCTAATACTTTGCCGCGCTGCGGCTTCTCCTTGTCCATGGTATCGGGTACCACAAAACCGGATTGACTGGTTTCTTCAATTGCTTCCACAATTATACGATCGCCTAAAGGTTCCAGCTTCATAACAAACCTCCCTAACTTAAAACATTTAAATTAACTTGATATACAAATAAAATTTAGCACTCAAGCCCGTCATGTGCTATTTATATTTTATGGGTAGCTGAAAGAAAAGTCAAACACTAATCAAACTCGGTTTGCATAGCTTGAATAGTTTAGACGTATTAACAACTCAAAACTCAAAAATCAAAAAGCAAAATCACAGCTTAAAACCCCATAACTAGCCACCAAGGAGTCCCGACATTTCGTCGGGACAGATTCATAGCACACTAGTCCTTTAGCATTTTTATTCTCATTTTCCACTCCTGATAATACTTATCTCGCACCCCGGTCGGGTGGAATTTAAGCGTATCTTTATCAGCCATAATCCCATCCACGCTAAATTTTGGAGTGTTATTTTTGATTTTTGCCAACTGCATTTTCATCAACAAGTTTTCCAGTTTATCACCCAGCCAACCGGATAAAACCCACTCGCCTAGCCGTTTTAACCGGCTCTTTTGATCGATTAATTGGACCGGGTTAAAAAAGTTAGTGTTGGGAAAATAAGATTTAATCCACTGATTCTTGCGCCAATATCTTTGGGCTATCTTCAAATCATCGCAATAAATCGGCTTTAACCATTTGGTCCAAAAAGCCAAATAAATATCATCATGCGTCAATTTCAGCCTGGACAGGTCCAAATTGTCCTCGGACAGATAAAAACTCAGGCAAAAACGGTTTTTTACCCGGTTGCCCCAGCGCCACATATCAAATAACAGGCAAACGCTCGTTAAAATCAATCGTCCGAGAAACATGCGCTTACGTTTGAGAACAATTAATAAATCGATGTCCCCGTCTGGTTTAGCGTTACTGTAGGCTAATGTGTTGGCCACACCAACCATTTTAACGAAGGGTGCTAGCCGAAATATAAATTGATATTTTTTTATCACCTGCCACTTGTGATAACTAACCAGATATCTTTGTTTGCGGATGGATACAATCTTGTGGCGGTCGGCTAAATAGTAAAATCCCTGATTGGAGCCAATCAGGTTATCCCGACGCAACTCATTTAAGGCCTGAATAACTTCTTCTAAACGGCTGTCGCAATGAAGCAGATTATCAAATATCTCCAGATTAGTCAGGGGAAAGTCATACATATCATAGAAGTGCAGAGTGGCCAAAATGGCTTTTTTGATGCCTGTTTTCATATATATAAGTATACTAAAAACAGTTATTGTCGAAAACAACAAAAACCACAATAAAAATTGCGGTTTTTGTCAAGAGGGCGAGTTGTCTACTCAAATTAGACAACAACTAATTTATAGCACACTAAAAAATAAAAATCAAGTACTAAATTGCATTTTCGAGCAATTTCGTCTTAAGCAATTCTTAAACTTTGCTTAAGATTTTTTTAATCAGAAGTGTCATACAATCAATCATGACAAACGAAAAATTTTATTTAACAAACATCCCATCTAATCAATGCTAGCCAAAGTATTTACCGGAGCAATCATCGGCTTGGAAGCGGAATTAATCGAGGTAGAAACAGATATCGGCAAGGGGAGACCGGTTTTCTTCATGGTTGGGCTGGCCGCAAAAGAAGTCGAAGAGTCTAAAGACAGAATTAAGGCCGCCTTGCTTAACACTGATTTTGAACTACCCAAACATCGAATTACCGTTAATCTAGCGCCCGCCAACATCCGTAAACAAGGCTCAAGTTATGACTTGCCGATTGCACTGGGTATCTTGATGGCTGACGGGCAACTGGAGGCTGATGTTAGTCGGGCAGTAGTGGCCGGTGAATTGTCTCTCAGCGGGCAACTAAGACCAATCCGGGGAGCGCTGTCCCTAGCTATTATGGCTAAAAGCAAGGGATACCAAGAATTATTCTTACCGGCGAAAAATGCCGGCGAGGCTAGTCTAATCAAAGGAATCGATATCTACGCGGTGTGCAGTCTAAATCAACTTATCAATCATCTGCGGAAAAAAAATCCGATGTCACCCTGTCAATCAACCGCCATTCAATCCGACCCAGGTCAGTATGAATTAGACTTAGCCGATATCAAAGGGCATTCTACAGCCAAACGGGCTTTAGAAATAGCCGCTGCCGGGGGCCATAATATATTATTTTCGGGCCCGCCCGGCAGCGGCAAAACTATGCTTGCCCGCACCATGCCGTCAATTTTGCCACCTTTAACCACCGCTGAAATAATTGAAGTCACCCAAATTTACAGTATAACCGGCCTGTTAAGTGCCGATGTGCCCTACATTTCCCAGCGACCTTTTCGTAAACCCCACCACACCAGCTCATCAGCGGCTTTGGTCGGTGGAGGTAACATTCCCAGTCCAGGTGAAATCAGTCTGGCCCATCGCGGGGTGTTATTTCTCGATGAATTCCCAGAATACTCCCGTTACGCTTTAGAATCTCTGCGCCAACCTCTGGAAGATGGTAAAATTACCGTCAGTCGAGTATCGGGCACTCTCGAGTTTCCCGCCCAGTTTATTCTCGTCGCCGCTATGAATCCTTGTCCCTGCGGCTATGCTACCGATACCGACAAAGAATGTCTCTGCAACCCTTATCAAATCATCAATTATCAGAAAAAAATATCCGGCCCCTTGCTGGATCGGATTGATATTCACCTAGAAGTGCCCCGCCTCAATTTTGAGAAATTAAACACTGTAGGGGAGGTTGAGAGCTCTCGAGCCGTTCGCCGGCGGGTCGAACAAATTCGCCTGCTACAAGAACGGCGCTTTGCTGATTCGCCTACCTTAACTAATAGCGAAATGTCCACCGGAGAGATCGCCCGTTTTTGCACATTAGATGACCAGGGGACAGCTATCATTCGTCACGCCGTTAACAAACTTAATTTATCTCCCCGCAGCTATCACCGCTTGCTTAAAATCAGCCGCACCATCGCCGATTTGGATAAACAAAAAGACATCCAGTCGCATCATCTGACTGAATGTCTGCAATATCGTTTGCGAGTTGAATAGTTTATAATACTTCTTCGGCAGCCCCATCAAACAATGAGCCTATATCTTCACCCTTTGATTCGGCTTTTAGACGATTCTGCATAATTGCCAGAAAATTCTTCAAACCCTCCTTATCTTCAACCATTGGCAGCATCTTATTTTCCAAGTCATGTAGGCCAGCCGCCATCTCTGTTTCAAATTCGGCCTGAATTTTATTTATCTCCCTTTCCTCTCCATCTAATATTCCAGCCAGAATTTTTCGCATTTCTTCCGGCATCTCGTCATAATTAATTAAAAGTGCTTCTTTAGCCTCATCAGACAAGAGCAAAGATTCTTCAATTTTATTCTTCAAATTATCCATATTTTTACTCCTTATTTTTTTATAATCTCTCTTTGTGCCTGGTGGTCTTTTTTCAGTTTGTTGTAAAGTGATTGCTCGCGTAATTTCGCGCCATGCTCTTCTGCAGATTGAAATTTTAATTCTTTGTTAAAACTTAATCTAGCTAAATCTTGAATACTTTGTCCGACATGAGGGGAACATAAGGGTATCCAAACAGTTAAAGCGCGAGTGGTATCCGTAATCACAAAATCAGGACCGACAAAATAACCACACACCCCGGCATGAATATCGCCCAAACCAAATCTTTCCAATAACATTTCCACCACATACGTAGGTATAGCACCCACAACCGAGGCATAACCGGTAATTTTAGATAAGTCAACCAATGCTGCTGCCCCTAGGCTTGAAAAATATTTACGGAATTCATGCAACTTCTCTTTATCATACCAAGGCACATCGGCCAACCGTTTAAATTTTTCCTCTCTGTTTTTAATAGCCTCTTCGTAAGTGAGATAATAAGAATCAAGATACTCTTGAACCTGAGTGTAGTCATTAATCTTACTCAAAATTAATTTTAGATTTGCAAACTTCATCTTTTCTGGACCGGTCATGATGCCCCGCTTCTGCATCTCGGCTATTTTTTCTTCTAAATAGATTCGATGCATCTCCTCATTTACTTCTCGGAAAGCCTTCTTGTTGTTATCAATCACGGCATAAGATCTAATAACATTAAGCTCTTTGCCTTTATATCTCTTCTCGATATGCTCGGTTAATTTCTTCTTTTCTTCTTCTCCACTAGTGGCCAGCAATCCGATTAGGCGGTCAACTTCCTTAGCTCGCTCCTCAGGAGTTCTGATATACACCTTGCTTTCATATATTTTCAACTGGATCTCTTCGGTAATCTTCTTGTATAGATCCGAGTCATTATTTTTTTCTGCCACTCTCCTCATGTAATGAAGCGAGTCCATTTTGGATTGTTTGATTTCTTTTTCCAATTGTTTGACTCTTTCAGGGTCGTTATCCGCTACCATTTCAAGTAGTTCCTGATAGCGATCCTTAACTTCTTGCGGGGAGCGCGGTTTTAGTGGCAAATCCGGAGCTGGTGCCACTTTCGGCTGATCGGGGGTAATTTGGGGTGATGGTGGATGTTCCGATGGTTGTTCTACCTTCATTTTCGCCGCTTTAATCTCATCACTCAATTTTTTTGGTTGAGCTATCGGTATTTGCTCAGGTTCTTGATTGTCTTGGTTGTCATCGATTGCCACAAATTCGTTTTCTTCCCCGAATTCTTTCGCTAACTCTTTATATAATTGAGATTCGGAAGTGCCACCAATGATTTCATCCAAAGCTGCTTTGGCCTTTATCTCCTTTTCCGCCATTTTTTTCTCGGCTTCTTCTTTGGCTTTATTCTCTTTTACAGAAGTATTAATTTGTTTCACAAGCTGCTGTTTTTCAATTTCTTCCTCTGACATTGCCTTTTCGACCGGAGACTCCGGCAGCGGCTCCGGCAGGGAATCGCTTCGATCCTTTTCAATTTCTTGTATTTGGGAGTCTGACCGCTCACTGTCATCAACTCCATTTTGACCAAGATTTTTATCTACCATTTTATTTTGGTTATTTTATTTTTTTATATTTTTTATTTTTCGGCGTCTTCCGCTTCTTCTTCAGCTAATTTCTGGTACAAATCGGTTTCTTTTTCTGTATCCAGTTCAGCCAACAGTTCATCAACCGCCTGTTTAGCCTCTTGTTCTTTCATCTTGCCGCTTTCAATCGCCTGTAGTTTCTCCTTATGTTTAGCCATAAAAGCTAAGGTTTTTTTGCCGTCTAGCCCGCCGAAAATATAACCGATTTTGTTATACAGATATTTACCGTCTTTCCAGAGATTGCCGACCGGGTTCCAATCTTTATCCAGGCTAACCGGCGGCTTTTGGGTAAAGTCTAGGTTATGCTTCATGCTCATTAGTACGGTTGCGAAACGTTTGGCTATCTCCTTAAACGGACCCATATCAGGAATGGCGTCTAATATTCCCATAACTGCTTTTTGCTCCAGATAACCAGAAACATTGTTTTTCATGGCCAGTGCTTTGGTAACTATTCCGTCTTCCGGATGAATGCCAGCCATCATCGCTTCCTTACCTTCTCCCAAGAATTTTCCGGACATGGCGCCGACATTAGTAATGTCTTCCATCCTCAAGCCATCTTTCTGATTGAAAAGATCGAGGATAAAACCAATTTTATCCTTGTTAAAATTCTTCCAGACATCTTTGTTGTATAACTTCTCAAAAGTATTACCCCAACGATCCAGGGAGCCAATTTCTTCTTTGGTTAGCTCCGGTTTGTCTTTCTTGATTTGATCGACTGCATCCTGTGGTTTATCAATTTTGGTTTCGATACCGGCCTCTTCCAGTTTTTTAGTAATGTTGGCATCAACCTGCTCGGCCATTTCTGGAGTGACTTCTTTTTGCTTGTCAATTTCCTCGCGAGCGGCAATCATGTCAGCATCAATTTGCGCCAACAACTCCTCTTTGGTATAAGTTTTGTTTTCATCTAGTTTGGCTTCCGCTTGAGCATCTTCCATCTCTGCGTCCATCCACTCCGCATATTCATCAGCAAATTCATCGGCCTTTTCCCGGGTTTCTTCCACAGTTAAACCTTCAGCCGAGGCGATAGTGGCTTCCGACGCTTCCTCTTGCGGAGCGGCCGTCGGTGCTGTCTCAGCCGGTTTATCAGCTTTCTTTTTATACTCTCCCTCGCCAATTTCAACTGGGAGAACTTCCATCACATCAACGATATCAGCCGGTGAAACTTTCTTTAAATCCTCAACCCCTCTTTTGTTTTTATGAATTTGAGTCAGGCTCTCGTCCAGATATTTTCTAAATTCAGGACTTTTGTCTGCTAAATCATTAGCTTTATCCAGCCATTTAGCCAATTTCTGACCGGTTTCACCACCATTTTTAGCCAAATATTCACTAAATCCGGTAAACATTTCTTTAGAAGCAACTTCGCCGCTTTCTTTGAAAATATTTCTTCCTAAACCTTCCGCACCTTCCTTAGCGGCTGTTTTAGCCAAGCCTTCAGCGCCCTCTTTGGCTGCCGTCTTGGCCATAGCTTCCGCCCCTTCTTTAGCGACGGTCTTGGCAGCCGCTTCCGTCCCCTCTTTTAAGGCGTACTCTCCGGCTTCCAGCGCAACCTTGCCGCCGCCTTTGACAACCGATGAAGTGCCAGCCGTGAAACAGTCTAAAGCCAGCGAGCCGGCTCCTACCAAAACTGAGGTGACGCGCTGGGTGCCATTTAATTTTTCACCATCATAAGTTTCTCCCCGAATTCCTTCCATAATATCCATTACTCCACCAGCAATCGGAATAAAACCGATGATAAAACGTTCCGCCTTGTCTTTGTATTTATCAATTGTTCGCACAGGTGCAAACAATTTATCAAGTTCTTCGTTTTGAAAATGAAGTTTTTTAACATCCATGCCGGTCAGGGTCCAACTAGCCAAATCCTTCATCAAATCATTGGCTTCTTTGGCTTTTTCCGGATCCTGGGCAATTTTCCAGATTTCTTTTTCAATCTTGTCTTTTTCCTTACCAAAAGGGACGCCCATTTCCTCCATTGGAGGAGCAAATTCCAACAATCTCAATTTGTCGTCGGCCACGCCAGGCACATGCGGCAAACCAGGGACACCTTTCAAAATTTCATCTTTGGTGCTCTTAATCGCCTCCATCGGATCAAGTTTGCTGCCCATCAAAGATGGTTTTGCCGACTCCTCTTTTTCTTTTTTTTCTAATTCCTCCTCTTTCCGTTCCTTGATTTCATATTCAATTTTTTTCTTTTTGTCCGGAAGGGGAATCATTTCGATGTCGGTGGTCATAACTTCTCCTTTTATTTTTGTATTAAAAAAATTTGTTTTGATTTTTGCCAAATCCGAATATCATAACATATTGAGATAAAAAATGCAAGATAAATAACAAAAAAATATAAAAACCTCTCTTTAGAGGTCCAAATATTCAAACTCAAAATCCTTCAAAAAAGACAGCATGACAGGCTGTCTCTACGTTACATACCGTACTGGTTCGCCATGGCCGAGCCACAACCTACACAATTTCGCTCTGTCCCTCGCCGGTGATGCGTAATCTACCCCCTTCTTGCAATTCCCCGGAGAGCATTTTTTCCGCCATCACATTTTTTACCTTATCCTGCAAAGTGCGATAAAGCGCCCGAGCACCGAATTCTTGGTTGTATCCTTCAGTTATAAATTGATCCATGGCGGCTTCCGTCACCTCCACCGTGATCTTTTTATCACTCATCTGATCGTTAATTTTCTTAATCATCAGGCTGGCGATTTGCTTGATTTCCGCATTTTCCAACGGTTTAAACATAATCACCCCGTCAAACCGGTTCAAAAATTCCGGCCGGTAATAATTTTTCAATTCTTCCGTTAGCGCCGCCTCAATCTGGGGGACAGGGAGCTTATTTTTTATACCCTCTTGGATTTTAGCCGTGCCGGCATTGGAAGTGGCGATAATAATGGAATTATTAAACTTCACCACCCGGCCGAGACTATCTTTAATCTGGCCCTCGTCCAGCACTTGCAAAAATAAATTTAAAATGTCGCTATGGGCCTTCTCCAACTCGTCGAGCAGTATCAAGCTGTACGGATTACGCTTAACCGCTTCCGTCAAATAGCCTCTTTCTTCAAATTCGGCTGATCCGGGAGGGGCACCAATAATTTTTTTAATGTCTCCCAGCTCCTGATATTCACTCATATCCAACCGAATCATCCGCTCCTCATCCCCAAAATACTCTTCAGCAAGGGTTTTTGCCAACTCCGTTTTACCGACACCGGTGGGGCCAACAAACAAAAACGAAGCAATTGGTTTGTTTTTATCTTTCAATCCGGCTCGGGCCCGCTTGACCGCATCGGCCACTTGCTTGACCGCCAAATTCTGTCCCACCACTCGGTCGTGCAGCTTGTCTTCCAGATTCAATAACTCCGCCGACTCCTCCGCCGTCACCGCTTCAATCGGCACTTTGGTTTTTTCCTGGAGTAGGGCAGTCACATCACTTTTATTGACAATCGCCCGCTCTTTCTTCTGCACCACCACGGCGCATTCTTCCAGTAAATCAAACGCCTTGCTGGGCAGCTTCTTGTCTAAAATCAAATCATTAGAAAGTTCCACCACTGCCTTAACTGCGGGGTAAGTAATAATCACCCCGTGACGATTTTCCACCCGGTAAATCGCACTTTTAACAATCTCAATTGCGATCTCAATCGGCACCTCTTCCACATCTATCCGCGTCAGTTGATTAATCAGTGATTCATAAGTAGTAATATATTTAGAATAGCCCTCAATCGTCGTCGAAGCGATAAATTGCAACTGATATTTAGTCAAAGTTTCAGTCAGCACCCCCAACGCATCCAGCTGCCCCCCACCGGCCGTCTTAATCCCGGCCAGCAAATGCAAATCATCGATAAATAAAATAATATTACGCGCCCGCACCGCTTCCTGAAGAGCAGCGATAAATAGCCGTTCATTGCCGCTAGAGAACATCTGGGAGACATTCAGGGCAATCAGACGCTTGTCTTTCAGTAGATCCGGCACATCCTCGGCCACCATCCGGTAGGAAATACCGTTAACAATAGTCGCTTTGCCCACTCCGGCTTCACCCACGAATAACACACTGTTCTGGCTGGTTTTTTCCAGCACATCCATCACTTTATCCAACTCTTTGGTCCGGTCCACCAGATGATCGAGCTGCTCCAATTTGGCCATATATGTCAAATCAGTACTAAAAGCATCCAGAATCGGCGTCGGTTTAGCTGTCCACGCCCTATTCATGTGGCCAGCCGGCTTGAACCGCGACTTCTGACGATATTCCTCAATGCTATCAATCTGCTTCTCAATCATGTCCGCCCACTGGCAAACCGTGACGATATCGGCCAGCTTGATTTTCTGCTCCGTAAACAAATCCAGAATATCCTGATTATCCTCCGCCATCACCTGCAATATATGGTAAAAAGAGACATTGTTTGATTTTAATTCGGCCGCCTTAATATAGGCTTTAATTAACAATTCATCATACTCAGGCGGAAATTTAATCGCTGCCTTATCCACCTTCTCTTTACCGGCCACCCAGTATTTAACAAACTGGGTAATTGGATTGGGGTCAGCTTCCAGTTTAATCAGCAGCCAAACAAATTTTTGATTATTAAACATGGCAAACAGCAGCACTTTTAAGTCCGGCATCACCGACACCTTACGGCTTTGTTCAATCGACTCCTCAATCGTCAGTAGCAAATCTTCATCAAAGGCCTGAGAAATATCGACATCATTTGATTTTAACTGGGAAAATTCCAGCGTCGGCCGCAATTTTTCCGGCCGGTAAAAAAATCGAAAGGCGGTATACATTAAAAGCAGCAGCAACGCCCAAAACAACCAAATCAAGCTGTGATTGGCGGTCAGAATATTCAGCGGATTAAAATCTTCCGTCACAAAAAACGAGGTCACAAATAACAGCAATGCTGCTACCAAATTTAGGCCAAAAATCCCGGCATTAATCTTTCGGCTCAATTGTCGGTATTTAATCGAATCGGTCAGTCCTGGCTGCTTCGTCCCGCCCCAGAATAGCTTGATATTGCCAATCCGGCCATAACTCACCGCGCCGCCGCAAACCGAACATCTCCGGTTGGGGTGCGCCGCGCAACTCTCGCATTGTTTGAAGTCAATTTTCATTACAATCCTAAAGGAATAGTAAGCACTTTATACAAAGCTAGCAGCGGTAAAAACAGCCAAAGCAGAAATATTAAAAACAGGACCACGATAATTAGTCCCTCAATAATTAAGCCGATAACAATCCGCGCCATCCGGATTAAAAATCCGATAATCCGACCGCTGTAAGTGTAGTCCTGATAGAGCGGCTGGGTGATATTCTGCCACATGGTGCCGATGGCAAACTGACTAGCGATGAGGCCAAACCAGTCCCGGCCGATATCAATCAGCCCGGCCGACAGCGTCACATAATACCATTTTAAAAATGTGATCATGGTTTCAGTATACTAAAAATTTAGATCTTCTTTTTTTTCCAACAATAATATATTTTCCGCTTCGTGTTCCTTTTCGTAATTAGTTTGTCTACCGCTCAAAACGTCACTATACTCTCGCCCATTAACGCTTTGAGGTAGTGTAAATCTTAGTTTTGTCGGTTGGGCTTGAAAGCCATAGTCGTTTATGGTTTTATCTAAAACAGCTCGATCAATGTTTTCTAACCAAGCGCCGCTCAATGCCAGTCTGGTGTTGGTAGTATCCGCTTTCTTGATAAAGGTTTTTATCATCGCCATTCTGATTTCAGTCTCGTCCTGGCGGGTATAAATTTTTTCAGGAAAAAGCACCATATCACCCTCAGAGCTATTTACCAACTTCATCACACTCCGGGCCAGTAAATCATTACTCTCATCACGCACTTGGACTATTTTTTTATTACTGTCAGCCACATAAGCCAACAAACAATCATTGAAACCGCCTTTCCGCCAAGACTGACAACTTTCAATCGGATTGACACCAACGTTTAACAATTCATATGGGTCAGACGTTTCTTTAGCTTCAAAATAAGATGTCTTTTTTATATCGCTTTCGGCAATTGTGTTCAAGTTATTAAACAAATTTAACTCAACTCCCATTTTATTTAGCATGCTGGCAGTGCGCTTAATGGATTTTTTCAATTCTTTAATATCAAAATCGGCTTCTTTGAGATTTTTAATATCTTCAAAAAAACGCAAAACCACAAGCTTGTTATTTATTTCGGTTTTTTTGTTACGAGCATCAGCATCTTTTCCTTTTGATTCCTTGAGTCTACGATTGACATCTTGGCTTTCTTTCTCTAGCTGGGCAAGTTCCGCCTGAGTAAACTTAAATCCTTTGTCGCCTAATTGTTCATTGATGTCTTCTTCAATTAGGGAAAGGTTTGTCTTTAAAGTGTTAATTTTGGTTTGAATAATCGATTTGTCCTCTTTAGATAATTCCTTGGTTGATATTTTGTCTTTTTGCCATTCTTTTTGTGAACTCTCGTCCAAAAGATTCAGTTGTTTTGTTGTGTGCTGAGGAGAAAATTTCCAATCTATGAAATCCCGTTTACCCCCGGCAATTTTTTCAAATATATTACCTAATAAATATAATTGTTCGTTCTGACCCCTTTTTTTGTAAATACTGGCTAAATTGGTCACAATATCGAATTCTTTTTCCAAGTTATCAATATTTCGCTTTATTCTATCCTTTATTTCCGGAGGATAGTTGAAAATTTTACTGACTTCATTGGCTAATTTATCATCCAACTCATCTTTGATTGTGGCAAGTGATTCAAGGTTTTCAATCGCATCAGTCTGATTAAATATGCGAAAAATAGCTAATTTATTTTGATTATTCATTAATAATTTAATATCGCTTCGGCTCAAATCACATGCTGCTATCATCGATTTGATTACGGGAGAATCTTGCTTGTGGGTTTCAAATATATTTTCAATAAAATGGTTTTTTTTCAAAAATGATCGATTAAATTCATCCGACTCAACCAACTTTTTAGTTTTGTCGTTTAAGTCGTTGTTTTCGTCAAAAGCTCCTTTGTGGGAGATTATTTCGGGTGCAAAACGACTAATCAAATTATTATAAAAGCCCTTTAATTCATAATTACTTCCTTTGTATCTTGAGCCTAGTTCGCTAATCTGTTGATTGAAATATATTTGTCCTTTTTCGCTAATAATTTGGCGACAATAATTTTCAAATGAATTGTTCTGTTCGGGGCTATTTTTTTCACGGAACATATAATCAATCTGTTCAACTGGCTCTCCGCCGATTGGTTGATGGAGCTGTAAAATCTGATTAAACCAGGCATTTTTATCTTTCTTGTCCAGATTTTTTGAAATATCTGTAAATATATTTTTATCGAGCGTGCTGGCATCGCTTTTATTAAAAACTTGTAAAATGGCATTTCTTTTGTTCAGCCATTCATCTTTTACTTCCGGTTTGGCGCCCTCCAGACCAAAATATCGATAATTTTTCAGGAATTCTTCTCGTAAGTTTTTATTTTCATGGCTCAAATCATAAATATCTTTGGAGTTCATGGTTTTACGTAACTTATCAAGTTCCAATTTCTTGATATTCTCATCAAACCATCGATACAGAATCGGGTCGTCAAAAGATTTATTATTTCTTAATTCTTGGTTGATGTTTTCAGAATATTGATTTATGCCGGGTATCTTGCTCTCTAATATCTTGTCAATTAATTCAATGCTGGGCTCTCGTAGGTCGTATGACCAAGATCCGACTGTTTCTGAATATAAATCATCAATTTTTGTTTGCAATCCTTGTTTGGTCGGCTTTCTTGAAAAATAGTTTTTTATCTTCTCTGTCCAGCTTGGTTGGATTTCTTCGGATTGTTGCAGTTTTTCTATTTTATTCTCCAGTTCTTCGATTTCTTTATACTTCTGATTATCAACAAAATCTTCTCTGTTAAACCAGTCATTGTATATTTTGTTGATCATTTTGATTTTGGTGATTTCCGCCAAATCTGGAGATGTCATATTTTCTAAGCGATTGAAGTATTTTTTTCGCCTGGCATCAACTTTATTAAAATAGCTGGCCGTATTCTTATGCTTTAAGTCGTTGCAGGTTTTTATCAGAGGATCATTTTTTAAATCCTCCTTAATTTGCGATGTCGAGTCTAACTCGTGTTTATGAGTCATAACTTTCAAATTTCTAATCGTGGATTCAGGTAGAGCTTCGGTTATTTTAGTTTTTTTATCGACGTCAGTATCAATAGTTTTTTGCTCCACCTTCTCCGCAAACTCCTTCGCCTTCTCTTTGGCTTTCGGTTGGTCAGCAGAATTTTTCAATTTATCGTCATCGAGTTGTTTTTTAGTATTAAGCGCCATTGGTTTTGATTTTTTGATATAGAACAAATCATATAATCATACCATAAAATAAGGGAGAAGGGAAGGTTTTTGTATAAAATAAAGTAGAGACGTTCCGACGGAACGTCTCTACAAAAAAATCGACTTGAATCACCAATTCCCGCCCGTACTCACATTCAAATAACGAGCCGCATCAATCGCCGCTTTGCAACCGGCTCCGGCCGCAGTAATCGCTTGTCGATAACGAAAATCCTCGATATCGCCGGCGATGAAAACACCGTCAACATTGGACATGGTGTGTTCTTTACGCACCAAGTAGCCCTGTTCATTTTTTTCTAATAAGCCATCAAAAATCTGGCTGGCCGGAATATGACCAATCGCAAAAAACAT
>Ga0180430_10000831_pt1 | contig 32501 bp, 21 predicted proteins | sample SS_ome_9_FD_132999 | JGI IMG/M metagenome (GOLD analysis project Ga0180430, IMG submission 132999) | Hypersaline lake sediment archaeal communities from the Salton Sea, California, USA - SS_1_S_2 metaG | ecosystem: Environmental > Aquatic > Non-marine Saline and Alkaline > Hypersaline >... | reverse complement strand
TGAGGTGGTTTAAGAATTTGTAGATGCGACTGAGGGTGAGTTTCTGGTCGGTGGTTAGATCAGGACTGGTATTGAGGAATTTGTAGGGGTATTGTTTGGGTTGGCTGACTTCGGTGCCAAGAGCGTCTTTGAGTAATTTTAAAACATTGATATAGGAAATTTTGACATTTTTCTTGTGGTCGTATTCGGTTTTGCCGCGCTGGCCGTTAAGACAGAGAAAGACCAAGTGCTTTTTGATGTTGGGGTTACCGTGTTTGGCGAGGAGCTTAGGGTAGTTAATGGTGTCGCCGGAAGCAGATGCAGTATGTGTCTGCAGTTTGACGTCGAACATGATTTCGATTTGTTTGTCAGGGTTGTAGTAAACCAGGTCGGGTTTTTTGCTACCGACTTTGGGTTCGATTTTGAGTTGTTCGCCCAAATTGTGGCCGATGATTTTCAATGCACTTTCAAATGCATGTTGGAGTATAAAGCCCCGCGCTGGAGCAACTAAGGCATTGTATTTGAAACTGGGGTAAGTTTCGGGGGCAAGGATGCGGATGGTTTTATCGAAGAGGTCTTTTTTGGAGATGTTTGCATCGATAGCAAACAGGCCTGGTTCATATTTAATCTTCTTTTCATCCCACTCGGTTTGAATTGTGGCAAAGATAGGCCTGAGTTTGGGGAGGTTGAGTTTGATTCTTGAATAAAAAGTATTGGCGTTTTTTTCCCAGGGCTGTTTGTTTGTGACTTCTTCTCTCAGAAATGATGTAGTAGTGAAGTTGTCAGGGTCGTCGGCGTGGACTTGTTTGATTAATTTAGTCAGACCCTCTTTGGTGAAGTCGAGTTTATCTTTGTTGTAATCTTTGGCTTCGAGAGGACAAAGAATAGCGATGGTTTTAGCGAAGAGGTCTTTATGGGAGATGTTTGCATCGATAGCAAATAGACCTGGTTCGTAGTCAATACCCGTTTCATCCCACTCGGTTTGAATTGCTTGGAAGATGGGTTGGAGTTTGGGGAGGTTGGGTTTGATGTTTAAATAAAAAGTTTTGGCGTTTTTTTCCCAGGGTTGTTTGTCTGCCGGCTTAATATTTCGTCTTTGAAATGATTCGGTAGTGAAGTTGGCGGGGTTGTCGGCGTGGACTTGTTTGATAAGTTTGGTCAGGTTCTCTCGGGAATAATTTAGATTGTATGTGATTACAGGTTTGTGAAAATCTTTGGCTTCTTCGGGACAGAGAATGGCGATGGTTTTAGCGAAGAGGTCTTTTCGGGAGATGTTTGCTTTGATAGCAAAGAGGCCTGGTTCGTATTCAATCCCGTCTTCATCCCACTCGGTTTGGATGGCTTGGAAGATGGGTTGGAGTTTGGGGAGGTTGGGTTTGATGGTTGAATAAAAAGTGTTGGCGTTTTTTTCCCAGGGCTGCTTGTCTGCCGGTTTAATATTTTGTCTTTGGAATGATGCGGTGGTGAACTTGTCAGGGTTGTCGGCGTGGACCTGTTTGATTAACTTGGTCAGATCAGAGCGAGTGAAGTCGAGATATTCATACTTACAGTGAAAATCTTTGGCTTCTTCGGGACAGAGAATGGCGATGGTTTTAGCGAAGAGGTCTTTTTTGGAGATGTTTGCTTTGATAGCAAAGAGGCCTGGTTCGTATTCAATCCCGTCTTCATCCCACTCGGTTTGGATGGCTTGGAAGATGGGTTGGAGTTTGGGGAGGTAAGTTTTGATGTTTGTATAAAAAGTTTTGGCGTTTTTTTCCCAGGGCTGTTTGTCGGTGACTTTTTTTCTTTCAAAAGACCCAGTAGTGAAACTGGCGGGGTTGTCGGCGTGGACCTGTTTGATTAAGTTGGTCAGGCTGTCGCGGGTAAAGACGAGATTGTCTTTGTTGAAATCTTTGGCTTCTTCGGGACAGAGAATAGCTATGGTTTTAGCGAAGAGGTCTTTATGGGAGATGTTTGCTTTGATAGCAAAGAGGCCTGGTTCGTATTCAATCCCGTCTTCATCCCATTCGGTCTGGATTACCTGGAAGATGGGTTGGAGTTTGGGGAGGTTGCGTTTGATGTGAGTATAAAAAGTTTTGGCGTTTTTTTCCCAGGGTTGTTTGTCTTGTGGTTTAACATTTCGTCTTTGAAATGATGTGGTGGTGAAGTTGTCGGGGTTGTCGGCGTGGACCTGTTTGATTAATTCAGTCAGGCCTTCTCGGGTGAAATCCAATTTGACCCTCTTTTTAAGGGTCTTTTTTTCGATGTTCTGGGCAGGCTGAAGTTCCTCGGCTGGCATGTTCTCAGGCAGAGGGCCGGAGTCGATATTTTCGAAATGTTTATGGTGTTGTAGCTGCATAAAAAATGGGGGCAAATAACTTGTTCGAAGTGTACTATTTAATAACTTATACGTCAAGGTTATTATGGTTAAGAAAAGCCCCCGCTTTAAGCGGGGAGGTGACTGTAAAGAATGTGAAAATCTTATTTTATCGAATGACCGCCGAATTGGTGGCGCAAGGTGGAGAGGATTTTGCCGGTATAAGAAGGCTGCTTGGCAGATTTGACTCGGAATTTAAAAGCTTCCTTGATGACCGGCACATTGACACCTAATTTCTGGGCGGTTTTGACGGTCCATTCCCCTTCGCCGGTGTGAGCCACTGAGCCGGAAACTTTGGTTAAATTGTCTCCATATTCTTCATATCCGGATTGGAGCCAGCCAATGAGGTTGGATTGAATGACGCTGCCGTGATTGTATACGCGGGTGATTTCATCCATGTCTAATTTGTCCGGATAATTTTTCAGCACGGTAAAACCTTCGGCGATGGCCTGCATCATGCCGTATTCGATACCGTTGTGGACCATTTTGACAAAATGCCCAGAGCCGCTTGGACCCATATAACCATAGCCATTATCAACCGCTAAATCGTAAAATAGATACTCAAGTTGTGAAAAGATTTTTTTGTCACCACCGATCATAATCGAGGAACCGTTGAGAGCCCCGGCCGGACCGCCGGACACGCCGGCATCGATATAGTGGATGCCTTTTTTCTTTAGTTTCTCCGCTCGCTGGATGGTGTCTTCGTAGAAAGAATTGCCGCCGTCGATGATGATGTCGCCCTTGTCCAATAAATCGGCCAGGCCGTTTTTGCCAAAGAGCGCATCCTCGACTGGCTGGCCGGCCGGAATCATTAGCCAGATGAGACGAGGAACTTCGAGCTGAGCAATCAATTCAGGAATATCCTTGGCGGAATGCAATCCTTCTTTGACTAGTTGTTTGGTGGTTTTAATATCCCGATTGTAGCCGTGAACCTGCCATTGTTTGCGCATCAGGCGGCGAGCGATGTTGCCGCCCATTTTACCGAGCCCGATGATGCCAAGGCGATTCTTGATTGGGGAGAGGTAGCGGGGTAAGTCGTCGATGAAACGGGAAGCGTCCACCGGGGCGAGGGTGTCGGACTTATAAACCGCCAGCGGCACCCGGTCTTTTTCCCATGATTTCAAAATCGGGTCGACAAACCGCCACATGGCTTTAATCTCATCACTGGAAACAAACAGAGTTTGGTCGCCTGATATACAATCCAGCAACAGCTTCTCGTATTCTTCGGTGTATTGAGAATGCTTTGCTTGACGACGGAATTGAAAATCGAGACTCTCTTTGGCCACCTCCATAGTGTAGCCGGGCTTTTTTGACCAAAACTCAATCTTGATTCCTTCGCTCGGTTCAATTTTGATAAACAAACGATTCTTGGTGTGCTGATTGGTGCCCTTCGGACAGAGACAGGGGAGAGGATGCTTAAATACTATTTCAATTTCTTTGATTTGCTCTTTGAGTCTTTTGCCACTTTCGAGGGTGATGGGAACATTTACCCAGTTAGGATGGTTTAAAAAAGCGCGAACTTTGAAAAAAGTTTCGGTGGCTGAGCCGATATTTACTCCATCGATGCTGTGATAGTCCTGATGTTGGGCGCGATAGGTGGCTTGCTTGATCTCGGTTTCGTCCGGGATGATTAATGAATTTAGGATTTGGCTACGGAGAGACCGGATCTGGTCAGCCGTGAATTCCCGAGGATTGCCCATGGTGATAAAGGCCAGCATTTGCAGAAGATGATTCTGGCCGACATCGCGGAGGGCGCCGACACCGTCATAGAAAGCGCCACGATCTTCCACCCCGATTTTTTCCCACAGTCGAATGTGGATTTTTTCAATCAGGTCCTTGCCCCAGTTGAGCTCAAACAAGTTGTTGGTAAAACGGAAAGCCATGATGTTTTGCAACATCTCTTTGGCCAGGTAATGATCGATGCGATAGATTTGGATTTCGCGGAATAACTGACAAAGTTTTATTTCTAAATTTTTGGCGGTTTTGGCGTCTTTGCCGAAGGGTTTTTCGACGATGACGCGCGTCCAGCCCTCTTCGGCGCTGCAAGGCTTGGTTAGTTTTGATTTGGATAGATTGTCAAAGATGTTGTCATAGAATCGCGGGGGTACGGCCAGGTAAAACAACTTATTGGAGCAAACGCCCCACTGCTTGTCGATTTTGGCGGTGACCAAATGAAGCTGTTTGTAGCTGGGCAAATCTTCGAATAGTCCGGGTTGATAATGAAATGCCTTGAGAAAACCCTCAATCTGGGTGGTTTCTTTGGGGTACTTTTTCTTTAAAATATCGCCGATGTGCTGGCGAAATTTGGCATCTGTTAGTTTTTGCCGAGAAAAACCGACCACGGTAAACATGTCGGGCAGGAGATTTTGTTGAAAAAGATTGTAGAGAGCCGGGGTGATTTTCTTGGCCATCAAGTCGCCAGTGGCACCGAAGATGATTAAGACGGTGGGGATGTTTTTTTGGGGGTTTAGCATTTTTATTAAATAATAAGCAAATATTGTAAAAATATTTAATATCTCAAAACGAAAATATCAAATCTCAAAGCCACAACCCGATAACCCAAAATCCAGCTACCAAGGAAACGCTGCGCGATAAAATATTTTTGCATGCCGGCGATTTTTAAGAAATTTGACTTGGTTTTGCAGATATTAGGTTGTGGTTTTGATATTTTAACTTTGAATTTTGCACTATTTAATTAGCCGATTCCAATCATCAGCAAACCGGGCTAGGCCTTTGTCGGTCAGCTCGTGTTTGATGTCATATTCTTTGGCAGGAAGATTGAGTTTTTGGGATTGATAGGGGATGGGTTGACGCGTTTCGAGTTTGGGCAGCCAGTTGTCATCGGGCAGCATTTTATCCATATCGGCCCACTGTTTGAGGATGCGTTTGGGGGCGGTGATAATGTCGGCCCCGAGTTTCAGCGCCATCATAAAGTGGTCGATGGTGCGGATGCTGGCGGCCACGACCTGGACGTGGCGGTCGGATTTGGCGTAAATCTTGAGGATATTGGCCAATAAATCGAGCCCGTTGAAGCCAATATCGTCCAGTCGGCCAATGAAGGGGGAGATAAAGACATCGCCCGGTTGACCCCCTTTGGTGGCGGCATAGACGGCGGCGGCTTGGGACTGAGAAAAGCAGAGGGTCAGGTTGGTGCGAATGTTTTCTTTGGTAAATTTCTTGGCGACAGATAGTCCGGCTTTGGTAATCGGCAGTTTGATGTGAGCGTTGGGGATCCAGCCAAACATTTGATAACCTGCGTCATATAATTCTTTAACCTTGGACTTATTGTCGGCATAGACTTCAACTGATACCGAACCTTCCGGGATCAGATTTGACACTTCCTTGACGATGGATTTGTAGAGGGCATTAATTTCGGCCCGGGTGAATTTTTCATCCCGACCAATCCGCTCTTGTACCTTGGGGCTGTTGGCAATCAGTGAGGGATTGGTGGTTTGACCGTCGAGGAATCCTAAGAATTCGAGGGTTTCCCTGGTGTCAGTCGGGTCACCGGAGTCGAGAAATATTTTAGTTTTTAAATTGTCAGGGCGCATGGTAAAAAGTTTAAAAGCTAAAGGTTAAATTTTGGAGTCGCGTTGCGACTATGTATTTATTATATCATTCGCCGCCACGGGCTTTGGGGAAAGAAAAAAGACATCGGGTGATGTCTTGTTAATTTTATATCAGTCTGCTTATAGTGACCCTCATGCGTCTTGGAGGGTGAGCATTTTATTCACGTATTTTTGTTTTTCAAGCTCCAGCGCTCTGATTTCTTTATCTATTTCGTCTATTTCGAACAGGTAGGCTGACTTTAAATCGGCGACAGATCCATCAATCGCAGACACCCATTGGAAATAAGGGATTGCCTCGTATACCCTTTTCAAATTGCGTGAAGTTACTTCTCTTCTGTCCAACCTGCCCTGAATACCTTTTTCATGAATCAAGAAATGCACTTCTACAGCATCTCCTTTAATAGACTCTATAAACTCGATTAGTTCTTCTGTTTTATACAAAGTAGCACCGCCGATATGTCTATCTCTTGTACAATCTCGAGAATATTTCATAATTTTTGTTTCATCGATTGACTCGTCATTGGAAACAAAAAGAATGTTTTTCTCTTGATGGATGTTTAGTTTATTTATATCTATTGGCAATCTTTTTTCCCACTTTTCCTTTTCTCTGCGCCGGCATTCAATTATTTGTCTGGTAAAATAGTCAATCAAAACTAATCACCTCCTTTCGTAGATGACGTTTGTGTTATTTCATGGTGGGCTAATTTACTGCGCTCAATAAATATTGGCCTCTTGTCACCAAATTCTCGCAGCGCTTGATTGTTTCGCAAATACTTAATCATAAAACAGACAGCTAGCAATCCATGCCCTAGACAAAAAACAATTTTATCCCAGCCGGGAGAGGCAATGAAGCAGGGCAAAGAAATCAAAAATAGCAGGTAAAAATAACCCGACCAAATTAAATTGAAGGTACGGCTTATTTTTATGTCACCCACTTCATCGGTGACGTGGAACACAATAGTAGCTTCCAGGCATTTATCTTTTGGTGGCTGATTCACTTGATTGGACACCTCCCGGTGGAAACATTCTCATCCAAAGAAACACGATCGCTCGATTTGGTTTTAAGCGACACGAGTCGATGCTCGAGATAGTATTCATAGGAAAGGGATATTACCATAAAGCCAAATGGCAGGCCCAACCAGACAGGTGCCAGGGTCCAGTATTTGATCCCATTTATACAGCACAAGCCAAATATAGAATAATTGAAACTGATTAATATGATTTGAAATATTATACGTGACCAGTAAGGAGAATGGGTTGTCATATGTTAGCACCCCTTTCATTTAGCTATATTAGCGGATGGTTTTTTCGCCATCACACTCGATTAATACCGGTCGGTTTTTGCCGTATTCATGAATTTGCCGGCCATAAGCCAGGTAAATCCATAATAATAGACAAGCCATCATGCCATAGACGAACGGCACGAGAAATTGTGCCATTGGACATTGGCCGAGTAGCGCCCCGATAAAACTAAAAAAGAACAGGATGTAAGCAATTATCATCCATACGCCAGCAATGGCGCGTTTTAACTTGAGGTTTCCGACAATGTCAGTGATCTGCATTTGATAGACTCCCGACTTATTTGCTTCTACATTTTTCAATGTTGCCACACTCCTTTTTGTTAAAAATTCAGATGCCAATATGCTGAAAGTGTATATTTTTAAAGGATTAATGTCAATCATGGGGACGCCCAAAGTAGAGACGTTATGGCATAGCGTCTCACGTTGTCACCCGGATACTTAATTTTTGCTTAAGCCGTTGTTAATGAATAAACAAGTATTATGATGGCATGAGGAAGCGATTATATAAAAACAAATACCGGACCCAGTCATTGCGATTGCCGGGATGGGATTATAAGAGTGGTAGCTACTTCGTGACGATTTGCACTAAGAATATGCGTTGTTGGTTGGGTGAGGTGGTTGGCGGAGAGATGAGATTGAACGAGTTTGGCGAAATTGTCAGACAAGAAATATTAAAAACCCCTAAAATAAGGCCGAATGTTAAATTAGTAGATTGGGTTATAATGCCAAATCATGTGCATTTTATTTTGTTTATTGATAAAGTAGAGACGTCCCGGCGGGACGTCTCTACAAGGACACTTAAACCAAACACTTTGGGCTCAATAGTAAATCAAATTAAAATGATATGTACGAAAAGAATTCATAAAATAAACTCAAATCTTAAGTGGCAATTTGGGTATTTTGAGAAGATAATAAAAAGCAAATCAATGTATGAAATGGTAAAAAAATACGTACAAGAAAACCCCATGAATTGGAAGCGTGACCGTAAGAATCCAAAGAATATAAAGAAACAAAAGGAGAAAACACGCAAAAAGTAGAGACGTCCCGACGGGACGTCTCTACGAAAAAAACCAAATTTACGTTTATTCGTTCATGGCCTTCATGATTTTTTCATACCGCTCTTTGGAGTAACCGGTTCCAGCCGGGATGAGCTTACCGATAATGGTATTCTCCTTCAAGCCGCGCAGGTGATCGACTTTGCCCTTGATAGCGGCATTCATGAGTACGCTGGTGGTTTCTTGGAAGGAAGCGGCCGAAAGGAAGCTTTCCGTCTTCAGCGACACTTTGGTGATACCCATGACGATGTGCTCATATTTGGGTGGATTCTTCTTGGCTTTAGTCAGTCGGCGACTTTCTTTCATCAACTCATTCAGGTCAACAATTTCGCGAGGCAAAAATTCCGAATCCATCGGATCGGCGATTCTCACTTTGGAGAACATCTGCCGGATAATGGTTTCCAAGTGTTTATCATTGATGAAGCTACCAACGAACATGTAGGTCTTCTGGATTTCGGCGATGAGGTATTTTTTCACCGCCAGGTCGCCTTTCAATCGAAGTAATTCGGAGAGATTGAAGTGACCTTCGGTCAGAGCGTCACCTCGAGCCACCATGTCGCCATCATTGACAATCACGGCCATGTTGGGCTGCACTTGATAATCTTTGGCAATTTTGCCGGGATGTTTGACGGTGATTTTCTGGCCGCGAATGGTGACAATGCCGCGAAACTGACAGCGAATTTCACTTTGGTCGGGTAGTAGGGCCAGCACCTGATGATCGGTGACTTTATCATTATTTTCCACCTTGAAAGTGGAACCTTTAGGCAAAGTAAATTCTTCATCAGGAACGTTTTTGGCGGTCACAGTAACCACCACGCCCTTGTCTTTCTCGGCAATACTGACCTTGCCATCCAATTCGGCCAGGATAGCGGCGTCATTGGGGACGCGAGCCTCAAAGAGCTCTTCAATGCGCGGTAGACCCTGAGTGATATCGGCTACCTGGGCTACACCACCAGTGTGGAAAGTACGCATGGAAAGCTGGGTGCCGGGCTCACCAATCGACTGGGCGGCAATAATGCCGACGGCAGTACCTTCTTCGACTAGACTGCCGGTTCCCAGGTCAATACCGTAGCAGTGATTGCAGATGCCCCAGTAATTTTCACAATAAAAAGGCGAGCGGACTTTAATCTCAGTAATCTTTTCATTGGCCATAATCTGCTTGGCAATTTCCTGGGTGATGAGCTCGTTGGCGCCAATAATGGCTTGCTTGGACTTGGGGTCAGCAATTTTTTCCAGTGTAAAGCGGCCGACGATACGGGCGGGAAAATCCTCCCCGTCTTTTTCCACATCTTCCCGGGTATAAATAATACCTTCCTTGGTGCCGCAGTCATCATTGGTGACAATCAGATCTTGGGCGACATCGACTAGACGACGAGTAAGATATCCAGCATCAGCAGTGCGCAAGGCCTGATCGGACTTACCCTTACGGGCACCATGGGTAGCGATGAAGTATTCTAGCGCGGATAGACCTTCAGTAAAGTTGGATTTGATGGACAGCTCGATAGTTTCACCAGCTGGATTGGAGACCAATCCTTTCATGCCAGCGATTTGGCTGTATTGGGCGATATTACCACGGGCCTTAGAAATGATACAGGCGTGAATCGGATTCTCCGGATTCATCTGATTCTTAAGTACATCGGACAGTTTATCGATGGCGTCAAACCAGACTTCCATGAATTTGCGGGTGTGTTCTTTTTTGGTGATCAAGCCCTGATAGTATTGTTCGAGGGAGTCATTGACCACTTTTTCGGCATCAGTGATGACGTCGGCTTTGGCCTCGGGAATAATGATGTCGTCAATAGAAACGGTGATACCGGACTGGGTAGCGTAATAAAAACCGATTTGCATGACACGATTGACAAACGTGGCCGCCGCTTCAATGCCGCAGATATCAAAAACTTCTTTAACCAGGTTTTCCAGGTCCTTTTTGCCGAAAGTCTGATTTTTGAATTCGATTTCCGGCGGGAAAATTGAGTTAAAGATAACCCGACCAATGGTGGTCTCTTTGATGTCATCTTCAGCCAGTTTGATTTTGACTTTAGCATGGAGATCGAGGTGACCGAGAGAATAAGCGGTAATCGCTTCATTGACGGAAGAGAAGGCTTTGCCGGCACCTTTTTTCTCGGGAAGTTCAACCGTCAGATAGTAACAGCCGAGAATCATGTCCTGTTTGGGGGCGACGACTGGTTCGCCGTCAGCCGGCTTAAGAATGTTGTGACGGGCCGACATAACGTCTTTAGACTCAGCTTGAGCGGAGCCAGACAGAGGCAGGTGAACCGCCATTTGGTCGCCGTCAAAGTCGGCGTTATAGGCGGAACAAACCAGGGGATGAATCTGAATGGCCTTACCCTCAATCAGAACGGGGCGGAAGGCCTGAATGCCGAGGCGGTGCAGGGTGGGCGCCCGATTAAGCAGCACGTGGGCATTCATGACGGAATCTTCGAGAATGTCCCAGACTTCCGGATCTTTGCGCTCGATAATTTTACCGGCGTTTTTGATGTTGTGAGCAAAACCGCGCTCAATCAAACCATGAATTATATAGGGTTTGAATAATTCGAGGGCGATTTTCTTGGGTAAACCGCATTGATCTAGATTTAGGTTAGGACCAACAGCGATAACGGAACGACCGGAATAGTCAACTCGTTTTCCAAGCAAATTCTGACGGAAACGACCCTGCTTACCCTTAAGCATATCGGACAGGGATTTGTATTTGCGTCGATTGCTGGTCAAAACGGCATTTTTACCGCGGCGAGGAGTGTTGTCAATCAGGGCGTCAACCGCTTCTTGAAGCATTCTTTTTTCGTTACGGCAGATAATTTCAGGAGCACCCAATTCGATTAATTTTTTAAGGCGATTGTTGCGATTGATTACCCGACGATAGAGATCGTTTAGGTCGGATGAGGCAAATCGGCCACCATCCAACTGCACCATCGGGCGCAGATCGGGTGGAATGACAGGGAGCTCTTGCAATACCATCCACTCCGGTTTGATGCCGGCTTCGTGGAGATTGCGGAATAGCCTCATTTTTTTCAATAGTTTGCGGCGGCGTTGGGTAGCGGCGGTTTTTAATTCTTCGGTGATTTTATTAATGCCCTCTTCGAGGTTAATATTTTGTAGTAATTCATAAATGGCTTCGGCGCCGATACCGGCCCGGATAATCTGACCGTAGCGCAGGGAAATGGTGCGGTACTTCTTTTCACTGATAATTTGGTTGGGGGCTAATTTTCCAACCTCTTCCATGGCCTTATTGAAGGTGTTTTTCAGGTTATCCAACTTGTGAGCTGCCTGCTGCTTGGCCTTAGCGGTTTCTTTGTCATAATGCTTGGCGATGTCTTTGGTCTGATTTTTATCAGCCTGTTCTAGAGCGGTATTTTTATTCTGGGTAATTTCTTTGAGACGCTTATCAATTTCTTTTTTAATCTGTTTCTGATACTGAGCGTATTCATTCTGCAGCCGCTGTAAAACTTCATTGCGGATTTCTTCATTAACATCAATAATGATGTAAGCTGCGAAGTAAATTACTTTTTCCAGATTGCGGCTGGTTAGCCCCAAAATCAGAGCCAGCTTGCTGGGCGAGCCGCGCAGATACCATATATGGGCAATCGGTACCGCCAGGGAGATATGTCCCATGCGTTGGCGACGAACAATTGACCGCGTAACCTCCACTCCGCACTTGTCACAGACAATGCCTTTGTAGCGGATTTTTTTGTACTTGCCGCAGTAACATTCCCAGTCCTTGCTCGGTCCGAAAATGTTTTCGGCGAACAGACCATCCTTTTCCGGTTTCTGAGTGCGATAGTTGATGGTTTCTGGTTTGAGAATTTCCCCGTGTGACCAGGACAAGATATCATCCGGTGAAGCGATGGAAATCTTTATCTGCTCGAAATCAGTAGGGATGTTATTTTTATTAGCTTTGGTAGTCTCGGCCATGATAAATGTTCTTTAAAATTAAAAATCAAAAATCAAAATATTTTTACTTTTTTTTGGTCTTGTCATCGGCTTTGTCGGTTGATTGACTCTCCTTGGACTGATCTGCCTCCGGTACGCTATCCCCTTCCGCCGGAACAGCTTGACCGGTGGGAGAGATTAAATCGAGCTTGAGGCCGAGGCCGCGCAACTCGCGGATAAGGACATTAAAGGATTCCGGGGTAGCCGGCTTTTTAATATCCTCGCCTTTAATAATTGACTCGTAAGCCTTGGATCGCCCGATAACGTCGTCAGATTTAATGGTAATCATTTCCTGCAGGGTGTGAGCTGCACCATAAGCTTGTAGCGCCCAAACTTCCATTTCACCGAAACGCTGGCCGCCGAATTGAGCTTTACCGCCGAGCGGTTGTTGGGTAATCATGGAGTAAGGACCAATCGAGCGAGCGTGGACCTTGTCCTCCACCAAGTGCAGCAGTTTCATCATATAAATACAGCCGACCATAACCTCCTGATCGAAGCAATCACCGGTGCGACCGTCATAAAGCTTTTCCTTGCCGGTGACTGATAGACCGGCTTTTTCCAGTTCGGCCTGAATCTGTTCCCAGGAGGCGCCTTCGAATACGGGACAAGCGATTTTTTCACCTAGTTTCTGAGCGGCTAGACCGAGATGCGACTCAAATACCTGACCGAGGTTCATACGAGAGATAACGCCCAGTGGATTTAGGATTATATCAACCGGAGTGCCGTCGGGCAGATAGGGCATATCCTCCACCGGTAATATGGTGGAAATGACACCCTTATTCCCGTGCCGGCCGGCCATTTTGTCACCCACCTGAATTTTGCGCATTTGGGCGACGCTGACTTCAATCGCCTTGGTTACGCCGGTGGGCAGCTCGTCTCCCTTTTCTCGGGTGAAAACTTTAATATTTACCACTTTACCGCGCTCACCGTGGGGTAGGCGCATGGAAGTGTCTTTGACATCGCGGGCCTTTTCGCCGAAGATGGCCCGTAGCAGTTTTTCCTCAGCCGTAAGTTCGGTTTCACCTTTCGGTGTGATTTTGCCGACTAGAATGTCGCCGGTGGTTACTTCCGCACCAAGGCGGATAATGCCGTCGACATCGAGGTTGCTTAAAGCCTCTTCACCAACATTGGGAATGTCGCGGGTGACGATTTCTGGGCCGAGTTTGGTCTCCCGCACTTCAATGGTGTGGTTTTCGATGTGTATTGAAGTGTAGCGATCATCGTGCACCAGCCGTTCGGAAAGTATGACCGCGTCTTCGTAGTTGAAGCCACCCCAACTCATGAATGCGACAACTATATTCTGGCCGAGAGCCAGTTCCCCATTTTCGGTGGCGGTGCCATCAACCAGTAGCTGACCTTTCTTGAAATTGTCGCCCTGACTGACCACAATTCTTTGATTAATACAGGTGCCGTTATTGGATTTAACAAATTTTCTTAAATTGTAGACGGTGTCTTCTTTGTCGCCTTTGTAACGGACAATCAACTGACTGCCGGAGGCGGTTTTAACCTTGCCGGAGTCGTGGGCGATGATGATTTCGCGGGAATAGAGTGCCGCTTTTTCTTCCATGCCGGTACCGACTACCGGGGATTGCGGTTTGACCAAGCTAACTGCTTGACGCATCATATTCGATCCCATCAGGGCGCGATTACCGTCGTCGTTTTCCAGGAAAGGTATAAGGGTGGTGGAAACGGAAAAGATTTGCTTAGGCGAGACGCTGATATAGGTGACTTCGTTACGGGAAACGTAATCCGGCTCGCCCTGGTTGCGGGCAATAACCATTTGATTGACAATCCGGTTCTTATCGTCTAGCTCGATGTCAGCCTGGGAGATAACTTGGGGCTCTTCTTGGCCGGCGTCGAGGTATTCTACTTGTTTGCCGACGGTAGGAATAACGTCAATTGTTTTTAGATTCAACTGCTTGAGTTTCTTGGCGGTGGCGGCGGTGATTTCACTGTCCGATTTGGCAACCACCTTGCCGTTTTTATCTTTAATGTCCTGCTTGGGCAGGTAGCCAACTGCGCTTTTACCGTCGTTGGGCACATCTTGAATAACCGGGTGATACGGGGTTTCAATGAAGCCGTATTCGTTGACGGCGGCGAAACAGGCCAAATGGTTAACTAGACCGATGTTCGATCCTTCCGGGGTTTGAATGGGACAAAGCCGGCCATAGTGGGATTGATGCACATCACGAACTTCGAAGCCGGCTCGTTCGCGGGAAAGACCGCCGGGACCCATCGCGGAAATGCGGCGCTTGATTTCCAGTTCGGAAAGGGGGTTGGTTTGATCCATGAATTGAGAGTGAGCTGAGCTGGCGAAGAATTCCTGCAGGGAGGCGGTGAGGGGACGGACGTTAATCAGGGCGGATGGGGTGACGGTATTAATATCAGACACACTCATGCGGTCCTTGACTATTCTTTCCATGCGCAACAAACCGACACGCATGGCTTTTTGAGCCAATTCACCCACACAGCGAATGCGGCGGTTCTTTAAATTATCAATATCGTCGGCCGGGCCGTCGTTGTTATTTAATTTAATCACCTCTTTGACTACCTCAATCAAGTCTTCCAGGGTGATGGTGCGGTGCTGGCGATCATTCGGTACTTTCAGGTCGAGGCGCTGATTGATTTTATAGCGGCCAACCTTGCCGAAGTCGTAGCGACGAAAGTTGAAGAACATATCCTCAATGAGAGACTGAGCGCTTTCGACGTTAGCCAGGTCACCCGGGCGAATGCGTTTATAAACCTCGAGCAAACCTTCCTCGCGATTGTCAGCCGGGTCTTTAGCCAAAGAAGCCTTGATGTAATCGCGTTCTTCATTGGTATTAACATCAGCGAAAGCTTGGATGATTTCTTCGTCGGTAGATAAGCCAAAAGCCCGCAGCAAAGTGGTAACGGGTATTTTGCGCTTCCGATCTATCTTAACGTAAATGATATTTTTGTTGTTGGTGTCGATTTCCAGCCAGGCACCGCGATCGGGGATGATTTTAGCACCGTAATAATCCACACCACTGGTGCGTTCGCTAGTGAAAAGAACGCCGGGTGAGCGGACAATCTGAGAAACCACCACTCGCTCCACGCCGTTAATGACAAAACTGCCGGCAGTGGTCATTAGGGGGAAGTCACCCATGAAAACTTCCTGCTCTTTGATTTCGCCGGTTTCTTTGTTGATCAAGGAGACGGCACAGCGTAAAGAGGCTTTGTAAGTAAAATTTCGTTCCCGGCAGATATGTTCATCGTACTTCGGTTCATCCAGGTAGTAGTCACCGAATTGCAAAGACAGGGTTTTGCCGGTAAAATCATCGATTGGGGTGATTTCGTCGAACAATTCGCGCAAGCCATCCTTAAAAAACCACTCATAGGATGCCAGCTGGATGGTGTTTAAATCCGGGACATCCACCCATTGTTTATTCTGCCCGTAATATCGGCGTTTAACATCAGCCGGTCCGGGAGGATTAATAGTCTTGGCCATTGGAAAAACTCCTCGTAATTATTAGCCCCTTAGTGATACGAAAAAGGGACCTCATATGGTTAGAGGTTTATAAATTATCTTGACGAATGTAGTAGTAAATAAACAAATTTCGTCTTTTTATGGTATTGAAAATAGTTTGTTTCAATGAAACGTAATTTTATTTTAACATCGTGGTTTTTATCCGTCAACAAGAATGTGGGTGGATTTACTAGTGGCATAAATTGTTACGTTATTTTTTAGCTCAAAAGTTAAAGGTTAAAACTGCAACACAAAGTCCTCGTAAAGACGTTTCGACGGAACGTCTCTAGCCCCCAAGGTGTCGGCCCAAAGGGCCCCGTTGGGGCTACGCGACCCATATTTATATAATCTTTATGGCTGCTCAGTTGAATGGTAATATTATTGACTTTTATGGCTTTTTATTATATATTAATGTTGTAAGGAGTGATGAACGTGAAAAACTTTTTTCAGGTATTAAAAGAGGTTTTCTCCTCTCAATTATTTAGAGGAATTATGATATTGGGGGGAGGAATGATTCTGGTTTGTCTCCTCGTCGACTCTCATTTGATAACCGAGGCGTTTGCAGTGGCAATGCTGAAGTTATCAATCTTAGCCGGAACGCTGGAAAGTGTTTCCGGAATTAGCAAATGGATGAAGGAAGACAAAAAAATGCTTGGCGTCAGTGACGTTAAGCAAATCGAAATAAAATAACCAAAAATAAAAAAACACAGCCCGCTTGCAAAGGGCTGTTTTTTCATACCAAGAAAACTTGCTAAGGGAGCAAATATTGAGAATTTTACATTTATTACTATATTATCACTTTATGTATATTGTGATATTGGTGAATAATCCTTGACATTATTCCAATTTATTAGTATAAATAATATTGTTAGGGTTCTTTCAAAATTTATAGGAGGTGTTTATTTAATGAACACAGTTTGCACAAATGGTGTCGTCGACACCGAATTTTCCGTCCTGGCCGAAACAGAAGGTGATCAGATGAAGGTGAAGTTTACTGGCAAAGTGGTCGAAATTGGAGAGAATGGCGCGTTTATTGATTATGTGCGTCGTGGTTATGAAATCATTAACACCAACGGTCCGGTGCAGTTTGTTAATACGAACGGCATGAAAGTTGGCGATATGGTTGAATTTGAGGAGCTGCTTCCCTTTAAAACCGATCGTAATATAAATATGTTCATGGCGGAAAAAGTGGAGCAAATCGACCCATCAATGATTACGGCGATTGCTAAATGCGACACCAAACTGGAACCGGTTGCGGTGATTAGGGATCTGTCAAATATTGAAGTGCCTTATCACCTACATTTGAGAGCCAAGGAAATTGACCGGAATTTGGTGGATAAAGCGGCAGAAAACAAACCCTTTGTTGATATGATACAGATTTATCAGCAAATCGGTGAGAATCAGGTTCCATCTTCGGATATTACCGAATTGATCAAGTATTTCCTTTATGATCAGTTCACCAGCCTAAATCAGGTTGGTGTCAATTACTCCGTGAGAGGGGATTTTGACAAAAGAGCGGAGGAGAAAATGATTGAAGAGTCGATAGAAAAATACGAGCGGAGCGGGTTTGCTGACCTGGCAAAAGTGATTCGCAGAGAGTATTATTCTTTTGTTTCAATTCGCAATGTGTTTACCTCTCTTTATCAAAATGACATTCTCAGGATTGAATCAGTCATCCCCATTAAACACCTACCGGATCTACTGGTGACAGCACCGGTCTGGTATGTGCATGGAAGGGAAGGGGTTGAAGATACTCAGAGAATACCAGATCCCATGCCTGATGGCGCAATCCGATTTTTCTGTGAAGCTGTTGGCACGAAAAACTTTGCCTGGTTCTATCAAATGTATAACCGGCGCACCAGGGGACTGGATAAATTTGACAGCAAGCGAGACATTATCCCCCTGGAGATTCTGGATTTAATCCAGAAAGCAAAGACGCTGTTTGACTACTTGGTTATTGCCACTCCCTATCACGACATTGCCTCACAGGAATGGGCGAATCCGGCCTGGATGAGGAGCATTGATCCGTTTTTGTTCGGTTTCTCCAAAGATATCCCATTCATGTTTTTCCTGGCCCGCTGGAGCGGCACCGGACTGTTTCCGAGGATATGTGAGATGGTGGCGGACACCATGAATCACCTGGAGCTAAACATTGAAAAGCTGCGAAAATTCCCTGCAAACTCTTACTGGTATATGGGAAAAGAGACGCATAATTTCCGGAAGAATATTTTGCTGGGTGAATCTGCAGAGAGCGTCGGTCATGTATTGGTCAGCTTTGCCAATGAAGCGCTTGGGGCATATAAAAATGGAGAATTGTTCGACTTTCTCACTCAAAAATAAAAAATAATTTATGAAAAGACAGCAAAAAAGCTGTCTTTTTTGCTATTTTTTTGGCATTTTTCTAGACTTTTTTAAATATTTATTATGCCACTTTTAGAGCGGTTTTTGGTTAAATATATGAGTATATTTTGATGACAAAAGCTTGACTTTTTTTCATTCGTTTGATAGACTTGAGTGAAAACCTGAAAATTAACAAAAGAAAACAAAAAGAAAAACCAAAGGCAAAATTTGTGCCGCCTAAGTGATCCACTTAATACATATCAAGGGATTTACACTTTTAAGGAGGCGCGAAGAGCCAACAGTAGAGCATCTAGCAACTAAGACTTTAAGTGCCTAGCACTTGAAGATAGGCCGGGACGAGCCATCCCATTTAATAACTATTAGGGGATATAGGCGAGACTGGCTTAAAAATAAAAACAAAATCTTAGTTACTAGCTTTTCTACTGTCTGGTGAAGGTTGCCTGCACAATCGGCCCTTTATGGGTGGGGAGTCACGCTTCTTGAGCAAACAGACGGTAGAGACGGCACACCGTGCTGCCTGTACACTTAAGTTAGCTCACAAATAAAAACAAACTAAAAACAAGAACAAAAACAAAAATTTTCCCTTTTTTGAATCTGGTCAATTTGACAATATTTATAAAAAATGTGTTTGTTTGTTGAGGTAGCGTGACTGCCGGAAGGACGGTAGAAAGCTACCTTTTATCATGTGCAGGAGGTTACGAGGTTCTTCTTCATATAGTTTGCCCTAGCTCCTAACTTGTTTAGAAGTTAAGGTGGCTACGAAGGAGGTATTTAAGGCCATCTGGGCGCCTAATTAATTTTTTTGAGGGCGACACTCAGTTGGCCTTAATTTTGTCTTAATGCCGGCTTAAGCCGGTCTTTATTTTTGCTTTAATTTTTATTAATGACTGATTTTGTAACTTGGAATTGTTTACTACTAACGAGGAGAAGTTATGAAAAAAGTCGTTTTTTTATGGGGAATGGTTTGCGTGATTTTGTTTAGTTTTCTGTGGATGATTGGAGATGCCAAGGCAACGAGTGGTGAGTTATTAATTAGTGAAATCTATTATGATACGGCCGGATTGGATAGCGCGGAAGAGTGGGTGGAGGTGACTAATTTTGGAGTGATGGCGATTGATTTGGATGATTACAAAATTGGAGATGAGGAGGAAAACGGGGGCGGAGAGGGAATGTATACATGGCCGGTCGGTTCGGTGATTGGTGCGGGGGATCAGGTGGTGGTAGCTAAAGATGCGGTTGGTTTTTATAATCTATATGGCAAATATCCGGATTATGAAATTGATGGTGCTGATGATGGGACGGAAGATTTTTCCGAGACACCGGATATGGTGAAATATGCCAGCTGGGGGAGCGGGAATTTAAGTTTAACTAATACCGGCGACGAGTTACTGCTGCTGGACAATTTAGATAATGTGGTTGATGCGGTGGTTTATGAGAACGGCGTATATGCCGGAGTGGTGAGTCACCCGGGGGTGGCTTCGGGGGAGTCATTAGCACGAATTGAAGATAATGATACGGATGACTGTGCGGTAGATTTTGTAGCGGCCGATAATCCGACACCAAATTATCAATGGATTTATCGGGCCGGGGATTATTATTCTCATACGGGCACAATTGCAAATGGTTATGTCTCGGCCAAAGTTGAGATGGATGAAGCCGGCCATATGTTTTTTGGACCATACACAAATGATCAAGAGTCAGGCTGGTATCAGGTTAGTTGGCGACTGCGGGTAAATGACAATACCAATATAAATCCGGTGGTGCGGATTGATGCTTATAATTCAGAAGGGGGCGGTCAATGGGTTTACCGGGATATTTTAGGGACCGAATTTGTGACCGCCGGAGAGTGGCAGAGCTTTGGCCTGTTCTTTAACCGGATTGAGGAGGGAACAATGGAGTATCGGGTGTGGTTTGCCGATGAAGTCGATGTAGATATGGCCGAAGTGATGGTGGGTAAGGTTGATCACGTGGTTTGGGAGGGAGAAGATTTAGCGCATAGCGACGGGACGATGGTGGCTGATATGTTTGGCAACGGCTTGACCTGGTCGAGTGATCAAGTCGGATATATGATTTATGGACCGTATGTCAGTCTGCCGATTGGCTTTTATGAAGTAAATTGGGTGGCGGCGGTCGATGACAATACTTTAATTGCGGATGTTTTGACGGCCGATATATTTAATCACTCTAATACTCGAGAGATTACTTTGAGTGGAACTGATTTTGCCGAACCCGATCAATATCAATCGATTAAATTGAGCTTTGCTAACACTGATGCGGATGAATTAACTGAATTTAGAATTCTGAATCAGGGGGGACTAACGGTTAAAAATGATGCGGTTATTTTGCGGCAAATGGATGAACTAACTTACCAAGCGGAGCAATCGCCTGGTTTCGGGGAAATTATTGCCGACAGCGAAGTTTCTGGCGGTGAATATAAAATAGCCGACCCCGAAATCGATGAGGTCGGGTGGATGGTTTTTGGGCCATATGAAAAAAATCTGGAGCCGGGGGATTACCAGGCCAGGTTTAGTTTAAAAATTGATGAAGATTATGCTGGCGTGGTGGGCGGAATAAATGTGTTTGACGCCGATGGCAATCATCCTGAATTATATCAGGAAGTAGCGGCCGGTGATTTTGATCAAATTGGAGAGTGGCAGACTTTCACCCAAGATTTTACCCTGACGGATGAAGCTAATATGGAGTTTCGGGTGTGGTTTGGGGATGCGACAGAATTGGGGGTGGACGCAATTGAGATTACTCATATAACACAACTGGAATGATATAAAACCTTGATGTAGGGCCGATTCCGTGCTATTGTCTGAGACAGCATTATTAAAAATATTCAAAGGAGTTGAATAAAATATGGCGTTAGGTTGGGCATTCGATATTAGAGAGTACAGTGAGAAGTGGATTCGTTTTCATGAAAACAGGACCCCGTTTAGAAACAAAGACTTGGATCGGAGAATTGAGGGGCTGGACAAATACGATGGGCTCGACAAATATGTAAGAAAGGTAGAAATAATTGTTGCTTTTTTAAGGGATCAATCCAACAAATTGGATTTCATCATGAGGATATGTCTAAGATGCAATTCTGAGTTTGATTCAATTGATTATATTAAATCGAAGGAGGACGGAGAGGATACGGTATTTTACTGCCCAAATTGCAATTCGGTCATGTTTAAACGCAATGCTAATGGTAGAATAATTTTTGAAAATTATTTTAAGCACTGCTTGAAAAACAAAAAATTTTGGACAGACTTGTGTCCGCCGGATTAAATAAATACTAAAAAAGAGACAAGCAATTTGCTTGTCTCTTTCAATTTTGTCGCATGTAGTTAGATGCGATTTACGGTTATCTGATCAACATAGATGTCAGCATTGTTGTAGGTGAAGACTCGATATTCCATGTTGCCTTCACCGGTGCGGTAGAAGTTCAAAGTAACATCGGTGTATTCGGTGCCGAAATCAATTTGGTTAATATCGCGAACGACGTAGTCGCCGGAGCCGCCATTGTTAACCGCTTCGATACGAGCCAAAGCGCCGCCGGTAGTGACCGGGCCGTGCTTGATACGGAAGGTGGCTTCATAATTGCCGACACCTTGATCAACTGAGTATGGTCCAAAGACGACAAAACAGTAATTGGCAAAGGTGTCACAGATGACGTTGTCAGCTGAGGACATGACGGCCTGGCCGTTGATAGCGTCGACATCATCGACAATTTCCGACACACCATCTTTCATGAACATATCTTCAGCTTGATAAACTACACTAGCGTCATCAAACGGGACAATGTCGATTTTATCAACCAATACGTCGGCCAAGTCGTGGAACCAGACGCGGAATTCCATATTGCCGCCCGGCAATCGATTGAAGTTCAAATCAAACTCCTGCCATTCATTATTGGCACTAAAGTCGGTACCCTTGATATCTTTCCAGACGAACGTGGAAGGGCCACCATTGTTGTGCACATCGATAGTGGCTACCGGCGCATCAATCGAGTTGTTGCGGGTTTTCAGGCGGAATTTGGCGGTGTAGATATTGTCGGCCGGCTGGTCGTCGCCGTAGGGCCCATAAACCATGTAACCAGCATTATTACTGGTGACGGTCGCTTCCCGGACTTTATTATTGGAAGCGGTCACATCCAGAGCGATATTGCCGGTAACACCAAAACTGTTTTCGGCTTCATACATCCAGTCGGTGGTGTTGTTTTTGAAGACATCAACTTTATCTACCCGTAAATTTATGTCTTTATCGTTGCCGAAATTATAAACCCGGAACTCCATGGTGCCGTCAGTGGTGCGAGTAAAATTCAAATCAAAATCCTGATATTTATTGGCGGCAATGAAGTCATTAGAATAAATGGTCTTGGAGCGCCAGTCACCAGATCCGCCATGATTCAAAGCCTCAATTCGAGCTACCGGCACATTGGGATTATTTTTATTAACCCTCAATCGAAAGACAGCCACGTAATTATTGTTAGGGGCCTGCTCGACAGTATAGGGACCGTATTGCACATATCCAGTTTGAGAGGACAGTGCTTTGCGGGCTTGATTGTTGGAGGCGTCATTATCGCTAATCACGCTGCCAATAGTGGAAAACAGATCTTCACTTTCGTAGCTATTGGTGGAGGCGGTGACTTTTTCCACCACTACATTGTCAGCGGTGACATCGGTCAGGCCATAGACCTCGACCCGATACTCCATGCTGCCTTGATTGATGCGCTGATGGTAAATGGAGAATTCCTGCCAGGTGTCGGGCGCGATAAAGTCAGTGCCCTTGAGTTCGCGCTTGGTCCATTCACCGGTTCCCCAGGCGTTAGCGGCATCAATCCGGGCGACTATTGAAGACGAGGTATTGTCAGCCACTTTTAAACGATAGGTGGCCTTGAAGGTGTTATTGATTTGTTGCTCGACGCTGTAAGGACCGTACTGCATGTAGCCGGCTCCTTCGGACGCGAGAGCTTTAACCGCTTTAGCATTGGAGGCAGTCACATCGTCAATCACGCTACCGATTTGGCGGCGCAAATTTTCTGATTCATAAACCTTGTTGTTGCTGGGAGTGACCTCTTCAACCGTAATGCTGTCCACCTCCACACCAACCTCATCATAGAAATACACCCGGTATTCCATGACACCGGTATTGGGCTTGGTAAATTCCAGTGGTATTTCCGCCCATTGATTGATGGCGGTGAAGTCTGACTGATAAACTTTGCGGTCATTTAGAATATTGCCGCCGAAATTATAAACTTCCAGTTGGGCGGCGGCTTGGTTGGTTTCCCCAAGTAGTCGCAATTTGAAGGTGGCTCGATAGGTTTTGTCGGCCAACTGTTCATTGGTATAGGGCCCGTAAACCATATAACCCTGATCATCATGTTTAGGCTCGGCACGCATCACCCCTATGGTAGGTGAGCCGAAATGATCCGGTCCACCAACGGCATGCAACATATCTTCCGCTTCATACACAAAGGTGGTCGGGTAGGCTTGAGCGCTGTTAATGTTGCCCGGCAGGGAAGTAACTACCAGAGCGGATGCCATCAACCCGAAAATTAATTTTTTTATACTCATTTTTCTAATAATTAAAATGATAAATAAATATTATATGTTAGTAAATTGTTGTCATTTAAAGGCTTTTGCCTAATCTATATCTATAGTAAAGATATTATAGCATGAAAATCAAGTGTTAAATTGGGTTTTCGTTATTGCGGTTAATATAGTTTTTTGGCTATCTGCTGTTATTAAATATTTATTTTGATTCCCAATAGCTCAAAACTCAAAATTCAAATTTCCCTGCCTGCCGGCAGGCAGGAAAACCACAACGCAAAACCCAACAACCAATTACCAAGGAGTGACTTCGTCACGTATTATTAGATGAATAATTATTTGCTTAAGTGCTGACTACTTTCTTGATCTGCCGATATTCATTTTCCAAGACCTCATCCCAGTCGAACTGTTGAATATATTCATAGCCTTTTTTGGCTAGGCGCCGGTGCTTGTCGTGATTCGACAACATGGCTTCGACTCCTTTAACAAAACTATCCGCGTTTAATTGATTGGCCCAAATAACATGTTGCCGCCAGATGCGCTTGATTTCCGGTATTGACGACACCACCACCGGCGTCCGACAGGCCAATGATTCAGCAATCACAATTCCCCAGCCTTCTTCAAAAGAGGGGAGAAGAAACACCCGGCTAGACTTGAGCAGGCTGTATTTATGATTGTCGTCAGTGTAGCCAAAAAATTTGATATGGCCGCTTAATTTACGCCTGGCTGCCTCCGCCCGCAAATCATGTTTTTCCGGACCGTCACCGATAATGGCCAATTTTATATCCGGCCGCGCTTTCTTCATCTCTTGAACGATCTTCAATAATGTATAAATTCCTTTGCGATGATGCAGGCGACCACAAAACACTAAGTCAAATTTTTGGGGTGACGGCTTGGTCCTCTTAATGTTTTTGATGTCCAAGCCAATCTTGATAGGCAAAATTAATTTAGGGTCAAACTTATATTTCGACACCAACAACCCGGCCACATAAGGGGATGAGGTGAGGCAATATACTCGACGATGGCGCAAAACCCAAAGCGCCAACTTCTCTAGAAAAGCGGTCACCAAGCGGTGCAGACCCTTTCGATTTTGCTCGCCGACAAGGTGGTAGATGGCCGTAAAAAAGTGACGGTTGCGTTTGGGTAAAAACAACATGGGCACGGTATCGAAAAATAAATGGGACGAAGAAATGAGCACGTCAAAGTCAGACCACAGCAGGCGCCAGGTGCTAATTATTATGCGGAAAACATAGAGCACCAATAGCAGAAAATTATTTTTGTATGATTTTTCTACAGATGCCGGATTAGCGTATTCAAACCGAGTCACGCGCTGGTCAAAATCTTTTTTATAAACCCGGGAGGGCAATAAAACACCAACTGCTTGTCGGGCTGCAATATAATTGATTAATTTAATGAATTGCTTATCGCCGCCGCTCATTTGGGAAGAGTAGCCGTTGAGGAGACCAAGGATTTTGATGTTTTTTTTCATAAAGATTTGAGGTTCCGTCCGCCGTGGCGGATCGGGACGATAGATTAAAAGACTAAACTCTTGACCGAGCTGACCACCCATCTAAAACTATTACCAATCAATTCCTGGCTGCGATTGTAAACCAGGCGAGCGCCCAGCCAGGGGTCAGAAATTATAATGGCTATAGCGCCGGTGCTGAGCTCGGCCGTTTTCATGAAGAGCATGCCGGCGGCTAACTTGGGGTTGTTGAGCAGCTTCTTTGGTTGAGAAAAAAATAAGGCATAGCGCTGCCAGACACTAGATTGATGATTGAATTGAGATGGGGCCTGGGTATGCCGGGCGTATTGCTTAAAAATCCGAGCGTAGTAAAGTTTCTTTTTTAGAGTTTGGACAAGGTTTATCCGACCCTCGTTATGATATATAAACTCAGTAATGCGACCGGTCGGTCCGAGTTGTGCCATGCGTTGAGACAAATCCCAGTCTTCCCCCATGACTAAATTTTCATTGTATCCGCCAACTTTGCGGAAATCGGCTAGGCGAAAGAAGCGGGCGGCTTCAATCCAGTCAACGCCGAGATAAAAGCTGCGCTCCAATTGTTTACAATCCGCCCAAAATCCTTGTCCGAATGATTCCTCGGGTATGACGATGCCGCTTAATTCGTCGCTATTCTCCATTTTGGCCACACTTGCCTCAACCACCCGCGGCGATAGCTCCATGTCGCTGTCGATGACTAGTATGTATTTGCCGGTGGCCTGCCGGGCGGCAAAGTTTCTTTGGGGGCATCGCTCAACACCGTATTTATAAACTTTTTCAGTGTATTGCTGGGCAATCTGAAAAGTATTATCGGTGGTTTGAGGGTGATCGACAACAATGATTTCAATATTCCCGTAAGTCTGACTTTTGATACTGGACAAACAGCTGGCGATAACGTCAGCTGAATTTTTGGTGGAAATAATTATGGATACTTTAGGGTGCATGGGGGATTTAATTTTAAATGTATAATGCGAAAATATGATTTAATTTTTGGATCGTCGGGATGTATAACTATTGACGGCCATTATCTTTCTGCAATATCAGCTCCCAGTTGTAGTAGCCGAGAACGGGATATTTGAAGACCGTCAGCCAGTTTAACCAGGGAGAGTGTAGCCAGGAACGAGGCAGACGGATGAGGCGAAAGAAAAAGTGAAAGCATGAATACCAGAACAAGTGTTTGTGATTTTCGATGACGCGAAAACCATTGTCAGTCAGCGGTTTAATCAATTGCTCGTCGGCGGTATATTCCCGTAAATGGGTAGGGTCAAGCACCCAGCGGCCCTGACAGCGATAAAAATACCAGCCGTACCATTTTTTGAAAACGGTGGTGAGATAGACGGTGCCACCCGGTGCGAGCACTCGATTAATTTCTTTAATCATGGCACCTTCGTCCGGGACATGTTCGATTACCTGAGTGGTTATCAAGAAATCAATACTGTTGTCAGGCAGATGAGAAAGGTTATCGGCGGTGGCCACCTGACAGTTGAACTCAGAACTGATTTGCCGGACTAGCTTAATGCGCTGCTGACTAAGATCGGCAGCGTAAACTGATTTATTCTCCAATAAGCCGGCTTGCTTAAGGGCAAACAGCAAAGCACCATCCCCGCAACCTAAATCCAACAGGTTATTCCAATTGACTTTGTTCAGCCAAAGTCGCAGCCGGTCCGGAATGTCACCGGTATAAAACTGTACGTATTGTGAATATTTTTCAATGTCCATGGCGCGTTTAAAAGAGGTGGTTATGACTGAGCTTTTTTAGTTTTAGTCTTGGCGGATTTCAGCCGCTTGATATCTTCATCAACCATCAGTTTGACTAAGTCTTTGAATTTCATTTTCGGCTGCCAGCCTAGTATCTTTCGGGCTTTGTCGGAGCTGCCGTGCAGGGAGAATAATTCGGCTGGTCGCTTAAAGCGGGGATCGACTTTGATGTATTTTGACCAGTCTTTAATGCCGACGTGCTTAAAACCAGTATCGAGAAAATCTCTAATAGAATGGGTTTCACCAGTAGAAATAATAAAGTTATCCGGCTCATCTTGCTGCAGCATCAGCCACATGGCTTCCACATAGTCGCCGGCAAAACCCCAGTCACGTTTACTGTCGAGGTTGCCCAGACGAATTTCATCCGCCAACCCCAGCTTGATGCGGGCGATGCCGTCACTGATTTTCCGAGTGACGAATTCAATGCCGCGGATGGGCGATTCGTGGTTGAAGAGAATACCGGAAGCACAAAACATGCCGTAGCTCTCCCGGAAATTAACAGTAATCCAGTGGGCGTAGAGCTTGGCGATAGCATAGGGACTGCGGGGATGAAACGGGGTCTCTTCCGTTTGTAGTCCTTTACAATTACTGTTGCCAAACATTTCGCTGGTGGATGCCTGATAAAATCTGGTTTGGGGGGAGAAATGCTTGATGGCATTGAGCAGATACAAGACGCCGAGGGCGTTAATTTCGGAAGTTACTTTGGACTGATCCCAGGATGATCCGACAAATGACTGGGCCGCCAGGTTATACACCTCATCGGGCCGGACGGTTTTGATGATGTTGATCAGCGAGTTTTCATCCGTCATGTCGCCGGAAATGAAATTAATTTTGTCGGTCACTCCCAGATAGTCGGTATTGCCGAAATTAGGGTTAGTGTAGCGCCGGATCAGACCGTAGACCTGATAGTCTTTTTCCAGCAGCAGTTTGGCCAGATACGGTCCGTCCTGACCGAGAATTCCGGTGATAAGAGCGGTTTTTTTCATGATTAGTAAGATTAATATTTATAAAACTTTGAATATGTTTAGTAAAAATTTGGTAGGTTTGATCGTAATGATAATTAAAACTGTCCTGCCAGGCGGCCTGCTGGTATTTCCGGTAGAGAGTTTTGTCATTAAGCAGCTTAGTGACGCCAGCGGCTAGCGCGGATGGAGAGCTGGATACCACTAGACCGGTGCGCTGGTGCTGGCAGGCATCACGCAAACCATCGACGTCATAGACAACAGCCGGAGTGCCCTGGGAATTAGCTTCGGTAATGATTAACCCCCAACCTTCTTTGACGGAGGTGACGGCAATCAGGTGAGACTGGCGCATCAGTCGAATCTTTTGGGTCTGGGTGACCCGACCAAGAAATGTAATGTCTTGAGCATAAGGGGACTGGGCGATGAGCCGGGTAAATTTTTGCTCGATGCGCTGATCGGCTCCGCCGGCAATCTTCAACTGCAGTTGCGGCATGGATTCTTTGGCGAGATTAAAGGCGGCGACAACATCTTGAGGGCGCTTCATGGACCGGAGAGAACCAACATAGAGCAGGGTGGGGCGGGAATATTTTTTCAATCCAGTCAGACTGGATAGCGGTTGATGTTCAAGGCCGACCGGAAAAACACCGATGCGTTTTTTATCAAAACCATATTTACCCATATCCTGACGGGTACTCTCAGATTCAGTCAGAACGGAGCGGTCGGACAGTAGCCACAGATAAACCGGTTCCAGCAGATATCCGATTAGGCTAAAGGGAAATATCATTTGATAAAACCAGATTTCCCGGCAAAGCTGGTAGGCCAGAAGAACATTTGGCTGGAGGACATAAAATTTGGCGAAAAACGGCGCGGTGTTCATTTCGTCGATGACCAGGGTGGGCCAGTGACGCAAGCGGCGAAAATAATACCATAGGGCCCAGAGGTGAACGGTGTAGCGACTGCCCCGGCGAATGATTTTGCAACCCAGTCGCTCTTCTTCCGGTTTGGCTCCGGGAAAGCTAGCCGTAAAGAAAATCACTTCATGACCGGCTTTAACCAGGCGCCGGGCAATTTCCCGAGAGACTATCTCGGCTCCGCCTGACTGCGGATGTAGCCAATCTTTCCAGGAGAACCAGAGGATTTTATGTTTAGTGGGTGTCATTTTTAAAATTATATTTATTGCGCACGAGATAGAGCGGTCGGTTGGTAACCTCATTCTGAATGTGAGCGATATATAGGGAAATTAAGCCGAGAGCGGACAGGGTAATGCCGGCTAAAAACATATTCAAAACAGCCAGCATAGCGGTGCCGGAGAAGTAAAGCTGAATTTGATCGTAAAAAACATAAGTAGAAAGAAACATGAACAAACCGGCAAAAATTGAAAAAACGGTGATTATCCCGCCCAGGTAGCCGGCAATTTTTAAAGGGACAATACTGTGAGCGACAATGGTGTTGGTGGCCAGCGTCCACAGTTTCTGAAAAGAGTATGATGGTTGCCCGTCCTGACGAGGGGCGGGATTAAAGAGAACGTATTCGGTTTTGTATCCCATCCAGTCCAGCAAGCCGCGAGTGATGCGGTTACGTTCGGTAAAACGGTTAAACTCCTCAATAACCTGGCGGTCAATCAGGCGAAAATCGGTGGCATTGGGACGAATGGGGGTGTTGCTGAGGCGGCCGATAAAAAAATAAAAGATTTGGGAGGCGGTTCGCTTGAAGATGGATTGAGCGTATTTTTTACGCATACCAATCACCAGCTCATTGCCCTGGCGCCATTTTTTGATAAATTGAGGGATTAGTTTGGGCGGGTGCTGGAGGTCGCTGTCCATAATAATGGCAGCCTGGCCCCGGGAGTGATTTAAGCCGGCGGTGACCGCAATTTCTTTACCGAAATTCCGCGACAACTCCAGATATTTAACCCGATCATCTTTGACAACCAGTTTTTTGATCATCCGATCGGATTTGTCGGTGCTACCGTCATTCACAAAAATTAACTCCCAGCCATATTGACCGATTTTATCAAACTGTTTGACCAGCTCTCGATATAGGGCGGGGACGTTTTTTTCCTCATTGCAGACCGGGACAATTACCGAAATCAATGACGGTTCCGCCGGATCGGCGTATTGAGAGAGAAATTCATCGGCAAAGCGGATGTAGTTGATGCGTTTGTTGATGGGAGATAAAGACATGACAAGCCGTTAATGATTTAACGCCCTCTTGTCATTTAGTTATATTTTATCGCTCTGAGTATACAATATATGAGCAGATTTACAAGCATTATGGTGAGCACGAACAGGGCGGCAGCCAGGGTATATGAGTAGAGACGGTTTATCTGATATTCAAAACTGAGCTGATAGGTACCCGGCTCGGACAAATAATATCCCTGTTGCCAGCCGTTCATGATAATCGGGCTGATGGTGACAGTGGTGTCGTCAGTCTGATTGACGGCGGTCAGCTGCCAGGCCGGATGAAAGGTTTCTTTGAGCAAAACGTGCCCCGGCTGCTCGAGAGTAACCTGGGCCTGATATTCGGTCGGACTGATTTTTTCATATGTAATTTTGGGTGGCTCGTCGGCAGCCGACTGACGGTCGCTGACCGCGATTTGGTTAATGGTGACCGGATTGGCATAATTAACCAGCACCAGTTGATTTTCACCAGCGGTGAGCTCAAATTCGCCGGCTCTCAGCCAGTCGTTGGTTTTCTCGGGTATTTCCAGTACAAAATCTTGACCGTTGACGACGCCGTAAATAGTTTGGGCATGATTACTATTGAGATGGAAGTACAGATTGTATTTTTTGGACAGCGGCAGGTTAAGATTGGTCTGCCAGGCGGATAGCGGCGAGCTCAGGCTTTGGTTGAGAGCATCCTCGTGATAAAAATTGACCCGGGAAATGGCGAACTCGACCGGTTCAACCGGGCCGGTGATTTGGTAGGTTTTGTGAGGGAGAAGGGTGACGGTTAGAACGCGGGGACGATAATAATGGGTGGTCTTTTGCTGCAGCAGGTTGAGAACGTCATAAAAAACGGTTTGCGATTCGGCTTCGTCGAAGGTTATAGAATTGACCCAGATATTCTGGTCAATCTGGTGGTCGTAGTCAGAATCAATACCAAACGCCAAATCAAAAAATTGCAGGTCGGGATTTTCGATATTTAAATCAGCCGTGAAATAGGGGTGAAGTACTAAATCGACTTCAGTATTGATTACCACCTGGGCATACTCTATCGCTTCCTCATCGGCGGTGAATTCCGATTTAATAATCAGCCGGTCATCCGCTTTGACCAACTCCTGTTCGGTATCAGGAAAATCATTATAAAAAACCACATTATCGCCGAGATTAAGCGACTGGGAGGGACGACTGGTTAGGTCCGTCAAATTTAACATGTCGGCCTGACGCTGTTGGCGAACCACTTGATTGGGCTGGGCGTGAAATTTAAGGTCCAGCAGTTGGAATTCATAGCTTGATTGGGTCTGGTCGGACATGTCTATGCCGTATTCCTTGTGTGGTTGAAAGCGGAGACCGATAATTTTAACCTGATCAAAAGAGAGATTATAGTCGGTATCTTGCAAAAACTGGGGAATATCAATAATGACCGCGCCGGTGCTAAGCCTTTGCCAGAGCACGGTGTCGGCCGCCTGGTCACCATTTTCGTCAACCTCAAAACCAACCTCCCAGAACTGAACGGAGTCCGACTCCACCTGATTGGTTAGTGTCAGGATGGGGGTGGAGGCCAGGTCAAAATTTACCGGATAGATCAGAGAGGCGAATTCATCTTCACTGGCCCCGCCGGTAAAATTTGCGCTAATTTCAATTTGGTCGGACTGAGCTTCAATTTCATAGTCGGACAAATCGGGAAAGTTACGATAGAATTGGCTGTATTTTGCCAAGTCAAATCGGACATAACTGGACCGGGCGGTTTGGGCGGGGTCAATCAGGGCAGTCAGCGTCAGGCCGTCCAGATGCTCCCGGATTTGATCAAGTTGAACTTGGTAGGTGGTAGTGGGCACAAAAAGAATCTGTCCGACAGCGTTGGTGCCGGTATGGTTGATGATTTGCAAATCACTATCGAGATGAAAATTAACCTCCCCGAGATCCAGCCAGATAAAACTTTGGTTAATGGATTGAGTGTCAACGGACTGGCGCCAGTCATCGCAAACTAGCTCAATCTCTCCTCCCTCGGGATAATGAAACACCTCCACCCACAAATGATGGCGGCCGGTCGGCAAATCGGACCGACTAATATTCAGAGTGGCCGGAGTGGCCGCCATGGCTAGCAGCTTGGAATATCCGGCTAGTTGGGGGTGATACCACCAGACGTGCTCCCCCGACACCCAACTGGCAGAAGAATCCATACTATCAGTAGCATAAACTCCCGGCTCCAAGACGGTATTGTCATCGTCCTTAACTAATAAATCGACCCAGTTATTGTGATTGGTGATGAGGGAGTTGGCGCCAGTATCAAGGGGAGGATTGTCTTTGGCAAAAATTACCCCGTCGCAACCAAACCCCTGATTAAGAGAGAAAATATTAGCCAGATCGCTCCACTGTCCGGTCGCCAGACAGCTGGTGGGAACGGTGATTTTGTCGGCCGGATCGAATTGATAGTGTCGCCAATTATTACTCGAATTGGTCAAATACTGGCTATACGGCGCCAGAATTTTTTCTATGGTTTGATTATTAATCAGTTTGTT
>Ga0180430_10000830_pt1 | contig 32503 bp, 27 predicted proteins | sample SS_ome_9_FD_132999 | JGI IMG/M metagenome (GOLD analysis project Ga0180430, IMG submission 132999) | Hypersaline lake sediment archaeal communities from the Salton Sea, California, USA - SS_1_S_2 metaG | ecosystem: Environmental > Aquatic > Non-marine Saline and Alkaline > Hypersaline >... | reverse complement strand
TTGTGCTTGATCAGCGCGCTGGCTTTGAGCAGCAGCTGTTCCTCATCGACAGGGACACTCTTGTCATCGTCATAGGTCACGAAATAACGCCCCTCGGCATCTACCGTGAACACGATCGGCCGTTGCGCATCGGCATCCATGGGGTTCGCATCTGCCTGCGGCAGTTCGACTTTGACACCCTCGGTAAGCAAAGGCGCGGTGATCATGAAAATCACCAGCAGCACCAGCATCACGTCGATGTAGGGAACGACGTTGATCTCGGCCATCGGACGACGGGTTTTCAAACGATTGCGCGCCATTCTTCAGAGCACCTCAGTGACGACGGGTCTTCACATGAGCCTGGCGTTGCAGGATGTTGGAGAATTCCTCCACGAAATCGTCGTAGCGGTTATCCAGGCGCTGCACCGCGGTCGCGTACTTGTTGTACGCAACCACTGCCGGGATTGCGGCAAAAAGACCCATGGCCGTCGCGATCAGCGCCTCGGCAATACCCGGCGCTACAAGGTTGAGGGTGGCCTGTTTCACGTTCCCCAGCGCGTGGAAGGCATTCATGATGCCCCACACGGTCCCGAACAGGCCGACGTAGGGACTGACTGAGCCCACGGTGGCGAGGAATGACAAGTGATGCTCGAGATCATCCAGCTCGCGACTCATCGCCACCCTCATGGCGCGCCTCGCACCTTCGACCAGCGCCATGGGTTCTACCGAGGGATTCTCGCGCAGGCGGGCGAATTCGCGGAAACCGGCATGGAAGATCGCCGCACTGCCCTTCAGACCGTCGTGATCACGATCAACCGCACGGAACAACTCGGCCAGGTCTCCCCCGGACCAAAAACGATTCTCGAACTTCTCCGCCTCACGCTGGGCTTTTTTCAGTACACGCGAGCGATCGAAGATTACGGTCCATGAGAGAACCGAGGCGAGGACCAGAGAGGCCATCACCAACTGCACGAGTGGACTGGCCTCAAGGATTAGGCCAATAAAGGAAAGATCTGCACTGGGCATCTTGTTTGTGATTTCCGGTTAGTCGATAGTCAGGATTTTGTTACGCAAGTCTGCCGGGATGCGTGCCGGCCGCAGGCTGTCCTTGTCCAGGCAGGCCACTTTGACCAGCCCCTTGCAGAGAAGCTGCTGATCCTGATCACGCACGATCTGTTGCTCAAACGTCAGCGTCGCGCCACCTTTCTCAGCGATACGCGAGCGCACGCTGAGCTGTTCGTTGAAGCGCGCCGGTGCCAGGTAGTCCACCTCGGTACGGCGCACCGCAAAGACGATGCCCGGGTCATCCATCAACGCATCCTGCTCAAAGCCCAGCGAACGCAGCCACTCGGTGCGCGCCCGTTCCATGAAACGCAGGTAATTGGCGTAGAAAACCACGCCACCGGCGTCTGTATCTTCGTAGTAAACGCGGATGGGCCAGACGAACTGCATGATACGATGCTTTATAAACTGATTTGCAGGAATTGGTTCACGACTGGCCGAAAAGATCCGGAGCCTCTTCTTCGATCTCACTGCGGGTCGGCGGCTTGAGGCCAAAATGCAGATATGCCGCCCGGGTGGCCAGGCGCCCACGCGGCGTACGCATGAGGAACCCTTGCAGGATCAGGTAGGGTTCCACCACGTCTTCAAGGGTGCCGCGTTCCTCGCCGATCGCAGCAGCAAGATTATCCAACCCCACCGGCCCGCCGTCGAATTTTTCTATCACGGCCTCGAGCAGGCGCCGGTCCATCTGGTCGAACCCGTTCTGATCGACCTTCAGCATCTGCAACGCGGCATCAGCCACCCTGGCATCAACGTGCCCGTTAGTTTTGACCTGCGCATAGTCACGCACCCGCCGCAACAAACGGTTCGCAATCCGCGGCGTTCCTCGCGAACGGCGCGCAATCTCGGCAGCACCATCGCCATCCATCTCCACCCCCAGGATCCGGGCAGAGCGCTGCACGATCCGTCCAAGCTCCTCGACCGAGTAGAATTCCAGACGCTGCACGATGCCGAATCGATCCCGCAGTGGCGAGGTCAACAGACCGGCACGCGTGGTGGCGCCCACCAGGGTGAACGGTGGCAGGTCTACCTTGATCGAACGGGCCGCCGGACCCTCCCCGATCATGATGTCGAGCTGGTAGTCCTCCATTGCCGGGTACAGGACCTCTTCCACCACCGCGCTCAGGCGGTGTATCTCGTCGATAAACAACACATCCCGGGGTTCGAGGTTGGTCAGCAAGGCCGCAAGGTCACCCGGCTTTTCCAGGACCGGGCCGGAAGTCTGGCGCAGGTTCACCCCCATCTCGTTGGCGATGATATGCGACAAGGTGGTCTTACCCAGGCCGGGTGGACCGAAGATCAGCACGTGGTCGAGCGCCTCGCCGCGATCACGCGCCGCGGGGATGAAAATCTCCATCTGTTCGCGGACCGCCGGCTGACCCACATACTCGGAAAGACTGGCCGGCCTGATGGCACGGTCAATGGCCGCGTCATCGCTTGCTGGATCGGGAGAAATCAGGCGGTCTGATTCAATCATGGTAAGGGCATCAACCAGAAATGACCTCCGCATTATGCGGGATCGACCGGGCCGCGGCGAGTGTCCCGGCGAGGTTTGGATTAACATAGCCCCAAGCTCAGACTGATACGGGCTTTTCGGGGAGAGTTGGAACCGATGATCAGATTCACCAGCCTGCTTATTTTGTTCATGCTCAGTGCCGGCACGGCGGCCGATTCGCTCCGCATCAGTGGCTCGACCACGGTGTTGCCCCTGCTGCAACAGATCGCTGAACTCTACCAGGCGGCAAACCCCGATACCGGCATTCAACTCGATGGAGGGGGCTCCGGCGCAGGCCTGGCAGCGTTGATTTCCGGGGATGTCGACATCGCGATGAGTTCTCGATTTATCGATACCCCAGAGGTGCAACTGGCGCTGCGGCATGATGAATACCCGGTACCATTGCTGATCGCCCACGATGCCATTGTTCCTGTCGTCCACCCCTCGAATACGCTTCGTGACGTGTCGCGAGAGCAGCTAAGGAAGATATACCGGAAACGGGTAGCGAATTGGAGGGAGCTTGGCGGTCGCGACCGCCGCACGACCGTCATTTGCAGAGACCGGAATTCCGGAACCCGGACGACCTGGCAAAAACTTGCACTGAACGGGGAACCGGCCAGTGCCTGCGACATGAGTGTCGCCTCAAACCAGGCCGTCCTGGAAGCCGTGCGTCGGGATGAAGCCGCAATCGGTTACGTGAGCCTGGCCTTTATTTCGGCCAATGCCGGCGTCAGGCCGTTGCAGGTGGAGGGACAGGCCTGCACGCCCGAGTGCGTGAAAACCGGCTGTTACCCTTTGACTCGCTCGTTGTTCCTGTTCACCAATGGCTGGCCCGAAGGTTCGCTGATGAATTTCATCGACTTTGCGGTCAATTCGGAACAGGCCCACGAAGTCATTCGTCGTGCTGGCTTGATCCCAGCCAACTAGCCGCACCCTAAACCACTGGCTTGCCCGGCCATTTGTATGCACACTGTATGCTGACTGAGACAATTTCTTTTTTCGTGTGAATTACGGCATCACCGACATCCTGACACTGCTCGGCGCTCTCGGGCTCTTTCTTTACGGCATGAAGGTGATGAGTGACGCGCTGGTAGGCCTGGCCGGTGACCGCATGCGGTCCATAATGGCTGCAGCCACGTCCAACCGTTTCCTGGCCCTGTTTACCGGCTTTTCGATCACCGCGATCATCCAGTCTTCCTCGGCCACCTCTCTCATGGTGGTCAGTTTCGTCAATGCCGGGCTGTTGACGTTGAGCGAGGCGGTTGGCGTCATCATGGGTGCCAATGTCGGCACGACGGTGACCGCGTGGTTGATCTCCATACTTGGCTTCAAGGTCAAGATGAGCGCCATCGCCCTGCCCCTGGTTGGACTGGGCTTTGCGCTGACCCTGACCAAAAGCCGCAAGAAACAGCTGACCGGCCTGTTTACTGTTGGCTTCGCGCTGTTATTTATCGGACTGGAGTTTCTCAAGGATTCCGTGCCCGATATCCGCAGCAATCCCGAGATCCTGTCATTCCTCGTCACCTACACCAGTCAAGGCTACTGGTCGGTGCTGCTATTCCTGGCAATCGGCACCATTCTGACGTTGGTGGTGCAGTCATCGAGTGCCGCGATGGCCCTGACGCTGCTGATGACCTACGAGGGCTGGCTGCCCTTTGACATGGCTGCGGCCATGGTGCTGGGCCAGAACATCGGTACCACCATTACCGCCAACCTGGCGGCCCTGGTGGCCAACTTTCAGGCCAAGCGGGCGGCACGAGCCCACCTGCTGTTCAACGTCCTGGGAACCATCTGGGTCCTGCTCCTCTTTTATCCGTTCCTCGATTTCACCGACCAGCTGGTGCAAAACATCGAGGGGGCTTCACCCCGCGACTCCGCGCTGGTCATCCCGGTGGCGCTGTCGCTGTTCCACACGGTCTTCAACCTGCTCAATGCGGTGGTACTGATCGGCGCACTGCAATGGATCGTGCGCCTTGTTGAACGCTGGGTGCCCGAGGTCATTGAGCCCGAACTTGCTATCGCCGAGGCAAAATACCTCAGCGAGGACGCACTCAACTTCCCGCAAACCGGCATCAAGGCGCTCACTGATGAATCATTGCGCCTGCTGCAGAACACGGTCTACAAGGTGCTGGCACACGGCATGAGCGTACATCGCTCCGAACTGGAGTCCACAAAACACCTGAAGCAACTGGTGGAACACTCGACCCTGATTCCCGTCGATATCGATCGCATCTACGCCACCCAGATCAAGTCGGTCTACAGCCAGATCCTGGAATACGCCACACGTCTGCAGAGCCGCTCGCAAATGAGTGAATCCGATATCGAGACGGTGCGGAATATCCTTATCGCAGACCGCAAACTCGTACAGGTGGTAAAAAAGATCAAACCCCTGCGTCAGAACATCGAACGCTACCTGGAATCCGACAATTCCGCGATCCGACGTGAATACAACGTCCTGCGTCATCGCATACTCAAGGTCACACGAATGATTCACCGCCTGGGTGAATCCGATCTTTCCGCAAAACACTTTGCCAAGCTTGATCGTCAGCGTCGAAATTTGAAGCAATACGACGTGTTACGGAACGGACGTGTCGACAAGTTGATGCTAAATGAAGAGATCTCCAGGGAAATGGCAACATCTCTGATGAATGACAGCATGGAGGCGATCCGCTTGACACAGTTGCTCATCGACGTGGCCAACATCCTTTACCTGCCCAGAGACGAACAGGTGGAACGCATCGAAGAAGCGGCCCCACTGACCGAACCCCTCAACCTGGAGACACTGATGAATGCCGAGCAGGAACCGAATTCCTCCCCTCCTGCTTGACGCCGGCGCCCCGGTATCAATTTAATTCCTACAGTCTTCGGTCAAACCGCCGATAATTCTCCAAAAGCTAATACGAAATACCCAGGAACGTGATTTGAATCAGGTCGGCGAATTTCAATGGCCAGCTATCGCCAAGCGCCTTGGCGCGGCCCTTTTTCTCGTATTTCTATCGGGGTTCATGATGAGCGGTCCTGCCTTCGCCCACTCAGGTCATGGGCTGGAACGCGTGACTTTGCAGCTGAAGTGGTTTCACCAGTTCCAGTTTGCGGGTTACTACGCAGCAATCGAGAAGGGCTTTTATAAGGAGGAAGGGCTGGAAGTCACCCTTCTCGAGCGAGACCCGGCGACCGACCCGGTAAACGTGGTGCTGGCTGGCGACGCTGACTACGGGATCACAGACACAGGGTTGATTCTCGCGGCACAAGAAGGGGCGCCAGTGGTCCTGCTTGCCCAGATCTACCAGCACTCCCCGCTCGTGCTGATGACAGCGCGTGATTCCAACCTTCGCACCGTGGAAGACCTGGTTGGCAAGCGGATAACCACTGATTCGACGGGTATCACCGATACACCCATCCTGGCCATGCTCAACCAGGTTACGGGTTCACTCGAGCGCTTCGAACTGCAACCGTACACCTTTCGAAACGAAGACCTCATCGAAGGCAAAACGGATGCGCTCGCCGGCTACCGCAGCGACCAGCCCTTCCTGTTCCAGCAGAAAGGCTTCGCCCTGAACATCATCGACCCGCGTGACTACGGAATCGATTTTTACGGGGACAACCTGTTTACCTCGCAAAGGGAGCTGACAGAGAGACCCGACCGCGTCAGCCGAATGCGCCATGCGACGCTGCGCGGCTGGCGCTACGCGCTGCAACACCCGCAGGAAATGATCGACCTGATCCTCGAGCGGTACAACACGCAAAACCTAAGCCGTAGCCATTTGAGCTACCAGGCAAGGGAAACCATCAAGCTTGTTGATAACGACATTGCGCAGCTCGGGAGTTTTTGGCCGAGTCGTTTCCAGCGCATTGCCGATATCTACGCGCAACTTGGGCTGTCCCAAACGTCGCAAATCCCGCCAGGGATGTTCTATGACCCGGAGAAGCAGCTGCTGAACACCGAAGAACTCGCCTGGATTGAGCAACATCCCACGATCAAAGTCGCACTGGATCCTGCCTGGGCCCCGGTGGAGTACCGTAATGCCGACGGAGACTACGAAGGTATGTCCCTCGACTATCTGAAACTCCTTGAGGAACGCCTTGGCCTGAAGTTTGAAGTCCAGCCACTCGACACCTGGGAGAAGGCCGTTGCTGCCGTGGCGGAGAGGAGAGCCGACATGTTCGCTTCCGTGGCGCGCACGCAAAGCCGAGAGGAGTTCTCGATCTTCACTGCGCCCTACATCGACATGCCGATTCATATTTTCGCACACCGCGATACCGGTTATCTCGGAGACCTTGAGCGTCTCACCGGTCAGCGCGTCGCGGTTGCACGCGGGTACGCCGTCGAGACCTGGTTGAAGGACAAACATCCCGATCTTGATCTCGTGGGCGTTGCCTCACCAAAGGAGGGCCTGGATCTGGTCGCGCGTGGCGATGTCGACGCCTTTGTGGGCAACGCATTGACCGCCAACTACTACCTGCGAAAGCAACAGCTGCACGAAGTCCAGATTGCCGGAGACACGCCTTATTCCAATCATCAGTCCATGGCTGTGCGCAAAGACTGGCCGATCCTTGCGAAGATCCTGGAGAAAGGACTGAGTGGCATCTCAGAGGGCCAGAAGCAGTCGATCTACAACCGCTGGATGAATCTGCGGTTCGAGCGGGAGATCGATTACACCCTGATCTGGCAGATCACTTTTGGCGCGGCACTGATCATTATCATGGCGCTCTACTGGAATACGCGGCTTGCACGCGAGGTTCAGCAAAGAAACATGGCGCAGACCCAGTTGTTGGAATACCAGGAAACGCTGGAGCAGATTGTCGACGAACGAACCGCGGCACTGCGCAGCAGCGAGGCCCGCCTCAACGAGGCGCAGCGGATCGCCCGGCTGGGAGGCTGGGAACTGGATATGCAAGATGATGTGCTCTCCTGGTCGGACGAGGTTTTTCGCATTTTCGAGGTGGACCCGGCTGACTTCAAACCAACGCTCGAAGGGTTCGTGGAACACGTACACCCGGACGACAGGGACACACTGCTGCAAACCTTTCATACTGCAGTGGAGGAACGGCAAGATTTTGTGCTGACCCACCGCTTGCTTCTGCCAGACGGACGCATCAAACACGTGCGTGAGCAAGGCATCACCTACTACGATGGGCAAGGCGATCCCATTCGCTGCGTTGGAACCGTGCAGGATGTCACAGAAGACGTCATCAAAGAGCAACGACTGCGTCAGGCAGCGACCGTATTCAACAGTACGGTTGAAGGCGTAATGATCACCGACGATAACGCCAACATCATCGACGTGAACGAAGCCTTCACTACCATTACGGGTTACCAGCGTAAGGACGTGATCGGCCAAAATCCCAAAATGCTGGCATCAGGGCGGCATGACCACGACTACTACCAGCAGATGTGGCAGGCATTACGAAGCAACGGCAGCTGGAGCGGTGAAATATGGAATCGCCGCAGCGACGGCGTGCTGTTTCCCGAGCTGCTCACGATCAGCGTCGTGCGTGACGAGAAAGACCAGGCCTCTGGCTACGTGGGCGTTTTTACCGATATCTCCAAACTCAAGGAAGCTGAGCAACGGCTCGACCACCTGGCCCACCATGACTCACTCACGGGCATTCCCAATCGCCTGTTGCTGAATGCACGCCTCGAGCAAAGCATCAAACGCGCAGCGCGCCAGAGCAGCGGCTTCGTCCTGGCGTTCATCGATCTCGACAGATTCAAAGTGATCAACGACAGCCTCGGGCATCAGGCTGGCGACGAGCTGCTCAAACAACTCGCCGACCGCCTGGTAAAGACCGTGCGCAACGAAGATACCGTCGGTCGCATCAGCGGTGACGAATTCGTCCTGATTCTGGAGGATATTCACGACCGCAATAGCGCAACCACCGTGGTAGACAAGGTTATGGGCTGCTTCTACCAGCCATTCCGCATCAGCGGTCAGGATGTCCAGGTTACCGGCAGTATGGGCCTGACCCTGTATCCACAAGACGGCACCGAGGTCTACCAGCTGATGCGCAATGCCGATGCGGCGATGTATCAAGCCAAAGATGACGGCCGGAATACCTATCATTTCTATACTTCACAGCTCACTGAAGCCGCTTCAGAGCACATCTTCCTGGAAAATGCGCTGCGCGAAGCACTGCGAACAGAGCAGTTCTTCCTTGCCTATCAACCGCAGATCGAACTCAAGAACAGCAGGCTCACCGGCCTGGAGGCGCTGATTCGCTGGAACCATCCAGACGAGGGGCTCATCTCTCCAGCGCGCTTTATCCCCATTGCCGAACAGTGCGGTTTGATTCACGATCTGGGTGCCTGGGTCCTCAGGGAGGCATGCCAACAAGGCAGACGGTGGCTGGATTCCGGCCTGTCCTTTGGTCGTATCGCCGTCAACGTGGCCGGGCCACAGATTCAACAGGGCGGTTTCAATCGCCTCGTGATCGATACCCTGGCGGACACTGGCCTGTCACCGCAACACCTGGAACTGGAAGTCACCGAAAGCTTCGTGATGCGTAACCTGGATGCCAGCATCAACGAATTACAGGTATTGCGAGACAAGGGAATAAGGATTGCGATAGACGATTTCGGTACCGGTTATTCGTCTCTGAGCTACTTGAAGCAACTGCCGATCGACAAGCTCAAAATCGACCAATCGTTCGTGCGCGATATTCCCGGCGATGCAAACGATATGGCCATCACCGAGGCAGTGATAGCGCTCGGCGGCGCACTCCAGCTCAAAGTCATTGCCGAAGGTGTTGAGATCAGGGAGCAAGCCGGCTTCCTGAGAGAAAAAGGATGTACGCACGCCCAGGGCTACTATTTCAGTCACCCATTGCCCGCGGCGGAAATCGCAGGGCTATTGCGTACGGGCTTCGCCAAGACCGCGTGACCTGGCCCGAGGAAATAATCAGCGTTCGCCTTGCAGCGCTGCGCGGATGATTTCCTCGGTCGCAAGACCTTCACAGTCGATCGATTTTGTCATGCGCAAGGCATCTGCAGGCTTGTAACCCAATGCTTCCAGCGCACGCAGTGCATCATCCAGCGGGGAATGGGATCGGCTCTTCCCGGCAGCAGCGGCAACCGGCGCACCGGACGTCGGTACGACATCGAGTTTTTCCAGGCGATCACGCATTTCCACAATCAGGCGCTCGGCAGTCTTCTTACCAACCCCGGGGAGCCGCGTAAGTGCAGCGGCATCACCCGCTTGCACCGCCAGGCTGAACTCTTCTGCCGTCATACCGGAAAGGATGGCCAGGGCCATCTTGCCTCCCACACCACTGACCTTGAGCAAAGCGCGAAACAGTGCCCGGTCCGATTCAGAGGCAAAGCCGTATAAAACATGTGCATCTTCGCGGATCGCCAGGTGGGTATGCAGTATCACCGGCTCTTCACCCAACGGCAGTTTGTAGAAGGTCGACATTGGTGCCTCGATCTCATAGCCAACACCATTCACGTCGAGCATCAGAAAAGGCGGTTGTTTATGCACGACACGGCCGCGCAGCATCCCTATCATCATTGGGCTCCGAATTTACTGAGAGTGGTGTGGCTGTGTGCATGGCAGAGTGCTATAGCCAGTGCATCGGACTCGTCCAGGCCCATCTTGCCGGACAAAGACAACAACACACGAATCATGTGTTGGACCTGCTCTTTCTCCGCCCCTCCGGCACCGACCACGGCCTGCTTGACCGCTCTCGGCGCGTATTCGAATACAGGCAGGTCACGTGTCACCGCCGCCGCGATGGCCACGCCCCTGGCCTGTCCGAGTTTCAGCGCAGAAGAGGCGTTTTTTGCGAGAAAAACCTGCTCGATGGCAACCTGGGCAGGTGCGTACTGTTCGATCACCTCGCTGATACCGCGGAAGATCTCACCAAGGCGCTGCGGAAATTCACCGTTTGCCGTCCGGATGGTGCCGCTTGCGACATGCCGGCTGCGGCGGCCGTCCGAATCGATCACCCCGAAACCGGTGGCCCTTGAACCGGGGTCGATGCCGAGAATCCTGCTCAATTAGCCTTCCAATTCCGTCATCACTTCATCTGGTATATCGGCGTTGGTGTACACCTCCTGCACATCGTCGAGGTCTTCGAGAAAGTCGACCATGCGCAGGATCTTTTCAGCCCCCTCCCTGTCGACGGGCGACAGTGTGTCTGCCTCAAAGGTGATCTCAGCATTCTCCGGCTCATGCCCGGCATCTGCGAGGCCATTTTTCACATCTTCGAACTCTTCGGGCGTCGTGTACACGTCCACCGAGCCGTCGTCGTTGCCGACCACGTCTTCTGCACCTACTTCCAGCGCCGCCTCCATAATGGTGTCCTCGTCCGCACCCGGCGCATAACTGATCACGCCCTTCTTCTGGAACATGTAGGCCACCGAACCATCGGTCCCCAGGTTGCCACCATGCTTGGTGAAGGCATGACGAACTTCGGAAGCGGTACGGTTGCGATTGTCAGTGAGACAATCAACGATTACGGCGATGCCACCCGGCGCGTAACCCTCATAGCGGATTTCGTCCCAATCGGCCTGCTCCTCGCCACCGGCGCCCCTTTTTATCGCCCGATCAATCGTATCGTTAGGCATATTACCCGCCTTGGCCTTGTCGACCGCCAGGCGCAAACGCGGGTTTGATTCCAGATCGCCACCACCCTGCTTGGCGGCGACGGTCACTTCCTTGATCAGTTTCGACCAAAGCTTGCCGCGTTTTTTATCGTTTGCCGCTTTCTTGTGCTTGATGTTGGCCCATTTACTGTGACCTGCCATTGGCTTACCTCGTACGCGAAATTCAATTCAATCGGGCAATTTTAATGATCTGGCGGGCTGTCGTCCAAAGGCATCACAACCCATGACGTTTCCTCAAGTCAGGCGGCACTGGCCCGATAAAGGAGGCACACCAGCAGGTTCCCCGATTCAACATGAAAAAAGCACTGGCCGGATGCGAAAACACAAGGCTGCCGATCATGCCAACGACCTTGCATGCGCTGCAAGAAGAGCTGGCAAGCAACAATAGCAACAATCTGGCCCTGCAGCGCATTCTGATGCGCGACCCCGCTGCCACTATCGCTCTGTATGAGCGAGTGGAGCAGATGCGCCCCGGCACCGCCCGAGGTATCGCAGACCCGGCTCATGCCCTGTCGATGATTGGCCAACAAGCCTTCGCCGATATGCTCGTGTCACTGTGGAAAGCCAGTCGCCAAGATCCAGGACCCACCGGTCCGCACATCGGTTATGCCTACAGCCAGGCGGCCCACACCGCCTGGTTTGCCCGTTCGCTCGCTAAAGCGCAGCGACTCGGGAAGACCGGGGAGATAGCATCAGCAGCTTTGCTGCAGCACCCGGCGATACTGCTTTTGTGGCTCAAAGACAGCGAATCAGCGGCGCGGGCCACCAACGCCGTTCGCTGTGGCGTGCCATTTGATGTCGCCTTTTCCGCGGAACTGGGGGAATCGCTGCAACAGGCCAACCTTCGTCTGGCCCAGTCCTGGAACCTGCCTCAGTTGGCATGCGAATCGATGGGAAACTGGAACCCTTTCAATCGCGCGGCACAGACAGTGGCACTTGCGGACATGCTCACCCAGACGGCCTTCGCCGGCTGGCCGCCTGAAAGCTTCAAACTGAATGCCGAGATCCTCGAGGAGTTTCTTGGGCAGTCCCACGATGCCGTCTCAGCCTGGTGGCGCCAGGGTGCTGCCGAGGCTGCGCGCGAAATGGGCAGGCATGATTACCCGCTACCCGCGTTCGAACTCCTGCTGATCCCCGGCGGTGAGCAGGAGCCGGAAGTGCCACCGCTTCCCGCGCAGGCGCAACCAGCTGCCGAGACATCGGCACAGGCATCCAAAAAGGCGCTGCAGCAATTGCTCAGTAGCCTCATGCACCGCGTACAGAAAGAGACCGGCGCAACCCGCGCTGTCTTTGGCATGCTCAATCCGGAGCGCACAGAGATCAGGGCCCGCCTGGCGCTCGGCGGCAACAAACAGGATCCAATGCGGCACTTCACCGTCAAACTGAGGCAACGCAATCTGTTTTCAGCACTATTGAGCAAGCAGCAAAGCGTCTGGCTCAACCCGGGAAACCGGGCCAAGTACACCCCGTTGCTAAAAGGACTGCCGCTGGACGGCGGGAGCACACAGGGTTTTTTCGCCATGTCGATCTTTATCCAGGGCAAGCCGCTTGGCCTTTTGTACGCTGACGGTGGCACACTCAACGAACAACACTACAAACACTTCCGTAAGCTGTGTTCCGAGGCCGCCCAGACACTGGCAGTCAACTGATCTTTTCCAGACCCCCAACGCCGACTCGTGCCAGCAGATAAGCGCCAGGGCATTGGAATCTCCCTTATGTTTGACAGTGCTGGCGGATCGCCTTTGCATTGGTCCAGGAGAAAGCCATGCGCGAGGCCCGCGCGGCACTCACCCAGCGATAACGGGTGTGTTCCGCCGGATTCAGCCTGATCAGGCGGCGGGATGACAAACGCAGCACAAACCAGTGTTCCGTGTTGAAGCGCGCATGCTCGGAATAATGCTCCCGCCAGGGGGACACGATCGGAAAACGTTCGCTGTGTCTCAGGTTCTGCAACTGCCCGGCAGCCTGAATGCCTGTTTCCTCGTACAACTCCCTCGCAGCCGCCTGGGTCGGATTCTCCCCCCAATGCAGCGAACCGGTGACAGACTGCCAGAACCCGAGCGGCTCCTTTCTTTCCATCATCAGCACCTGCTTATCCAAGGTGCACACAACAACCAACACCGACTCTGGGCGTTTAACTCCTGACATTGACTGATCCGATTAAGAAAAGGGTGACACGGCCGAAATCCAGAGCAGTATCAGGAGAACCAGCAGTGTATGTCCAGTAAGGCGTCAGGCCCGAAGACGCTTTCCCCATCGAGGGAAACGTCGCGCGTGTCATTTCAACACAACAAAGGGAAGGTTGTGTCGACGACTTGCGGCCGCTCCTTGGAAGGAAAACTGTCCCTCAATTTGGAAAGACTGCCTTGAGTTCACTACCGATCCATCCAGAAACACTGCATGCGTTGCATACCGGACTGATTTTGATCAGTCAGGAGCATCGCATCATGTTCTGGAATCGCTGGATGGAGGAATACAGTCAGATCCCCGCCGCACGGGCACAGGGGAAAACACTCCAGGAATTGTTTCCCGAAGACAACCTGGAAGAGCTTTTTCGCGCGATCAACAACATCCTGACCGATAGCAACAAACCGCTGTCCCCCGTTTGCGAGAGTGTTCACCCCCTGCCCCTGTATGCTGAAGGTTCAGCTGATCGCATCAAGCAGTCGCTGACGGTGCGGACACTCAGCAGCGAGGAAGGTGTACCCCAGTGCCTGCTACAAATCCACGATGCCACCGAAATTTATAACAAGGCAAGTCCCCTCAACCGACCTGCCGATGGGCTGATCGCAATTATTCCCCCTCAAGAGGTCGGCTCCCCGATGGCGTGTGCACTGATCGAAAACATTCAGGATGCACTGATAACGCTGGACCGTAATAATCGAATAATCGCCTTCAATCGTGCAGCCCGTAAGCTTTTTGGCATCGCCGCAACAGCAGAACTGCCGATCGACATCGAGTCCTGCATGCCTGATCTCGATAAGAGCCGACATCTTCGTCAGACACAGGCATGCGAACAAGAGCTGACCGGTGTTCGCGCCGATGGAAGCGTGTTCCCCGCCGAGGTGGGAATCTCCAGGATCAACTCGGGAGCTACCCATCATTCCATCCTCACTGTACGCGACCTGACGACGCGTAAAGAGGCAGAAGAAAACCTATTCCGCGAGAAAGAGTTTGCGCAGACTACGCTGCAATCCATTGATGAAGCCGTCATCACCACCGATGACAGAGGACGCATTCACTGGGCCAATGCCTCCGCCTGTTCATTGTTGAGGAAGCAAGCAAGCGATGTCGTGGAGCGCCCGCTGCTGGACCTGTTGACCTTCAGTGAACTTGATCAAAGGCGCGCCGTCCGAAAAGGCCTCAGCAACACCCTATCTTGCGGCGATCTTTTTGAACTGCCTGGCGAGCCCGAACTCCGTTTTGGGGACGGTGAAACCATCTATGTGAATGTCCGCATATCCGCACTGCGTGATACGCGAGGCGACATCATTGGCAGCGTCTTGGTGATCCAGGACGTTACGACCGAAAAACGCATGCAGGAGATCCTTTCCTACCAGGCAACCCACGATGAATTGACCGACCTCATCAACCGGCGGGAATTTGAGCGTCGCCTCGGTGAGCTGCTGCACAAGGAAAACGCCAGAGCCCAGAACATCCTGCTTTACCTGGATCTCGATCAGTTCAAGCTGATCAACGACAGTTGTGGACACGACGCTGGTGACCAAATGCTAAAGCAGCTGACCAGCCTCCTGAGCACGCGACTGCGCCATACCGACATTCTGGCTCGCCTCGGAGGCGACGAACTCGCTGTGCTGTTGCCGAACTGCGAGGTGACGGTAGGAAAACGGATCGCAGAAGAGCTACGGGAGACCGTTCGCGAATACCGTTTCAACTGGGAGGGCCGCAACTTCGCGATAGGCGTTTCCATTGGCCTTGTGTGTATAGACAGTTCAATGGGCAACACCGCAAGTGTGCTCGCGGCAGCTGATTCCGCCTGCTATATCGCCAAGGAAAATGGCCGTGACCAGGTCGTAATTTACCAGGCCAACGGTGACGAAGAACAGAAGCGGCGGGATGAGATGTCACAGGCCGCCTGCATTCGCGAATCTCTCGAAAGCCAGCGTTTCGTGCTGTTTGCCCAGCCCATCGTGCCCGTCAACCTGCTCCCCGACGCCAGCTGGGGCGTGGAGGTTCTGGTGCGCATGTTCGACGAAGCCGGAAACATCGTGCCGCCCATGAGCTTCATCCCAGCGGCCGAACGGTACAACCTCATGAGCTATGTCGATCGTTGGGTCGTCGACAGCCTTTGCGATTGCTGGACCCATGACCAACCAATGCTCGAGAAGCTGGACAAAATCGCAATCAACCTGTCAGGACAGAGCGTGGCCAACGAGGAATTCCTCGACCATCTGATCCGTAAGGTCGATAAACATCAGCTGCCATGGGAAAAACTCTGCTTCGAAATCACTGAAACTGCGGCAGTCGCGAGTATCGAAAAAGCCCAGTACTTCATGACCTGCCTTGCCGCCAGGGGCGCACACTTTGCCCTGGATGATTTTGGCAGCGGCCTTTCCTCTTTCACCTACCTGAAACATCTGCCGGTCGACTACCTGAAGATCGACGGCACCTTCGTCAAGGACATGCTGAAAGACGAGATCGACGCCGCGATGGTGCGCTCCATCAGCGATATTGGCCGCGCGATGGGGCTGAAAACGATCGCGGAGTTCGTTGAAGACAAACAGGTACTCAAGGCGTTGCAGGATGCGAAGGTTGATTTCGCCCAGGGCTACGGGATCTGCAAACCGATGCCCCTGAAAGACATCGAACAATTCACCCCAAGTTCGAATGTCAGCCCCTTCATCCGCACCGCGTGAGTGCGCCGCTCAGGCCACGAAAAATCAATCAGCCTGTTTTTCCACCTGAGGCAATCGGACCTTCACGTGCAGTTCCCGCAGCTGCCCGGCAGAGACTTCCGAGGGTGCCGACGTCAGCAGGCAGCTGGCACTCTGGGTCTTGGGGAAGGCCATCACGTCTCGAATGGACGAGGCGCCGGCCATCAGCATCACCAGGCGATCCAGGCCGAAGGCCAGGCCCCCGTGTGGCGGACAGCCAAACTTGAGCGCATCCAGCAGGAAACCAAACTTCTCACGCGCCTCTCCCTCGCCGATACCCAGAAGGTGGAAGATTTTCTCCTGCACATCCTCTTGGTGGATACGGATCGAACCGCCACCAAGCTCGGTGCCGTTGAGCACCATGTCATAGGCACGCGACAGGCAGGCACCCGGATCGGAATCCAGCAGCTCCAGCTGATCGGCCTTGGGCGCAGTAAAAGGATGATGCAGCGCCGTCCAGCGATCGGTGGCCTCGTCCCACTCGAACATTGGGAAATCAACCACCCAGAGAGGCTTCCATGCGTCAGACATCAGATCCAGGTCCTCGGCCAGCTTGACCCGCAAGGCACCTAGCGCTTCGTTGACAACGACGGTCTTGTCCGCGCCAAAGAACACGATGTCGCCATCCTGGGCGCCTGTGCGCTCCATGATCGCCATCGCAACTTCATCGGGAAGGAACTTGAGAATTGGGGATTGCAGGCCATTCACTCCGTTGGCCAGCTCGTTGACCTTGACGTAGGCCAAGCCTTTGGCGCCATAGATACCGACAAACTTGGTGTAGTCGTCGATGTCCTTGCGGCTGAGCTTTCCACCTTGCGGCAGGCGCAAGGCAGCAACACGGCCATGTGGATCGTTCGCCGGTCCAGCGAAAACCTTGAATTCGACCTCGGCCATCAGGTCCGCCACGTCGACCAGTTCCAAGTCGGTACGCAGGTCCGGACGATCAGAACCAAACCGCCGCATCGCCTCTGCGTAGGCCATGCGCGGAAACGGGTTGGGAAGCTCGACATCCAGTGCCTGCTTGAAGGTGACGCGGATCATCTCCTCCATCAGCCCCATGATCTCGTCTTCATTGAGGAACGACATCTCCAGGTCGAGCTGGGTGAACTCGGGCTGACGGTCAGCGCGAAGATCCTCGTCGCGGAAGCAGCGAACGATTTGGTAGTAACGGTCCATGCCGGACATCATCAGCAGCTGTTTGAACAGCTGGGGTGATTGCGGCAGGGCAAAGAACTTGCCCGCGTGCACGCGACTTGGCACCAGGTAATCACGGGCACCTTCCGGGGTCGCCTTGGTCAACATCGGCGTCTCGATGTCCAGGAACCCATGATCGTCGAGGTAGTTCCGCAGGATACGCGTAATTTTGGAGCGCAGGATCATGCGCTCCTGCATCACCGGACGCCGAAGGTCCACGTAACGGTAACGCAGACGCAATTCCTCCGATGTGTCGTCATCATCGATCTGGAACGGCGGGGTATCGGCGCGATTGAGGATTTCCAGTTCCTTGCCGAGAATCTCGATCTCACCGGTCGGCAGTTCCGGATTGACGGTACCTTCCGGACGTGCACGTACCCGGCCTTTGATTCGCAAAACGAACTCATTGCGCACCTGCTCCGCGGTGGCGAAAACATCCTCGATGTCCGGATCATAGACGACCTGGACCACGCCGCTACGGTCACGCAAATCGATGAAGATGACGCCGCCATGATCACGACGCCGATTCACCCAACCGCAAAGCTCCACGGTCTGATCGATGAAATCGGCATTCACTTCGCCACAGTATTGGGTGCGCATGGGTTATCCCTGAATTGAAAACACAAAACGCCCCGCCAAGCGGGGCGTTACAGATAAATCAGTCGAAAAGGCTCAGCTGCAGGACGAACAACCACCGCTGCCCTTGAGGCGGAACCCGCCGGCGGAGACCTGTTTGACCAGCTCCGGCTCCCCGCACTCGGGGCAATCGGTCAGCGGCTCTGCGCTGATCTTATGCATGGCCTCGAATTGATGGCCACAACCACCACATTGGTAATCGTAAAACGGCATTTTGCTGTATCCCGGTCAGAAAAACCGGGCAATTTTAGCACATGCTTAACATGCTATTGAAGGCGGGCATTCAGGCGCCCGAGAGGACACCCGGATCGCCCTCCGGATACCACTAGAGCAGCATTGAACTGTCGATTTCCAGGCTCTTGTCTTCCTTGTTCGCTGCCTCTTCGCGAATGGCAGACTCACGCAACTGGTTTACCAATTGGCGCATTTCGGAGAGTTCGTGTTCCGGCATGCCAAACCGGATGAAGCGATCCGCCCTGACCAGCAATTCCTCAAGAGCGCTGTTGCGCTCACCGAGATACCTTAAGGCGGCGGCCAGGTGATGAGGGTCTACATCACGGCGACGCATCCGGTCTGCCGCTTCCATGGCCATTTTCAACTGTTCCCGGGTAGGACGCATAGACTCAATCCTCGTCGACACGATGAGCCGGATCCTTTCTGCGCAACTGGTTGCTCTGGCAACGCAGCACGTGCCTGATTACCAGGTCGCGATCCTGCTCCCGCATGTGAGTAAATTCAATGCGCATACGGTAACTATAGCCATCTTTGGTTTCCTCCGGAGCAAGCGGGGAGCAATCGATAACCGTGCCGTAGATCAGCACACCCGTAAAAGAGGGAAACAACAGCATCTTGATTTCAACAGACTGGCCCGCCTGATATTCCTCGCCCACCAGCATCCCCATGCCACCGGCACTGAGGTTCACGGGATGCGCTTGCTCGACGATGAGTTCACTCTCATTGGCTATCAATGCCCGACCCAGCACCTCGATCTTGCGATCCAATGCCTTGAGGTAGGCGGCCACATCCGGTTCGTTGATCTCGATCCGACGCATGCTCGCAGCCATCTCTGCACTGATGGCCGAAAGACTCGATATGATGGTGAAGTTTCCGGTGATGTTCTGCTCCAGGCACTCGAGCAAGGCCGGCAACTCCTCCTCTGCCACCTTGCGAATAGTCAGGCGCACCGCGTCATTGACGCGGAAAAATTCGCGCCTGTCATCTTTCGTTTGTTTGACGCCGTTGCTCATAGGTCTTCCTGTTGTGTTTACTCAGTGGGCAGGCTGATAACTTCGCCGGATTCCTTGTCGGATCCGCGGAGAATGACCAGTTCCACCCGACGGTTCTTGGCCCGCCCCTGCGGTGTTGCATTGTCCTGCAGCGGCCTGGTGTCAGCGAAGCCCTGCACCTCGACACGGTCCTGGGCAATATTCTTATTGCGCAACATCGAGTGAAGCACTGTCACTGCGCGTGCGGAGGATAGCTCCCAGTTGGAACGGAAACGCCCGGTTGAGATGGGGATGTTGTCTGTATGGCCCGCCACTAGGATGCGTCCTGGCTTGGTAGCCAGCACCGAGCTGATCTTGTCCATGACCTGGTGGAAACCGGCATCCAGGCGGGCGCTGCCTGATGCAAAGGATCCCTTCTCCTGGATGCGAATGATGATCTTGCTGTCTTCCCGCTCAACCGAGATCTGCCCCTCGTCGATCTGCGTTTCCAGTGCCTCCTGCAACTCTGCAAACTGCTCTGCCAGTTCCTGCTCGATCGCCTGCTGGGCCAGTTCCATGGCCTTCTCCTGGTCCATGCTGGAGTCCTGCTCCCCGTCTTTCATCTTGAGGTGTTCCTTCTCCACCTCCTGTGTCTCCTGCTTGACTTCCGTGATTACCGATTCTTCGGAGATCGAGGGACTCCATTCCTGCTTGATCACGCTGACGCCCTTGACAATATCCGGTGCCGGGATTTCACGTTGCACACCGAAGGCATCCTTCATGGACTCCGCCATTTTCTTGAATCGCACGGCATCGATCTGGGCAAAGGACAACAACAGCACGAAGAAGCACATCAGCAGTGCCATCAGGTCAGCGAAGGTCGCCAGGTAAGGCGGCAATCCTTTTTCGCATGGAGGGCACTTATTCGCCATCTACTCCTCCACCGGCCGCTTCTTCTGCGGCAGGTAGGTGGAGAGCAATTGCTCAAGCACCTTCGGGTTCATCCCCTCCTGGATGCTCGATATGGTTTCCATGATCAGCGATTTGTTGGTCCGTTCCAGACCGGAGGCACGCGCCAGCTTGTCGGCCATGGGGGTGGCAAAGGCATTGGCGATGACTGCACCGTACAGGGTCGTCAGCAGGGCTACCGCCATGGCCGGCCCGATTGCGGCGGGGTCCGACATATTTGCCAACATCTGGACCAGGCCGACCAGGGTGCCGATCATGCCCATCGCGGGGGCTATGGTCGCCATGTTCTTGAACATGCCGATACCGACTTCATGACGCTCAATGGTCTGATCGATTTCCTTCGAGAGCATGCGCTGTACAAGCGCCGGGTCATGACCATCGACGCACAGGTCGATCCCCTTTTTCATGAAGTCGTTACTGATCTCCTGGCCCTCGAGAGCCAACAGGCCGTTTTTACGCGCCACATCAGCCAGCGCCACGGCTTCCTCGATCAACTTACTCGGATCATCAACCTTGTAAAAGAAAGCCTTCAGGCCGATCGCAAAAGAGCCCAGGAAATCTGACAGGGACACCTGCATGAGTGTCACCATAAAGGTACCGCCGACAACGATCAGTATCGATGCGATGTCAACAAACATAATCGCGTCGCCACCTGTGGCGATTGCGGCGATAATAATGCCGAAACCACCCAGCAAGCCGATGAGTGTTGCGATATCCACTAACTACCTCCAAAGTTTTTGGCTTGCAGAGTCCCCACCGCCGAGGCTCTGTACTCATCCTGTTCTGAGGTAGCGGTTATACGCAGGAAAACTTTAGTTCTGTTTTGTACCGATCCAGGGCCGACAAAAGCATGCAGAAACCCCTACCAGTGCTGATTACCGGATGCTCCAGCGGCATTGGTCTTTGTGTGGCACACGGACTGAAAAACGAAGGTTTCCAGGTCATCGCGAGTGCACGCAAATCCGCTGATGTCGAACACCTTCGCGACGAGGGCCTGGAGGCTGTACAACTCGACCTGGACGATCGTGACAGCCTGAACAGCGGTCTGCGGGAGGCGCTGAGGCTGACCGGCGGACGCCTGTATGGCCTGTTCAATAATGGCGCCTACGGGCAACCCGGTGCCGTCGAGGATCTGACCTGGGAGACGCTGGAAGCACAACTGCGCACCAACCTACTGAGTTGGCATGAACTAACCCGCCAGGTGATCCCGATCATGCGCGTGCAGGGCTCAGGGCGCATCATCCAGAACAGTTCCGTGCTCGGATTCGCCGCGATGCCCTATCGGGGCGCCTATAACTGCTCCAAGTTTGCCTTGGAGGGTCTCAGCGATACCTTGCGGCTTGAGCTGGCGGGCACCGGCATCTTCGTGAGCCTGGTGGAACCTGGCCCTATCTCCAGCAAATTTCGTGAAAATGCCTACCGCAAATACCTGCAGAATATCGACAAGCAGCGCAGTCCGCACCGGGCGAACTACGAGGCCATGGAGGCCCGGCTCAAAACGGAGGGCGACGCCACCCGTTTCACCCTGCCACCCGAGGCGGTATTAAAAAAGGTACTGCATGCCCTGCGCAGCCCAAGGCCCAAGGCACGCTATCCGGTCACCATACCGACCTACGCCTTCGCTTTTCTGCGGCGCGTGCTCAGCACGCGCCAGATGGACGCCTTGTTACGCCTGGCCTCGGGGAGCGGCGCCCGCTAGGCGACGGAATTACGGCAATAAGTCTCGCGTACGCGCAACGCCGCAACCAGAGCCAATACCGCAAACGCAAACGACAACCACAGGGCATTTTGATAATCCACCCAGGCATAGGTGCGAACGCCCTCGACCAGGGTGCCGTCCCATGTCTGATCCATGATCCAGCCGAAGGTCGGTTGCATGATCGCCGCCCCCAGGAACAAGCCCGTATTGACCAGCGATATCGCCATGCCGGCGCTCGCAGGCTCGCAAACCTCTTTGGCCGCCCCGTAGGTGACAATAAAACCGCTGGCCGCGAGACCGATAAAACCGTATGCGAGATAAGCCGACCAACCAGGCGCCCAGGGAGTCGTCAGAAGTGCCAGCCAGGCAAGGGCCGACACCAGGGCCGCGGTGACGATCACCGGTTTGCGCCTGCCAAGGTGGTCGGAAAACCAGCCCATCAAAAGGCAACCGAGCGCAAAGCTGATCAGGCTGACGGTGGTATATGAGGAAGCATCCGCACGCGAAAGGTCGTGCACATCCCGCAACAGGGGCACTCCCCAGAGACCAACGAAACTGAACATGTTGCCGGTCACCCCGAAATTCACCCAAAACCCGGGCCAGGCGGTGCGGTTGCCGTAGACGCGTCGCAGTGCGCGCCAGATATCGCCTTGATGCGGCTCGTGGTCGTCCAGCCCCTCCATCGCTCGCACGGAGGGAAAGCCCAGGTCCTGTGGACGATTACGGACCATCAACCAGGTCAACAATGCCATCGCGATGGACACCACGCCGATGCCGATGAATACCTCGCGCCAGGTGAAAAAACCCATCAACCAGACCAACGGAGCGGCCGCAAGGATAGAGCCCAGGTTGCCCAGCAACAAAGTCAGTCCACTGATCCGCCCATACTGACGCTCGCTGAACCATATGGCGTTGCTGCGCATCAGTCCAACGAAGACCACTGATACGCCAAGTCCAACCAGAAAACGCCCTACTGACGCCGTGGTCAAATCCGGCGCCACCCCCAGGAGGATCGATCCACCACCCGCCACCAGTGAGCCAAGAGTCACACTGATGCGAGGCCCAAGCGTGTCAGCCAGGACGCCTGACGGTATCTGCATGGCCGTGTAGACGTAGTAATACATTGCAGCCAGGCTGCCGAGCGCCGCGGCGCTGGTACCAAAGGCGGCCATCAGATCCGAGGCGACCGCGGCCGGGACCATCCGATGAAAGAACACCAGCATGTAAGAGACAGCCAACAGGCTGAAAATGGTCCAACGCACACGTTGAAATCCAGGTGGGTAGCTCATGGCTGATCCTTCTTTTTCAAGGCGTTATTCTGACGATGTCAGGGAAATCAATGGATTTGTTCCGTCAAGGATCAACGCGAAGTCGCAGCGAGTTTTATCAGGCGTTCAAGCTGCAACAGGTAGGACCGGCCCTGTTCGACGACCGCAACCTCTGGCAGTTGTTGCTCGATCATTGACTTGACCAGCGACTCGCTGGGCGCTCCCGGTAAGATGGTTTCCCGCAAGGAAGGAAAGAGATGCTTCAACTCCGCCATGTCGGCAGGTTGACGATTCAGCGCCTGCTCAACCCGGGCCGCAAGCCCTTGTTTCTGATAGGCAAGCAACTCACTGCTAAAGGCACCTGCCTCTGCATAGGCTACCAGACTGCCAGGGTCGCGATCGTAAACCAACAGACAGTCGACGGCGCCCGGTTCGATGCCATGGTTTTCGCTGAACGCCTGGTCAGGAAACTGTTCCCATCCGCCGCTACGCATCAGCGACCCAATCACATCGCGGGTTTCGGCTTCCGTGTAGAGATAGGCCAGCAGCATGCCAGTGACATAATGGCCGCCACGATTAAGTGTCACAGAGAGACAGGCGCGGGCATCATCCCGGGCACTGGCTTCCTCCAGCCAGTCAGCGTACACACCCCATATCCGTGAAGAGCCTTTGCCAAAAGCGAGAATCTCCTCCGCGTTTCCGGCGGGGCCTCCTGATTCACGAACAGTGACCAGGGGCGTGGCGATCTTTTGCAACGGCACGGATTCCAACCGCGCGGCAATATCCTCCACCGTCAACCTCGTCTGGATCACGTTGTTCTGGATGTCCACGATCAGCCGCTGCCGATTGATCTCCATTAACTCCTGCTGCTCGCGCCGGCTTTCTTCCAACAAGGCCTTCTGTTGCTGCTGGTTATGTGAAATCAGCTCTTTTGCCACCACCACCAGGCAACTCAGCACCATGAAGGTCGCCACGATACTGACTGCCTTCTTCTTCGCCATGATCCCGTATATCGAGGCAATCAGCGTGAGTACGGCACCGGCTATGCCGATCACCAGCAATGGATTGGTTTGCAGGAATGGGATCACCGGTCTTGACTCAAAAAAGGCTCTCAAATAAAAGTATAGGTTTCCAGGCGCCGCACCGATACTCGGCAACCCAGGCACGATCGTTCCCGGCAACTATCTTTCCCCGGCCTGAAGACCAGCCCTCTATCCAACTGGCGCCCAAGTCCGATTTGAGCCGCCAGAGGTTTAAAGCTCAGTATTTTTCCAGCGCCCGATAGGTCTGTGCGAAATAATCATCAAGAAAGCGATCAAAGTTTTCTTGCGGTGCAGCTTCGATAGCGGCCTGGTCTGCAAACGACTGTTTGACCATGCCGTCAAACTCACGGGTCTGTGCATCGCTCAATTCCCGCTGACTGAAGAAGCGATGATGTTGCAGGGAAAGACGATGGGCGAAATGATAAAAACTCTCTCCGTTGCTGCGCATCTCACGCAGCATGCGTGCGGATGGGGTCAGGTCAGGTTGCAGCATTTTGTTGAACTGTTCGTCGAGCGCGTCTTCATAGTCATTGCTTCCGTGTAGGCGATCCATGAACGCGGCGACCGGCATCATCGCGTTGATGATCTGCTGCCCCCATTCACGCAGTGGCACTGGCTCACCGTCGCGATTCAATTCCAGCCCCGGTTCACGTCCCCGATGCGCCACATCCAACAGGTTCTGGTTGAGACCCTTGTGCTCCGCTTCGCTCAGTGGCGGACTTTCGGCCAGCAAGCAGGTGATCATCCAGGTTTCCAGAAAACGCAACTGCAGTTCATCCACCCCCAATGGGTGGTAGGCATTCACATCGAGCGAACGCAGCTCTATGTACTGCACACCCCGCTTTTTCAAGGCCAGCGCTGGGCTTTCAAGGCCCCGCAAAACCTGCTTAGGCCGCACTGAACTGTAATACTCGTTCTCGATCTGCAGGATATTGGCATTCAGCTGTCGGTATTCACCGTCGACCTTGACCCCAAGTCGCTCCCAAGGCCCGGCGGTGGTAGTGATCGCGTGCAACAATGAATCGGCATAGGCCTCGACATCGTCGTAGCAGGCGCGGATCCCCAGGCCCTCTTCCCGACTGTTTTGATAACCAATATCGCCCATACGCAGGGATGTCGCATGGGGCTCGTAATAAGTGAATTCATCAAATAGGGGTAACGGCGCCTCACCCTTCTCAAAAAAAGACTTGCACACCGCCGGTGACGCACCAAAAAGGTAGGGAATGACCCACCCCGTACGCAACAGGTTGCGGATCAGCCCCATGTAATGTTCATCACGAAGCTTTTCAGCAGGGAGATCGCTATCCAGCAATTCGGCATAAACAGGCCAGAAAATGTCGGGCAACGACCAGTTGAAATGCACACCGGCGATCACCTGCATGACACGACCGTAACGATAGCCCAGGCCGACCCGGTAGATATGCTTCATGCGCCCGAGGTTCGAAGCACCATAGTCTGCAATCGGGATGCTGTGCTCGCCGGCCAGCACGCACGGCATGCTGGTGGCCCACAACACTTCCTGGTTGAGCAACCGGTAAGCATAGCTCTGCATGTCGGCGAGAAAATCCAGTGCCTCGCCCGCATCCAGGCAAGGAGGCGTAATAAATTCAGCCAAGGCCTCCGAGTAGTCGGTGGTCAGCCAGGAATGCGTCAATGGTGACCCCCAGGCCTTCGGATGTACCGTCTTGGCGATCCCACCCGAGGCCGCGACGCGCAGGCTCTCTTTCTCGAGGCCCATGCGGGTCTCCAGCAGAAGATCTGGTTTGCCTGAGCTCTTAAGCAATTCCAGGCGGGGAAGGATCGAATCAAACACGGCGACAAAAGGCGTAAGCCTTGGAAAACGATGGCATGGGAAATTTGCGAGAAAAGCTGAAAACAACGGACGGATTGTAACGCAAGCTCTCGCTACCAATTGCTGCACTTTTTGTCGGTGCAAACAGAAAACAAAACCGGTTTGCCCATTCGACTTGTCTGGGCCATCATTGGCACATGCTCAAACGACTTCCCATCATGCTCATGTTGTCGGCCGGACTGGTCGCCGCGCAACCCCCCGTTACGGCTGAAACGGCCGCATCCAAGGAACGCGTTCTGCGCGTTTGGGAACAACTCAACACCAAGAGCTTGCGCTTGAAATCAAAGGGAGTGCTGATAACGGATGAATTTGGAAATCGTCTGTACGCCAAAGAGGCCGACACCCCCCGACCCATTGCATCACTGACCAAGCTGATGACGGCCATGGTTGTGCTGGATGGAGGCCAATCGCTCGACGAGGAAGTCACCATAACCAAGGAAGATCGAGATCTGATCAAACTGACCGGTTCGCGTCTGCGCTACGGGGCTTCATTGAGTCGGGGTGACATCCTGACCCTGGCTCTGATGTCCTCGGATAACCGTGCCGCCGCCGCTTTGGCAAGGACCTACCCGGGAGGGACGGCAGCATTCGTCAAGGCGATGAATGCAAAGGCCAAGGCCCTGCATATGCATAATAGCCGCTTTGCCGACGCCGCAGGTTTGCACGCTGACAACAAGGCCAGCCCCTCGGACCTGGCACGACTGGTGCTCGCTGCTTCCCGTTACCCGCTGATTCGTGAAATCACGACGAGAACAAAGAAAGACGTTCGCCCCTATAAACGCAAAGGTCCGCTACGTTACGTCAACACCAACCGGCTGTTGCGCAACGAACACTGGGACATACAGATCAGCAAGACCGGTTACATCAACGAGGCGGGGCGCTGTCTCGCCATGCTGGTCAATATCGATGACACAGACATGGTGATGATTTTCCTGGACTCGTACGGCAAGCTCACTCCCTTTGGCGACGCCAACCGAACCCGCAAATGGTTAAAGCAAGGCGTGAGCAAACGCAACGAAATGCTGGCGCAAGCCGAGACCCAGCAACAGCCTCTGCAACGCTGAATCAGCTCGAGAGCGCGTGGTTTTTGGCCGCAACCCCTAGCGATCGACCTGCGCGGTCAACGGCCTCTGGGCCTGGATGAAATCCGCAAGCACGCGCGCCGATTCATCCAGCATGATGCGGTTGATGCCTTCCGGGTCATCGTCCTGATCAGCCAGGCCGTCATCCTCTTCCTCCAGAGACTTTAATGGCGGAAGCCCGCGATACTCTCGCAAGCGATTACGACTGGCCAACTGGCGCTGCTCTCGCTGCTCGCGTTCTGCCCGTCGCACCGCTTCATTGAGCGATACGGTCTTGGTCTCACGTACCTCGATCAGTTCGTTTTCCTGTTCCAGGAGGAAAGCGAAACCCGGGTCAGAAGCAATCCGCTGAGCCGTCTTATCCTGCAGATTGGCCACTGAATATCCCGCCGTGCGCGTCGAAATGGCTGGTTCGATCGATGCCCAAGGGATCGCATGATCCAGCCCGCGCTCGCCATGCTCAGCAGCGCCCTTGGCAGTCGGGAAAACAAGATCGGGCATAACCCCGCGATGCTGAGTGCTGGCCCCCTGGACACGGAAGAACTGTGCCATGGTCAATCGCAAACGCCCCAGATCCTTGTCTGACTTCAAATAGCGACTCAGGTTAACCAGTGTCTGAACCGTGCCCTTGCCAAAGGTCGGTTCTCCCAGGATCAGTCCGCGCCCGTAGTCCTGGATCGCGCCCGCGAAGATTTCGGAAGCCGAGGCACTGTTACGGTCCACCAGCACTGCCAGTGGCCCCTGATAAACCAGTTCCGGATCATTGTCGCGTTCCACCTCCACATTACCCGAGGAGTCACGCACCTGTACCACCGGACCTTCGTCGATGAAAAGACCGGTCAGTTCAGTGGCCTCCGCCAGAGAACCACCACCATTCTGACGGAGGTCGATCACGATACCGTCCACTTCCTTTTTCTGGAGGTCTGACAGCAACTTCCGCACGTCACGGGTGGTACTGCGGAAATTACGCTCGCCAGCTGCCTGCGCGCCAAAATCGCGGTAAAAAGCCGGAATATCGATCACGCCGATCTTAAGACCACCCAGCTCCGGCAATTCCAGCACCTCGGATTTGGCCGCCTTGTCTTCCAGCTTGATCTCGTCGCGCACCAGTAACAGTTCGCGCGCACGTCCGGAAACACCCTCGCTTTTGGGCAGTACATTCAGACGCACCACAGAACCTTTCGGTCCGCGAATCAGGTCGACGACATCCTGCAAACGCCAACCGATTACGTCTTCCATACGGCCATCCTCACCCTGAGCCACCCCCACGATTCGGTCACCGCTGTGCAACTTGCCGCTCTTGTCAGCCGGCCCCCCCGCCACGGTGCTCATCACCTCGGTGTATTCGTTCTCACCGCGCAGCACGGCGCCGATCCCCTGCAGCGAAAGACGCATACCGATGTCGAAGTTTTCGGACAGGCGCGGCGACATATAACTGGTGTGCGGTTCGATGCTGAGGGTAAAGGCGTTGATAAAGGCCTGAAACACGTCTCCAGCATTCATCTGCTGGACGCGTCGCGTGATCCCGTCATAACGCTTGTGCAGGTCCTCCTTTTTGAAGCCTTCTTCTGACAAGCGACTGGTAAGCACATCGTTCTTCACGCGCTTGCGCCACAATTCATCCAGCGACTTCTCATCCGGCTCCCAATCGACGTCCTCGCGATCGAAGGTGTAACTCTCGTCGCGCGTGAAGTCGAATTCGTTGTTATCGAGCAGGCGCTTTGCAAAGACGACCCGTCTTTCGACCTTGCGCCGGAACTCCCTGAACATGTCGAAGGGCGGATCGAGATGGCCGTTCAGCAGGTTGTCGTCAAACTCTTTGCGATACCGCTCGAAATCACGCAAATCCTGCTGGGTGAAAAACACCCTGTTAGGGTCCAATGACTCCAGGAAACGGTCGAATGCCACCGTGGAAAGCGAATCATCGATGGTTGGTTGGGTATAGTGAAAACCTTCCAGGACCTGCGCGATGATCAATGCGGTGCGCCGCTGCTGGGACTCAGGATTGAGCGCGGAATAAGGCACCACCTGGGGCTTGGCGAATGCGCTGCCGCCGAGCAACAAAAAACACAGGAAAAGTCTTTGTATCATCTTCATCTCAAAACCTCGGTGTACCGGACAAGAGCCGGCTCACAGCGCAAATCTCACCCAACCAGTGGCCGCCCGGGCAATTGACGCAAACCGGTGGCAATCGCCAGGTACTCGTCATGCTCAGGGCCGATAAGTCCATGGCGGACAAGAAAATCCACGATCACCAGGTTGCAATTCAGCTTGAACTTGTCACTGTCGTGAACGATGTCCATGACATCGGCTATCGGCAACAACATGAACTCCTCGACCTCGCCATCTGTGTTTTGAGGCTCAAAATCCCCCGGAAGTTCAATGTCATAACAGTAAAGCACATCTGGGCGGAAGCCGCGCTCCGCCACCCGATTATAGGAGAGTACACCGACCGGGCGTGCTGATTCCGCCAATGGTCGCGGCAAACCGGCCTCTTCTTCGCATTCCTTGGCCAGATTTTCGGCCAGCGACACCCCGTGGGGCAGCCCGCCGGCGACCATGTTATCCAGTGCGCCAGGGAAAATCAGACGATCCTGCGCCCGACGAGCGATCCACATGCGGATATCGTCACCATCGCGCACATAGCCATTCAGGTGTTGCCCGAAGGAACGCAGCCCCAGAAACGCGGCTGCGGCACGGTCGATCACGCCGATTGCATGTTCCCGTGCGCCAGGGGTCACCGGATAAGGCTCGTCGATCAGCGGCGGGATCACCCCCTCCCTGGCCAATCCCTGGGCCACCTCGGCCAAAGCGGCACTGACCTGATCGAAATCCTGCAGATGCGGCTGCAGGGCGATGCCGTCTTCAAAAGAGAAAACCTGCGGGTAGTCACGCAGGTGTTCGGCAAACCCCGGCCGCACCCAACCCAGCGACCGGCCTGCACCGCTCCAGGGCAGAAAGGGCTCTTCCACCGGCTGGTTACAGGCATGAATGTGGCGCAGATACCCCATGACGCCTCAGTTCGCCTCTCGAACCTGCTTCACTTTCACTGAAAGCGAGCGGAAACGCGCCGAACTGACAGGCCCGATACCTGTAGCCGCACGTACCGTCTGGCCGGGGGCAATGCGAAAATCGGTGCGAAAATGACCCAACTGCCTCAAACGTCCGCCACGAAGCTCCAGAAGCAGCACCTGTATGTCCTCGACCGTCTTGGCGCCGGTATTGCGCAGACTCAGCACCAGCTTGTTGTCGCGGTTGAGAGACAAGCCTGTCTGAACCCAGTCCACTGGTCCAGTCAAATGCATTGCCCCAGAAACTGCGGAGCGACGCAATGGCTGCTGCATTTTCTCCAGTTGATCTGCCGCTGCGCGGCCGACTGCCGAGTCCACCTTGGCCGCATTGCGAAAATGGGCAACGGCATCCTGCATATTGCCGAAATCGCGCTCCAGTAGACCCAGCGCATATTCACCATTGGCAGTCGGCAGAAGTTCGCGGCTGCGTGTCAGATCCTTACGTGCCGCCTGCGTGTTGTTCAGCTCACGGTGCAAAAGGCCTCGTGCGAGCGAGACCTGGTAATACCCCGGGTTCAAACCCATCGCCTTGTCATAGCTTCGTAACGCCGTTTTGTGGTTTCCCTTCGCGGCATGGATTTCCCCGCGCAGTGTATGAAAAGCCGCCTCCTGGGACTCAACCTTGATGGCCTTATCCACCAGCGCCAGCGCCTTGTCGAACTGCTTTTCCTTAAAGGCAAGACGAGCCTTGTCGTATGCCTCATATGCCGGCTTGGTGCGCACCAGCCGGGCAATCGCCTTGCGATAACGCTGCTCTCCGAGCTCACCGCCAGGTTTGCCGAGTTCGGCGAACAGCTTCCGATTATTTGCGACCCGCTCGGGCGAAGGCGGGTGCGAGGCAAACAGACCCTCAATCCAGCTTGAATTCTTATTCTCGGCGAGACGTACAAAGGTCTGTTGTAACTCCACCGCTGCGTTGGGATCGTAGCCGGCGCGCACCATGTATTTCATGCCATAGTGATCAGCCTCGCGCTCGGCCTCCCGACTGTAGTACTGCTGGCCGGCGGCAGTCCCGATCTGCGCACCCAACCTGCCGACTTCTGCATAATCACTGTCCCCAAGTGCCACGCCAGCCGCAATCAGCGCTCCCTGGAAAAGCAGGTTCCGCTCCATGGATTGTGCGGAATGACGGGCCGCCGCATGCACCACCTCGTGTGCCAAAACGGCAGCCAACTCGGCTTCGTTCTGCAATTCCACCAGCAGCCCACGGTTGATAGCGATTTTGCCACCGGGCAGGGCCCATGCATTTGGCGAACTGTCATTGACGACATTGAATTCGTAAGGAAGCTTGCGATCCGCATGCACAGCAATCCGCTCACCGACCTGCTTGACGTATCTGACCAACTCAGGATCCGCCACATAGTCACCGCCCTGTGCCTGGCGGTAGGGTCCGTAGTTTTTCCTGCCCAGCTCGCGTTCCTGTGCCTCGCTGACCAGACCAAGTTCAGTCTCGCCAGTGACCGGATTGGTCACGCACGAACTCAACCAGGGCACATGCATCAGCAGCAGAACGACAATATATACTCGACGTATTCGCCTGCTCATTTCACGTTTTCCTCAAGCTTTACCCGCTCCCAGACCGCCTCCATGGCGTCGAGTTCCAGCTTTCCCGGCTCAGGGTGCCCCTTTTTCACCAGCAGCTGCTCCATGCGTCGGAAGCGGCGTTCGAATTTGTCGCTGGCCTTGCGCAGGCTGTGCTCCGCCTGAAAACCCAGCAGGCGCACCACGTTTACCATGGCAAACAGCAAGTCGCCGAGTTCTTCCTCAAGATGTTCGCGATCCCCCGCTTCGAGGGCATGCTCGACCTCGGCGATCTCCTCGCGAGTCTTGTCAAAGGCACCACTGACATCAGGCCAGTCGAAACCGACGTCGGCGGCCTTTTTCTGCAGTTTATGAGCGCGCAGCAGCGCCGGTAGCGCCTTGGTCACCCCTGCCATCTGACTGCGGTCCGTATGTTCCGGCTTACCTGCCCGTTCCGCCGACTTTGCCTTTTCCCAGGCCTGGTGCAGGGCCTCTTCGCTTTCGAACTGTGCATCGGCAAACACGTGCGGATGACGCCGCAACATTTTTTCGCAGATACCGGCTGCCACCTGCTCGAAATCGAAATGCCCCTCCTCCCGGGCAATCTGGCTGTAGAAAACCACTTGGAACAGCAGGTCCCCAAGCTCGTCACGCAGTTCGGCCATGTCATGGCGCTCGATCGCGTCAGCCACCTCGTAGGCCTCTTCCAGGGTGTGGGGCACGATGGTGGCGTAGGTCTGCTTGAGGTCCCATGGACAGCCGCGCTCTGGGTCGCGCAACTGGGCCATGATCTGCAGGAGTTGGTCAATCGAAGACAACTTACCCTCCCGGTAGGGAAATGCCGGTGACTTTCTTGTAAAGGCTGACCGCGTAGGAATCGGTCATGCCGGAGACAAAATCGGTTAATAGCAGCAGGCGCAGGTAAGG
>Ga0180430_10000828_pt1 | contig 32516 bp, 28 predicted proteins | sample SS_ome_9_FD_132999 | JGI IMG/M metagenome (GOLD analysis project Ga0180430, IMG submission 132999) | Hypersaline lake sediment archaeal communities from the Salton Sea, California, USA - SS_1_S_2 metaG | ecosystem: Environmental > Aquatic > Non-marine Saline and Alkaline > Hypersaline >... | reverse complement strand
CGCTGGTGGCAGTTCGACCCGACGAAGTGGACCGTGTGGTCGATGTCGAAGATCGGCATCACGCGCGACCTGCGCCGCGCGAAGAACGCGGACAAGTACAAGCTCGCGACGACGCTGCGGCGCGCCCAGGAGGCCGCCGCCGAAGCCGCCGCGAGTGCATCGGCGAAGGCCTCGGCCGCCGCCGCCAACGCTGCGAGCGCCGCCAAGGCCGCCGCCGCGAAGCCGTCCACCGGGACGAACTTCTGATCCTCCACGGCGCGCCGACCCAGGTCGGGGCGCCGCCTTCCCAAGCCGCGGTCCGCACGAGCGGGCCGCCACGAGCGCACAACAGGGCGACGCCGAGCGATTCGGCCCGCCGCGCTCCATCTCCCTTCGTTCCCGTCGCTGTTGTGTGGGTCCGAGCGTTCGCGTCGCGTCGCGACCCGGGCCGTACCCATCACACATCCATGACTTCGACGAAGAAGTCCGGGCGCCCCGCGTCCGGTTTCGGTTCTTTCGATCTGCCCGCTCCGCTCGCCAAGGCGGTGGACGCGGCCGGCTACACCGACCCCCGCCCGATCCAGGCCAAGGCCCTGCCCGCCGCCCTCGAGGGTCGCGACGTGCTCGGCCTCGCGCAGACCGGCACCGGCAAGACGGCGGCGTTCGTGCTGCCGATCCTCGACCGGCTGATCCAGACCAAGGCGCGGAGCAAGAACCCGCGCGCGCTCGTGGTCGCGCCGACGCGCGAGCTCGCGGCGCAGATCCTCGACGAGTTCGAGAAGCTCGCGCGCTTCACCCAGATCAAGGTGACCGCCGTCTTCGGCGGCGTGCCGATCGCCCGTCAGGTGCGCGCGATGCAGGGCCGCGTCGACGTGGTCGTCGCCTGTCCCGGCCGTCTGCTCGACCTCGAGCAGCAGGGCGGCGTGCGCCTGTCGGACGTGGAGGTGCTCGTGCTCGACGAGGCCGACCACATGTTCGACATGGGCTTCCTGCCGGACCTGCGCCGGATCCTGAAGCTGTTGCCGAAGCGGCGCCAGAACCTGCTCTTCTCGGCGACCATGCCGCGCGAGATCCGCTCGCTCGCCGACGCGATCCTGCACCAGCCGAAGGTCGTCGAGCTCGCGAACTCGCAGCCGGTCGAGACCATCTCGCACGGGCTCTACCCGCTCGACGAGAACGACAAGATCGGCGCGCTCGACGCGATCCTCTCGCGCCAGGACTTCAAGAGCGCGATCGTGTTCACGCGCACCAAGCGCCGCGCGAAGCAGCTCGCCCAGCACCTTGACGCGCGCAAGCACCGCGCGGTCGCGCTGCAGGGCAACATGTCCCAGCCCCAGCGGGTGAAGGCGATGGAGGGCTTCCGCAGCGGCGCGTTCGACGTGCTCGTCGCGACCGACATCGCCGCGCGCGGCATCGACATCGCGGGCGTCAGTCACGTGGTGAACTTCGACGTGCCGAACACGCCCGAGGCCTACACGCACCGCATCGGTCGCACCGGCCGTTCGGAGTGCACCGGCACCGCGTTCACCTTCGTGACCGGTGAGGACCGCGACGCCGTGCGCGCGATCGAGAAGCGCCTGGGCTCGAAGATCGAACGCCATCCGGCGAGCGACCTCGGACCGATCCGCCCGATGAAGCTGCGCGCGCTCAAGAAGCCCGGCGCCCAGCAGGGCGGCGGCGGAGCAGCGCGCGGCGGCGGTCGTTCACAGGGGGCTCGTTCGGGCGGCGGACGTCCGGGTGGCGCGCGCTCCGACGAGGACCGCTTCGAGAACCGCGGCGGCGGCGGCGGGCGTCCGCGCCGCGGGCGTTCGACCGGCGGTGGCGCTCCGTCCTTCGAGGGCGCGGCGAGCCACGGCTCGCGCAAGAAGACCTCGAAGAGGTCCGCGAGCCACGCTGCGAAGGGCGGCACCAAGGGCGGCGCGAAGAAGGGCCCCGGTCCGCGCACGCGCGGGCCGAAGCGCGGCCCCGGCTTCGGCGCCGGGATCTGAGCGCGGTCCGGCGCTCGTCGCGGTCGGAGCGCGGGAAGAACGGCGCGTCCTTCGCGTCGAGTGAGCCGTGTTCGACCACCGCTCTGCCGATCACCGCTCGGGCAATCAGCGCTCGGGCACCGGCTTCGACGCCTTCTCGCCGCTCGCGCCGTACGCGCGCCATCGACGCGCGGTCGTCGAGCCGCGCACGGTTCGCGTCGGACCGAGCGCGCGACGCGTCGCGCGCGGGCTGTTCGTCCTGCTCGTGTTCCTGACCGGCGTGCGCGCGTTCGATCTCGTCGCTGAACGCGACGGCGTCCACCTCGGTCTCGCGCGTTCACCGGCTGCGTTCGACGCGGAGACCGCCGGGCTCGAGGTGACCATCCATCACGCGTCCGACCAGTCCGTCGCGATGGTCGACGAACGGGCGGTACGAGCCTGGCTGGAACGCAGCGCCGATCGATGGGAACCGCGTCCGCTCCCACCGCTGCTGGTCCCGCTGTTCAGCTCGCTCTGAGCGCCGCACGGGTACCTGACCCTCCGCGCACCGGGCGTGCGCGACCTCGCGATCGCGATCCTCGGCCATCACCTCTCGACGCGCAGCCACGAGCTCGTGCTCTCGGACGCCGAGCGCGACGCGTTGCTCGTCGTGCTCGGCATCGAGCGCGAGCACGAGCGGCGCCGCGCCGAGGGCCGGCGTCCGTACGGCCCGCTCCCGTGAACCGGGTCGGCGCGCCGTCGTGCCGGGTCGCGGGCGTTCAGCGCGGCTCGTCGTCGAAGCTCGCGCTGTCGATCAGCGCGGAGAACTCCGTCGCCACGTCGCCCTCGATCGGTGCGCCGACGCTCGTGCAGGTGAGGAACACGAACTGCTCGCCGCGCAGGAAGCCGACCTGGCGGAACCACCCGCGGACACCGCCCAGGTCGGCGGAGTAGCGCATCTCGAGCGCGTCGCCGCGCGGGTCGTCGCGGACCTCCTCGAACTCGAGCTCGAGGTCCTCGACGGCGTTGCGCAGGAGCTCGAGCGACGCGTCGATCGTGGCCCGCGGTCCGAGCCCGTCCGACGGCTCGACCGACACGTTGAAGTTCGTCGTGCGCGTCCCGCGCAGGCACACCACGCGCACCGCGGCCATCGGCGTGTCGGGCTCGACGGTCCAGGTGTCGGTCGGGAGTTCGAAGGAGAGGCCGATGTCGCGCAGGCGCACGGTGCGGCCGTCGACGACCACGCGGTCGGCCTCGATCGCCGCCAGCGCCTCGCGCTGGACGCGACGCGTGGTGCGCGCGTCGCGCCGGCCCTCGTGTTCGTCGGCGGGGTGGTGGACGAGCGGAGCCGCGAGGGCGTCGTCGGCCGCGAACCAGCCCGCGCCGCCGTCCTTCAGGTAGGGATGCTCGACCTCGCGCTCGAACCCGATCGACAGGGCGACGCGCTCGTCGTCGAGCACCAGGCGCGTGGCGCCGGCGCGACGCTCGAGGTCGACCGCGAAGGCCAGCTCTTCGTGCTGCCGGAGCCCGAACACGCGCGCGAGGGCGTCGTACGCGTCGCGCGCGTCGCTGCGCGAGTCCCACGCGCTCGTCCAGATCAGCGCTTCCTCCTCGCCCTTCTCGAGCAACAGCCAGCGGTCGCCGTCCCAGCCGATGCTGGCGCGCGCGACCTCGGTGGGCTCGAGGTGCTCGGCGAAGAGCTCGCGCAGCACCAGTTCGCCCAGCGTGTCGCTCGCGACGAGCGACCAGCCCGCGAGTTCGAGCACCGGCGCGAGCCCGAGGTCGAAGCCGACCGGCCAGTCGCGCTCCTCGAAGTACTTGGCCGGGTGGAGCACCTGCTCGGTCGAGGCCGGCAGGTCGGTGAAGGCGCGATCGACACGCTCCCAGCCGCCCGCGTCGAAGAGGCGCTTGGCGAACGCGCCGCCCGTCGCGTAGTTGAAGGTGTGGAAGGTCGGGTCCGCGAAGACGCCGGTTCCGATCGAGTTCAGCGCCGAGCCGAGCTCGATCTGGTCGCGCACGTGCGCCTCGAGGTCGTCCGAGAAGTCGGACAGCGACGAGCCGCCGAGCGACAGCATCCAGTCCATCGCCGTGCACACCGCGTCGCCCTCGACGAGGGCGCTGACCGCGAGTCGGTGGTCGTGGTCGACGGCGGCTCGTCCCATCAGCGCGTCGAGCGACCAGGTGCGGTCCTGGAGCGCGTGCTGGAGCTCGTGCGCGAGCAGCTCGCGCCGCACCGCGTCGCCGCCCTGCATGCGGTACATCGGGTGGTCGAACGCGTCGGGCACGAGGATCGAGTCGCGCGTCGGGCTGTAGAGGCCGAAGATGTTCGACGCCTGACTCTCGATGAACGCGTCGAGCAGGTCGCCGTCGAAGAACGGCGGCAGGATGCCGAACAGGCGGTACGCGCGCGTCGTGCTCGGGAAGTGTCCCTCGGGCTGCAGCTCCAGCAGCTGGGTGCGCAGCGCCGCGCGAAAGTCGTCGAGGGACAGGACCTCGACGGGGACCGGCTCCTCGAGCGCGAGGCCGCGTCGCTCGGCGACCACGGACGACAGCTCCGCGAGGTCGGCGCGCACGCGCGCGGTGGTGTCGGGCGTCTCCTCCTCGCTCTCTTGCGTGAACGCGAGTGCGCCGAGGAGGAGCGCGGCCGGGAGGAGCGGCGTGGCGAGGCGGGCGTCGGTGAGCATGGCCGGGTCGGGAGCTGGGCGCCCGCGGCGAACGGGCGTCAGGGAGGGCGGAGTACGATCGCGACCATGCTACGACGCCACCTCGTCCCGATCGCCCTCGCGTCCGTCGCCGGCCTCGCGGTCCTCGCTCCCGCGGGCGTGGCCTCCGACGAAACGGTGGAGCGGCGCTACCCGAGCGTGCTGTTGATCTACGGCGACGACGTGGGTTGGGGCGACGTGGGCGCCTACGGGAGCGAGCTGATCCCGACGCCCAACATCGACCGCCTCGCGGCGAACGGCCTGCGCTTCACCGACGGGCACTGCGCCGCGGCGACCTGCACGCCGTCGCGCTTCGCGCTGCTCACCGGCGTGCACGGCTTCCGCCACGGCGTCCGCGTTCTGGCGCCGAACGCGCCGCTGACGATCGACACCGAGGCGTTCACCTTGGCCGACGCGTTCACGGCGGCCGGGTACGCGACCGCCGTCGTCGGCAAGTGGCACCTCGGACTCGGCGCGGCGGGGGAGCCGGTGGACTGGAACGGCGAGGTCGCGCCGGGACCGCCCGACCTGGGTTTTGGCACCTCGTTCCTGCTGCCGTCGACGAACGACCGCGTTCCCTGCGTGTACCTCGACGGCACGCGCGTCCTGGGGCTCGATCCGAGCGACCCGCTCTTCGTCGGCAGCGCGCCCGAGGGCTTCGCGGGCACCGTGTACCCCGACGGACGACGGACGCCCGAGGCGATGACCTACTACGGCAGCACGCACGGGCACGACAACTCCGTGATCAACGGCATCGGGCGCATCGGCTACCAGTTCGGCGGCAGCCACGCGCTGTGGGACGACGAGGCGATGGCCGACGTGTTCGTCGAGCGCGCGGCGCGCTTCATCGAGGGCGTCGACGAGACGCAGCCGTTCTTCTGCTTCTTCTCGTCCCAGGACATCCACGTGCCGCGCACGCCGCACCCGCGCTTCCAGGGCGCGACCGCGCTGGGCTATCGCGGCGACGCGATGGTGGCGCTCGACTGGGTGGTGGGGGAGCTGATCGCGACGCTCGAGCGCACGGGGCGCCTCGACGACACGATCGTGATCTTCACGAGCGACAACGGGCCGGTGTACGACGACGGCTACTTCGACGGCACCGTCGTGCGCACGAGCACGGCCGAGGTGGACCAGGGGCACGACGGTTCGGGCCCCTGGCGCGGCGGCAAGTACCAGATCTACGAGGGCGGTACGCGCGTGCCCTTCGTCGTGAACTGGCCGGCCGGCGCACGCGACGGCCGCTTCGTGCCCGGCGTGTCCGACGCGCTCGTGACGCAGACCGACTTCGTGGCGTCCTTCGCGGCGCTCGTCGGCGTCGAGGTCCCCGCGGGTCAGGCGCGCGACAGCCGCGACGCGCTCGCCGCCTTCCTCGGCCGCGATCGCGAGGGCGCGGCCTTCATCGTCGAGGAGGCCGGTCCGCTCGCCCTGCGCCACGGCGACTGGAAGTACGTCCGACCGCGCCGCGCGAACCAGCGGCCCGAGCTCTACGACCTCGCGCGCGACCCGGGCGAGACCACGAACCTCGCACCCGTCGAACCGATCGTCGCGGGCCGCCTGCGCGCACTGCTCGAACGCGCGATCGCGAGCGAGGGCGGCCTCGTCGCGCTCGACGACTGACGAAGTGGGTCTGCGAACGCGAGGGTGTCGAGCCTGCTGGGGCATCGACCGCTCGACGTCGATGTTCCGACGCACGCCCGTCGAGTCTTGGGGTTCTGTGGTGGCGCTGCATCGATCGGTTCGCGCTCGTCCTGAGTCTCGTCGGAGCGACCAGCCTGGGTGCCCTTGGACTCCTCGTCGCCGCCTCGACACCCAGCGGCCCACGCCGTTCGAGCTCGAGTTCGACCGGTGACCCACGTGGGCGATCCTTGCGCTGCAAGCGCCGGGCGCGGACGCACACAGCATCGCGATCGGGCATGACGACCTGTCGACTCCGATCCACGTCTTCGCCATCTCCGACTGCGTGTACGAGCCGCTGGAGACCTGGACCTTCGACGCTCACACGGCGCGCCGTGGGCTCGACCGGCGATGCCCGTGCAGGTCGAGCGTGTCGCACGCCGATAGGACCCCGGCGTCGCTGCCCCGGCGCCGATCTCCATGGACGATCCCGAGCCTGCAGCCCGCGATCTCTCCACCCGCGCCGCTGCCCTCACGGTCGCGATGCTCGCGCTGTTCCTCGGAGCGGTCGGCGTCGTGGACCTGTCCGCCCTCGGCTTCGATCCGCCCGGACCGACGGGGCGAAGCTGCGCATGGTGCAGCGCGCCGAGGGCAGCTCGGCGATCGCAACGCTGCGCGACCTCCACGAGCGTCAGTGCGCGGCGATCGAGCGCGACGGTCGTCCGGCCACCGTGCGCGAACTGGTCGAACTCGAGCGCGCGCGCTCCGCTCCGGCCTGGTTCGGTCGCGGCCCGGCGCCGCAGGACGGCATCCTCGTTCGCTCGGGGTACGGCTATGCCTTCTGGTTCCCCGCGAAGGGCGGAGTGTCGAGCGAGCGCGGCCCCGGCGTCACCGACTGGGTCGCGACCGCGTGGCCGCTCGTCGACGGCGAGTGGCGCGACCGCTGCTTCGTTCTGCTCGCCGACGGCCGCCTGTTCGAAGCGCGCAACGCCACGGGCCGGTTCTGCGGCCCGGGCACCGTCCTCGTCCCCGAGGGCGTCCATGAACCCGTGTCCGTACGGACGAGCGAGCGCGGGCCGAAGTGGTCGCTCGTCGAGCGGCGCTGACCGAAGGCGCACTCGGATCGTAGGCGAGCGGCCGAGGGAACGGTCAGCGCCAACGGTCCACGCCCGGCCTTCTCGAGGGCGCGCGCATCGCCATCGCGGCCGCGCCGCCTCATCGGTCAAGTCCCTTCCGTCCGATCCTCGTCCGGGTCGCGTTCGGTCGCCGTGTCGCGCTCCATCTCGGCCGTCCCGAGCGCGAGCGCGAAGGCCGGCGCCAGCGCGAGGCCGAAGCACAGCCCCATCACGAGGCTGTCGAACACGACCCACGCACCGACTGCGAAGACGGCGCCGAGCGCGAGGCCCAGGGGCATGCCGCGGGAAAGGGGGTCGGTCCGAGTCATGGCGCGCGCCCCTTCGCGCGGGCGCGGAGCCTATCCTCGCACTCGGCGCCGAACTCGCGCCCCGCTCCAGCGCGACATGACCGACTCTGAGCACGACCCGACGCCGTCCCGCGGGACACCCAACGGCACACCCCGCGCCGCGTGCGGTCCTCTCGCGCGGTCATGGCGCAGGTGGCGCCGACCCATCGTCGCGGCCGCGGTGCTCGCGGCGATCCCGCTGGCGTGCGACCTCGCGGTCGGCGCGTCGACCGAGGTGTTCACCGAGGCGGAGCGCGTGCCGCACCACCGGGTCGCGCTCGTGCTCGGCACCTCGCCGACGGTCGCGGCCGGTCGACCCAACCTCTACTACCGCTACCGGCTCGAAGCCGCCGCGGCGCTGTGGGAGGCCGGCGCGGTCGACGGCTTCCTCGTGAGCGGCGACAACGGGACGCTGGAGTACGACGAGCCCACGGCGATGCGCGAGGACCTCGCGGCGCTCGGCGTCCCGCGCCGCGCGATCACCTGCGACTACGCGGGATTCCGAACGCTCGACTCGGTCGTGCGCGCGAAGGAGGTCTTCGGACTCGACGAAGTCGTCGTCGTGAGCCAGGCCTTCCACGCCGAACGCGCGGTGTTCCTCGCCGAGCGCCACGGCCTCGACGCCGTCGGCTTCGCCGCGCGCACGCCGTCGGCGCGCCGCACGCGCGTGAAGAACCGCGCGCGCGAGGTGCTCGCGCGCACGCTCGCGGTGTGGGACGTGGTCGTGGGGACCGAGCCGCGCTTCCTGGGCCCGCCGGTCGAGGTGACGACGGCGGTGCGCGAGCGATGAGCTCGGTCGACGACGACGCGCTCGCCGCGTACCACGAGGCGGGGCACGTCGTCGTCGCGCACCTGGCCGGTGGGCGCGTCGTCGAGAGCACGATCGAATCGGAGCACGACGGGCACCGCGGGCACACCGTGGTGGCTTGGACGGGCGTCGCGTGGTCGGGCGCGGCGGGGACGGGTGCGAGCGCGCGCGAGGCGGCGACGGCCTCGGCGCTCGCGGCGCTGGGCGGGCCGATCGCCGAGACGCTGTGGCTCGGTGACGAGCCCGACGCCGAGGCGCTCTCGGCCTGGCGCGCGGACTGGGACGAGGTCGAGGCGGCGCTCGACGCGCACGTTCCGGTCGACGAGCGGGAGGGGACGCGCTCGGCGTGGATCGCGCGCGTCGTCGCGGCGCTGCGCGACGCCGTCATCTGGGAGCGCGTGTGTCGCGTCGCCGACCACCTCGAGGCGCACGGCGGGCTGGAGGCGGACGATCTCGACGAGCTCCTGGCCACCGGCGGCGCGGAGCTCGGCCCGGCGTGGTGATCGACGTGACGCCCGACGCCGTTCGTGCCGTTCGTGCCGTTCGTGCCGTTCGATTCGCACGGGCCTAGGCTCGACGCTCCATGCCCGAATCACCGACCACCGCCGCGCTCGTGGCCAGCGTCGTCGCCGGCTTCTCGACGCTCGTCGGCGCGCTGCCCGCGCTCCTCCTGCGACGCTTGAGCGAGTCGACGACCTCGCTCCTGCTCGCGTTCGGCGCGGGCGTGATGCTCGCGGCGACCGCGTTCAGCCTCGTCGCGCCGGCGCTCGAGATGCACGCCGCGCTCGGGCTGTGGGGGAGTCCGCTCGTCAGCGCGTGGAGCGGGATGCTGCTCGGCGCGGGGCTCGTGTACGCCGGCGACCGCTTCGTGCCGCACGAACACTTCGTCAAGGGACGGGAAGGTGGCGACGGCCGCGCGATCAAGCGCAGTTGGCTCTTCGTGTTCGCGATCGCGCTGCACAACCTCCCGGAGGGCCTCGCGGTCGGTGCTGGATTCGGTGGTGGCGACGCGAACACGGGTCTGGTGATCGCGACGGGCATCGTGGTTCAGAACCTGCCCGAAGGACTCGTCGCGGCCGTGTCGCTCCTGGCCGTCGGGTACCGCCGGCGCACGGCGATCGCGGTGGCGGGCGCGACCGGTCTGTTCGAGACGGTCGGTGGCCTGATCGGCATCGCGACCTTCACGCTCGTCCAAGCAGCCGTTCCCTTCGTGCTCAGCCTGGCGGGCGGCGCGATGCTCTACGTGGTCGTGCAGGAGGTCGTGCCCGAGGCCTACCGACGCGGAGTCCAGCGCCCCGCGACCTGGAGCCTCGTGGTGGGATTCCTCGTGATGCTGACGCTCGACGTGGTGCTGGGCTGAGCCGGGATCGCGCGCGCGGCGCGACGGTCCCGGGGGGCGATCCGGGCCCGGAGGGTGCCACGATTCGTTCGCTCGCCGGCCGCGGTGTCGTCGCGCTCGCGGACGAGCGCCGCGCCTTCGGTATCGCGTCGGCGGACGGCACGCTGTTCGACGCGGTCCTCGTGCCGCTGCTTCCGTCGGGTGTCCACACGACGCCCCGAGTGACGCAGGCGGCGTTCGTCGACGCGACGGGCGCCCTGTTCGCGAGCGGACCGTCCTTCGCCGTGCTCGTGGACGCGCCCTTCCGAGCACCCGCGGTCCGATCTGGCACGGCGTCGCCACCCTTCGCGGCGCCACGGCCGCGTGACGCCGGCGCGGCGGTACGATCCCGCCCCCTCGCACCGGCCCGTCCCCGGCCGGCGCGAGCCTCGCGATGGGTGAACCCAAGAAGGCCACGACGCGCACGACCTGGCGGCTGCTCGAGCCGCACGCGCGGCCGATCATGCCGCTGCTCGTCCTGACGGCGGTGCTGAGCGCGATCACCTCGGCGATGCAGGCCGGGTTCACGCTCCTCCTGCCGCCGGTCTTCAACCTCGTCCTGTTCCCGGGCGGTGTCGTCGAGGAGCCGGCGAGCGCGGGGGCGGAGGTGGCGACGGACGCGGTGCCCGGCGGCGCGGCCGGGGCCGCGGTCGGCGAACAGCTGATGGAGCGCAGCAGCTTGGTCGAGTGGTTCGCGTCGACCAGCGCGTGGCTCGACGGGGCACTCGGGCTGGGCTGGGATCCGCGCTACGCGTCGCTCGCGCTCGTGCTGATCGTGCTCTTCGGCATGACGCTCGCCGCCGCGGCGTCGGTCTACGGCTTCAACCAGCTCACGAACCTCGTCGCGCTGAGAATGGTCGTCGGTCTGCGCGTGCGCGTCGCCGAACACCTCATGAACCTGAGCCTGCACTACCACGGGCAGCGCAAGCTCGGTGACCTCCTGTCGCGCATCAGCGCCGACATCCAGGCGACGCTCAACGCGGTCAACATCTGGTTCAAGGACTTCCTTCGGAACGGCTTCACGGCGATCTTCTACCTCGCCGTGGCGGCCTACTGCGCGCCACTGCTGACGCTGTTGATGGTCCTGACCATCCCGCTGCTCGCGGTGCCGGTCGCGCGCCTCGCGAAGAAGGTGCGCAAGCGCTCGACGAAGAGCTATTCGTCGCTCGGCGCGTCGGTGCAGGTCCTGACGCAGATGTTCGTCGGCGTGCGCACGGTCAAGGCGTTCCGCGCCGAGCGATCCGAGCTCGAGCGCTATCGCGACCTCAACGAGCGCTACCTGGCCGACTACATGCGCCTCGTGCGCACGATGTCGCTGACCCAGGCCTGGTCGATCACGTACACGCACATCGGCCTCGGGATCCTGCTGCTGTTCGTCGGCGTCGGCTCGGTCGAGTGGGGCCTGTTCACGGACTTCGGTGCGATGACGGCGTTCTTCCTCGCCAACGCCCAGGCCTACACCGCGATCAAGCGCCTGACGCGCGCCGTCACGAACGTGGAGGTCGCGGTCGGCGCCAGCCAACGCCTCGAGGAGTTGCTCGACGAAGAGCCCGGAGTCGTCGACTCGGACGGCGCCGTCGAACTGCCGCCCTTCCACGGCTCGATCCACTTCGAGGGCGTCGACTTCGCCTATCCAGACGGGGACGGCGCCGCGCTCGCGGGCATCGACCTCGAGGTGCGCGCCGGCGAGACGCTCGCGATCGTGGGGGCGTCGGGCAGCGGCAAGTCGACCCTCATGTCGCTCGTCGCGCGCTTCTTCGACCCGACCGCCGGCAGGATCCTCGTCGACGGTCACGACCTGCGCGAGGTGACGCTCGACTCGTGGAGCACGAGCTACTCGCTGGTCGACCAGTCGCCCTTCCTGTTCCACACCTCGATCGAGGAGAACCTGCGCTACGGCAAGCCCGACGCGACGAAGGACGAGATCGAGGCCGCGTGCCGAGCGGCGCAGATCCACGAGTTCATCGAGTCGTTGCCCGATGGCTACGCGACCAACGTGGAGGACGCCGGCGCGCGCCTGTCCGGCGGTCAGCGCCAGCGCATCACGATCGCGCGCGCGCTGCTCAAGGGCGCGCCGCTGCTCCTGCTCGACGAGGCCACGAGCGCACTCGACACCGAGTCCGAGCGCGGCGTCCAGGAAGCGCTCGAGGTGCTGATGCAGGGGCGGACCGTGATCGTCATCGCGCACCGCCTCTCGACCATCCGCAACGCCGACCGCATCGCGGTCCTCGACGGCGGGCGCCTCGTGGAGCTGGGGACCCACGACGAGCTGTGGGAGAGCGGCGGCGCCTACGCGCGGGCGCTCGAGCTCCAGGAGCTCGTCCCGCGGGGCGAGTGAGGCCCCCCCCGGGGCCCCGGCCTCGGACGCGGGCGGGTTGCCAGGGACGGGGGGGCGCGCCCAGCGGCTAGTCTTCTGGCGCACGCAGCCCCCCCTATCGATGTCCGCGATCCTGGCCCCCCTCACCAGCCCGTACCTGTACCTCGTGTCCGGGTACCTCGGCAGTGTCCTCTTCGTCCATCTCCGCGGGAAGGAGCGCCTGCGCTTCGAGCGGCAGCTCACGGAGCACTCGGGACTCTTCGCGCCGTTCAACGCGTTGATGTACATGTTCTCGGCGATCCCGAAGGATCCGTTCCTTCCGGCCGAGAAGTTCCCGCAGCTCGCGCCGCTGAAGGCGAACTGGGAGACCATCCGCGACGAGGCGCTCGCGCTCTACGCCGACGGGAAGATCGACTACAACAAGTCGCAGCAGGACCTGGCGTTCGTGTCGTTCAAGCGGTTGGGTTGGAAGCGCTTCCACATGAAGTGGTACGGCGACTTCCTGCCGTCGGCGCTCGAGCGCTGCCCGCGCACGACCGAGCTGCTCGGGCAGATCCCCGACGTGAATTCCGCGGCGTTCACGCTGTTGCCGCCCGGCACGAACCTCGGCAAGCACCGCGATCCCTTCGCGAGCTCGATGCGCTACCACCTCGGGCTCGTCTGTCCGAAGGAGGAGGGCTGCAGGATCTGGGTCGACGGTCAGGAGTACACCTGGCGCGACGGCGAGGACGTGGTCTTCGACGAGACCTACGTGCACTGGGCGCGGAACGACACGCAGGAGCCGCGCCTCATCCTCTTCGTCGACTTCACGCGCCCGCTGCACACGCGCGTGATGCGCGGGATCAACCAGTTCCTGATCGACCACGTCTACCGCATCACGGCGAGCCACAACGAGGCGGACGAGAAGCCCGGTGCGCTCAACCGCGTCACGCCGGTCTTCTTCCACTTGAAGAAGTTCTTCCGCGGCATCAAGAGCCGCGTGAACCGCAAGCTCTACTACGCGGGCAAGTACTCCCTCGCGGCGCTGCTCGTCTGGCTGATCTTCTTCTGATCCCGGAACGAACGTGGTGAACGGAGCACTTGGCGCGCGACCCGAAGCGGGCGACGGCCGCCGGGCGCCGCGCCTCGTCGCGGCCGCGGCGTGCGCCCTCCTCGGCGTGACCGTGGCGCTCTGGCTGCGCTCGCACGCGACCAACGCGCTCGACGACGACGGACCGGGCCTCGTGTGGCTGTTCGCGCTCGCCGGCGACAGCCACCCGGGGTGGCACCACGCGGCCTACGCGTACGCGGTGGCGCTCGTGCGGCGCGTGTTCGACGAGCCCGCGAACGGCGCCTTGTTGTGGACCTCGGCGCTCGGCGCCGGCGCCGGCGCGGCCGTGTTCGCGCTGCTCCTCGCACGGCAGCGGGTCGGTCCGTCGGCGCTCGCGATCGGCGTCGCCGGACTGCTCGTGAGCCCCGGCTTCGTCAGCAACGGCACGCGCGTCGAGGTGCACGGCACGCAGGTGCTCGGCTGCGCGCTCCTGCTCGTCGCGCTCGCGCCGCGGCCGCGCGCCCCGGTGGCCGGGGACGGACCGCGGCTCGCGCTCGGTGCGTTCGCCGCCGCGACGCTGCACAGCTCCTCGCTGCTCCTGCTCCCCGGGTGCGCGCTCCTCGTGTGGGCGCGTGCCGCTGGCGGCGAGCGGGTGCGTCGCGCGGCGCCGGGTCTCGTCGGCCTCGTCGCAGGCGGCCTCGCCGCGCTCGGCGCCAACGCGTTCGAGGCGAGCCGCGGCCTGGCGCGGACCCACGGCAATCCCGTCGACCTGCTCGCGATCTTCGCGGGCGACGCGTCGATCGGCGCGTTCGTCGACGAGGTCGTCGAACCCTGGAGCGCGGCGTGGGTCGCCGTCGCGGCCCTCGTCGTCCTCCTGCGGCCGCGCCCCGCGGCGTACGCGCCGTGGCTCGTCGCGGCCGCGGCCCCGGTCGTCCTGCTGGGCCCGACGGGCATCGACTCGGACGGCGGGTACTACGCGGGCAGCGTGCTGTTCGCGGCGTTCGGCGCGGTCGCGGCGAGCCCGCGCAGCGCGGCGAGTTCGCGTCCCGCCGCGCCGCCGTGGCGCCGCGTCGCGGCCGTCGCGCTCGCGCTCCTCGGCGCGTGGCACGGCGCGCGGAACAGCGAGGCCCTCGTGCACTCGACCGCGCGCGCCGAGGCGGCGGCCTATCGCGCCGATCGCTTCGCGCTCGCGAGCGCGGCGCTGCCCGACGGCGGCGCGTTCGTGCAGGTCGAGGCGGTCTACCAGCCGATCAGCGGCCTCGCGCCCGACCTGTTCGAGATCCTGCTCTACGTGGACGTGGTGCAGGGCGCCGAACGCGGCCTCGACGCCGACACGGTCTTCGAGCGCGCGACGCAGGAACTCGACCTGCACGCCGCGGCCGGTCGCACGCTCGCGCTGTGGACGGGCTGGCGCGCCTTCGCGCCCGAGGCGACGCCGACCGGCGCGCTCCTCGTCGACTTCGAGCGCCGCGCGACCGAGCGCTTCGCGCTCGAGCCGGTGGTCGTGGCGGGGCAGCCGTTCCTGCGCGGCCCGGCTCGACGCTAGGTGCCCGGCTCGATGCTAAGCGCCCGGCTCGACGCTGGGCGCCCGACGCGACGCTACGCGGGCGGCTCGGCCTCGCGCTCGTCCTCGGGCAGGTAGGCGACCGCCGCTCCCAGTGCGTCCTCGAAGGTGAAGCCCGCCGCGGCGCGATCCGCCAGGTCGAGCCCGACGCGCTGGAACAGCGTCAGCGCGGCTGCGAGCAGGCGCGGCGCGTTCTCGCGCAGCTCGTCCTGGACGGCCTGGATCGTGTCGGCCGGCGAGTCCGCGTCGTAGCCACCGGCGAGGAGCGTGATCTCGGTGAGCTTCTGCGCCATCCACTCGCGGTCCCGCACCCGCTGGGGTTCCTGGACCATGAAGGTGAAGACGCCGATCGCGATCTTGCGGCCGCGCGCGTCGAGCTGCGCCAGCGCGGCGCGCGTGTCGTCGGGGGTGGGAGCGGCGGACATGGGCGCGCAGTCTACGCGCGAGCGCCGTGCGGTTCAGGCGTCGCCGCGCACCTGGTGCACGAACTCGTCGACCTCGGCGCGCAGCCGCTCGGCGAGCTTCGAGAGGCCGCCCGAGGCGTCGAGGATCTCCTTCGACGCGGCGGAGGTGCGCTCCGACACCTGCGAGACCGTCTCGATCCCTTCGGTGAGTTCGTTGACGAGGTGCGCGGCGCCGTGCGTGTTGTGGCGTACGTCGTCGGTGACCGCGTGTTGCCGCTCGACCGCGGCCTGGATGCTCGACGAGATCGAGTGGACTTCGGCGAGCGTGTCGGCCACTTCGCGCAGCGAGTCGACCGCGGCGCCCGAGCTGTCCTGGATGCCCTCGACGCGTTCTTCGATCCGCTTCGTCGCCTCGCTCGTCTGACCGGCGAGCGCCTTCACCTCGGTCGCGACGATCGCGAAACCGCGACCGGCCTCGCCGGCGCGCGCGGCCTCGATCGCGGCGTTCAGCGCGAGCATGTTCGTCTGCTCGGCGACCTCGTCGATCATCGCGACGATCGAGCCGATCGCCGCGGAGGTCCGCGTCAGCTCGGTGACGCGCTCGCTGCCGCCCGACGAGGCGACCACGGCGCGGTCGACGACGCCGTTGGCCCGCAGGACCTCGTCGGAGATCTCGCGGCTCGCGGTCGACAGCGAGTCCGCCGCGTCCGCCATCGCCGCGACGTTCTGCGACGCGGTGCGGGCCGCCCCGACGACCTTGTCGAGCTCGACGGCACCGGTGGAGGCGTCCTTGCTCAGCTGGCTGGCGGTGACGTTGAGCTGCGTCGAGGCCGCGGCGACCGTGTCGGCCAGCCCCCGCACGTTGGCCTCGAACGCATCGGCCAGGTCGACCTGGCGCTCGCGTAGCGCCGTGAGCTCCTCGTTCTCCTTGTGCATCGCACGCGTCGCGGCGTTGATCACGTGCGAGGTGCGGGCGAACGAGCCGCCGAAGCCGCGCTCGTGCACCGTGCGGAAGAACTCGCGTCGGCTCACGTGTTCGAGCGACGCGCCGGACTCGCGCACGAAGGCGTCGACCACGTCGAGCAGGTCGTTGAGCCCGTGCAGCAGCTCGCCGAGGTCGCCGCCGACGTCGATGCCGGGCAGGCGCGGTTCGAGGTCGCCCGAACGCGCGCGGCGCACGAGCTCGGCGGCCAGCGTGATCCACTGCGCGGTGCGGTCACCGCTGGTGGGGACCGCGGGCGGCGCGGCGTCGAGGTCGGGAGCGGTGGCGGAGGCGGGGGCGAGGTGGCCCGACTCAGAGGGTGAAGACGAACTCATGGTAGGAGGCGCCGGCCGCGGCGAGCTGGCTCTCCAGGATCGCGGCGGACGCTGCGAGCGCGTCCGGTCCGTCACCGAGACGCACCTCTTCGGCGCGCAGGTCTCGATACAGGCCCTGAGCGGCTTCGACGGCGGAACGCTCGGGGACGCGACGACTGGAGTGGTAGCCGACGATGCGACCTTCTGCGTCGAAGGTTGGGGTGACGTGGGCGAGCACCCAGTAGTGATCGCCGTTCTTCGCTTGGTTGATGACGTATGCGAAGACCTCGTGTCCGTCGCGCAGCTCGTCCCACAGCAACTTGAACACGCAGCGCGGCATCGCCTCGTGTCGGATGCAGTTGTGCGGCTGGCCGATCAGCTCCTCCTCGGAGTAGCCGGCGACGCGCAGGAAGACCCGGTTGGCGTAGGTGATCACGCCCTTGGTGTCGGTCTTGCTGACGATGAGCTCGTCGGGGTCGAAGAAGCGCTCGACGCCCGTGGGTCGGACGGACTGGACTCGCATGGGCCCGGCTATCGGGCGGCGGGAATCACGACCTTGAGGTCTTCAATGGTTCGATTGTTGAATCTCGACCCCGTGGGGGGGGCGGCGCGCACCCACCGGCACCCGTCGCGAGGCGGCACGCACGCCGAGCGGGGGGCGGATCCTGCGATCCGCCCCCCGCTCGGCGTGCGCCCGAGGCGCGCCGCTGCGACCGATCGGTGGTGACCGGTCAGCTGCGACCGATCACCGCAGCTCGAAGCGATCGAGCTGCATGACCTTCGTCCAGGCCGCGACGAAGTCGTCCACGAACTTCTCCTGCGCGTCGGACGAGGCGTAGACCTCGGCGATGGCGCGCAGCTGCGAGTGCGAGCCGAAGACGAGGTCGACCGAGGTGGCCGTCCACTTCTGCTCGCCCGACTCGCGATCGCGGCCCACGTACAGGTCCTCGCCGCGCTCGGACTTCTCCCAGACCGTGCCCATGTCGAGCAGGTTGACGAAGAACGCGTTCGACAGCGCGCCGGGCGTGTCGGTGAGCACGCCGTGCTTCGCGCCGCCGTGGTTCACGCCCATCGCGCGCATGCCGCCGATCAGGACGGTCATCTGGGGCGCGGTGAGGGTGAGCTGGTTCGAGCGGTCGACGAGGATCTCGGCCGGACGGCGTCCGTAGGTGTCACCGACCCAGTTGCGGAAGCCGTCGGCGGCGGGCTCGAGCACGTCGAACGACGCGGCGTCGGTCATCGCCTCGGTCGCGTCGGTGCGACCCGGCACGAAGGGCACGGTCACGTCGTAGCCGGCAGCGCGCGCGGCCGCTTCCACGCCGGCGGCGCCGCCGAGGACGATCGTGTCGGCCATCGAGATCTTCTTGCCGTTCGGCTGGCTCCCGTTGAAGTCCGCGCGCACGCGCTCGAGCGTGTCGAGCACGGTGCGGAGCTGATCGGGCTCGTTGACCTCCCAACCCATCTGCGGCGCGAGGCGGATGCGCGCGCCGTTGGCGCCGCCGCGCTTGTCGCTGTCGCGGTAGCTCGAGGCCGAGGCCCAGGCGGTGGCGACGAGCTGGCGCACGGTCAGGCCCGAGTCGAGGATCTCCTTCTTGAGGACGGCGGCGTCGCGCTCGTCGACCAGGGCGTGGTCGACGGGCGGGACCGGGTCCTGCCAGACCTGCGCCGCCGCGACCTCCGGACCGAGCAGACGCGAGACCGGACCCATGTCGCGGTGCGTGAGCTTGTACCAGGCGCGCGCGAACGCGTCGGCGAACTGGTCGGGGTTCTCGTAGAAGCGCTTGCTGATCTCGAGGTAGGCCGGGTCCTTGATGAGCGCCACGTCGGTCGTGAGCATCATCGCCTTGTTGCGCTTGCCCTCGACGTGCGCGTCGGGGACGTTCGCCGGACCGTCGACCGGGGTCCACTGCCACGCGCCCGCCGGGCTCTTGGTCAGCTCCCACTCGTACTCGAACAGGTTCCGGAAGTAGCCGTTCGACCAGCGCGTGGGCGTCGAGGTCCAGGCGCCCTCGAGGCCGCTCGTGATCGTGTCGGCACCCATGCCGGTGCCCTGCGAGTTCGCCCAACCCAGGCCCTGCATCTCGAGCGGCGCGGCCTCGGGGTCCGGACCGACCTGATCGGCCGGACCGGCGCCGTGCACCTTGCCGAAGGTGTGTCCGCCGGCGATGAGCGCGACGGTCTCCTCGTCGTTCATCGCCATCCGCGCGAAGGTGTCACGGATGTCGCGCGCGGCGAGCAGCGGGTCCGGGTTGCCGTTCGGCCCTTCCGGGTTCACGTAGATGAGGCCCATCTGCACCGCGGCGAGCGGGTTCTCGAGCTCGCGGTCACCGCTGTAGCGCTGGTCGGCGAGCCACTCGCCCTCCGGGCCCCAGTAGATGTCGTCCTGCGGCTCCCACACGTCCTCGCGACCGCCGCCGAAGCCGAAGGTCTCGAAGCCCATCGACTCGAGCGCCACGTTGCCGGCGAGGATCATCAGGTCGGCCCACGACACGCTCTGTCCGTACTTGCTCTTGATCGGCCAGAGCAGGCGACGCGCCTTGTCGAGGTTGGCGTTGTCCGGCCAGCTGTTGAGCGGCGCGAAGCGCTGCGTGCCGTCGGACGCGCCGCCGCGCCCGTCCTGGACGCGGTAGGTGCCCGCGCTGTGCCAGGCCATGCGGATCATGAGCGGGCCGTAGTTGCCCCAGTCGGCCGGCCACCAGTCCTGCGAGTCGGTCATCAGCGCGCGCAGGTCGGCCTTGAGCGCCTCGAGGTCGAGCTCGGCGAACGCGGCCGCGTAGTCGAAGTCGTCGGCGAGCGGGTTCCCCGCCGGCGTGTTCATGTGGAGGATCGACAGGTCGAGGCGGTTCGGCCACCAGTCTTCGTTCGAGTAGGGCATGTCGTCACCCATCGTGGGCGACGACTCGAGCTTGACGGTGTTCGTCCGCTCGCCGGTCATGCCGTTGATCCCGGTCACGGGGCAGACGGCGCCGGCCTCCATCGCGGCGGCGTGGGCAGCAGGGGCGCTCGCCGCGCGCGCGTCCTGCGTCGAGGTCCGTTGGTCGGCGGCGTGCGGGCCGGTCTGGGCGCAGCCCGCGGTCACGGCGCAGAGCACCGCGAGGCCGGAGGTGGATCGAGCGAGGCGAAGGGCCGGGGTCATCGGTTTCTCCATGGGTCGTCGGTCGGAGGGACGGTTCGGAAGGACCGTCGGAAGGGCGGCGCGGTCGCGTCGCCGGTCGAGGGGTCGCGCCGCGCGGGTGAGGCGCGGGCGCTGGGGTTCATCCGGGTCGGCCCAGGGGCGAACCCGTCGCACGCTCGGGCTCCGAGCGCGCTGATCTGCGCTCCAGTCTTCGCGCCGAACGCAAAGCGGATCCAATCGGAACTGGCTATGAGATCAGCGCGGCTTACTGATCACCGCCCCGGCACGGCCTCCTGGGGCCTGCCAGGGCGGTTCGACGGCGGAGGCCGGCCGATCGCGGCGCCGCGCTGATCAGCCTGATCACGCGCGAACGGGACCCCGGGCCCAGGTGCGCGACGGCGGGTCCGGCGGGGTGGACGGCCCCGGGTTCGGCGGTCGCTCGCCCGACCGCCCGGTCGGATCGAGGTCGCGGCGCCGACGCGCGAGAGCCGGTCCGCCCGCGTGGCGCCTGCCGCACGGGGAGGGCGTAAGCTGCGACCGGTGGCGCGGCGCGCGCCGACGCCTCGCACGATGTCGAAGCCCGAAACCCTCTGCGACCGCCTGCGCGACCGCGCCCGCGCGGAGCCGGGACGCCCGGCGGTGGTGACGCCGTCGACGCAGCTCGATCGCGCCGCGCTGCTCGCGCGCGTCGAGGGCCGCGCCCGCGATCTCGCCGCGGCCGGCGTCGACGGGAGCGCGGTCGTCGCCGTGGCCTGTGCGGACGACCTCGCGCACCTCGAGCTCACGCTCGCGCTCGCCGAGCTGGGTGCGACCTCGTGCACGCTGCCGTCCCACGAGTCGCCCGAGCAGAACGCGCGGCTGATCGAGCGGATCGGCGCGCACTTCGTCGCGCGGGCCAGCGGCGTCGAACGCGTCGCGGCAGCGGGCGGCGCGCGCGACGCCGCGATCGACCCGAGCCGTGGCACGCACCTGTTGTTCACGACATCGGGCACGACGGGCACGCCGAAGATCGTCGTGCACACCGACGCCGGCCTCGTCGCCCAGGCGCATCGGCACGCGCGCGAGGACGAGCGCTTCTGTTGCCTCGCCGCGTTCGAGCACAACTTCGTCAAGCGCCACCGCCTGTACTGCGTCGCGGTCGGCGCGACGAGCGTCTTCGTCGACGAGCGCACCGCCGATCGCGTCGTGGCGCTGCGCGCGCTCGAGGTCACCACGCTGCACCTCTCGGCCTTCCAGGCGCAGGAGCTGCTCGCGCTGCCCGACGCGCGCTCGCTCGCCGGACTGCGGCTCAAACTCGGCGGCTCGCACGTGCCGGTCGAGCTGCGCGAGCGCCTGCGCGACGGCGTGACCGCGCACCTCGAGTGCGGCTACGGGACGACGGAGACCGGCGCGATCGCGTTCACCGATCCCGACGACGCCCAGGCGGCGGACAGCGTCGGCCGCGCGCTGCCGGGGATCGAGGTGCGCGTCGTCGACGAGCAGCGACGGCCTCTTCCTGCGGGTGAGAGCGGCGAGGTCGCGATCCGCGGCGCGGGCGCCTTCGTCGGCTACCTCGGCGCGCCCGAGGAGACCGCGCGGCGCTGCACGGACGGTTGGTTCCACACCGGTGACGTGGGGCGGCTCGACGACGCGGGGCGTCTCTTCCTGGGCGGGCGCACCGACGACGTGTTCGTCTTCAACAGCATGAACGTGCACCCCCAGGAGCTCGAGGCCTGCGTGCGCGCGCACCCCGCGGTGCGCGACGCGGTCGTCGTGCCGCAGCACTCGCCGGTCCACGGCGACGTGCCGGTCGCGCTCGTCGTGGTCGAACCGGACACCGACCTGCGCGCGCTCAAGTCGTTCGTCCGCGGCCGGACGGGGGTGCGCTGTCCGAAGCGCTTCGTCGCGATCGAACGCGTGCCGCGCAACGACGCGGGCAAGGTCCTGCGCGACGAGGCGCGGGCGCTGCTCGACGCGGGAGCGCGCTCGTGAACACCGCCGCGGCGAGCGCGCACATCCGCGCGACCATCGTCGACGCGCTCGTCGACGCCGAGGCGGCGCCCGAGCTCGATCCCGGCCTGCTCGCGGCGTTCGAGGCGGGGACGGGGGACGTCGAGCTCGAGACGCTCGAGCTCGACTCGATCGTGCGCATGGAGCTGCTCGTCGCGCTCGAGATGGAGCACGGCGCCGTCGTCCCGCCCAGCGCGCTGGCCGAGCTGCGCTCCCTGGACGAGCTCGTCGCGTTCGTCGAGGCCGCCGCCGCGAACGGCGACGGCGACGACGCCGTCGCGACTCCGACGACCGACGGGTCGCAGGAGCGACCGGTCCCGTGCGCGCCCGACGCGCCGCGCGTCGTCCGCGTCTTCCGCCGCGCTTTCGCCGGGTCCCGCACCGTGGCGCAGCTCGACCGACTGATCGTGCGGCTCGAGGGGCGGCTCACACCGCTCGAACTGGCGACGCTCGTCGAGCACCGCGACGCGCTGTTGCCAGCGGGCGTCGGCGAGGCCTTCCGCGCCGAGCTGGACCAGCGCCTCGACGCACTCACCGCCGCGCTGGCGCGCAGCGGCGAACGCGACCCCGAGCCCTTCGTCACGACGCGCCTCGGCCCGGCGGTCTTCCACGCCGAGGGCCCGGGCACGCGCGCGGACAAGACACTGCTCGTGTGCTTCTCCGTCGTCGGCGGCCGCAAGCTCTTCGTGCCGCTGCCGGTGTTCCTGCAGCACCTCGACGCGCGGCGCCACGACCTCCTGCTCGTCGCGGACCCCGAGGGCACGGCCTTCCGCGGCGGCGTGCCCGGTCTGGGCGGCGACGTCACCGCGGTCGTGCGCGCGATCGCCGACCTGCCGCAGCTCGCGGAGTACGGCGCGGTGCGCGTGCTCGGCTGCAGCGCGGGCGCCTTCCCCGCGATGCTCCTCGGGCGTCGCGTCGGCGCCGAGCTCACGGTCGCCGCGTCGGGGCGCTTCCCGAGCGAACGCCACCTGGGCGCGCTCGTGTCGATGTACGCGCGGTGCGTCCTCGCCGCGCTGCGCGCGCCGCGCGCTCGCGTGGTCCTCGCGCACAGCGGTACCAAGCGTCGCGACGCGGCCTATGCGCGTCGGCTCGCGCGCCTGACCGGGGCGCGGCGCGTGGCGGTCGAACTGCGCGAGCACGAGCTCGGTCACAACCTCTTCGAGCCGCTCGTGGCGACCGGTCGACTGTCGGCGTTCCTCGAACGCACGCTGCTCGCGCGAGCCGAGGCGCTCGACGCCTCGCCGCGCGCGGCGACGCTCGTCCTCGACGCCGAGCGCGTCGGCTGATTCAGCGCTCGACGCGGAAGGCCACGTGCAGCGGCGTGTCCGCGACCGGACCGAAGAAGTCCGCGTCCAGCTCGAGGTGCTCGGGCCGGACCGCCAGCTCGCGCACCTCGGGCATGCGCGTGAAGCCGGCCGCGCGCAGCCCCGCGAAGTAGTCCTCGAAGGTCTTGTGCACCATCTGCACGGGCAGCGCGGTGCCGTCGCGGCGGTGGATCTCGCCCTGGAACTGGCGGTCGCGGCCGCTGAAGTAGCCGGTGCCGTCCACGTCGAAGTAGAAGGGCGCCGCGTTCTCGCGTCGGATCCAACCCAGCGCGGGATGGGGGACCGAGAAGACGAAGTGTCCGCCGGGACGCAGCACGCGGTGCACCTCGTCGAACGACGCGCGCATGCCGCGGGTGTCGACGTAGTTGTAGACGAACACGCCGAGCGCGAGGTCGAAGCGCGCGTCGGGCTCCTCGAGGCGCGTGACGTCGCCCTGGCGGTAGACGATGCCCTGTCCGAGCTCCGCCTCCTGGCTCTGCGCGAGCTCGACCATCTCGGCGGACAGCTCGACGCCGAGCACGGAGCCGGCGCCGCGTCCGGCGAGTTCGCGCGAGCAGTAGCCCTCGCCGCAGCCGAGGTCGATCACGTCGAGGCCGGTCACCTCGCCGCACAGCTCGAAGACCGGCGGGCGTCCGGTGAAGTCGGACAGGCTGCTCGGCTCGCGGCGTCGCCAGCGCGCGGCGTGCTCGTCGTACAGGCGTCCGGTGTCGACCTCGCCCCGGCCGGTGGTCCTGCCGGTGCTCCCGTCGGTGTCCGGCGGCGTGCTCATCGCTCGAGCGCGCGCGCGAGCAGCGCGTCCCAGAAGGCGCTGCGCAGTCCCAGTGCGGTGAACACGCCGAAGCGCAGGGCTTCGCGCTGTTCGCGGTCCGCGGCGAGCTCCACGCTGATCGCGCGCATCTCGTCGCCGTGCTCGTCGTCGCAGTCGATGTGGAGCGTCAGGAACAGGTAGTCGTCGGGCGCGAGGTCGGTGTGGCGCGTGACGGCCGTGTGCAGATGACGGTAGATCGCCGAGACCACGACCTCGGTCCCGATGCCGATCGCGCCCAGTCCGATGCCGACGGGCTTCGACGCGCACGCGCGCAGGAAGCCCTCGCGCCACGCGAGCGCCGCCGCGCACGGCTGCGCGCTCGCTGCGTCGTCGGCAGTCGCGCCGACCGCGTCGCGCAGGCGCGCGAACAGCTCGGTGTGCGGCGTGTGCGGGCCCGCGTCGTCGTGGTGTCCGCGCTCCTCCTCGAGGTTGTGCTCGAGCGCGTGCCGGTGGCGTTCGTCGGGCAGGTTCGCGATGACCGCCTCGAGGTAACTGGGGAACGCCGAGGTGTACGCGCGGTACTGGCGACAGAAGTCGCGCAGCGCCGCGCCGACGTCGGGGAGGTCGCCGCTCGCGAGCCGGAGCAGGTACGGGTGATCGATCGCGGGATGGGCGAGGGCGTCGGCGACGAGCGCGTCGACGAACGCTTCCGCGCTCACGTCGTCCAGTCGCTCCCAGGACGCGCTGCGCGCGACGAGGGGGTCGGTGGTGAGGTCGGTCATGGGGGGCGGCGGCAAGGCCGCCGAGGACGGTAGCAAGAGTGCGCCGCCGATCCTCGGACCGCTCCGGAGCGGGTGCCGGGCCGGCATGCCAGGGCCGTCGCTCCTTGGCCGGCCCCTTCCGGCTCGCGTCTCCGGGAAGGGTCCTCAGGGCGCCGGCAGGGCCGGGCCCGGCGCCCGTCGGTCGCTGCCGGGGGAGACGCCGAACTCGCGCTTGAACGCCCGCGCGAAGGCGGCCTCGGAGCGGTAGCCGAAGCGCTCGGCCACCCGCCCCACGGCGTCGTCGCACTCCTTGAGGGCAGCACGCGCCAGGTCGAGGCGCCAGCGGGCGAGGTAGCGCATCGCGGGTTCGCCGACGACCTCGGTGAAGCGCGCCGCGAAGGCCGACCGCGACATCGCGGCGGCGCGCGCCAGCCCGGCCAGCGTCCAGTCCGCGCCCGGCTCGCGGTGGATGGCGGCGATCGCCCGACCCAGGCGGTCGTCGCGTAGCGCGGCCAGCCAGCCGGAGTCGACCTCGGTCGCGTGCTCGATCCAGTGCCGCACCATCTGGATCACGAGCACGTCGGCGAGGCGCGTGATGACCGTCTCGCCGCCCGGACGCAGCGTCTCCGCTTCGCGCGCGATGAAGCGCAGCGTGTCGGTCAGCCAGCGGTCGTCGCCGCCGTCCCACGCGTCGAGGTGGACGACGGGCGGCAACGCGTCGATCAAGCGTTCGGCGGCGGCGTGGTCGAAGCGCACGCACACGCAGATCAGTCGACAGGCAGCGCCGCCGCCGCCGTGCGCGAGGAACTCGTAGCGCTCGGTGATGCGCTGGATCGGCAGGTCGAAGAAGGGGATCGCCGCGCGTCCGGGCTCGTCGACCAGGCGGTGTCCGAGGCCGTGCGGGACGAGGACGAGGCTGCCGCGTTCGAGCAGCAGCGGCGCGCTGCCGTCGGCCTCGAGCCAACAGCGCCCGGCCGTGACCACGTGGAACATCATGTGTCCCTCGAGCGGCGGCAGGTCGATGCCCCAGGGCGCGGTGAGCTCGGAGCGCGCGTAGACCGAGCCGGTGAGGCGCAAGAGGTGCAGTGCCTCGCCGAGCGGGTCGGCGGCGGGGGGCAGGGCGGTGGGAGGGGCCGCGGGAGTGCCGGTGGGAGTCACGGTCGGGGTCGTGCTGGGGGTGTCCGTCGCGGATCCGGTGGGAGCGTCGCCGTCCAGGCCCCGAGTATCGGCGCGACGCTGCGCGGCGTCCAGGTCGCTGGACGATTGGCATCGAATCGCGGATCCGATGGCATGGCGCGTCCGATCGAGCCGGCCGATGCTCTCCGTGGGTCGAGCGAGGAGGTCGCGCCGGCCCGCTCGAACGCTCCGGCCTCCGCCCACCACCGAACCACCACCGAACCACCCCGCACCCCCGCACCACCATGCAGACCCACCTTCCGACCCTCGTCATCGCCGCTTCGGGCAAGACCGGCCGCCGCGTCGCCGACCGCCTCGAGGCCCTCGGCCGTCCCGTCCGCCGCGGCTCGCGCTCCGGTCCCACGCGCTTCGACTGGGACGTCCCCAGCACCTGGGCCCCCGCGCTGGCGGGCGTCGGCGCGGCCTACGTCGTCTACAGCCCGGACCTGTCGGTGCCCGCCGCGCCCGGTGCGATCGAGGCGTTCGTCGCCGTCGCCCGCGACGCCGGCGTGCGCCGCCTCGTGCTCCTCTCCGGTCGCGGCGAGCCCGCCGCGCAGCGCTGCGAGCGGATCGTGCTCGACAGCGGCGTCCCGGCCACCGTCGTGCGCGCGAGCTGGTTCGCGCAGAACTTCGACGAGGGCGCGTTCCGCGAGCTCGTCCGCGCCGGCGAGGTCGCGCTCCCCGTCGACGCCGTGCGCGAACCGTTCGTCGACCTCGAGGACGTGGCCGAGGTCGCCGTCGCGGCGCTGACCGCGGACGCGCACGACGGGCGCCACGACGGAGCGGTGTACGAGGTCACCGGCCCGCGCTCGATGACCTTCGCCGAGGCCGTCGCCGAGATCGCCGCCGCGAGCGGACGCGCCGTGCGCTTCCGCGGGATCTCGCGCGCCGCGTTCGTCGACGGCCTGACGCGGGCCGGCCTCCCGGCCGATCAGGTCGAGCTGCTCGACGAGCTGTTCTCGACGGTGCTCGACGGCCGCAACGCGTCGACCGCCGACGGCGTGGAGCGCGCGCTCGGTCGGGCCGCGCGCGACTTCCGTGACTACGCCCGCGCGGCTGCCGCGACCGGCGCCTGGAACGCCGCGCCGCAGGGCGTCTGAGCGCGCGAACGCCCAACCACGCGTCGCGCCCAACGCTCCACCCTGCTCCGAACGATCCACCTCGCACCCAACGCTCCACCTCCACCCGCACGATCGCCATGCACTCCACTCCCACCGTTCGCGCCCTCCTCGTCGTCAGCGGCCTGCTCGCCGCCTCCATCGGCGCCGCCATCCTCTTCGCGCCCGTCGCGTTCCACGCCACGCACGGCGTCGAGCTCGGTCGGGACGCCGACCTGTTGAGCGAGGTGCGCGCACCGGGCGCCGCGCTCGTCGCCCTCGGCGGCCTGATGCTCGTCGGTGCGTTCCGGCGCGCGTCCACGCTCGCCTCCGTCGCCGTCGCGGCGGCCGTGTACCTGGCCTACGGAGGCGCGCGCGTGTTGAGCATGGCCGTCGACGGCGTCCCGAACGCCGGCCTCGTCGGCGCGGCCGCGATCGAGCTCGCGCTCGGCGGCGCGTGTGCGTTCGTCCTGCTCCGTGTGTTCGTGCGTTCGCTCGAGCGCACGCCCGCGGCCGACGGCATCGGGGAGGTGGCGTGATGTTCGCGCCGTTCGAAGTCGCCGCGCTCGTCGCGGCCTTGGGCTCCGGCCTCGTCGCCGGTCTGTGCTTCACCTTCGGCTCGTTCGTCCTGCGCGCGCTCGATCGCCTCGGCGCGCCCGCCGCGGTGCGCGCGATGCAGTCGATCAACGCGGTGATCCTGCGCTCGAGCGCGATGGCCGTGTGGTTCGGGACGCTGCTCGCCGGCGGCGTCGCGCTCGCACTCGCCGACGACCGCGCGCTCGTCGGCGCGGCGACGCTCGTGTACGCGCTCGGCGCGGTACTCGTCACCGGGCGCGGCAACGTCCCGCTCAACGAAGCGCTCGACGCGGTCGACCCGGACGCGCCCGGAGCGCACGAGGCCTGGCAGCGCTATCGCGTGCGCTGGGCCCGGTGGAACGCGCTGCGCACCGCGCTGGTCACGGCGTCGACGGCGCTGTTCGCGCTCGCGGTGTGAAGTCGATCCGCTGGACTACTTCGCGCGCTCGACGAAGTGTCCGTCGCGGGTGTCGACGCGCACGCGCTCGCCCTGCTCGATGTACGGCGGGACCTGGACCTCGGCGCCGGTCTCGAGCACCGCGCGCTTCATCTGGGCCTGGGCGGTCGCGCCCTTGATCGTCGGGTCGCACTCGGTGACGGTCAGGTCGACCGTGTTGGGCAGCGCGACGGAGACGATCGCGCCCTCGACGAGCATCGCGCGGATGCCTTCGAGGCCGTCGGCCAGGAACTTGGCCGCGTCGCCGAGCGCTTCCTTCGTGAGCTGGAACTGGTCGAACGTCGCGCTGTCCATGAAGTGGTAGTCCGCGCCGTCGGTGTACAGGTACGAGGCGTCGCGGTACTCGAGGTCGACGGCCTCGAACTTGCCGCCCGAGCGGATCGAATCGGAGATCAGCTGCCCGGTGAGCAGGTTGCGCAGCTTGGTCTTGGCGATCGTGTTCGCACCGCGCGCGGTCGGCGTGGTGAAGGTCACGTCGACGATCTGCATCGGCGCGTCCTTGTAGCGGATGCAGACACCCTTCTTGAACTCGGAGACTTCGATCACGGCGGTGGTGGGGCGGCGGTGGGGGAGCGGTGTGGGGCGGTGGGCGAGTCGGACGCTCGCGGTGTCGGGCTCGGAGTCCGGCGGAGAGGCCGCTCCGCCGCGAAGCATGCGTCCGCCTCGGCCCTTCGGGAAGCGGCGACGCGGCACGCGACCCGATTCCGCTCCGGCCACAGCTCGTGCCGGACGGGATCGGCGCCCGCGGTGCGCGGCCCTGCGAGCGCCCGCGTGCTAGCTTCGACCGGCCCGCGCCGCCCCATGTCCGTCCTCCCCGCCGTGTCGCTCTCCGCCGTCCCCCTCCTCGTCGGCGCCCTCGCCGCGAGTGGCGCCTCGGGCGTCGCCGCGCCTCCCGAGGACCCGCCCGCCGACTGGCGCGTCGCGGACGGCTACCGCGTCGAGATCGTGCACGCGGTCGACGCGGCGACCCAGGGCTCGTGGGTCAGCCTCGCGACCGGTCCGTCGACGGACGCCGAACTCGTCTTCTTCGCGGGCGACCAGTACGGCGCGCTCCACGAGGTGCGGCTGCCGCGCGACGGCGGCGCGCCGAGCGTGGAGCGCGTGCCCGTGGACCTCGGTCACGCCCAGGGCCTCGTGTGGTTCGACGACGAGTTGTTCGTCGTCGTGAACGGCATGCCGAACAGCGGCCTGTACGCGCTCGACGATGGCGACGGCGACGGGACGCTCGATCGCGCGCGTCGTGTGCTCGCGCTCGACGGTGAAGGCGAGCACGGTCCGCACGCCGTGGTCGCGGCGCCCGACGGCGAACACCTGCTCGTCGTCTGCGGCAACCACACGAAGCCGCCCGGCGGCGCGGACCTCGCGGCCTCCCGCGTGCCGCCCGCCGGGTGGACCGAAGGCCTGCTCGCGCCGCGCGAGTGGGATCCGAACGGTCACGCGCGCAACGTGATGGCGCCCGGCGGCTTCGTCATCGAAGTCGATCCGACCGACGGGCGCGCGACGCTCGTCGCGTCGGGCCTGCGCAACAGCTACGACCTCGCGGTGCTCCCGACCGGCGAGGTGTTCACCTTCGACTCCGACATGGAGTGGGACCTCGGCTCGCCGTGGTACCGGCCGACGCGGCTGGTGCAGGTCGTGAGCGGCGGCGAGCACGGCTGGCGCAGCGGTTCGGGCAAGTGGCCCGTGTGGCGCGAGGACATGCTGCCGCCCGTCGCGGAGGTCGGGCCCGGTTCGCCGACGGGCGTGACGACCGGAGAAGGCGCGGCGTTCCCCGCCGACGACCAGCGCGCGCTCTACCTGCTCGACTGGACCTTCGGCACCGTGCACCGCGCGCGGCTCGTGCCGGACGGTGCGGGCTTCACCGCCGAGCTCGAACCGTTCCTCACCGGTCGCGCGCTGCCGCTCACCGATGCGGTCGTCGCCGACGACGGCGCGCTGTACCTGACCACCGGCGGTCGACGCACGCGTTCGCACCTCGTGCGCGTGCGCTACGAGGGCGAGGCGTCCACCGCGCCCGCGACCTGGCCCGAGCCGAACGCGGCCGCGCGGCGGCGCGTCGAGCTCGAGCGTTCGCACGCGCCGGCGAACAACGCGGCCGACGACGAAGCCCGCGATGTGCCCGACGCTCCCGACACGACCGCGCTGCTCGCGGCGCTCGCGGACCCCGATCGCCGCATTCGCTACGCCGCGCGCGTCGGCCTCGAGCACCTGGAGGTCGCGCGCTACCGCGACCGCATCGCAGCGCTCGCGTCGCCGCACGCCGCCGCGCTCGCGTGGCTGGCGGCGCTGCGCGCCGAGCTCGGCGATCCGGACGACGACGCGCGCCTCGTCGACGCGGCCCTGACCGACCTCTTGCGTCGCGACCCCTCGGCATTCGACGAGGCGACGCTGCTCGCCTGGCTGCGTGCGCACCAGTGGGCGTCGATCGAGCGGCCGACGACGCGCGCGCGGTGGCGCGACCGCCTCGTCGAACGCCTCGACCCGCTGTACCCGCACGCGAGCGCCGCGGCGAACGCCGAGCTCGCCGTCCTGCTCGTGCACCTCGACGCCCCGCGCGTGATCGAGCGCACGCTCGACCTCGTGGAGGCGGCGCCGGTCGTCGCGCCCGAGCACCTGCTCGAACACGCCGAACGCAACCCCGCGTACGGCGACACGATCGCCGCGCTGGTGGCCGACCCGCCGCCGACCGAGGGCCTGCGCTTCGCGTTCGCGCTGCGCGGCGTCGCGGACGGGTGGACGCCGGCCGCGCGCGAGCGCTGGTTCCGTTGGTTGCAGCGCGCACGCGCGTCGAGCGGCGGCGTCAGCTTCGGCGGCTTCCTCGACATCGCCGAGCGGCAGGCGCTCGCCACCTGCGATCCGCTCACGCGCCTCGCGGTGCAGCCGTGGCTGACGCGACCTGCGATCGGCGCCCCGCCCGTGGGTCGCGCGCCGCTCGGTCCGGGTCGCGCGTGGACCGTCGACGACGCCGAGATCGCGTTGACCGGACGCATCACGGGCGCGGACCTCGAGCGCGGTCGCGAGCTCTTCGCCTTCGCCTGCGCGAGCTGCCACCGCGTCGCGAACTCCGGCGGCAGCGTCGGCCCGGACCTGTCGAGCGCCGCCCGGACCTACTCCTTGCGCGACCTGCTCGTCGCGGTGATCGAGCCCGACGCGAGCGTCTCCGACCAGTACGGCCTCCACGAGTGGCGCTTCGTCGACGGATCCGTCCGTCTCGCGCGCCATCTGGGCGAAGCGCCCGACGGCCTCCTCGAGTACCTCGAGAACCTCGCCGACCCGAGCGCGATCGGACGCGTCGCGCCCGCCGACCTCGTGTCCGTCGAGCCGTCGCCGCACTCGCCGATGCCGCCGCACCTGGTCGACCTCATGAACGCGGGCGAGCTGCGCGACCTCGTCGCCTTCGTCGCGAGCGCCGGCGGCACGCGGCTCGACCTCGCCGCGTGGCAGGGCGAGGTGCCGCGCCCCGTCGCGCCGCCGGTCCTGTCGGCGGTGGCCCTGCGGATCGTCGGCGGCGCCGTGGTCGTCGTGCTGCTGTTGGTGGGGGCGCTCGTCGTGCTCGGGCACAGGACCGAAGGGGTTCACACGCGCACCACGCGGTAGGGGCGCGGCGTCGGCGGGTCGGCGAGGCTCTGTCGAGGTGGCGTGCCGTCGGGGCCCGTGGCCGTCGTCGCGCCCGACGCGCGCGCTGATAGGGTGGCGCGATGCGCGCGTGCCTCGATCCTGGAGGTCGCCGTGATCCGGCAGGACAGCGTCGCCAGCACGACTGCGTCACCAGCACGACCCTTCGGCCCGGCACGACACCGTGACCGAGCGAGAACCGTGACCCAGCGAGAGGCCTTGACCCAGCGGAACACCGTGGACCACGACAGGACGCACTTCGACAGGACCCACCCCGCCTCGACCGCGAGGCGGCGGCTCGCTGCGACTTCGCTCGTCGTGTTCACGCTCGGCTCGACGACCGGCTGCGGCACGCTGCTCTTCCCGGAGCGCCAGCACGAGGACCATTCGGGCGACCTGGATCCGAACGTGCTCGTCCTCGACGGCATCGGCCTCTTGTTCTTCGTCGTTCCCGGTCTGGTCGCGTTCGTCGTCGACTTCAGCACCGGTGCGATCTACCTGCCCGTGGGCGTCGAGCGCGGAGAGGGACCGTTCTTCGGCGACGACGGCGTCGTGGACGAGCTGTAGTGGCCCCAGTTGTTCGGACACATGGGTGTCTTGTCGACGGGTGAGGATCAGGCCGCCGCGACGAGGGCGGCCCGGACTTGGTCGGGGGTGCGGTAGCCGTGGCGCTGGAGCAGCTACGAGGCGTTGTAGGTGCGCTGGAAGTCGAGGAGTGCGAGGCGCAGCTCCTCCGCGTTCTGGAAGGTCCGGACCCACAGGAGCCGCTCCTTCAGGGTCCTGAAGAAGCGCTCGGCGACGCCGTTGCCCTCGGGCGAGCGCACGTAGCTGGGGCTCGATTCGATCCCGAGGAAGCGCAGCTCGTCCTGGAAGACACGCGAGGTGTACTGCGTGCCATGGTCGTGGCGCAGGGCGAGCCCGACCGCCACCTGGGCGGCGCAGCCGCCGAAGTGCACGCGGACACCCTGGCGAATCGGCTCCAGCGCCTCGAAGCGCGTTCCGGACACGGACGCGTGGATCCCGACCACGTCGCCCGAGCAGTGGTCCACCGCGGCGAAGATCCACACCGACCCGTCCTCGACGGTCGCGCACGTCGTCGCGTCGGTGCCCCACATCGTGTTAGGCGCGTCGGTCGTGATGCGACCGTCGTGCACGCG
>Ga0180430_10000827_pt1 | contig 32541 bp, 25 predicted proteins | sample SS_ome_9_FD_132999 | JGI IMG/M metagenome (GOLD analysis project Ga0180430, IMG submission 132999) | Hypersaline lake sediment archaeal communities from the Salton Sea, California, USA - SS_1_S_2 metaG | ecosystem: Environmental > Aquatic > Non-marine Saline and Alkaline > Hypersaline >... | reverse complement strand
GGGTTGGCCGTGTGGCATGTCTATCGGACATGCCCGAATGGCCTCCGCTTCGCTCCGGGCGGCCATTCATCCCCGGGCTTAAAAGCCCGGGGGGTTCTGGCCGGTTTTCTAAACAAATCCGAAATTCAAAATCCCAAATTCCAAATTTATTTTACCAGCCTCTGCTGGCCCCGCCGCCGCCGGAGAGCCCGCCGCCGAAGCCGCCGAAACCGCCGCTGAATCCGCCGCCCCCTCCGCCGCCGCGGCCCATCGTGCTCAGGAAGAAAAGGAAGAGCCAGGGGTGTCGGATGAAGACTATGATCATCACTATCAGTATCGCGATCTTGAGTATGACCGACAGCGGCCCGCCCTCGTCCCCCGGAGGCGCCATGATCTGCTGCGCCCCGGCGCCGTAGGATGCCATCGGGTCGAAGCCCATGCCCTCCCTCTTGGAGACCACCCCCACGATCATGATTGCGCCCGCGGCGATGCCCTCGCTCATCTTTCCGGCGCGGAAGTGCGGCATGACCGCCTCGTCGAGTATCCTGCCGGCCATGGCGTCGTTGATCGCACCCTCGAGTCCGTAGCCGACCTCTATGCGGGTCCGCCTCTCGTTCGGGGCGATGAGAAAGAGCACGCCGTTGTCCTGTCCCTTCTTTCCTATGCCCCACTGCTCGAAGAGCTCCACCGCCACGTCCTCGATCGGGCGCTCCTCGAGCGTGGGCAGCGTGACCACCGCCACCTCGGCCCCGGTCTGTCGCTCAAACTGCGCCAGCATCGCATTGACGCGATTGCGCACGTCCGGCGATATGACCTTTGCGAAGTCGCTGACGTAACCCTTGGGCGCGGGAAACGCCGCCCGGGCAGCGGACGGCGCCAGCGCAAAGATCAAGACGACGGCTATGGCGAACCTTCTGAACATGGTGGCGCAATATAGCAGCGCGGGAGAGGATGTAAATCGGCTTCTTGACAGCCCGCGCCAGGAGGAACACATTGCCCCCCGATGAAGCCCGTCCTCAAAGCCTTATCCGTCGTTGCACTCATAGCCCTCTTCGCGGGCCTGGCCCTGCTCATTCGGCGCACCGAGCCCACCAGGCGCGAGTCCACCTTTTTCCCGATGGGAGGGATACCGTTCAAGGTGGTCGCCTACGGCCGCACGCAGGAGGAGTTTGCCGCCGACATGGAGGCGGTGAGAACGCGCGTGGCCGACCTGGAGATGCGCTTCAACCGCCACATGCCCGCAAGCGAGCTCAGCCGCATCAACGCGGTGATTCCGGGAGAACCGATAGAGATAAGCCCGGACATGAAGCGCATCGTATCGCTCTCGATGGACTGGCACGAGATGAGCGGCGGCGCCTTCGAACCATCGATCACACCGCTCATCGCGCTCTGGAAGGAGGCGGGAAAAGCGGGCCGGCTTCCGGACGAGGGCGAGCTAGAGAAGGCGCGCGCCCGCGTCGGGTTGGACAAGGTGAGAATCTCAGGCGACAGGCTCCGCTTCGAGGGCGAGGGTATGATGCTGGACTTCGGCGCGATCGCCAAGGGCCTCATGATCGACGAGGTGGCCAACCTACTCATGCGACGCGGGGTGGCGCGCGGCGTGATCGACGCGGGCGGAAACGGGCTCGCCTTCGGCGGCGGAAGGTTTCGCTTCGGCATACAGGACCCGACGGCCGAACGCGGCAGGTTGATGGGCGCGATCGACGTCATAATGGGGGGAGTCGTAACCTCCGGCAGCTACGAACGATACGTCACGATCGGCGGCAGGCGCTACTCGCACATCATAGACCCGCGCACGGGGATGCCGGTGGAAAACGGCATGATAGCCGCTACCGTCGTAGGCGGCACAGGCGCAGGCGCGGACGCGCTGGCGACCACCCTCATGATACTCGGCCGCAACCGCGGCATCGAGCTCATCAAGCGGCTGGGACAGTATCAGGCGTTGCTGGTCACCGAAGGCGCAGAGGGCCCCACGGCCTGGGTATCCACGGGGCTGGCGCCCCGGCTCGTCCTGACCAAGGAATGGTCTGACCGCGTGAGGCTGTTCTGAAGGTCAAGGAACTGCCGTACAGAAATAAGCAGTTGATATCATTAGTCTTTTATTTAGCAACTTTGACGCATCATCGGCCGATAATACTCAAGCGGGGGGGCTGCGCACAACGGGGTAGCCTATGTCGGTAAAGGCCACGGGGGAGCGGACCACTCCCGAGCTTTCCAACACCACAGGGATAGAGAACGTCGCCGGACTGGACGGGCGATCGCCCAGCCCTTCAGGCGAGGTCGATCTGTATCGGGATTCTGGAGCCGCTATCGTCTCCGAGGCGAACTTTGCCGCACCCTCGGTCCTCCTTCGGGATATCTCCGGCCAGCTCGGCCAAGGCGGTAAGGCCAAGGTCATTCCCCTTCAGAGGCTGCACAGATGCCTCGCGGATCCCAGGATGGGGAAGGATGAGCGTTTCACCGAGGATGTGTCGTTCAACGTCAGATTCTACGGCAGCTGGTTCCCTAAGAAAACCAACGCCCAGTTCGAGAAGGCCAACCGGATTCTCGATAGGAGGGGCGAGTCTCCCTCGTTTCAGATGATGGTCCTCGAGCGGAATTACGCCCTGGATGCCGAGAGGGCTACCTCCTGGATGATCGACGGTGCCAAGCGCTGGCTCGATGACGACGGGAAGTCCGTCGACGACTTTATCGCCCAGGTTGGAAGCCTCTTTCGCGCTTGGGAGGAGAGGCTGAGTCCCGATCAGCTCAGCGCAATAAACGCGGCGTTTCGGCCAATCTATGAGATCATAAGTGCGGATGAGTTCCGCTGGAACATGGGATTCATGTCGCGCTTCTTCATTATGTCCGGCATCGCTGAATGTTCGGGTCTGGAGGGAAGGTCAAGGGAGCGAAGGCCGGATTTATCCTCGGAGTTCCTCTCGCGATCCTCGGGAGATGTCCTGAATGACCTGAAGGACATCCTGCTTCATGCAGATGAAGCCTTTGAGCCGGAGGTGGCGGATCGCGTCTGGGATTTCTTCGTCTCCTCCGTCGGCGAGCTCCATGTTGAAAGGGATTATTGGAGCTCAATGCAGTATTTTCTGAAGAAGAATACCTCCTACATCGCAGAGTTCATCAATGAGCACGATCGCCTCCTGGCCTCATTCGAGGGGGAGGATACTGAATATGGTGCTGCCTCCCCATTTTACCTCCAGAATATCTACGTGGAGCTCCTGACGGCCGGCGTCGTCCCTGAAGGGGACAGGATGGCAGCGTTGCTCCGCGTGTTGGAGGATTCGGCGGTGCACGAGGGCTACGGGCACCTCAGAGAATACGCGAAGGCGGAGGGCCTCGAGGATCTGGAGGCGAAGTTCATGAGGGACTATCTCATGGTGGAGGCTGCGGATGAGCAGTCGCAACGGTACAGAGAGTTTTATCCACGTGCGATGGTCGAGGTAGGATCGCATATCTTCGAGGCGAAGGCGAAGGAGTGGGGGGCGGAGAAGACCATGGAGTGGATGAGGTCTAACCTGCCCGAGGATATGGCGGAGCACTTGGACCTGACATACGATATCCTAAGGCTCCTTTTGGATAAATCCCCCGAGGTTGCCAGGAAGTTCTTGAATCAGTTGAAGGATCCGGAGGCCGTACGTCGGGCCGGCTTGTACAAGGACCCCCTCTGGAACGAGGTGGGCCGGACCCTCTCTGACAGCGGCATGTTTCTCTCCTCGTACAACGTATTTTCGATGAGCGATGTTACGAAGGGATCGATATATAGGAATCTCCTTTTGGAGATCCCGGAGTATCTTAACGAGATTGGATTGGGAGATCTGTTGAAGGATTTCTATCTGGCCAACAACTCCTATGCCGAGCTCTATTCGGCGCCATCGCATCTGAGGCCGACCGGGAGGGGGCTCACCTATATGACGCTGGACCTCTTCCCCGACCTGAGCAAGGAGGGCCATCCGGATAAGGATGACGTAGCGGTGACTATGATAGAGGATTCGGTATGGGCTAAGGAGGATAGAGATTACCACGGTATCGGCACCTCGGCGCTTGCGGTGGGCAGAACGCTTGGGCTCGCCCCGGACGCCGATCTGCACGTGATTCCGTTTCCTGAGGATGGGGATGCGAGCTTTCCGAAGACCGTCCTGGCCGGCCTGAAGAAGGTACGCGACGCTAGGCTCGCCGATCCGAACATCGCAGTCGTTGGACTCAGCATGGGCCTGGAGATCCCTCATGCATTCAGGTCGAGGGTGCGCGGATCCGGAATATACAAGGAGCTCAAGGCGGTCTGCAAGGAACTGCACGAGCTCGGAGTCGCGGTGATCGTGTCGGCCGGCAACGACGGCTCGAAGGACCATGTCAACATGTTGGGCTATCTGCCGCACGTAAAGCTCGTGGGCGCCGTCAACAGCGGCTACACACCGTCGCGCTCCGATGACGTAGAGTCAAAATACTCCACCGGAGGCGACGGGGCCAACCCGGTCAGCTTCTGGGCACACGCCGATCCCGTCGTATCCCCGATCGGCGGGAGCGGCTATGAATGGATACTCCGCGGCGGCACATCCTCCGCGCAGCCGTTCGTATCCGCTGCCATATTGCTCATGAAGGAGGTAAATCCAACACTCACGCCGGACGATTGCTACCGCATCCTGGATGAGACCTCCGATCCGCTCGCGGATTCGGATGCTGCCAGGGGGATCGATCCCGCCGAGGCGATCATCTCCGCAGGGAGGCTGCCGGGCAGCACGTATACCTCGGAGCGACTCGATGCGCTGGAGGAGCTTTGGGGCTCAGGACGAGGCACTGAGGATTCCTCGGAATAGATGAGCTACCCGGACAGCGCTAATAGGCTTAACTTTTCGAGGCCCTGGCGGTGCTCACCCCAGGGCTTTGGTTTATCCTTATGATGTGTTATAAACCTCATTACAATACCGATCGAAACCGACAGGGAGGGGATATGAAAAAGCTAATCTTGGCGGTGGTCTTTATCTGCATGGTCACTACCGCGTCTTGCGGCGGCAGCAGCAGCGGTGGCGGAGGAGGCGGCGGCGGGGCGTTGGGCACGGCCAGGACAGCGATCCTTTATGCCCTCGTCCGCGACGGGACGCAGTTCCCGACCGTGGTTGCGGCCTTACTGAACTATCTAAGCGGTCAGTGCGTCCTTTCAGGGGGCGCGCCCATACCGATGATTCTGTCCGATTCATGTCCCCAGGGCGGTACCTGGACGCTTACGGCTACTGCGACCTGTTCGGTAACCGCCACGACTCTCACGATCGACACTGTGACGGATTCCTCCCTGGAGCTCGCAAGCTGCGCGTCCCAGGTGACCACCGTCGACGTCGACGGTGACGGCACCGACGACACCACGAACGTGACGCTGACGGGAACATTGGACCCGTTCGAGTTTGCGGACGGTACGACGGTCACCATCGACGACCCCGCAGCGCCTACGCAGGCGGTCATAGACGGGACTGCGACAGCCGTCTACAACTTGATGGCCCTCGGCGGCGACATAACCGCGACGCTAAGCTTCGTCCTGGAGACGACGCTGGCCAACTTCGACCTCACCCAGGGGACCGGGACGCAGACCTGCTCCTCGGAGGGGGTGACCGCCATCGAGGGCGGCCAGCAGGGCTTCTGCACGATCCAGTCCGACTGCGACTGCGGCTAGGGAGTCGGCGCAGGAGGCTTTCGCCGCCTCACATGAATATCGAAAGGCCGAGGTTGGCGAGAGTCCCGGCGATGACGGCGGCGATGAGCATGACGATCGTGGAGAGCGCGAGCAACCTCAGCCCCAGCTCCTTGGCGATCATGATGAAGGTGGCGATGCAGGGGAAGGTCATCGCCAGCACCACGCAGCCCACGACGAGCTGCTTCGTGGTGAGCGCGAGTGGCACGAGCATACCGACGGCGACGTCCTTGCGCAGAAAGCCCATCGCGACCGATACCACAGCGTCGCGCGGCAGACCCCACAGCTTCACGACCACCGGCGAGGCGGCCGCAGCGATCCAATTGAAGAGCCCCACCGCGTAGAGCAGGTTCACCACGAGCACGCCGCCTAGGACTATCGGCAGCGCCTCCTTGAGGAAGTACACTGCGCGCATCCAGAACTTCTTGAGGAAGACGGAGAGGTTCGGGCGCCTTATCGGCGGCATCTCTATTATATGCTCGGGGCTGAAGCCCTTGCGTATCACGCGCGCGAGGATGAGACCGGTGACCAGCCACGAGACTAAGATTATACCGTAGACCAGGAACACGTAGCCCAAGCCCCTCTGCCCCACGAGCCCTATGATCATCGCCTGCAGAGACGCGCACGGCACGCCTATCGATATCAGCGTGATCGCTATGAAGCGCTCGCGCTTAGACTCCAGCGTGCGAGTGGCCATGATGCCCGGCACGTTGCAGCCCAGACCCAGAAGATGCGGGACGATGGCGTATCCGTGCAGGCCCATATGGTGCATCATGCGGTCGAGCAGAACCGCCAGCCTCGGGAGGTAGCCGGTGTCCTCCAGCAGCCCGAGCACCAGATAGAACCCCACGATATAAGGCAGCACCGCGGCTATCGGTATGTACAGCCCGGTGGTGAGCAGCCCGAAGGACTGCCCGTAGTCGATGCCGCCGTCCACGAGCCTGCCGATGAGCACGTCGCGCAGGAAGGGATGGCCGGCGAGCGCACCCGCCAGCCCCTCGAGCGGGCCGCGCAGGAGCTCGAACAGCGGATCGAATACGTATCCTATGAGCCCCTCGCCTATCGCGCGGATGGCCGCGAAGGATGCCGCGAGCACGACCGCCGCGATGGCGAGGCCTCCGACGGGATTGACCGCGACGTCCTCCAGCCTCTGCCTCAGCGTGTGGTGGTGGGGCGCAAGCCTCTGGACGTCGCCCACGATGTCGCCGATCCTGTGCCACATGTCGCCCTGGGGGCGGCTGCGTTCGCGCCTGTCCGGGGCGCGCTCCAGCGCGTCGATGGCGTGTTTTATCCCCTCGCCCGTAACGGCGACGGTGGGGATGACCGCGCAGCCTAGGTGCGCCGCAAGCTTGTCCGCGTCTATCTCGATGCCGCGGTGTGCGGTCTCGTCCCACATGTTGAGCACCACCACTGTCGGAAGGCCCCGGTCCAAAAGCTCCAGGGTGAGCCCCAGGTTGCGCTCCAGGTTGGTGGCGTCGACGACGTTGATCACGAGGTCCGCCTCGTCCAGCATCCTGAGCGCAACCTCATCGGCCCTGGAGGAAGCGTCGAGCGAATAGACGCCCGGGGCGTCGATCAACCTAGCCCTCTCGCCGGCGAAGAGCATCTCGCCCTGCGCGTACTCCACGGTCGTTCCGGGGTAGTTGGAGGCGACGACGTGCACGCCGGTGAGCCTCGTGAAGACGACACTCTTTCCGACGTTGGGGTTTCCTATGAGGACTATGCGCTTCATGCCCAGGGGACCCCCACCAGCACCTTGTGCGCCATGCCGTGCCCTATCGCCAACTGCCTCCCGTCCACCGAGATCACCACCGGCCCGCCCATCAGCATGGCGCTCACCTTGGTGACGAGCTTTCCGGGCCTGATGTTCATCGCGGCCAGGCGGCGCGCCATTAGCTCCCCGCCCGCGATCTTGCGCACCACGCCCTTCTGGCCGGGCTTGAGGGCGGCCAGCGGTACGAGGCTCTCCCCTTCATCCCCGGGGGCCGCTTCGTCCACCGGCGCCTTCGCCGCGCACGAGCGACAGATCCCGTAGATCTGAAGGACGTGGTCCTCCTCGACGAAGCCGTGCCTGCCGGCAACCTGCTCCTGCATACGCTCGATCTCGGGCGAGGCGAACTCGATCATGCGCCCGCACCTGCGGCATATCATGTGGTCGTGGTGGCGGTGTGCGAAGGCGTGTTCGTAGACGACCGTGCCGTCCTCGAGCCTGAGCTCCCGCGCCAGCCCCGCGCCGACCAGGAGCTCCATCGTGCCCTGGACCGTCTTCCTGTCGGGCCCCTTGCGGTGCCCCTTGAGGGCCAACCAGATCTCCTCGACCCCGAGATGGTGGTCGCTGGCCAGAAACTCCTCCATGATCAGCGTCCGCTTGTCGCTGTGGTGCAGGCCCTGCTGCCTGCAGAAGTCGTCCAAGAGCCTCCGCTCGCGGTCGAAGCGACCCTTCGCGCGCTCTGCCGTCTTTTCTTTTTTTGAAAACTTCGTCATACGGGCGCGGGATACTGCACCTCGAGGGGGCAACCTGTCAAGCTAATAAAAGCTTTAATTTTAGGGATTTAGAACCTACAGGCGCCCAGCTCGAACGTGTTGGGGCCTGGGCGCGGGCGATGTTATGATCTTATGTTCAAGGTTGTATCTGTGACAGCGGCATCCGTCGAGCGCACCTACTCGTCCTCGATGAGCTCGCCGGGGCGGCCTCCGGGCTTCTCGAAGTAGTCGAGCTTGTCGAAGGGCATGGTGACGGCGGTGCAGATGTTGCCCAGGTGCGCGGCCACCCTCTTGAAGAAGCGGATCACGAGGGCTACGGCCACGGCGTTGCGCCCGCCGTTGTCCTGCGCCAGGTCCCACATCAGGCGGTCGCACTCCTTCTCCTGCTGATAGGCGCTCTCTCGGGTCCTCCGGGCCAGCTCCTTGTCTATCCCGTCGAAGGCCTTCTTCGTCTGGCTCAGCCATTCGACGGTCCGGCCGCGCATCTCGATGAGCGTCGGCTTGAGCGGATCGTCCGCCAGCTGCGGCGCCTTGCGTATGATCTCGTCGATGTTCTTGCAGTAGTCGCCGATGCGCTCCGCGTCCTTGATGAGGCTCACCAGCAGCAGGCACGGGATGATGTCCGTGCAGCCGTGCACGGAGATGTGCGTCACTATGTCGCGCCTGATCACCTGCTGGAGGGTGTTGAGTTTGCTGTCCATCTTGACCAGCTGGCTGCGGCTGGCCTCCGCATTGGCCGGGTCGAGCAGCGGCTCGGTCGAGCGCTCGAACATGTCCCTGGCGATCACGACCATCTCGTCAAAGCGCTTGAAGAGCTCCTTGAGCGGCGACTCGTCGTTCCAGAGGGCGATCAGTTCCTTGAGTACCATAATGACTCCTTTCGATTCACCATCCCCTGGTCACGAGCATCCCGACCAGAGGGAGGACGAAGAAGACCACGACCACGTACAATATGACAAGCTTCTTCTGGCGGACGAACTTGCCCGCCATGAGTTGCGCTATGGAAATGGGGATCCGGCGCATGAACGGCGGCACGAAGAACAGCAGGGTCCCGCAGAGGTTGAACAGCAGGTGGACGAAGGCGATCGTGAGCCCCGCCTGGTTGCCCGCCAGCGTGGCCAACAGCGCGGTCACAGTCGTCCCTATGTTGGCTCCGACGGTTATGGGGAAAATTTCGGCGAGCGTGATCAGCCCTGCTCCGACGATCGGCACCATGATCGACGTCGTCACCGAACTCGATTGCACTATGGCGGTGATGACGAAGCCTATGATTAGGACCAGATAGGCGTTCGACGAGAAGATGCGGTGCACCCACTTCTCCAGCTTCGATGCGGTGAGTTTGCGCATGACCCTGACCATGAAGCTCAGCGCGACGAAGATGAGGATCAGCGCAAGGATGACGCTCAGTATCCCCGCCACCCTTTCCGTGGCACCCATGCTGTCGATGAACAGATGGTGTATCGCCTTGACCGCGGGCTTGACGATGAGCTTGACCGGGCTCTTGAACGTGCCGGTCTCGAAGCCGTAGAAAATCCCGGAGAGAACGCCCGCGGCCCTGTCCAGAAAGCCTGTAGCCAACTGCATCGGGAAGAGGACGGCGACCGAAAGCACGTTGAAGACGTCGTGGACGACCGCCCCGCCGCAGGCACGCTCGAACTCGTCGTCCCTCCCTATGTGACCGATGGAGACTATGGTGTTGGTTATTGTCGTTCCGATGTTGGCGCCCATCACTATCGGCACGGCGTTGTGGACGGACAGCGCGCCTCCGGAGACCAGCGCGACTACGAGCGAAGTGGTTAGAGAGGAGCTCTGGACGATGGCGGTGGCCAGTATGCCTATCAGAAGCCCCGCAAAGGGGTTGGTCGTGGTGGCGATGAGCCCCTCCGCGACGTCTTTGCCCAACATCTTGAAGGAGCCGCCCAGGAGGCCTATGGCCATGAGGAAGAGGTAGAGCATGCCCAGGAAGACGAGCGCGCGGAGAACGCTCATCACTATACCCCTGGCGTGTCGAGTCATCTCACCCCCCTTGGTATGCAGGCCCCCCTAGCAGATCCGAACTATATTTCAAGTTACGACTTCGTTAGACCCTGAAGAGCTCGCCCATCTTCCTGCCGATAAACACGCCGGCTGTAATCAGTGTAATGACCAGCAGGAGCATAGCCCAGACGCCCATGGCGGAAGCTATAGAGGGCCCGTCGCCGACCCTGAACATCAGGGCGTATATGGCCTTGGTGATGGGGAAAAACTGCTGTTTGAACGCGAGGATGAGGCTGTCGCTGACCTCCAGCATCGCGAACGAGAAGGCTATTATGCCGCCGGCGATCAGGTTCGATGCGATGAGCGGAATGGATATCTTCCTGAGCGTTCGAAGCGGCGAGGCGCCCACGTTGAGGCTGGCCTCCTCCAGCACCACGGAGAGCTGCTGGAAGCCGGTGTAGGCCGCCCTGATGACGTAGGGGAGCCTGCGGACCGCGTAAGCGATCACCAGCAGGGCCACAGGGTTCTCCCTAGGATCGAGCCAGGATATGCCCCAGTCGGAGAAGCAGCCCACGTAGCCGAAGGCCAGCACGATTCCGGGCAGCGCCAGCGGAAGCATCGCTATGGCGTCCATGAGTCCCGCGCCGAAGACCTTCTTTCGGACGAGCACGTAGGCGATCCAGATGCCGAGGAAGACGTCCAGAATCGACGATGAGAAGCTGTAGAGGATGCTGTTCTTTATGCTCGATAGCGTCAGCCCGTGGGTGACCACCTCCGCGTAGTGGCGCAGCGTGTAGCTCTCGGGCAGGATCGTCATGAACCACTTGTCCTTGAGCGATGTCAGCACGACGCTGGCGTGCGGCAGCATCGCCGCGAGCGTCACCGCACCGAAGAGGGAGTAGATCAGGAGCGTCTTGTATGGCCCCACGCGGCGGCCCGCGGCGGCGACGGTACCCTTGGCGATCATCGCGAAGGACTTGCGGCCGACCAAGAGCCTCGAGGTCATGAACGCCACCACGGTCATCACAAGCACTATGACGACCAGCACGTAGCCCATCGGGTTCTCGCCGATCTCGTTTATGATCTCGAAGATCTTGACCGCGGCCACCTGGCGGTAGCCGAACATCAGCGGAGTTCCGAGGTCGGTGAAGGACCATATGAAGACGATGATCGAGCCCGCGAAGACGCCAGGCATCATCAGCGGGAGCGTGATCGTGCGGAAGAGCCTCATGCCGCCGGCGCCCACGTTTCTCGCCGCCTCCTCCATCGTGGGGTCTACGTTGGCCAGCGCGGAGCTGAGGTTGAGGTACATGATCGGATACAGGTGCAGCGCCTCCAGGATCACCACCCCCCAGAAGCCGGCGTTTCCGAACCACTCGATCGGCGCGTTTATGATCCCGAGCTTCATGAGCAGCAGATTGACCGAGCCGAACTTGGCGAAGAGCTGGCGCATGCCGATGGCGCCGACGAAGGGGGGCATGATCATCGGCACGAGCACCAGGCTCCCCAGCACCGACTTGCCCTTGAAGCTGTAGGTGGTGTTGGCGTACGCCAGGGGCAGCGAGATCATTATAGTTACGAGCGTCGAGGTGACGGCCAGTAGCAGCGAGCGAATAACCGACTCCGTCAGCGTCGGGTTTTGGAAGAACTCCATGAAGAAGGCGAGCGACAGCCTGCCCTCTACGAAGAAGGCGCCCTTGACCACGTGCCAGATCGGGTAGATCAGGAACAGGCCGAAGAACAGGATGAAGAACGTCACGAAGACCCACGGGGTTTCTTTTATCCTCTTGAGCATAGTCTAGCGCCCCGCCCTCTCTAGCCTGGAATCGGCCTTCTCTATGATGCGCTCGTAGCGCTCCTTGAGGGCCTGACTCCACTCGTTCTTGGTCCTGTTTCGAAACAGCTGGTCGTCGGACCAGCGCGCGGCCGCAGCGTTTATCTCGCCCTCCGCCACCGCGGGCTCGAAGAGCTCGGCCGTCAGATCCTTTGGGAAGCCGAGATCAATCACGCGCCTCCACGCGTCCGCCAGCAGCCCGTGGTGGTCGATGAAGATGGCGCGCCACAGGTCGTTCATGACCGGCCACCTGGCCGAGGCCAGCTCGAAATCGTAGTGGAACCACTGCTCCTCCGCGTAGGGGTCGTAGGTCAACACCGACTCGTCCGCATATTCGGTCAGCAGCCTGGGGATCACGGGTATTCTCGCGAGCGTGAACTTGATCGGCCCGCCGGGGACGCCGGGCGGCAAAAAGAGCAGCTTCTGCCCCGCCTCCGAGAGGACGTACTGCAGGAAGAGCTCGGCCAGCTCCATGTGCGGCGCACCCTTGAGGATGGCAATCGAGTCCGGGTTGATGACGGTCATGTTCTTGGGCAGTACGAAGGTGAGCTTGTCCTTGCCCGCCTGCGCTATCTGGGCGCCGGCGTAAAAGTCCACGCATATGCCGCTGGCCACCTCCCCCACCGCCACGTCGTGCGGGACGTTTGAGGCGTGCTCGTTGAAATAGCGCGTGTTGCCGCCCATGCGCGCCACCAGCTCCCACGCCTCAGGCCACGGCCTCGACTGCGTTATTATCTCGAACATGACGTGCGTGGAGCCGCTGTTGGCCGGATCGCCCGAGCTCACCCAACCCGCGAGCGCGGGCTCCCCCAGGTCGGACCAGGTCTGGGGTATCGGCAGCCCGATGTGCTCCGCGACGACCACGTTGGAGATGATGCCGAAGCCGCTGACCGCCGCGCCGTACCAGCCCGCGGCCGCGTCATACATCCTGAGCCCCGCGACGTCCTGAGGTATCTGACCCAGCACGCTCTCGGGAACGCGGTAGGGCTGGAGTATCCCCTTCTTATGAAACTGCAGATAGGGGTCGGTCCCGCCGCCGAAGAAGACGTCTATGCCGATCCCCTCCGGCTCACTCTTGAACTGGGACGTGATGTAGCGCACCTGCGAGGATGTGCCACCGACATCGAGCCACTCTATCTTGACCTTGCGGCCGTGTTCCTCGAGCATCCAGCGCTTGAAACCCTGGCTGTACTCGTACTTAATGCTCTCCGGGTGCGGCGACATCACCACCACGACCTCGTCCGCATCCTCCACCACATCGGCGGGCCGAAAGAGGAATGGCGCGCCAAGCACGAGCGCGTACGCCGCAAGGAGCGCTATGAGCAGATAGGTCCTCTTCATGTCGTAAACACCAGGACGTCCTTCGGGCTGATCGCCACCTTCGCCGACTCGCCCTCCGCCACGCCCTTACCCCTCTTGTTGAGCTCGATCGCAGCGAAGTGGACCCCCTTCGCGTCCAGCTGATACTGGTCCATCTCGCCCAGGTACATCCTGTCCTTCACGACCATCTCGATGATGTTCTTGCCCTCGGTAGGATAGCCCGAATTCCCGTAGACCAGGTGGAGCGACTCAGGACGGATCGAGCAGACCACCCGATCGCCCTTGGCCAGCCCCTCCGGCGCTGTGCTCGACTTGAGATCTCCAACCGCGGTGCGGACCGAGACGAGGCCGCCCGCGGAACCGGCCACCTCGCCATCGAGGAAGTTGGTCTCCCCTATGAAACCGGCGACGAACGGGTTTGCGGGGCGGTTGTATACCTCCTGCGGGGTGCCCACCTGCTCTATCCTGCCCATGTTTATCACGGCGAGCCTGTCGGCCATCGACAAGGCCTCCTTCTGGTCATGCGTCACATAGATGATCGTCACGCCGGTCTCGCGGTGTATTCGGCGTATCTCCGAGCGCATCTCCAGGCGAAGTTTTGCGTCGAGGTTGGACAGCGGCTCGTCCAGCAGCACGACCTTGGGGCTCAGGACCAGCGCGCGGGCCAGCGCCACCCTCTGCTGCTGGCCGCCGGAGAGCTGGTTGGGCATACGATCGATATACTGGCTCATCTTGACCGAGGCCAGCGCCTCCTTCGTCCTGCGCGCTATCTCGGCCTTGTCCAGCCCCCGGGTCTTGAGCCCGTAGCTCACGTTGCGTTCGACGGACATGTGCGGCCACAGCGCGTAGCTCTGAAAGACCATCCCCGTCTCGCGCTTGTGCGCAGGGATGTCGTTTATCACCGTATCGTCGAAGAGGATGCGCCCCTCCTCTATGTCGTAGAAGCCGGCGACCATCCTCAGGAGCGTGGTCTTCCCGCAGCCGGAGGGGCCCAGCAGGAAGAAGAGCTCGCCGTCCTCGATCGCGAGGTCCACGGAGTCGACCGCCCGCACCTGCCCGAAGCGTTTTGTAACACCCTCGATTCTGACTCCAGCCATAAACCCATTCTCCCTTCAGTCGTTCAGTCCCTGAGCGGCAGGCGTATGCTGAAGGTGCTGCCCCTGCCCAGCTCGCTCTCCACGGTGACCTTGCCGCCGTGGGCGCTCACGACGTGCTTGACTATCGCCAGCCCCAGACCCGTGCCGCCCCTCTTGCGGCTGCGCGCCTTGTCCACCCTGTAGAAGCGCTCGAATATGCGCGGCAGGTGGTCCGGCGCGATGCCTCCGCCCTGGTCGGCCACGCGTATCACCGCCTCGTCGCCGTCGCGCATCACGACGCAGCTGACTCCGCCGCCCTTGCGGTTGTACTTCACGGCGTTGTCGACGAGGTTTATGACCGCCTGTTCCAAAAGCAGCGGGTTCGCGTCGGCGAAGATGGTGCGGTCGGCGTCCAAGGTCACGTCCACCGATCGGTCCTCTGCCTTTCGCTGGCAGACCAGCGCCGCCGACTCAAGCACATCGGCGAGGCAGGTCCGCGTGAGCTGTATGGCGCCGCCCTCGGAGTCCTGCTCGATGCGCGACAGCGACAGCAAGTCCTCCACTATTGCGCCGAGGCGGTTCGTGTGCCGTTCGATGATCTCCAGGAAGGAGCGCGCATTCTGTTCGTCGGCGATGGCGCCCTCCTGCAGCGTCTCGACGAATCCCCTTATGGCGGTGATCGGAGTCATGAGCTCGTGCGAGACGTTGGCCACGAACTCGCTGCGCATGACCTCGAGCTTCTTGAGCCTGGTGAGGTCGTGCAGCACCGTGAGCACGCCTATCCTGCGCCCGTTGGGATCCTTGAGTATCGTCCCGTGGGCCCTGAGGTATATCCCGCCCTTCTCCTCGAGGAAGATGTCCTCCTCGACCGGCATGTCGCTGACCAGGACCCTGCGCACGAAGTGCACGACGTCCGGGTTGTCCATGTTCTCCTCGATCCGGGCGCCGGGGTCGACGGCCGCGAAGGTGGGGAAGAAGCGCACCAACGCGCTGTTGTAGCGCAACACCCTCAGGTCCTCGTCGAGCACGAGAACGCCCTCGACCATGTTGGACAAAATCGCCGCCAGCTCGTTGCGCTGCCTGGTGATCGTCCGCAGCCTCTCGTCGAGCTGCTCGGCCATGCGGTTCATCGTGTCCGAGAGCACGCCGAGCTCTCCGGGCCCCTCGGCCGGCAACCTGTACTTCAGGTCGCCCGAGGCGAACTTGTCCGCCCCCCTCTTCATGAGGTCCAGGGGACGGACTATGCGGCGGGTTATGTAGAGGTTGATCAGCGCGACCGCGGCCGCGATGCCTATGCTGGCGACGGCGATCCTGGGGTAGATCACTCCGAAGGAGCGGTAGGCATACCAGATCACCGCCGCGAGCGACAGGAGGACCACCACGAAGTAGGTGATGTACAGCTGCCAGAAGAGGCTGGACCTTTTCATCGCGATCTATTCCTTGAGCCTGTATCCAACGCCGCGCACCGTCTCGATGAAGTTGCCGGCGTTTCCCAGCTTCTTGCGCAGGCCCACGACCTGCACGTCGACGGAGCGCTCCGTCACCGGATAGCCGTCGCCCTTGACGGCGGCGATGATCTGGTCGCGCGTGAAGACCCATCCCGGCCGCCTGGCCAGGAAGATGAGTATCCCGAACTCCGTCGCCGTGAGCTCCACCTTCTTCTTGCCCACGGTGACCTCGTGTTTGGCGACGTCGATGTTTATCCCGTGGATGCCGATGCGGTTGCCCTCCTCCGCCTTGTCCCTGCTGCGGCGCCTCAGCACCGCCCTGAGGTGCGCTATGAGCACCCGCGGGCTGAAGGGCTTGGTGATGTAGTCGTCGGCGCCGAGCTCCAGCCCCGCGACGATGTCAGCGTCATCGGCCTTGGCGGTGAGCATCACCACCGGTATCTGCGCGGTCTTCTGCTCGCCCTTGAGCTGGCGGCAGACCTCCAGGCCGTCCAGCCCCGGCAGCATCAGGTCCAGCACTATGAGATCGGGGCGCATCTTGGCCGCCTGCTCGAGGGCCTCCTCCCCGCTGCCCACACACTGGACCGTGTAGCCCTCCTTCGAGAGGTTGTACTTCACAAGCTCCAGTATGTCCTCCTCGTCGTCCACGACGAGTATCTTCTCTCGGGCCATCGCTCCTCCTGTGTGGCGGTTCGGGTTGACTAGCAATACCCGCTTATGGCACCCAAAGCAAGCCCCTCGGGCGGACCTCCATGCCGCCGTCCACGAGCTCAAAACGGGGCCTGAGGATAGGAGGCCATTCTATAAGAAAAGCCAGCAAGCGGCCATATACTACCCACAGCGGACACTATTTAACAGAAATCTAACAAAACCCCAACGCAGTCTTATAATATACTTCATAGTAATCAGCACAGGTAGAGACGTCGTTTCCTCACGCTTTAGCCGTAACCCGAGACAGTTTATGACTGAGAGGGCGGAAAAACCGAGCGGGGGAGTAAGTCCGGATCCATATCTGTGCAGCGAGGATCTGGAGGCTCGATACGACGAGTGGCGCGTATGCGAGAGCGACGTGCTGCTCGAGGACATCACTCAGCCGAAAGCTGAGTGCTCATATGCACACTATGACCCGGAGGCTGACGCGCCTTCGGGTTTTTTGTTGCCAATAAATACGGATTCGTTCGTGGCCGCGGAGGCGTCCCCACCGTTCTTACAGGCCGCGACCATGCCGGAGCCCCAAAGCCGCTTCGACTCGCTGATGGAGCCGGTGACGCACTACACCGACAGGATATCGGGAGAGTGGAACAGGCTCACCGGCCCCACGATCGCCTCCGTCTCGAGCGCCTGGCGCTACCTCAACGTAGGGGATGGAAGATACGTGGAGCCCGGATCGCTCGTCGACGACAGCATATTCTCCAACGCGGTCAAGTTCCGCATCGTCCACAAGAGGTTTCTGGGCGTGGGCCAACTCCAGCACCTGGAGAAGGTGTATTCCTACGGGTATGCCAGGTTCGGACTCTTCTTGGGCGACTACAGCACCTATGCCGGTTTCGGCGGCCGCGTCTTCTTTCCCAGCAGGCCCGGCGTCATGGTCGACACGCTGGAGTTCGGCCCCAGCTTGAGGACGCCGGTGGCCAGCGCCTCCTATCGCATGCGCTTTCAGGAGGGGCATCTGCAGAGACGATTTTACCGCCGCTTCGGTCTGACGACCGAGAGGACTTTTACAGATACTATCAAGGGCCAGAACGTGAGGATCCGCTCGAGCACGTTCGTCAACCCGTCGCCAGCGCTGGGCATACCCGGCACCGGCGTGGACATAAGGCTCCTGGAGGAGCCGCTGCTTTCCGCCCGCGCGGCATACTCCCAGGCCAAGTCGCAGCTTCTGGGCAACAGGACGGGCCTGGAGAAGCTGGCCTACCGCTTCTCTCCCGAGTACAAGGCGCAGCTGGGCAAGACCATGAACGGCCTGGTCTCCGACCTGAAGAACGTACACGAGGGAGTGTGGAGCCACCCGGTCAAGGACGAAAAGCTGGCGATGCTCGTCGCCAAGAAGTACACGCCGATGTCCAGCTGCATCGCCCGCGCGGCCGCCAACGAGACCGGCCGAGGCTTCATGGCCTGGCACTGGTTCCTGGAGGGCATCCGCGAATATCACGCCGACGTCTTCGACGAGAAGGACCCGGAGGTCGCAGCGATGAGGGCGGGCGAGATCATCACCGACGATCTGGCCGCCCTGTTCACCGGCTACACCGCGGGCTATACAGCAGTCGGCGTGACGCAGGGCCTGAACAAGCTTCCCCTTCCAGGCGGTCGAATCGGCGCCGGCGTAGGCGGAGGCGTTGCCAGCCTCTTCTTCGCCACGATAGGCTACAATCGCACGCGAGAGCTTCTGCACATGGCGGGCGTTCCCCGATACATGAAGGAGCTCATGCTCTCCACGGACGACCCGGAGGTCGTCATGCAGGGCGTGTACGTCCTCATGAACGCCATCTCCTCGGCGCTCGCAGTCAACGAGGTGAGGTATCTGGTAAGGATCGGCACCAAAGCGGTGAAGATACTCAAGAGGGCGATCGACAACATACGCAAGGGCCCGCCCGGGCCGCCCAACCCGCCGCTGATCGGGGGCGACCCCAAGAAGTCGTTACCTCCGGAGGAGTTCTACATCGACGACTACATGGTGCCTCACCCGACCCCGGTGCTGGAACCGATGGCGCAGGCGAGCGGACAGTCGCTGCTCAGCAAGGCCTATGAGGCCGAGGGCTTCTGGGGGGCCACGGGGCTGGTGCTTACGACGATACTCGGGGCCGTCATGATGAGGTTCTGCCCCTCGCTCATGTTCCAGGGATCCACCGCGGGCGGCGTGATGATGATGGGGCCCACTCAGGGCGGCGGGATATACACTGGCGATCAGTCGGGCTTCGGACCGATGGCGTAATTCTGTTCACTCCTGTAGGAGCTTCCTGAAGGATCTGGTGAGAGCGGGGACGACCTCGAAGAGGTCACCAGCTATGCCGTAGTCCGCCCTCGTGAATATCGGGGCCTCGGGGTCGGTGTTGATCGCGACTATGACCTTCGAATCGCGCATGCCGGAGACGTGCTGGATCGAGCCGGAGATGCCGCAGGCGATGTACAGCGAGGGAGCCACGACCCTCCCCGTCTGCCCCACCTGATGGTCGTGCGATATGTAGCCCTCGTCGACGGCGGCCCTGCTGGCGCCTAGCGCGGCCCCTATAGACTGCGCCAGCTCACCGAGCAGGCCGAAGTTCTCGGCGCTGCCCACGGCCCTGCCGCCTGCGACTATCCGCGTCGCCTCACCGATGTCCACCATGCCAGGCTCCGCCTCCTCGACTCGCTCTATCACGGCGCCGGTGTCCGAGGTCTCGCCCTCCACCTCAACGACCTCGGGCTGGCGCGCCCTGCACTCGGTCGCTTCGAAGGCGTTGGGCCGCACGGCCGCGAAGCTAGTGCAGCCCCCCAGCAGGAGCTCCTCCGTCGCAGTGCCGCCGTATACCGGCCTTCTCACCCTGACCGCACCGTCATCGATCCACAGCGCGGTGCAGTCGCTGGCCATGCCGGCGCCAAGCCTCATCGAAGCGCGCGCGAGCAGATCCTGTCCGAAGGGGGTGGCGGAGGCGAGCACGAGCCCCGCCTCCCACGCCGCGGCCGCATCGCGAAGCGGCGCCGCCATGGCCAGGGAGGAGCGGCACGAATTGCCCTCGGAGGGCGCGTGGTAGACTTTGGTCGCGCCAAAACGGCCAAGCTCCTCCGCCAGGCTCTCATCCACGGGCCCGGCCGCGAACGCGCCAACCTCGCAGTCGTCCAGCGAGGCCGCCTTGCGCAGCAACTCGCGGGTGTGGCGCTTGGCCCCATTCGCATCGTGTTCGGCGATGACGAGGATCCTCATAGGGCGCCGACCTCCCTGAGGAGGCGCGCCAGCTCGTCAGCGGCAGTCTGTGGCGCTCCCTCTATCATACGGACTCCGCCGCGCACGGGCGGCTCTGAAAGTCCCGACCTCACGATCGTCGGTGCAGATGCCTCACCACGCTCCGACGCATCCTTGACGTCGATCGGCTTGGAACGCGCCTTCATGATCCCCGGCAGAGAGACGTAGCGCGGCTCGTTGAGCCCCTTCTCGCAGCCTATCACGGCGGGGAGCCGGGCCCTAACGATCTCCTTGACCCCTCCCTCGGCGGCGCGCGTCGCGATCGCCTCGCCATCATCGAACTCTATGCGCTCGACCGGCGAGACGTGCGGCAGCCCCATGATCTCGGCCACACCTATGTGGACCTGGCCCCACCCGTCGTCTGTCGCGAGCTTGCCCGCGAATATCACATCGAACCCGCAGGTCTCGCAGGCCTTCGCAAGCAGGCGAGCGGCGTTGAACGGATCAAGCGATGCGCCCCCGGTGTCGACGAGGATCGCCCGGTCGGCGCCCATCGCGAGCCCCTTGCGGAGGGTGTCCTTGGCGCGCGCGGGGCCGACCGTCACGGTGAGGACCTCGCCTCCAGAGGCTTCCCTGAGGCGCAGGGCCTCCTCGAGCGCTATCTCGTCGTAGGGGTTTATCACCCATTGGACGCGCTCGAAGGATATGCTCGAACCGTCCTGGGCTATCTGGATCGGGCTTTCGGTATCGGGAACCTCTTTGAGAAGAACTCCAATCTTCATATCGCAAGAACGGCCAGTGCGGCGAGAACAGCCAGTACGGTTAAAACCGTTCAACAGTACTGGCTGTAAAACCGTACTGGCTAATATCTATAGTGCTCCGACTTATAAGGGCCCTCTACGGGGACGCCTATGTAGTCGGCCTGCTCCTTGCTGAGCTTGGTGAGCTTGGCGCCGAGCTTGCCCAGGTGAAGACGGGCGACCTCCTCGTCGAGGTCCTTCGGGAGAGTGTAGACGCCTATCTCCGGCCTGTCCTTCGCGAGCGCCATCTGCGCGAGGCACTGGTTCGTGAAGGAGTTGGACATCACGAAACTCGGGTGCCCGGTGGCGCAACCCAGGTTCACTAGCCTGCCCTCGGCCAGGACGAAGATGCTGTTGCCGCCCTTGAAGCTCCAGCGATCGACCTGCGGCTTTATCTCAGTCCTCTCGACGCCCGACATCTTCTCCAGCTCGTCCATCTGTATCTCGTTGTCGAAGTGGCCTATGTTGCAGACGATGGCCTGGTCCTTCATCCTCGACATGTGATCAGCGGTGATGACGTCCCTGTTGCCGGTGGCGGTCACGAAGATGTCCGCCTCGGCGAGCGCGTCCTCTATGGTGGTGACCTCGTAGCCCTCCATAGCCGCCTGCAGCGCGCATATCGGGTCTATCTCCGTGACCAGGACCCTCGCGCCGAAGCCGCGCATCGACTGGCAGCAGCCCTTGCCTACGTCGCCGTATCCGCAAACCAGCACGACCTTGCCCGCCACCATCACGTCGGTGGCGCGTTTGATGCCGTCGGCGAGCGATTCGCGGCAGCCGTATAGGTTGTCGAACTTCGACTTCGTCACCGAGTCGTTGACGTTGAACGCGGGAAAGAGCAGCGTCCCGTCCGCGTTGCGCTGATAGAGGCGGTTTACGCCGGTCGTGGTCTCCTCGGAGACTCCCATCATCTCGGGCACTATCGAGTGCCAGTACTTGGGGTTCTCCGAATGTATCTTGCGAAGGAGGTTCTCGACGACGACCTCCTCGCGCACGGTCGTCGTAATCTCGGGGAGCTTGCCGTTCTCATCGTAGTAGTTCTCGAGCTCAAAGCCCTTGTGGATGAGCAGCGTCGCGTCGCCGCCGTCGTCGACGATGAGGTTGGGGCCCTTGCCGCCGTGGTCGATGGCCCTGTAGGTGCACCACCAGTACTCCTCCAGCGTCTCGCCCTTCCAGGCGAAGACGGGCACACCCGCCTTGGCGATCGCCGCGGCCGCGTGATCCTGCGTCGAGAAGATGTTGCAGCTTGCCCACCTGGGCGTCGCGCCGAGCTCGACGAGCGTCTCGATCAGCACCGCGGTCTGGATCGTCATGTGGAGCGACCCGGTGACCCTCAGGCCCTTCAGGGGCTTTTGCGGGCCGTACTTCTCGCGCACGGCCATGAGCCCCGGCATCTCCTTCTCGGCTATCGTTATCTCCCTGCGGCCGAAGCCGGCGAGACCCATGTCCTTCACCTTGTAATCGCTGTTTGCCATCGTATGCCTCCCGCCCTTTGCGGTGCCGTTCGTAAGCTGCGTCGCCATCGATTCCTCCCATCGTCCGCTTGCATCGGAAGACGGCGTATAGCCTCGATAGGCCTGTAAATTCAAGTACTAAATCCCTTTTCAGCCAGGGCTCGCCTTGAGGGGCACGCCGTCTATGTGCCCTGGTAGCGACACATCCAGCGCCTCGAGCGCGGTCGGGAAGACGTCCGCGGTGCGGGCGGGCCCATACTCCAGCCTCATGTTCGTGATCAGCGGCACGCGCATGTGGCTCGCGTGCAGAGAGCCGTGCGACGCCCTGTGTTCCGGATGCTCGTATTTGAGCCTGAGGTCGAAGCCGGGCGTGGCGGAGATCATGACGTCCCCAGCCCGCGGCGATGTCATGAGATGCGCTATCTGAAAGGGCGCATCGGGGTAGTCGGTGTCGATCGTCCTGGCCAGGCACTGAGCGGGGTCCAGATCCGCGGGCAGGGGGCCGTAGCCGAAGGGGTCGTGGCCTGCCGTCTCGTAGTGCAGCGCAGCCCCGTCGAGCCTGATCCTGGCGCTGCCGCGCCTGCTCATGATGTCCGCGCCGCCGTCGGCGTTCCTCACGGCAACTATATCCACCGCCTCCTGCTCGAGCAACTCGTCCAAAAGCCCCGGAGCGATCCTGTCCAGCTCCTCCCGGACCGTATGTCTAGCCCAGCCGTCGCGGTTTTTGAAGTAGACGTGAGTCATGCCGTTTCCGGAGACCATGTTGGCGGCCAGCTTTCCCCTCTTCTGGAATATCAGCGGATAGAAGAAGGCGGGCAGCCCCCTCTCCTCGAGAAACGTGTTCACGCAAAAGTGCGTGTGCGTGGCCGAGAGCCCGTGGTCGGAGACGACAAAGAGCGCCGCTTCGTCCCAAGCCCCCATGCCCTTGAGGTCCTCGACGACCTCGCCGACGGCCCCGTCCAACCAACGATAGCGGGCCAGCGTCCGCTCGTGCCTAGGGTGCGCGAGGTGTGAGTACTCGTCGATGCCCGGAAAGACGCAGAAGACGTACGGCGGGCGTTTCGATATCTGCGCCCGAAGCTTCGCGAGCGCGGCCCTGTCGGTGAAGGCCCAGCGATCGGTGAGGTGCGAGTAGTACCAGTACCAGATCCTGCTTATGCGCGTGACGTTGCGAAATCCGGTGGCGCCCCTGGCTATCGGGTTGAATATGCTCTTCGATCCCCGTACGAGCTCGAAGACCGTTTTGATATGCGGCCACATGTCGGAGGCCATGCAGAAGCTCTCGAGCCCCACGTAGGAGCGGTACCGGTCGAACGAGTAGCCGGAGTCGTAGGAGGCCTTATCGAACCAGCGTATGCCGGGGACGTTGCAAGTTCCGGGGAAGCAGCCTGTGAGAAACGGGAGATAGGCCGGGCCGGTCGTAGAGGGGAAGCTCGTGACGGCCGGCAGGCTCGTGCCGGGCTCGACGAGGTGCCTGGCGATGTTGGGCAGCCTGCCCGCGGCGAGCTCCTCGGAGATGACGTCCGAGCGGGCCCCGTCGGCCAGCATGACGATGGCGATGCTCTTTCGCTCGGAGGGCATCCCTAGGAGGCGCTCCCCTTCTTCGAGCCCTTGCGCTTGGACTTGATATCGCCCAGCTTCTTGTTCATGCGCGAAACGAGGTCGGGGTAGCCGTGCTTGGTGATGATCGAGTTGAACTGGTAGCGATAGTTGTCCACGAGGCTCGCCTCATCGACGATCACGTCGTAGATCTTCCACTCGTCGCCCTTCTTCTTGAGGCGATAGTTGAGCGTGATGCTGATGTCCTCGTTGGGCAGAACGACGCGGGTCCTGACATAGGCGCGGGTCTTGGCCTTGTCGTAGAACTTGTGCCCCCTGTACTCCACCCGGTAGACGCTGGAGTTCTTCTTCTTGCTCTTGGCCACCGACTGCTCCTTGGAGAAGAGCGCCTTCTCCTCGAGCAGGTCGGTGAGTATCTGCACGAACTGGTCGCGCTCGGCGGGGGTGCGGGCCTTCCAGTGCTTCGCGAGAGACTGCCTGGAGAGCTCGCGGATGTCGAAGGTGCCGTGGATGATGTCCTGCTTGATCTGGCGGTTGTACGCCTCCTCCTCCGGCGTGAGAACGCCGGTCTTGAACTCGTCGAGCTTGGCGTCCAGATCCTGTATGGCGCGCGTGGGCGTGCCCTGGGGATAGAGCTGGCCCCTGCTCGCGGCGCCCGCGGCCGCAGCCGCAGAGATGACGGCTGCGACCAAGACCGCCCCAAACGCCACCCGTCCCGCCAAACAACCCGTGTCACTCAGGCACTTCAAGACCCATCGAAGTGCCGCCGTCCTCCGTCTCGCGACCATATGTATCGTCCTCCTCGCCGTAGTAGTTGTCTATCGTCAAAAACTCGCCGCTCTCGCCGTTGTGAAAATCATCGAGCACCAGCTGCTGCTCGGGAACATAACTGCGGTACCTCTCCCGGCCGACGCGCTTTTCAAGCTTGGCCAGCGCAACGTTGTAGTCGAAGACCGCCTTGTAGTAAAGGCCCCTCGCCAATAGCACCGCTTTGAGCGCGTCAGTGTAGCGCTCGTTATCGCCGACGCCTATGTCCGCGTTGACCTTCGACAGGAACATCATCTGGTTGGCGAGCGACTCCTGCCTCTTCGCGCGCTTGACGTTCTGCTGCGCGCGCCTGGCCTCGGCGTAGTCCTTCTTCGAGTCCAGCGATATCGCCCTGCGCGCGATCATCCTCTCATACGAGGCCTTGTGATACTCGGCGCGCGCCTTCTTGATGCGGCCGTACGCCCCGTGGAAGTCCAGCGTGCCCTTGATCTCAAGACCAAGGCCGGCCCTGGTGTAGTTGAACGGGTCGTTGAAGTCGTCGGTGAGCAGCAGGCCCTGTATGTCGCCGGTGGTCCGTCCTACGTCGACGAAAAAGCCGAAGCCCGCCCTGGGGAGGAGCTTGCGCTTCTCGAGCTTATACATCCTGTGTTTGGTCTCGACGCCTATGTCCAAGAGCTTAGAGTTCGGCGTGAACTCCGCGCCCGCCTCCGCGAACTCGTCGTGCCTGTCGAGCTTCGCGGGTTCCGGATCCAGGGAGAGGTCGGTGAGCACTATCTCCGTGCCCGGCTCCAGGTCGAGCTGGACCCTGAGCCCCTCATAGGCGAGCTCCATGTTGCTGCGCGCCTCGTCCAACCTCTTCTCCAGCTCCAGCTTGAAGGCCTTGAGCTTGGCCATGTCGTAGGGGTCGATGCCCGGGAGGTCCTCCTCGATTACCTCGCCATCATCCTCAGCCTCAACCTTAGCCTCAGCCTCTTCCTCGTCCTCCCAGTCCTCGTCCTCGCCCCAGGCCTGCCTCTTCTCCTCGTCGCGGATCTTCTTGCCCATCTTGTTCACCGCGTCCTGGAGAAGGCCGATCGTCTCCTTGGCGAACTGCACGCCGTAGTAGAGCTGCTTTACCTTGAAGACCACGTCGGACTCGGTCTGGGCCCTGCGGATCCTGGCCGCCTCGATGCCGCCCTTGGCCATTCGCTGGGCGAGCAGCAGCTGCCCGAACGTCGTTATCGGGACGCCCACCCCTATGTGGATGCTGTTGAAGAACGTAAGCTGTCCGTCGAAGAAGGCGTTGAACGCGTTGTCGACGTCGGTGGGCACCGGCGCCATCCTGTACTTGTACTCGACGACGGGCCAGAACGCGGCGGAGGCCTCGGCGTGCTGGCCCCTGGCCGCCTCGATGTCCTCGCCGGCGGCCTTCATGAGCGCGTTCCTGGTCAGCGCGATCCTGAGACAATCGCCAAGGGAGAGCCTCACCTTGCCGGGCCAGCTTGAGCCGCTCGAGGGGTCGAGGCCGTACTCCTCCTCGACGCTACCTTGCGCAGCCGCACCCTTGCGCGCCCACGCGTCGCCGGAGATAACGAGCGTCGCGCAGAGCACCGCGATGAGCAGAGATGTAACACCAAGCCGCCTGGACATGCGGTCCCGATTCCTTCCTTCAAAAAGTTAAAAGGCCTTAACAAATCAATACGTTGAAAGCAAGCAGAGAGACCGTCGGAATAGCTTAACAATTACAATGTCTTAGATTGCACGATGCGAAGGATGGCGCCAGCCGTGGTTGGATGCATTTTTTACCGGATTTCAATTTCTTGCGGCCGCCCCGCTGTATACGCCTATCGGCTTGAGCGGAAGGGTGAAGTTGAACTCGCTGCCGCGTCCCACGCGGCTTTGGAGCCACATGCGACCGCCGTGGAGCTCGACGAGCCTGCGGGATATGGTCAGCCCCAGACCGAGCCCCTCGTGCTCGCGGGTTATGCTGCCGTCGCCCTGGACGAAGCCGTCGAATATCGCCTTCTGCTTGTCGCGGGAGATGCCTATGCCGGTGTCCTTGATGCTCACCTGGAGCATGTCGCCGCGCTTCTCGGCGCCCACCGATATCGTGCCGCGCTCCGTGAACTTGGCGGCGTTGTCCAGCAAATGTCTTACGACCTGGGCGAGCCTCTTCTCGTCGCCGTAGACGCCGGGCGTCGAATCCCCGAGGTTGTTCTTAAGCGAGGTCCCCTTCTTCAGCTTTATCTCCTCGGAGATTTTGTCCACGAGCCTGGCCATGTTCACCTTCTGCACCTCGAGCTCGAGGTTGTTGGCCTCAATCTTGGACAGGTCCATCATCGACGTCACGGTCGCCAACAGCCTGTCCCCTCCCTTGCGTATGAGACCCACATGCATCAGCTGCTCCTCGGTGAGCTCGCCGTCGCCCCCCTCCTCCATGAGTTCGGCCAGCCCGATGATGCTGGTGAGCGGCGTGCGCAGCTCGTGCGAGAGGTTGGCCAGGAGCTGCGTCTTGAGCTTGCTGGCCTGATGGAGGTTTCTGTTCTGCCTGAGCATCGCCTGATAGAGATTGGCGTTGTGTATGGCGATGGCGAACTGCACGGACATGAGCTTCAGCAGGTCCTTGGTGTCCGGGTCGTAGCCCCCCTTTCGCCTGGCGCCTAGGTTCATGACGCCGTAGAGCCTGTCGCCGACGAAGAGCGGGACGCATGCCTCGGAGTTGAACTGAACGCAGTATCTCAGCCCCTCGCTCTTGATCGGACGGACCGACTTATCGGAGACGAAGTCGCGGCGGGTCACGATCCTGCGGTTCTGCTCGAGCCAGTCCAGAAACGACAGATACGATCCGAGGTCGAAGCCGAAGGGCTTCAGACCGCAGGAGGCCTTCATCTGGAAGCTGTCCTTTGAGTCGCGCACGACGAGGGAGGCCCCGGAGACGCCCACTATGCGGCAGCAGGCCGCCAGTATGGCCGGGTACAGCTCGTGGCGGTCGGTGATGGCGCCCAACCTCTCGAGGTACTCCTGAAATATGCGGCGGTAGTCGTAGCGGCTTCGCCTCAGGACATGCCTCCTCACGAAGGAGCAGAACTCCCGCCATCGGAGGACCAGCCCGCTCGCCACCAGGAGGACGGCGAGCACAGCGGCGGCGGAGCCTATAGCAGGCATCGCCGCCGCCCAAAACCGCATCGAGATCTGAGCCAGGTTCACCTTCCCTCCGAAGTATGGTTTGCATTATAACCAAATATCAATAGGTTGGCAAGCTGGCAGAGCGGCGCGCCTTGACTTGAACCTTTACCGGTCGCATGATCTTTTATTCTATTGTATATTGAATGATCGCTCATTCGGGCGCAACACGAGAGAAAGAGGCTATGAGAATCGACAGATCGCGCAACACGCTCACCGCTCCGACATTGATCAAGGCCGTCGTCCTCGCAGCGCTGATCGCGCTCACAGCGGCGGCGCCCCGGGCGCAGGCCTCCTCCGACGACGACAGGGGCGAAATAATAGACAGGACGCTGACGGCCGTGGTCCAGAGCTATTACGACCCGTCGAGGGTCAACGCCCGGGAGATGCTGGACGGCGCCCTCGAGGATATGCAGCTGGCCATCCCGGAGATACTGATCACGGACAGCGGCAGCAAGCTCAACGTGACCGTCGACCTGGCGCAGCGCAGGATCAAGGCGCGACCGATGTCCAACATGGTCGACCTCTCGAGGACCCTCAAGAACGTGCTGGGCTTCTCGCTCGCCCACTACCGCTCGCAGCTGGACACTCCCCCCGAGGAGGTCGAATACGCCGCGGTCAACGGGCTTCTCGATGCGCTCGACCCGCACTCGGGTTTTCTACCGCCCAAGGTCTTCAAGGACTTCAAGATAGGCACGAAGGGCAAGTTCGGCGGGCTGGGCATCGTGATCTCCATAAAGGACGGCATGCTCACAGTGATAACGCCAATGGAGGGCACACCGGCGTGGAAGGCCGGCATCCTCGCGGGCGACCGCATACTGCAGATCGGCGACGAGTCGACTATCAACATGTCGCTGACGGACGCGGTCAACAAACTCAGGGGCGACGTCGGCACGAAGGTGCGCATCGTCGTAGAGACCCCGGGAAAGCCATCGAGGCCCGTGACGGTGACCAGGGCGCTCATAAACATCGACAGCGTCAAGCACACCACCATCGACCAGGGCGGCAAGAGGCTGGGCTACATCAAGATCAAGAACTTCCAGGGCAACACCGACTCCGACGTGAAAAAGGCACTGGCCGAGTTTCATAAGGACAAGGCGAAGCTCGACGGGGTCATCCTCGACGTTCGGAACAACCCGGGCGGCCTTCTACACATAGCGGTCGACGTCGCCAACCGCTTCATGGACGAGGGCATAATTGTGACGACCGTCGGCCCTCGCGGCAGGATCATGGACATAGACAAGGCGAGCCGAGCGGGGACCGAACCAGACTACCCGATGGTCGTGCTCGTCAACGAGGGCTCCGCATCGGCAGCGGAGATCGTGGCGGGGGCGCTGGCGCTCAACGACCGAGCCGTGCTCGTTGGACACCGCACCTTCGGCAAGGGCTCGGTCCAGACGCTCTTCGAGGTGGGCGAAGGCGCGGCGATAAAGCTCACCATCGCCCAGTACAAGCCGGCCGGCAAGGAGTCCATACAGCTCAGGGGGATCACGCCGGACATCGCGCTCATGCCCAACACGATCGACAGGGAGGCGATGAACATCGCCGAGGACAAGCTCATGTCCGAGAAGGACCTGGAGAAGGCCATCGGGGACGACGGCGACAACGGCCCGCTCAAGGAGGCCGAGTTCAAGATCAGCTACCTCGCGCCCAAAATGGACAAGGAGTGGCTGGAGGAGAAGTCTCGCAAGGAGTACCAGAAGAAGCCGGACCTCGAAGGCGACTTCGCCGTGGAGTTCGCGGCCAAGCTCCTGGCCGAGGCGGGAAGCCCGTCGGCCAAGAAGACGCTCGAGCAGGGCGGCCAGGTGGTGAAGAAGGCGCGGGCCGATCAGGACAAAGCGATCGTGGAGGCGCTGGCCAAGCTCGGCATCGACTGGAAGGAGGCCTCGCCCGGAGGAAAGACCTCGATCGCCGTCTCCCACCGCCTGACCAAGGGCGGCAAGGCGACAAGTTTCGCGCGCGCCGGCGACAAGGTCGAACTCGAACTCGCGGTGACGAACAAGGGCAAGGGCCCCTATTCCCGCCTGATGGCGGTCGGAGAGTCCGACTCGGCCTTCCTGACGGACATCGAGTTCCCGTTCGGAAAGCTTGCGCCGGGACAGACGCGCAAGTACAGCTCCCCGATAGAGATACCTCAGGACGAACCCAGCGCGCAGAGGGTCGTCACGCTGAAATTCAGCGACTCGAACGGCAACGAGCCCAAGCCGGTGGACATAGTCGTGCCCGTAAAGGAGGCTCCGAAGCCCGAGTTCTCCTTCAAGTTCGACATGCCGACGGTGAGGAAGGGCAAGGCGATGCCGAAGGGGCCGTCGATCCCACTCTCTGTCGTGGTAACCAACAGCGGCGACGGGCCGAGCGGCGAGGAGACGGCGCTCACAGTCTCCAACGAGTGCGGCGAGGACTTCTTCATCGAGAAGGGCCGCACCAAGATAGGGGCGCTGGCTCCCAAGGCGCGCCGCAGGGCCAGCTTCAGCTTCCACTTCCTCAAGGACGCCAAGCCCGAGAAGGACTGCGCCATCAAGCTTGCGGTCGCGGACCTGACCAACTTCACCATAATGTCGAAGAGGATAGAGCTGTCGCCTGACAAGGGCACCACTAGGCCGGCCGAGGGCAAGACCTACGGGCCGCCGAGGATCGAACTCTCCAAGGCGCCGGAGACGACCTCCGAGGACAGCGTGACGATCGCCGGGACGATAAAGGACGTGGACCCGATACGCGACTGCTTCGTCTTCGTGGGCAAGCGCAAGGTCGCCTACATACCGAACGCCGACAAGTCGAACACGATGAACTTCTCCGTGAACCTCCCCCTCGAGGAGGGGTCCAACCGCATCTCGATCGGGGCCCGTGACATCGAGGACATAATGTCCCGCAAGGTCATAGTCATAGAGCGGCGCAAGGGGAAGAAGGCCAAGAAGGCTTCCTGAGGATCCAGTGGAACTTTACGATAGCTCAGAGGAGTTCGCCCGCCGTGGCCGCTCTCCCGTCGTCGCGGCCGTAGGCATCTTCGACGGCGTGCACGTGGGCCACCAGCAGCTTATGCGCAAGGCCTGCGAGATCGCTAAGGCGGCCCGCGCCGCCCCGCTCGTGTACACCTTCCGGCCACATCCGGTGCATTTGCTGTCCCCTGAACAGTGCCCCAAGCTTTTGACCACGCCCGAGCAGAAGCTCAGGCACATCGGCGCGCTGGGCATAGAGGCGACTGTCGTCGAGTCCTTCACGCTCGAATTCTCGAAGCAGACGCCCCGCGACTTCTTCGAACGGGTGATTCGCGACAGGCTGGGCGCGAAGGCGGTGGTCGTGGGCTACGACTTCACGTTCGGGATGCACAGACAGGGGACCATAGAGACGTTCGAGGAGCTGGGCCGCGAGGCGGGTGTACAAGTCAGCGTCGTGCCTGCGGTCTTCGCTGGCGAGACTCTGGTGAGCTCCACCGTGATAAGGTCTATGGTCGCGGCCGGCGAGGTGGCCTGTGCCGCCGAACTGCTGGGCCGCCCCTACGAGATAGTGGGATCCGTGATACGCGGCAGGGGCTTCGGCACGACCCTGGCCGCACGCACGGCTAACCTCGATCTAGCGAGCGAGCTAGCTCCGAAGGACGGTGTATACGTCACCAGGACACTGGTCCACGAGGGCGACTACGACTTCGGCCGGGCAACCGCCTTTCCCTCAGTGACAAGCATCGGCGACAACCCCACCTTCGCCGACAACCCCCATTCGGTCGAGACCCACCTCATCGACGCCGAAGTGAACCTCAAGGGCAAACTGGCCTCCATCGAATTTCTCGAGCACATGCGCGACCAGGCCAGGTTCGCATCCGTGGACGAGCTCAGGGCGCAGATCCATCGCGACATCGACGCGGCGCGCGACCACCACCGAAGGCAGGAGGGACGAAATGGCAAGGGCTGATATGGATACGCCGATCATCTTCGGCGTCCTGTGCAAGGACGCCCCGCAGGTATCCCCGACGCTGAAGCGACGCCTGGCCGCGAGCGTGAAGGGCGCGGTGCTGCTGCCCTTTCAGGTCCAGCCGCGCCACCTCAAGAACGTAGTGGAGTGCATGAGGCTCATGGATGTGGCGGGTCTGGTGATAGACCAGGCGCACGCCCGCGCGATGGTGAGACACGTTCCCAGGCTTCACGCCAGCGCCAAAGAGAGTGGCCGCGTCGATATCATTATACGTAGGGGCCGCAGCTTTCAGGGCTTCTGCGCGAGGAGGATGGCACAGGCCGAGGCGGCGGCCTGCTGCCGAAAGGGAGGCAAATGTGCCAAGGATGTGGACGCTATGACCTTCAGGATAAGCGTCGAACTTTTGACAGATTCGGATCCGTCTAATTAACTGTTTTTTATAGACTTATTCCCTTGCTGCATAAATCGCCGCTGTGATCCGGTATAATTTACCCTAGCGGGCCTGACCCCATCGGAACCCCGTCACTTTCCTCTTAAATAATAATAACTTATAGCGTTGCATTTCAATACAAGGGCGCCATCCCCTGGCACGGAAATTGTAATTAAAAGGCCCTGGAGGACGTATAATGGCGCATTCCGGTAGCCAGGCAGAGGTGGAAGTCATCGTAGTGGAAGATGATTCCACGTTCCTCTCCTTCTGGAAGCGTTTCCTCGAGGGGATCGGGATATACGACTACATACTGATATCCAACCCCTACGAGGCGAAGGAGGCGCTCTCCCGCGTAAGATGCAAGCTGCTCATCAGCGACATCAACATGCGGGGCTTAAACGGTTACGATCTGGCCAAGCTTGCCTGCGACTTCAACCCCTCCTGTCAGGTGGTGCTCACCACCGCGTACGGGGCGAACCTCAAGAGGTTCGAACTCAAGGACTGCCGCTTCCACCTCCTCTTCAAACCCTATAACGACATCGGCGAGCTCACCAAGCTCATCCGCCACCTCGTGGCGGGCGAAAACTCCTTCGACGATCTCTCCGAGGATTCGTGGTCGGAGAACGAGGATTATCCGGAAGTCATCGAGTGGAAACTCTAAAATTCAAATCCTAAACCTCCGCGGGCTGAAGCCCGCGGGGTTGGCCGTGTGGCATGTCTATCGGACATGCCCGAATGGCCTCCGCTTCGCTCCGGGCGGCCATTCATCCCCGGGCTTAAAAGCCC
>Ga0180430_10000826_pt1 | contig 32542 bp, 24 predicted proteins | sample SS_ome_9_FD_132999 | JGI IMG/M metagenome (GOLD analysis project Ga0180430, IMG submission 132999) | Hypersaline lake sediment archaeal communities from the Salton Sea, California, USA - SS_1_S_2 metaG | ecosystem: Environmental > Aquatic > Non-marine Saline and Alkaline > Hypersaline >... | reverse complement strand
GGAGCACTCCACTGGATTGTCCCGCGTCTGACTCTGCAGCCGGTACTCAATAAGCAACTTTCGTGGCTGATCTATGTGGCATGGCAGGGCGTCGTCCTCGCGACGGCGGGCGGCATCCTGTTTGGTGAAGCACAGGGCCTGGAATGGGGGGAAACTCCCGTCTGGGTTGATCCCGTCGCTCAATTGGGATTGCTGCTGTTGGCGATTAACTTCATGCCTCCTATCGCGAAGATGAAAGGGCCGATGTATGTGACGCTGTGGTACTTCATGGCGATGTTCGTCTGGACTTTTCTGACCTATGCGATGGGCAACTTTGTCCCGCAGTACTTCGTTACTGGTACCAGTGCGGGTGCCGTCGGTGGACTGTTTATTCACGACCTTGTTGGGCTGTTTGTCACTCCGCTGGGCTGGGGCATGATGTACTACTTCGTTCCTATTCTGTTGAAGAAACCCATTTGGAGCCATGGGCTGTCACTGGTTGGGTTCTGGGGCCTGGCCTTCTTCTACCCGCTGCAGGGAATCCATCACTTTCTCTATACCCCGATTCCGATGTTCCTGCAGTATGGAGCGATTGTGTCCACGATTGCTGTGGAGCTGGTCGTGACGACGGTGGTGATTAACTTCTTCGGAACAATCTGGGGCTCCAGTAGTGCCGTAAAGACCAACCTTCCGATCCGATGGTTCTATACCGGAATGGTGTTTTACTTTCTGACGTGCCTGCAGTGTGCGTTTCAGGTGACACTGACGTTCCAGAAGATCATCCACTTCACTGACTGGGTTGTGGGCCACGCTCATTTAGTGATGTTTGGTGTTTTCACAATGTGGATCATGGGCGTGATGACGTACTTGCTGCCACGGTTGTTTAATCGTCCCTGGCACAGCCTCAAAGCCTGCGAATGGCACTACTGGATGTCGACGATTGGCATTCTGGTGATGGCTGGCGACCTGACATTGCTGGGTCTGTTTCAGGGATGGTCGTGGGCCGCCCTCGAACCGTGGGATGCGTCTGTTGATTTCTCCTACCCGTTTTGGGTCATTCGAGCCTTAGCTGGTCTCTGTATGTTTGGGGGCGTCGTGGTCTTTGTCTGGAATATCTGGAAGACTCTGACCTGCGTACCGGAACAGACGGCATCCATTGAAGTGGCCGCAGCGTAACCCGTATTAGTCTTTGGAAGCGTGCGAAGCGTTTCGATCTGAAAACAGTCGATCAACAACTGAGAACTCAGAACCATGTTTGAAAGCAAAGCAGGCATTCTGTTCATCGCCGGTATCGGATTCTTTGTGCTGGCCTTTGTGTCCAACGCAGTGGTTCCGGCGCTGATGTATGATGAGCTGGAAGAGCAAACTGTTGAACAACTGGTCAACGCTAACCTCCGTTATCAGTTCGAAGATCTGGCACGTCGCTACCCGGATTCATTCAATGCTGCTTATGGTGAGCCACCCGGTGGCGATGTTGAACACGATCAATGGTGGAATGATAAATGTGCCGAAGCACTCCGCTATGGCCACAAGATCTATGTTGGAGAAGGATGCTGGCACTGTCATAGCCAGTTCATTCGCCCGGTTTCGAACGAATCCAAAAGGTGGGGGCCCGTGTCAAGTTCCTGGGAGTACCAGAACGAGTTGAACCGACCGGTGATGTTCGGAACACGTCGAGTCGGCCCGGATCTCAGTCGAGAAGGCGGACGTCGCAGCAACGACTGGCATGCTGTTCATTTCTTCCGACCACTCGATCTGTCGGAAGGATCACCGATGCCGGAGTATCCGTGGTTCTTCGATGGCTCGCCTGACAAGCCTAATGCGAAGGGGCTGGCCATGATGACCTATGTTCAGTGGCTGGGATCGTGGCTCGAGAGCTATCCGCACTACGAAGATTACGAACCGTCGTTCGAACGTGAAGACGAAGAAAGCGATGAAGACGAGGAGGAAGAAGAATGACGCGCAGTCTTTCGTGGACCGTGACGCTGGTCCTGGCCGTGATGATTCTGATTCCCAGCATGCTTGGCTTTGTAATGAAGTTCCAGGAGTTGGTGCACATCACCAACAGTGGTGACTCTGAAGGTGGTTTTGCCATTACTCCTGTGGTGAACTACCTGCTGGCCAGCGTCGGGTTCCTGTGTCTGTTGCTGGCCGCCGCACTCAACGGGTCATTCAACGATATTGAGAAACCCAAGTTTCAGATGCTGGAGAACGAAGATATGCTGGATCAGGCAGAAGCCTGAACAGGATCCGTTGCATTCGATTCTTCCGATTACACATTCGATACGAACACTCATCATGTCTGAAGTCACAAACGAAAAAACCGTCGAACAGCCACAGCCGGATGAGGAGCATGTGTTTCACCATTATCGAGGAAACGCAATTCCCTGGTACGTGCGAGTCATCTGGATTGGGTTCTGGATCTTCACAGTGTACTACATCATCGCCAATTTCTTCCCAGCGATGCAGGTGGAACTGATTTCGCCTCCGTAGAACCGGTCGAGACTTGTTGTCGTCCTGCATCTCAGGGAGTTGCTCCACGTTCTGTCCCGCCCCGCTGCTCGTCGTCCTGAACGCTGTATGAAGAGTAGGCACCAGCAATCCCATGTCGGCAGTCACCTCACAACCCGGCACAAGTGTCGGCACGTCGTCTGGTGAATCAGGCAAACACGAATGTACGTGGTGTGGCCTGCCCGTTGCTGTTACTGCTGCTTCTGGCTCTCCGATATCCCCGTTGTACTGTTGCTACGGCTGCCGGTTCGCTCATTCTGTTGTGCAGGAACAGGGAGAAGAAGGCGCAATTCGCTGGACGGTCATTCGATTGGGCCTCGCGATATTCTTCACGATGAATCTCATGGCGTTTACGATGACCATGTGGTCATTGGACGTCTATGACGTCGAACCTGATCCATTCCAGCAAAAGCTCTATGAGATGTTTCGCTGGTTGAGCATGCTGTTAGCACTTCCCGTGTTGCTCCTGCTTGGAATACCGCTTCTGCGAAATGCCATTGAAACCTGGCGGATGCGAGTCCTGTCCACCGACCTGTTGATTGGTGGAGCTGTGTTCGCGGCCTATGCGATGTCAGCGACGAGTGTGGTTCGAGGAGATGGCGCGCTCTATTTCGAAGTCGGGGCGATGGTCCTTGTGATGATGACTCTTGGCCGCTGGATCGAAGCTACCGGGCGGCATAAAGCCACAGAATCACTTGACCAGTTGCTAACACTCCTCCCCGAGACGGTGTCGCGCGTGAGCCATCAGGGAGGGTATCGTGAAGAAGAGACTGTTCCGGTGGTTGAAGTGCAGATCAATGACGAACTGCGAGTCCGCGCCGGAGAACGCTTTGCGACAGATGGAGTACTGACGCTGGGAAAGACCAGTGTTGATCAGCAGACGTTTACCGGCGAAAGTTCCCCGGTACCACGAGAGGCCGGTGATGCTGTGCTGGCCGGGACCGTGAACCTGGACGGCGATATTGTTGTTCGAGTGACTTCGCTGTTTCGTGAGGGGTCGTTTGGGCGCCTTCTCGAAACACTTCAGCAAGCACGTTCCGATCGGGGTCAGTATCAGCGACTGGCCGAAGAAGTCGCCAGCTGGTTTGTTCCCGTCGTCGCGCTGCTGGCTGTTGCGGCTTTTGTGTGGCACATGAGTGCGGGTATTTCAGTTGCAATTCAGGTGAGCATGTCGGTCCTCTTGATTGCCTGTCCGTGCGCACTTGGTCTCGCGACACCACTTGCTGTCTGGACAGCATTCAGCGTGGGAATCCGTCGCCAGGTGCTGTTCCGCAGTGGCGAAGCGCTCGAACGACTTGCGAGCGTTGATGCCATTTGCATTGACAAGACAGGAACGCTGACCACCGGTGTGCCTGAAGTGTGTTCAGTCGTCCCGTTTGATTGCGATCGGGACGAAATCCCGTGGCAGACAATTGGTGAGCTTGCTCAGGCGTCTCAACATCCGTTTGCACAAGCCGTAGGAACATGGATTGCGACGAGTACAGTTGATGCGTCGACACAGGAGACGACACTCCAGCGCGGATCGATAAAGACTCTATCCGGCAAAGGAATCGAAGCTGAAACGATTGACCAAACAAATGTTCGTATGGGCAGCGTCTCTTTCGCGTGCGAGAAACATCCACTTCAGGTTTCTGCGATAAACCCCACGGAATCCGTGGCGCTCCAGTCAGCCGCTTCGCTGCATTCGCGCAATGACGTCACGACTGTTGCTGGTGATCTTGACGGAACCACGGCGAACGCTGTTGAGTGGTTAGACCGACTTTACTGCGAAGCCGGTCGACTCAACGCTTCGCTGACAGTTGTGTCCAGTGATGGTTTGCCAGTAGCCGGTTTTCTGATCTCTGAGTCACTTCGCGAGGAAGCCAGACAGGCGTTAGGCGAACTCGCCCGCATTGCGTCGCCGGTCCATGTGCTTTCGGGTGACCGCACGAACCGGGCAATCGCTCTTCATTACGAATTGGGTATTCCCGATCTTACAGTCGAAGGCGATTTGAAACCGCACGACAAAGTCGACCGCGTGCGTCAGGTACGCAGCCACTACGGCACAACTGTAATGGTGGGTGATGGAATCAATGACGCTCCGGCACTGGCAGCCAGCGACGTGGGGATCGCCATGGGATGTGGTGCTGATGTCTCACGAGATTCGGCCGATATCTGTCTGCTCAGCAATGATCTTCGGCGGATTCCATGGTCGATGGAGCTGGCTCAGCGAACGCGTTCCATTATTCGGCAAAATCTCTGTTGGGCATTCGGCTACAACAGCATCGGAGTCGGCATTGCTGTCATGGGATGGCTCAATCCCGCGTTTGCGGCAGCTTTGATGATTACCAGCAGTCTCTTGGTCATTTCGAATTCGCTGCGACTCCTGCAGGAAAGTGCTGTGGCAGAGCAAGCCGTTGCGGAGCTGCAGTCATGAACCCTCTTCTTTACGAATTGCCCCTGGTCTTCATGAGTGGGATTCTTGGTTCCGCTCACTGCATTGGGATGTGCGGGCCGATTTCCGCCACGATGAACATCGGGACAAGCACCTTGCGGGGCGCTTTGGCTCGACAGTCTTCATGGAGTTGCGGACGAGTTGTCACCTACGCTTTTCTTGGAATGGTTGCGGGATTTGCCGGCGCCCGTTTTACTCAGTCCTCCTGGTTATCCTCTCAAACGGGAGTCATGCAGGTTCAAGCGGGTTTTGCTGTGATCGCCGGCTTCCTGCTTGTCATCCAGGGACTGCTGGCCACAGGGTGGCTGAGGAGGAAACAGGCCAATGGAGGAAGTTGCCTGACAGCGTCAGTTTTTGGGCGGTTTTTGCAGGGCGGGTCATCGATTTCTGTATTCATCGCTGGTCTTGCGACCGGCTTTCTGCCGTGCGGTCTCGTTTATTCCTTTCTGGCACTGGCAGCGGCGAGCGCCAGCGTCTGGAAAGGGCCGTTGATAATGATCTCTTTCGGTCTTGGGACAGTTCCCGTTATGCTGGTCGCCGGTGCGGGACTGACTATGACGACGTTAACCATCAGGCAACGTCTGATGAAAGTTGCTGCCGCCTGTGTTCTTATGACAGGGATCCTGACCATGGGCCGAGGCATCGTGTTTGCCGCGAATTCGACAGTTCAGACTCCAGAGGAAGCCTGTCCACTGTGCAGTCCGCAGGCAGAAGAACCTTCAGGAACGGTCAAGTGAGTATCCGGAGTGACGAACAGTCAACGCCGTTGGCAGAGAACGATGATCGCCCAAGCGCACAGTCATCGAACGACACGCCTGCGAAGAAGAAAAGAGCGATTCTGCACAATGACATGCACGATCACATTGTGCCGTCAGCCACCAGTACTCCTCATCGCGGCAAGATCTCCCGTACACTGGTCAATTTCTGGCTTGATGGCCTGTTGGGCATCATCTTTGCCAAGCTGTGCATCACGGCGGTCATCGTGCAGTTTGTGTTTCCGCCTGGAATTGCTGCACGAGACTGGTTTCTGTGGGGGATGAGTTACGGCCAGTGGTGTAGTCTGCAGTTTGCACTGATTGCCGTGTTGGGACTGGGAGTTCTTGTTCATATCATGTTGCATTGGACATGGGTCTGCAGCGTGATGACCAAACGTATCCTGCACAGAAAGCAACTGCCGGACGACGGAATCCGAACAGTCTATGGAGTGGGATTGCTGATAGGTCTGTTGCTGCTTGGAGCTACGGCAGTGGGAATCGCGCAGTGGATGATTGTGCGACCACTCTAGCGGAGCTCCGGACAGCAGGTCCTTTTTTGTTTTTTGCGTTGGCAGTTGCGGAATGCGACGAGTCCGAGTCACTCCGGACGGTCAGTCGGTTCCAACGGTTTCCTTAGGGAGATAGTTATGAGACACAAGCCGATACTCATCGCCATCACAGTTACTCTGGTGGTGTATTCGTTTTCCGTCGGTCAGGTAACGCAGATTCCTGTCAGTCCGGATACCGACAATAAACCCTCGCCGGAAGATACACGACTCATTATGCAGGCAAAACTTGCCAGCGCTCAGGAGATTCTGGCCGGGCTGGTCACTCAGGATTTTGAATCCATCGAATCGGCCGCCGGAGTGCTCAGCAAGATCAGTTTGTCGCCACCCCCAAAGTTTGAAGAATCGGGGGCCGAGTCAGCAGACGAAATCTACGAACATTTTCGCCTGGAGTTTGCCAGGCTGGCAGGACAACTGGAGCGACACGCTCGAAATCGCGAGCTGGAAGCGACGGCCTATGTTCAGCAAAACATGACGGCTACATGCATCGCCTGCCACGACTTCATTCGCGACCATCCCTGACAACTATATTCCGCAGTTTGCGTTAGCTGCCGAAATCCGGCGGTTGCTTCCATTTCGATTGAAAGTCGTTTCAACGTGTCCAAACGTAAGAGCCTGGCTGCATTCTACGACGCTGCCCAGCTGCAAGCGGTTCTCGATTCGGCGGTGGATGGCGTCGTAACAATTGATGACAAGGGCCAGATCGAATCGGTTAATCGTGCCGCAGAAGCCCTCTTTGGGTATGCAGAGTCAGAATTGATTGGCCAGAATGTCCGCCTGCTGATGCCCTCGCCTTATCAAGATGAACACGACAACTATCTTCGTAATTATCTAAAGACTGGTAAGAAGAAGATCATTGGGATCGGCCGGGAAGTTCAGGGGCTCCGAAGAGACGGCAGCATTTTCCCGCTGTACCTCGCAGTCAGTGAAACTGACTTCGGTGATCGGCGTGTCTTCACCGGTGTGGTGCACGACCTGACCGCGCTTAAGGCCGCAGAAGAACGTGCAACTCAGGTCGGACACATCCTGGAAGACTCGCTCAATGAGATCTTCATTTTCGACGTGGAAACATTCCGATTTCTCCATCTGAACTACGGTGCGTTACGGAATGTTGGCTACAGCGTCGAGGAAATTGCTTGCCTGACACCGGCCGACATTATCTCGGGATTCACACTGGAACATTTGCGCAGGCATGTTCACCCGCTGGTGACGGGGAGACAGTCAAGCGTTCCATGTGACTTCGTTCACCGACGTAAGGACGGGACGAAGTACAACGTGATGGGGCGAATGCATCGAGCTCAATGGCAGGGAGGCGAGGCCTATGTCTCAATCGTTCTGGATATCACAGACCGTGTGGAACGAGACACGGAGCTGCGCGTTCGTGACCAGGCGATCCAGGCGGCGCTGGAAGGTGTCGTTATCATGGACGCACTGAAAGAGAATTTCCCAATTGTGTTTGTGAATCCAGCTTTTGAGGCGTTGAGTGGCTATTCGCTTCACGAAGCCGTCGGGAAATCCTGCAGCCTTCTGTGTGGAAGAGAAACCGCTTCTGCCGAGTTTGAACAACTACATCGGGCAATGGAGGAACATCGAAAGTACCGAACGACGATCGAATGTACACGCAGGAATGGAGATACTTTCTGGAATGATATCTCGATTGCTCCGGTTCATTCAGCGGATGGCAGCGTGACCCACCTCGTCGCCATGATGGAAGATGTTTCCGAACGCCGTGATGCTCAACAACAACTGCTGCAGGCAGAGCGTCTCGCCGCGATTGGCGAAATGGTAACGGGCCTTGCCCATGAGAGCCGAAATGCATTGCAGCGTGCCCAGGCCTGTCTGGACATGCTTTCGCTGGACCTCAAAGACAGTCCAGAGCAACTGGAGTTGACAGAGAAGACCGGGAGAGCACTTCGTGATCTTCATCGCTACTACGAAGAAGTCCGCAACTACGCAGCTCCGATTCAGCTAAAGAAGCAGGAGGTCGATCTTCGTCGTATCTGGAGAATGGTATGGCGCGATCTGGAAGCCAGTCGATTCGGCAGCAGCATGGAACTTGTCGAAGCGAACCCCGATCTTGATCTGGTCTGCCATGTTGACGAATATCGAATCGCTCAGGTGTTCCGAAACATTATGGAGAACGCGATTGCTGCCTGCTCCGAAACCGGAAGACTGACAATCACTGCCCGTGAAATCATGGAACGAAGAGGCGGGGACGTTGAGATCCGTTTTCGTGATAATGGCTCGGGTTTGACGGCTCAGGCAATATCTCAGATCTTTGAACCGTTTTACACCACGAAGCAGAAGGGAACAGGACTGGGAATGGCGATCACCAGGCGAATTGTTGAAGCGCATGGTGGTACGACAGGGGCTGTCGAAGTTCCCGCCGGAGGAGCCGAGATTGTGGTCGTTCTCCCGCGGGCGCCGGCTGAGTAGGCAAACGTCGCCGACGGCAGATTGCCGGGGTTTCCGGACTTTCAAGCACCTCGGCGCGCCAATTGGCACAGATTTGCTTCATTATGTGTGCGGATGCACGCATTATGGCGGGGTAGCACTAAGTCAACGAAGCTGGCGATTTCGGATTTTATTGAAAGTGGATGCAGTGAGTTTAGTGCAAGGCACTCAAACCGGGCAGCGCAGTGATTCATCTGCCGAATCGTCTGGCCGATTGAAGATCACTTTGTTCAATTGGCACATCACATGCTGATTCAGGAGCATAAGGAAGCCATAGAGTGGCGGAACATGAATCCACATCCGCAATCCACACGGCGTAGTGCCTGCGCGGATGTTCTTCGAGTATCTTTCATCCAAAGCCCTGAAGAGTGACCGTTGTCTGATTCTCTATCCATTAAGTTGCTGTTTGTCGAAGACGAAGATGACTTCCGTGAGACGACAGCTCGCTGGATGACGCGGATGGGCCACCGCGTTGCTGAAGCTGCAAACGCTCAGGAAGCATTGGCACTACTGGCTCGTCAGCAGTTCGATGTCGCGGTCGTGGACTACAACATGCCAGGAATTTCCGGTGTGGAACTGCTGCAGAGGATGAAGGACGATAACGTCGAGACAGAAGTCATCATCCTGACTGGCCAGGGCTCCATCGAATCAGCTGTGCAGGCGATGAAGCTGGGCGCATGTGATTATCTGACAAAACCGTTTCCTCTCACCGACCTTGAACAGCGCTGCCGCCTCGCATGGGAACGCGGTCGTTTGAGCAAAGAAAACCAGCAGCTAAAGGCAGTGATACGACGGCAGAAACCGAGAGTGCGTATGGTGGGTGAGTCACGCCCGATGAAAGAAGTCTTTCGACTCATCGAACGGGTGGCGCCCACAGACAAGGCAGTGCTGATTCAGGGTGACAGCGGAACCGGCAAGGAGTTAGTGGCTCGTTCTATCCAGGAAAACAGCCTGCGGGCCGACAAGCCTTTTGTCACGATCAACTGTGCGGCTTTGCCGGAAAACCTCGTAGAGAGTGAGTTGTTCGGCCATCAGAAAGGTGCCTTCACTGGTGCGACCAGTGACAATCTCGGACTGTTCGAAGTTGCTGACGGTGGCACTCTTTTTATTGACGAACTGGGGGAACTTCCACGCGCTCTGCAGCCGAAACTGTTGCGAGTGCTTGAGGATGGCTCTCTTCGCCGAGTGGGATCACATAAGGAGCGTCGCGTCGATGTGCGGCTGATTGCGGCAACAAACAGAGACCTGGCGGCAGACGTTCAGGCAGGTGCGTTCCGCGAGGATCTGTATTATCGAATCAATGTCATGTCGCTTCATCTTCCCCCGCTGCGTGAACGCGGCCGCGACATCGACCTGTTGATTGACCACATGCTGGGAACAGACTGGAAGGTCGATCTGCAGGCGCGTCAGGTTCTGACATCCTATTCGTGGCCCGGTAATGTTCGTCAGCTGTTCAATACACTCGATCGGGCAACTGTCCTGGCTGATGGCAAGACCATCACGGTAGACGACCTGCCCGCCGGTATTGTTGACGAACGTCTATCCAGCAGTCGGTCGCCGCAGCCGGATACGTCCCGACTTGATGAGATCGAGAAGGCTCATATCATCGAGGTGCTGGAACGGGAGAACGGCAACAAGGCTCGTACGGCGCGTGTCCTTGGAATTCATCGGCGAAAACTCTACCGGTTACTCGAACGATTCGACCTGCATACGCCGGAAGCATCACACGACAGCCAGCACTCCTGAGATACCGTGTGGCGGGTGTGCTCGGAACGATCCACTGCAGACATCCTTTTGAGGAGCAGACCAATGGCTGATGATGCAGGTGGAGAGTCGCTGCGTGCGTCTCATACGGTCGAGTCCATTCGCGCTCGGCTGAAAACAGCGACTCATCACAGCTATCTGTGTGACTTCGTTTACGGCGGGATCGATGGTGCCGTGACAACATTTGCCGTGGTGTCGGGCGTTGCGGGCGCCGGATTGTCTCCGGGCATTGTGATCATCCTGGGACTTGCCAACCTGATTGGCGATGGATTCAGCATGGCGGCAAGTAACTTTCTGGGGTCACGAGCCGATCTGCAGCTGCTGGAGAACACTCGACGAATTGAAGAACAACACATAGCCCGCTATCCGGAAGGAGAGCGTGAAGAAGTTCGCCAGATTCTTGCAGCGAAGGGATTCCAGGCTGATGCGCTGGAAAACGCTGTTCGGACGATCACCGCTGACAGAGAACTATGGGTCGACACGATGCTGCGAGAGGAACACGGTCTGTCACTGGATCGTCCCAATCCACTGCGAGCTGCCGCCGTGACCTTGGCTGCTTTTGTCGCGATTGGCTTTCTCCCTTTGCTGTCATTTCTGGCGGACATGCTTTCGATCGTGACTGTGTCCAACCCGTTTTTGTGGAGTACCGTGCTGACAGGAATCGGCTTCTTCACCGTGGGTGCCATCAAATCCCGCTTCGTCTCTGACCGCTGGTACCTCGCGGGTCTTGAAACTCTGTCCGTAGGAGGAATCGCAGCCGCACTTGCCTATGCCGCCGGGTATATTCTTCGCGACGTTGTTTAGATTTCCTGCAACAGGATTCGTAACTCACGCTCCGACAGCATCAATTTCGTTCATGAGGGTATCTGCTGACTGGACGGCCTGAACATATGCTTTTGACAGCCTAGCGGCAGAGCAGAATTCCGGGTCGATGGAGGACCAGTCGGCGGTTTCGTAGGCGATTGTTGTCTGGAGAATCTGACCCAGCGGACCGGATTGCGTCACGGATCTCCGCACTCAGTGGAAGTGACTTCATGATGTCTTCCATCGGTTGATGCAGGATTGAGTCCAGCTGTGAAAAGAGCCCGGTGGTATATGCAGCATCCTTGACATCCGAGTTAACCGTTTCGGCGATTGACTGACACATCGCGCCGCGCACCAGGGACGAAACCAGTCGCTGGTTGGGTGTGCCTGGTACACTCTTGAGTATAAGCAAAGTTATCAATCGTCGTACACCGCCGAAGCCAAGCAGGACAAGTCCGTGCCGCAGCGACTCAATCTCTCAATCGAGCCCAATGGACGACGAATCCAGATACCTCATCATTCGAAAACACAAGTCAGCGTCACTGCGGACAATCTTCTCCAGGTCATCAAAGGACTCAGCGGACGAATTGACTTGCGCGAACACCGGAAGCATGCCCGACTGTCGATCCGAGACTTTGCTCTGAATTACCTCGGGCCGAGACAAGAAAAATCCCTGAAACAGATCGAATCCTGCCTCTCGACATTCTTCGAACTCGTCGCGCGTTTCAACCTTCTCTGCGAGAAGCTGAACGGGCCACTGGCGGAACTTCGCGACGTGGTCCTTCAGTCTTCCCTTCTCAATGTCGGGGTACTCTACCTTCACGATGTCGACGAGATCCATGATCGGAACGAGCATGTCTGAGTAAACGACATCATCGAGAGCGATCGTGTACCCTTGATTCTTTAGTTGAGTAATGCCTGCAATCAGCTGCTCATCAATGATAATGTCTTCCAGTACTTCGATGACAAGCCTGTCCGGAGAATCCGGGATAGGCTGAATGCCGATCAGGAAGTCACGTGGAAAGTTGACAAATGCTCGGTGATCGCCGACCAGCGCCTGCAGGCCAACGTCGACAAATGCAGTCAACAGTACCGAAGTCGTTGCCAGATTCTGGTCCATTGGAGCAGGGAGTGAAGGGCCAGCGGTTCGAAACAGCAATTCGTATCCGAACACGGAAAGGTCCGGATTATAGATTGGCTGTCGCGCGATCAGGGACGTCGACTTGCCTTGGGTGTTCTCGGAACCGGTCATCACGTTATTCAACAGGATCACGAAGAACAGCGAATCGCAGGTTAATCGCGTGCTGCCGTGCACATGATCTACTGACGGAGTGGACTGGATTGTTCTTCGCTACGAATAATCGGGCAAGACCAGTCGCTTGTACAGTCTCACACATTGGAATGCTCAGCAGTGTTTCCTGAGTTCCAGACGACCGATTTGAGCGAGATGCACTTCGTCCGGGCCATCTGCGAGACGCAGTGTCCGCTGGTTCGCCCATGCTTCTGCAAGAAACGTATCCTGGCAGACTCCCATTGCACCATGAGCCTGAACTGCCCGGTCAATCACTCGCAGGGACATGTCGGGAGCAACGACTTTGATGGCGGCAATCTCTGACTTTGCAGCCTTATTTCCAACGGTGTCCATCAAGTGTGCAGCATGCATCGTGAGTAGCCGGGCCTGATCGATCTCGATGCGCGACCTGGCAATGTCCTGCCGAATCGACCCCATGTCGGCAAGCCTCTGACCGAATGCAACCCGCTCTGTAACGCGCTGACACATGAGTTCGAGGGCTCGTTCGGCAATTCCAATGCTCCTCATGCAGTGATGAATGCGACCCGGCCCAAGGCGTCCCTGAGCGATCTCAAAGCCGCGTCCTTCTCCCAGCAACAGGTTGGACGCCGGAACTCGCACGTTGGTGAACGCAATCTCCGCATGGCCATGCGGAGCGTGATCGTATCCGTAAACGGTGAGGTGGCGTTTGATGTTGACGCCAGCCGCATCGCGTGGCACCAGAATCATCGACTGCTGTTGGTATCGGGATGCATCAGGATCCGTCTTGCCCATGAAGACGAAGATTTTACAGCGAGGATCTCCGGCTCCTGATGACCACCATTTCTTTCCGTTGATAACGTATTCGTCACCATCGCGTTCGATTCGTGATTGAATGTTCGTGGCATCCGAGGAAGCGACATCCGGTTCTGTCATGCAGAAAGCCGAACGGATCTTTCCGTCCAGAAGAGGTTGCAGCCATTTCTCTTTTGCTTCTTCGCTCCCATACCGTTCCAGTACTTCCATATTGCCTGTGTCGGGAGCAGAACAATTCATCACCTCCGATGCCATCACGTACTTGCCAAGAATCTCGGCAATTGGAGCGTATTCCAGATTGGTGAGCCCTGCTCCACGCTCACTGTCCGGAAGAAACAAATTCCACAGACCTTCCGATCGGGCTCGTTCCTTCAGGGCTTCCACAATTGGAACAGGTTGCCACCGATCGCCGGACGCAATCTGTTCGTTGTAGAGTGATTCATTTGGAGCAACGTGATCTGCAACGAATGCAGCGACTCGTTTGTGAAGCGTCTGCGTATGATCTGAAAACTCAAACATCTGATCTTGCCGGTGAATACAATGAGTGCCGTAAGACTTCACAGTACGGATTTCGGTCAAGGACGTCAATTGGGTGAGAAATCGAGTTACAGGACCGGGGACACGACCGGTCCAAACGGGTATAAACAAATGATCCGTTCAGCTTCGACCGGACATCCATTTCAGGGGAATCGCGGCGTGCAGCAACTTACACGATGCTCTGCTCTCTTCTTGATTGTTCTGTACTGTCAGTACCTGTGTCCTCCGACATACGCACAGCTCGATGGCCAGACCGTGCAGGTCGCTCCTGGGATGGCAAACATCGAGGCGTTGGCAGTTCGCGTCCAGGAATCACTGGTCGTGATAGAAGGAACCGGGCGGTCCGGAGCAGTGCATGGTGAGGGATCGGGATTCGCCATTGGGCCAGACCTGATCGCAACGGCCCGTCACGTCATCGGTGAAGGGAGGCACATTTCGGTGGTGCTTCCCGACGGAGAACGTCCGACCGTCATCGCCATACACTCACAAATGGCGCATCTGGATATGGTCGTACTCCGCACGGAGCCTCACGGGCTGCCAACACTGGAACTCAGTCAACAGGAAGCGGTGCCCGGTCTTCCGACTGTCGCGCTTGGTCATCCACATGGGCTTCGCAATAGTGTTGTAAGCGGTGTTGTATCCGGCACCCGGGAGATTGACGGGCATTCCATGATTCAACTGGCGATGGCCATTGAGCCCGGTAACAGCGGTGGTCCGGTGGTGAATCACGATGGCGACGTGATCGGTATGGTCACGTTGAAATCGACTGCCTCGGACAACATTGGTTTTGCCCTTCCGGTTTCTCATCTTCAATCACTGCTGAACTCGCCTAATCCGGTTCTGATGGAACGCTGGGTCACCATCGGGGCACTCGACGGCAAACGGTGGACGGCAATGTTCGGAGCAAACTGGACACAACGAGCCGGACGGATTCTTGTGGAAGGTCAGGGGACCGGATTTGGGGGCCGAACGCTGTGCCTGTTTCATGAAACGCCCGATCTGCCAATCGAGTTGGAAGTCGCTGTTCGCCTTCAGGATGAACGCGGCGCGGCTGGCCTGGTCATTCACTCAGATGGCCACGACCGTCACTATGGGTTCTATCCGTCGGGCGGCAACATTCGGTTTACGAGGTTCAACGGCCCGGATCTCAACCACTGGACCATTCTCCACAATGCACGTCATTCTTCTTACCGACCAAACGACTGGAACACGTTAAAAGTGCAGATCGACGAGACCGGCATGGTGTGTTCCGTGAACGGCGAACTGGCTGTGCAGATCGTCGACACGGAACTGGCAGCAGGCCAACCAGGGCTGGTTGCCTTCCGAGGAACTGAAGCATCGTTTCGACATTTTCAAATGGCTGGATCCATTCCGTCCACTCAGCCGAGTGCCGAACAACGACAGCAGGTAACTGACTTGCTGGACGAACAACGCGCCAGCAGCAATCTGCACACGAAACTAATCCGTGATCTGAGTTCAATTGGACAGGGGGTGAACCAGATCCTTGAAGATCGCGCGGCCGAACTGGAGCAGCAGGCGGTCATGGTCCGCCAACTCGCCGACGACGTACATACGAATCGAATCATCGGACGTCTCCGAGATGTGTTGAACCTCGATAACGACCAGGATCAACAACCGGATCTGCTGCATGCAGCGCTGCTGCTGGCCCAACTGGACAATCCGGAAGTGCGCCCCGAATTCTACATTCGGCGCGTAAATGCGATCGCTCAGGAGATTCTTAAGGCACTACCAGACGACGCGGATGACTCACAGCGTCTGCAGGCCCTCGATCGCTGGCTGTTTCAGTTAAATGGGTTCAGGGGCAGCGAGAATCAGTACTACACTTCCTCCAACAGCTACCTGAACGAGGTGATCGATGACCGTGAAGGATTGCCCATTGCACTGAGTGTGTTGTACATCGAGATTGCCAGACGGCTCAATCTCAACGTTCAGGGTGTTGGACTTCCAGGGCACTTCATCGTCCGTTATGACCGGGTATCAGAACCTCCTGCGACTGAATGGATCGACGTATTCCACCGGGGCAGCCGAATGTCAGATGACGCAGTGGAGCAGCATCTGAGTGAGCGCGGCCTGCAACCGGACCCCCGCTTCACAGAAGCTCAGCAGCCAGTGGCCATTATCGAGCGGATGCTGCGGAACCTGCTCGGACTTGCCGAACGAGACCGCGAAGATCGACGGGTGCTTCGTTATCTGGAAGTTCTGGTTGCAGTAGCGCCTGAGGAACCTGAATACCGAGCAAAACGGCTTGAAATGAGGGCCCGCACCGGGCATCGAGGAGCCGCTCTTGAAGATGCGAACTGGTTTATTGAGCATCGGCCGCACGGCATCGATCTGCAACAACTGCAGCGCATCAGAGCACAGTTGCAGTCTGACACGGGCAGGTAGGCAGTCGTCAAATCTCGTCTGAAGGCCGAGCGTCTGATTCCCACCAGTCGGGTGTCGGTGCAGAGAATCGTCGTGATTTTCCGTGAGTGTCATTGAGGATTACGGACGAGGCATGGAGGCACAGTGTCGGCAGGCCGACAGCCTGAGTGCAGTTCTCCGCTGTTTCACCGTCCGGGAGCCAGACCGGGTCATTGACAATCGGTAGTCCAAGGTGCCACAAGTGCAGCCGGATTTGGTTGGTCCGACCAGTCACTGGCGTCACTTTGATGAGGGACGATCCATCCGGCAGTCGTTTGGCAACCTGAAACAGCGTTCGTGCTTCAAGACCTTCGTCAGTAATTTCACGCACTCCCCCTGCTCCAGCCTCGCGTGAGATTGCCGCCACACACTGAAAGCTGTCCTCTGCGGGATGCCCATGCACGCGAGCAAGGTAGGTCTTTGCTACCGTGCGTTCTTCAAACTGCTTCTGCACGACGCGCGCGACTGAACGCTTCCGGCACAGAACGAGCACGCCGGTTGTATTGGCGTCAAGACGATGCGCCGGCAGCAGCCGCTGAGGCGCATAGACTGCGTTGAGGAACGACTGCAGCGTGTTTCGGTTGTATCGACCACCGGGATGCAAAGGAAGCGGTGCCGGCTTGTTGGTGACCACAAACTGGTCGTCTTCATAAAGAAACTCAATATTTGTGCTGACATCCGGCTCCACTGTTCCCGGCAGCAGGTGTTCCAATCGTTCTCCCGGACGAACGCGACGATTGGGACTCAGAGGCAGAGATTCTTCCGAAGACGGCTTGCGACGCTGTCGTCGACCATAGCGAGGTGATGGCACAACTTCAGACGCGGCGATCTTCTGCAGCCACGCGTCTCGATCAATATGAGGATGCCAGGCACACAGGAAATCAATCAACGCGAAGTCAGCAAAGCGAGCCGGAACATTCAGTGGACGGCGGTTGTAATAGGGAACTGATCCTGGCAGAGGAATGACAACTTCCTGCAGTCGCTGCTGACGCCGAAAGAGTACCTGCGCCATCGCTTCCTGAGGCGGCTGCCAGCAGGCCGGACAAGATTTACCGGCAACGTACTCTTCTGACTCCTGTTGTTCCGGACTCACAACGGCCTGACAGAGATAGCATTGCGTGAAGCCGGTTTCCTTCAGAGCTGAATCGACAGCGACTCGCTGGTCGAAAACGAAACAATCGCCGTCGTAGTGATCGCCTCCGCATTCTTCAAAGTATTTGAGGATCCCACCATCGAGCTGATAGATCTCCTGAAAGCCGGCCTTTTCCATGAATGGTCCGGCTTTTTCACATCGGATTCCTCCGGTGCAGAACATGACGACCGGCTCGCCCTTCATCGATTCCGGAAGCCGACGAATCGCATCGGGAAACTCTCGAAAACTGTCAACGTTAGCCGGAACGGCGTTCTCAAATGTTCCCACATCAATTTCGTAGTCGTTCCGCACATCCAGCAGATGGACTCTCTTTCCTGCGTCCAGCCAGCGTTTCAATTCCTTTGCCGGCAGCTTTGGGGATGTCTCGCGGCCAGGGGCCACTTCGTCGATCCCAAATGCAATGATCTCCTTCTTGATCTTGATGAGCATTCGGTTGAACGGCTGGTAGTCACTTGGGCTTTCCTTCGCCACCAGGTCTGCCAGCAGAGGGTCGCTGTTCAAGTGATTCATCAGCGCGTCGATTCCGGAACGATCGCCGGCCACAAAGAGATTGATCCCTTCTGGACTCAGAAGAATAGTGCCACGAAGCTGGTGCTCATGCGTGAGTCTGCGCAGGGTCTCGCGACGGGACTCCAGATTGGTGAGTTCCACGAACTTGTACGTGGAGATGTTGACAACAGGAGCGGGGGCGATTGATGTCATTGGACTGCAGCACAGAGCAAAGCAGGCGGGCAGGATTACGCTGACGGTGAAACAGCAGAGGATACACGAGTGGTCCACCGGAGCAACAGCGGAAGCAGGACGAGATCTCCAAAGACGCCCCAAAACATCGACAGACTCATGAGACCTCCAAAGTAGACCAGCGGAATAAACCGAGCCGCAGTCAGCACAGAGAATCCTGCAATGAGAGCCATGTGAGCGAATACGACAGCTCGCCCGGCGCTTGCGTGAGCCAGCTGCAGTGCTTCGGACACGGTCGTGGTTCTTCTGGCACGTTCAAACGCAAAGATGTAGTGAATGGTGGAATCGACCGTCAGTCCCATGGAGACGCTGGAAATCATCGCAGTCCCGATATTCACCGGAACGTCGGCCCAGCCGAGCGATCCGAGCAGCAGGGCGACCGGAAAGATGTTTGGGAACAGTGAGATAATGCCGATTCGGATACTTCGAAACGCCAGAGTCATGCACAAAAAGATTCCACCAGTTGCCCATAGAAAACTAAGGAGCTGGTCCTGCAGCAGACTCTGGATAATCTCGGTCATGAGTACAAACATTCCGGACGCACTGGTTTCTCCGACGTCATGTGTTTCACTGAAACCCTGCACAACGCTGCGAACACTGGAGATCTGTTGCGCCCGCGATTCCGCTCGTTGTTGTTCCATCGAACGCAGCACAATTCGCATTCGATGCTCCTCATCGTTGTACATTCCCTCCACAAGTTCCGGAAATCGTCGTTGCATGCGACCGAGCATCCACTCGGGACCACGCATACGTGGAGGCATGTCGGCGACGTCCGCCAGAGAAATGACTCGCAGCGCATCGGACGTTTCACCGACGGACTTAAGTTCCTTTGTCAGCTGCAGTATGTCTGTAAGAAACTCGTCCGACAGCTGTTCGGGCGTATCAAAGGCGACCTCCCAGGTACCCACACCGCCCAGTCGGGATTCGATGAATCGTAGTGACTGAATGATGGATGATGATTCTTTGAAATTGCGACTGAAGTTGGTTTCGATGGTAAGTCTCATCACACCGGGAATGCACAATGCCGTAACAGTGACAAACGCGAGAGCGGTCTTCCAGGGATGTCGTTCCAGCCAGTGACAGACGACCTGCAGACCGCGATCCAGCCAGGACTCCAGTGGCGCGATTGATGGAGCCTTCAGTCTTGGCCCCAGCGCCAGCATGGCCGGAAAGATCATAATGCTGCCAGCGACGATGACTCCTGTTGCCAGGCACATCATCAGGCTGAAGCTGCGAATCGGTGTGATCTGGCTGACCAGCAGCGATCCGAACCCGACGGCGGTGGTCACACATGTCCACAACACAGGAGCCGCCATCTGATTAAGTGTTTCCACTGCCGCAGAAACAGGCGACAAACCGTTCTTCGTTCCTTCACGCTCCAGTCTGAGATCTCGATAGTGGACGAGCACATGCATGGAAGTCGCCACACCGATCACTGTCACCAGCGAGTTGAGCATGGAACCGACCATGCTGAGTTCACTGCCGGAGACGACGAGGATCGCTCGAGTACAGACGACAACACCCAAAACGAGTCCAATCGTGCCCAGCGTCCAGCGAATGCCGTGAAACAGAAACAGAAGAACGAACGCCAGAATCGCCAGAGACGCCAGAAACAACGTTCGAGAATCTTCTTCTACCAGCCGAAACATGTCGTGGATCTGAACAGGTTCTCCGGCGACGGCCGAATCTGACTCAAACTCCGCGACCGTCTCGCGGATGTTTCGGAGCGTCGCGGCGCGTGACACAGAGGAATCCGCTTCCGGAAGGAGTGTCAACACGATGGCTGTCGTCTTTGCATCCTCTCCCACAAGCGTGCCGGCAAACAAGTTCAACATCGCTCGACGAACGTTACGAATCTTTGGTGCGCTATCGAGCATCTTCACGAGATGCTGCGACTGACTGGCGTCGACTCCCTCAATCGTGTTGAGCTTACTCGCAAGAAGGGAAATCCGTTCTTCTGCGGTCGACGTGAGCTCCGGCTGCCAGCGACGCTTGGCAACCAGAGTCTCGAGACGAGTTTCTTCCGAAAGTTTATGCTGAAACAGCTTCGGTTCGGTCCATGCAACGATGACAAATTCGTCACCACCGAATTCGCCCCGACTCCGGTGGAGGATCTCGATATCCGGATGATCTTTCGGGAAGAACGATTCGAGTGTCTCATCAAAACGCAGTTGATTCGATACAGGGATCGCTACGACGACTGCAATCACAGCCAGCAGAAGCAGGAGTTTTCTGAGGCCAACGATACGGTGCATCAGGCGCTAAGCCGATCAGATTGCTGAGAAGAAGCACTGCCAAACCGCTATGTGTTTGCGGCTCACATTTCTGGATGGCAGCATACCATCAGGTTCCAAAGCGGCAGACAGATATTCTCGATGCAACAACGTCCTCCTTCGGAGCATGTTGTTCATGCTGACGCTGTCGTGATGGTATCTGCCGACCAATCCAAAGACTACCGGTGCCGAATCGATGCATGCCGGATCCACTGGAGGAGTGCTTTTTGAAGGTGCGGGGATCGCTTTCAGTCACAGTAACTCAATGCGATGAGGCAGTAAGCTGTGACGAGGTTGGGGTCTCCTTCAAACCAGCGGTCTGCGGGGTTTTGCCAGCTCCCGTTGGGTTGCTGCAATGAGACCAGTCGCTTGGTTAGTTCCGTCTTCCAATCGTGTCTTGCCCCAGTGGCATCCACGAACTCTTCCGTGCCCAGAGCATCCATCGTGCGGCTAAATGTGAGATAGTAGTAGAAGAGCCCTTGCTGCCCCATGCCGGGGTTTTCCCTGAGTGTGTAGTGCTTACTGATCCACTCCGTTGCCGCTTTCACACGCATATCGTCTGGTTCGAGTCCCGCATAGATCATACTCTTGAGTCCCGCATAGGTCATACTGCCGTAGGATCGCAGTCCGCCATTCTCTGTGACACCGGCCTTGGAATCGCCTCCGGCGGCTGGAGTGTAGTAGAATCCGCCATCGTTGATCTTTTCGGCGAACTCTGTGTCGTTGGCGGGGGTTTCGAGATTCTGCGTACGCGAAACAAAGACAAGGACTCGCTGCATCGCTGGATCGTCGTTGGAAACTCCGGCTGCTTTCAACGCTTCGACAAGGTACTGCGTATTCGACAGGTCGGGGCGCTGATGACGTCCGTACCCTCCACCACCCCAGGCAGAATCTGTGGTTTCGATTCCTTCCCCTTTGTCCCACTGCAGATCACGGAGGAACAGTTCTGCCGTGTGAATCTGATCATCGTACCGGCCGTCTGTATTCGCTTCGGCGAGAGCATTGACCGTGATGCAGGTTTCGTAATTTCGGTGCAGACTGTCTTTCGCATAGAACCCGCCGTCCGCCTGCTGGTGACTCAGGAGATTCTTCAGTCCACCAGCAACGGTTGAATCGTCGAGCGACACGCCGGATCGAATCAACGCTCTCGTCACTAAGCCGGTGACTCCCACGAGGTTCGATCGTGTCCAGGATCCGTCACGGTTCTGCATCATTCTCAGAAAGTCGACGGCCTTCTGTCGTGCCCTGTTTGACGCCGAATTGTCAGCAGCATTCGCTGTGGTGCTGCAGGTCACCAGTACAGTCAGGAGGATGCAGGTCAGTCGCATGGTTGTTTTCTTCCACAGATTGTTTCGTGTGCAGTCTTATCGTGACCAGCAGTCGCTGATAGCCAGGTATTCCATAAGCGAATCAGCAAAGATCATTCCAATTTGCTGATGTCAGTTTGACGCATTTGCAATAGTCAGGATAACACTCGCGACGCATCTGGCGACGATCTTTCCGTCACGAGTGCCGGTTTGGTCGCCATTCCACAGCAGAGACGGGACGATCTCCCGGGGCCTTGAGCGAGCGGTGGAAGTGGGCCAGTTCAGCCTGCGACAGGAGTCGTGCTGACGCCATCGTGTAATCGGTGCAGGTGTTCGCCCGCTTTTCGAACCAGCAGGATACCTTCCTCTTCACGATTCGCGAATGATTCGACATCGATTGAGGCTGGATCACGATATCCCAAAGAAATCTGTTCGCAGACTTCCGGAGGGATCTGCGACGCCAGAGTCACCTTCACCCGTGGGGTCTCTACCCCGTCAATGAAAGTACCGGTTCCTCGGACATGGCTGGAATGAGCCAATACCCCCCAGGGATAGTCCTTAAAGCGATCCCACTGTTCCGTGAAGTAGTCACGGACGTGGTAACCGATTTCACAAATGAGTTCACCGTGTGTGACGGAAATGTCTTTCATATGAGGAGCATAGATGATGAGTTCTCCGCCATCTTCAACGACGGGTTCCAGCTTGTACATGCATTTCCCGGCAACCCACAGTTCGTCGTACATCTCCGGAGCGCACGACAGCACCTGTTTGTATGGACGAGCAAATCGCTTGATGTGGACCTGCCCGGACACCCGGCACGCTCCGGCCCAGGCATCTTCCGCAGTGCCGTAGAACATGTCATAAGGCGCGGCATCGGATGCAACGACAAAGGCAAGACATCGGCGTTTCGCCGGGATGAGCTCAGCCGCTCGATCAACGACTCTCCGCACAGGCGTGTCCTGAATCCCAATGATACCCACATTGGTAATCAGCGCCCCGAGCCAGTGGAAGAAATTCAAGAGTCGCGGTCCGGAAACACCAGGAAAGAAGTACTTGTTCCCTCCGCTGAATCCAACGACTTCGTGAGGAAAAACAGGTCCCACAATCAACGCGATGTCGCAATCAATCACCCTCTTGTTGATCTCAACCGGGACCTCCATCGCCAGCACACCATTTGATAACTCTCTGGTTTCCTGTTCGGTCAGCGTCCCGATTGTTGTCAGCGACTCCGGGTCATCCCACGCGTGATTGTGCAGGCCGACGTCGTCACAGGGGTCATCGCCTGCAATTCCCAGCATCGTGCGAATGTCTGCATCCGGCATCGGTGGATGTGTCCCCAGAGCCACCAGTACGTCCAGCGATTGTGCAACCGTCCCGATGCGCGTGCGGAGTGCCGGAAACAATGTGTCGAGAGGAGCAGTACGAGTGCTGTCCGGCACGATCAGCAGAACACGTTGATCGAGAAAGTCGTCCAGTTCGATCAATTCGTCGATTCGATCGGGAATCGCGGAAATTGACATGGGAACAGGTGCGGGCGGCATGTCGTAGCGTTCTTCCAGTTGAGGAAATACTTCGGTACAGGTTCCCAGATGATCGGCTGCTTCCGGTCATCCGCAGGAGAATGCGAACCCCGCAGTGTAGATGAGTCCGGGGCTCACGTACATCGCAACTCATTAAGCGTCTCTCAAAGGATACGAATTGTTCCGCGAATGCAAAAACCACAGACCTTTTCTGGCCTTGATCGGCACTCATTCGCTACCCTTCGCGATCCTCCGCAATTCACGTTGTGAAGATTCTGCATCGGCAGTGTGAACAACGGAAACACACCTCAATCTCACCTCATGTCACAGTGATGACCGGCTCACAAAGCCCGAACCTGCTGTGATGTCAATCATCTGGCCAGTGGCCAGCCGGAATCAGGCAACCTATGACCCTTTCGGAGCTGTTGCAGAGCCGTTTCAGAGCTGACCTGCGCCATCGCGGCGCTGCCTATATCGAAGCAGAACGAGTGTCGCTTGTTCGCGTCACGGCAGAAAACGTGTTTGGTGTCGTTGTGGATGGCGTCGAGTATCAGACTCAGCTGCGCTATCAGGAAAACGACATCGCCCTGTTCTGCACGTGTGACCAGTTCGCCAGATCCAAAGCATGCAAGCACCTGTGGGCAACCGTCCTGACGGCTGACCTCGAAGGTCACGTTCATCCGGGAATTCGTCCAGGACGCCTCACGCCATTTGTCGTTCGAGAAACCAGCGTACCGGTCACAATCGACGACCTGACGAGCAGTATGGATTCCATCATGGAGCCGGCTGGTGGCCGGACACGGTCGGTATCGGCGACGGCAACCACAACCGCCCCTCGAACTGCTGAGCCACGTCTGAAGCCATGGGAATCAAAACTCAACGAACTCGGCGAAGAGATCTCGGCCGAAGGCAAAGGTGGAAAGACCCAATCGTCCGAGCGACAGATCTTCTATCAGATTGATCTGGAGGCCAGTCGCGAAGCCGGGAAACTGGTCATACAGGCCTCACAGCGGCAACGTCGATCGAGCGGCCAGTGGGGAAAGATCAAACCTCTCAAGATTCGTCCGGGTGAGCTGGACCAGATTGAACACGAAGATGATCGTATCTTCCTGTCCTATCTTGCCGGAGCCATCCCGGAACGAAACAACTGGTCGACTCAACAGGCAGAGCTGCGTGCGGCGGCTCACCGGTTCCATGTGCCGTTTGAGCTCGGGCGCCTGATCCTGCCGGAAATGTGTCGCTCCGGACGCCTGGCACTCCTGGGAGTAGATGACTCTGGTGACCAGACACTCGAATGGGACAATGGTGACTCCTGGGAACTGACGGTCCGAGTGAAGAAGGACCCGGATATAGAAGGCTGGAGTGTGAGCGGCCAGCTGATTCGCGATGACGAGTCGCTCGACCTGTCTGATGTTCCGTTGGCCGTGGCCGGTGGTTTTGTTGTGACGGCCGACAGCATTGGCCAACTGCGGGATTTCGGTGCGCCTCAGTGGATGACCATGCTGGCCTCAGAAGGCCGTTTGGTCATTCCCGGCTCCGATGAGAATGAATTCGTCGATCGGCTGCTTGATATCCCGTCGCTGCCGCGGCTGGAACTTCCGAAGGAACTCCAGCTCGAAGAGATCGTTGCGGAACCTTTGCCTCAATTGAAACTGTTCACTCCGGCCAGTACGCGGTGGCGCAGCGACGCCCTCACGGCCGAAGTATTGTTTGACTACATGGGAACCCAGGTCCCCGGACGTAACGCTCGGTGGGCTGTCGTACAGCGAGAGGAGAATCGCTGCATCATTCGCGATCGGGAATTTGAAGGAAAGTGCTGGCACGAACTCAGAGAACTGGGATTTCGCAAACGCCTGAATGGTGCACGTACCAACGCAGATGTCGAGATCCCGCGGCGTGATATCGCTCAGGCAGTACGTAGTCTGGTGGAAGATGGCTGGGGCGTCTTTGCTGACGGAAGTCAGGTTCGCCAGGCCGGAAACATGAAGTTTCGCGTCCAGTCGGACATCGACTGGTTTGATGTGAAGGCTGAAGTGGACTTCGAAGGTCGCACGGTGGCATTTCCCGAACTGCTGCAGGCAATGGAACGAGGCGATTCCATCGTCCGGCTGGATGACGGTTCTCTGGGGATTCTTCCGGAAGAATGGCTGGAGCAGATTGGAATGATTTCCGGCCTGGGAAGTCTTGACGAAGAGTCGCTGCGATTCTCCACGTCGCAGGCAGCCCTGCTGGACGCTCTGCTTGCCGGACAGCCGGATGTCGATGTGGATGAACGTTTTGAGGAACTCCGTACTCGTTTCAAGTCGATGTCCGGCGTCGAATCCGTTGCCGTGCCCAAGACCTTCAAAGGGGAGCTTCGCGACTATCAGCGAGACGGTCTGGCATGGATGTGTTTTCTACGTGACTTTGGTCTTGGCGGCTGTCTCGCCGATGACATGGGCCTCGGAAAGACCGTGCAGTTCATCGCAATGCTGCTGGAGCATCGCCAGAAGTCGAAGAAAAAACTGCCATCGATGGTCGTCGTCCCTCGTTCCCTGATGTTCAACTGGCACAGTGAATGCGAGAAGTTCGGGCCGAAACTGAAGGTACTGGACTACACCGGGATGGAACGGTCCGGACTCCGTGAGCAGTTCAAGGATCACGATGTGATCCTGACAACCTACGGGACTGTCCGCCGCGATGTGGCAGAGCTGAAAGACGTCCAGTTCGACTACATCGTGCTGGACGAAGCCCAAACGATCAAGAATCCGTCTTCGCAGATCGCCCGTGCTTCACGACTGTTGAATGCTCGACACAGACTGGCACTCAGCGGTACGCCGATTGAGAACAACGCCGGCGATTTGTGGTCGATCTTTGAGTTTCTGAATCCGGGGATGCTGGGACGCAGTACTGTCTTCCGCAGTCACGTCGCGGATCCCGAAGCAAAGGACACGCGCGAAGTCGTCGCCCGTGGACTACGTCCGTTTATTCTTCGGCGTACCAAGAAAGAAGTTGCCGCCGAGCTGCCGGATCGTCTGGAAGAAACCATCTTCTGCGACATGAACACCGAACAACGGCGGTTGTACGACGAACTGCGATTGCACTATCGAGATGCGTTGCTGGGAATGGTGCAGGACAATGGACTGTCCCGCAATAAAATGCACGTCCTCGAAGCCCTGTTACGCCTGCGGCAGGCCGCGTGTCATCCCGCACTGCTGGATCGTGGAGAACAGAACGAACCGTACGCCAAGCTGGAGTTTCTCATTCCACACCTGCGGGAACTGGTTGCAGAGAATCACAAGTCTCTGGTGTTCTCACAGTTCACCAGCATGTTGTCGATCGTGCGAGAACACCTGGACGAAGCGGGTGTCGAGTACGAGTACCTTGATGGTCAGACGCGGGACCGGGCTGAACGAGTCAACCGATTTCAGGAAGACGATTCGTGCCGCATCTTCCTGATTAGCCTGAAAGCCGGAGGCCTGGGACTCAACCTGACAGCCGCTGAATACGTCTTCCTGCTGGATCCATGGTGGAATCCGGCGGTGGAAGCTCAGGCGATCGACCGAGCCCACCGAGTTGGGCAAACCAAGACGGTCTTTGCCTACCGCATGATCTGCCGCGACACAGTAGAAGAAAAGATTCTGGAACTCCAGAAGCAGAAACGCGAACTGGCCGATGCCATCCTGGCCGGCGACACGAAGGGCAGTTTCCTCAAGGATATGTCAGTGGACGATCTGGAACTCCTGTTGTCGTAGCCGTTCGTGAATCGTGGCTACACTGGCACATCCCAGTCGACGGCTTCTCCCATAAGCTGTCGCACGTCAGGCGGCGTTGCACATTTTTTGTAGGTCTTCTTGTCGACGGTGACACAGACGCTGCGTGCGCGGAAGACAATTCGATCGTCGATCTTTCCAATGAAGCCGAAATGGAAGGAACTGGTTCCCCAGTGAACGATAGCCACGTCGATATCCAGAATGTCTCCGTTTCGAGCCGATGACACCCAGTCAACGCTGACGTGAGCCACCATCCATTCCCAGTTGAGAGTCAGGTCAGCACCATCGGGCGATATCGAACGCACCCAGACTTCTGCGGAGTCATCCATGTACGCGAGGTAGTGAGCGTTGAAGACCACGCCCTGCTGGTCACATTCTCCGTAACGAACTCGGATTTGATGATGAAATGGCATGGCTAACTGATACCTGCGATTGTTGATCGTCGCAGGAGGCGACACCACTCCGATTGCGTGGCAAAGCCTCCAATTGAATGGTCTGTATTGACGCTGATTACAGCAGTCGCGAACCTTAGTGGGTGTTTACGAAAGATCAAATCGCAACAGCCATCAACGGCCATGATGCGTCTTCGGTGCCGTTCATTGCGAATCCGCTGCATGCGTCTGTGGCGATGATTGTGGCAGAAGGTTCCGGTGGCCCGGAGATCTGTTTTATCCGTCGAGCCGAACGTGAAGGTGATCCGTGGTCCGGGCATGTATCCTTCCCCGGAGGTCGAGCGTCCGAAGCGGACACGACCGCTCAGGAAGTGGCGGAACGTGAAACCCTGGAAGAGATTGGCCTTCAACTGACATCCGATCATCATGTGGGGGCACTGCCTGTGTTGCCTCAGATTCGTCGAGGCATCACGTTGTTTCCATTTGTGTATTGCGTGGACGAAGCGACGCAGCAGCAGGCAACCGCTCGACAGCCCGAAGAAGTGGCCAGCGTCTTCTGGGTACCGTTTCAACACCTGACAGACGACAAGGCGGTGACGACACTGGAATACGATCTCGATGGCAGTCGAAAGTCATTCCCCGGGATTCAGTTCGAAGATCACATCATCTGGGGCCTCACCCTCCACCTGCTCCACGGATTCGCAGGACTCGTTCGACAACCGTTTCCGGCGCTGGATTCTGGGTCAGCATCACGCGGATTATGATACTGAGTAGACGTGAAACTGTGGCTTACGGCAGAACTACGGAATGTGTGCTCCATGCTCTTGAATCCTGGATGGCACGTTTCAGTGTTCCTGGACTGCTCATTGGCCCGGATCCGCCTGCTCCGCAGATGAAATAGATTTCACCCGGGGCAAGGGGATGGGCAGATAGTGATTCAGCCAGCACCAGACGACGGAGTTGTGCAGGGCCCATATGTCCGCTTGACCACAGCAAGGGTTGCGTCGGAATCAGACTCACGGTATGTCCGGAATCGTCGTAGAGCGGTACAGGATCACCATATCCCTTTGGAGCGTAGCTGAATGTGTTCGATGAGAGCGTCTCACCAAGCCAAGGATGATCGCGCCCAATACCGATGTCACGGAGCTGCTCCAGCCGTTCCGGGAACTTCGTGTTTTTCCGGCGGTACTGTTGCAGTGCAAGTATGATTGCTGTCGCTTTTCGACCATCCATGAGTGCCTGTTGGAAATTGTGTGTCCATGACGGCTCACTCCTCACCGCTTCCAGTGGCGCCGTGTCCACGTAGTGTCTCACGCCACGATCATAGGCTTCCAGGTACCCTACATTCTCGTCAACCCAGTCAGATTGGATACCGTTCGCAGCATCCACCACCAGCCCGGCCCATCGCAGATTGCGTTCTCGCTGAGACCAACTGAGCTTCGCTAAGTCGTCCAGATAGAATTTGTTCAGCGACAATGAATGACGGTGTTCCCACAGATAGCCTTCACGTTTCATGAGTTGCCTGCAGACGATGTAGTGATTCTCAGCAAGTCCCACGAGCGACGATTTGCCAGAACTGGCCTGCTCCAGATTCAAGAAAACGGCGCGCAGCTGTACCTCGGTGACAGCGTCGTCTGCCGAGAAGTGTCGCAGCAGACTGAGAGCCTCGCGTTCCTGGTAAACGGCTGACATCCAGACCATAGCATTTGTCGCCTCGCTCTGCTGAAATCTGCATAACTCCACGGCTTGCACGAGTCGCACAAGGCCTGTGTCGGCCTTCGCTTGAGCGCGAAGACGCCGAGCCTCCTGTCGCAGAATACGGGAACAGCGCGTTGATGCCTGTGCTGAATCGCCGAATCGATACGCGGGTGGCATGTGCTGTGTTTTTTCGGCGAGGAATTTCAGGATAAGATCGACATCTGCGACGGCGGCAGAAGGACTCGTTTCATCAATTTCGGGCAGCTCAGCCGGCTTCTCATGCCACAGCTGCAACGTCACGTCCGGCCGTGACGCGACGGAATCTGTTGCATGCTTCCACGCTTCTGCCCATTCGCTTGTTGCGTTTGCTTCTGTATATCCATTCGCTACGTAGTTGGCTTCCGGGTTGATATACACTGTGCGGACGAAGTCCGAGTTGCTGGACGGAACTTCGGTCGCCCAGTACCACTGTGACAGGGGCCACATCGTGGCGGCTGGAATAAGAACGGCTGCCGCTCGCAGGCAATACTGGAGACGACCAGTCCGCCGATCCATCCAGCGACAACGAGTCATAAAACCAGCAACAAATGCAAGTGCGGCCAGCGGCCAGCGGCCAAACCAGCAACAACAGTGGCATGCCAAACGATAGGACATAGCCAATCCAAGAACCAAACATAGTCACGCATATGAGGGCCAGCAGTCCGGCAACCAATGGTTTTCGTTCCCAACGGGATACCAGCTGGGCGATTGCGAACGCTCCAATCGCACCGGCGGTGAATCCTTCAAAGATCGGCATCCACTGAAGGTCTGCAGATCTGGAATGAGTATCGAACGTAGCCAGTACGGATGCCCATTTGAATTCGCTGTGGAGGCGGCTTTGCATGACCAAAACAATGACGAACTCGATGAGTACGACAGAGATAAGAAGAACCAGCATGGTCGCGAACCATGTCGCGACGTGCAGACACCAGACCAGTCCCGGTGAGACGCCTCGATGACTCCAGAACAAGCCGTTGAGTTTCTGCTGGTCGCGACGGAAGGTTCTGAGGCCGCATTCGATCACCACAACGCACAGAATTACATGCGTTGGCAGAAACCAGTTTCGAAAAAGGGCGGTTCCAGCGATCGAAAGAGCTGCCAACGGCAGAACAACCAGACTGAATGCAATGGCGGCACGACATTCCTGCCAGAATATGACCGCTGCCGTTCGTCCGGTTACGGACTGGCGCGTCGTAGCATATTCCAGCAACTGATACCAGGTACGATTCCATGTCTTGCCAACTCGCATGAGTCTTCCTGCCATTGGCCTTTGACTTCTACTGCGTTGTGCAAGCACTTGGACTGGTTTGCGATGCCATCCTCTTACGCCCATCGTCGCAAGCACAGCAGCAACAGGAATGAGGACACTCAGCCATAATAAATGAGTGTTGTCGGTTTCATATTTGCCGACACTGACTCCGCAGAGAATTGCGATCGCCAGACCACTCAGAACAAGTGCCCGGATCATCGTGCGACTATACAGAGCACTCACTAGGCCAAGCACGATCGCGTAGACAGGCATGATCTGGATTGACGGTTCAGTTAATACGCGCATTCCGGACCAATGGCTTGCGCTCTGTGGCCAGTACATTGACGCAATTGCTGACACCGCAACAGCGACTACTGATGCAACGACACTGAACACAAGGCACACGAAAACCAGAGTGATTGTTCCAAGAACCGTTGCTGTGATCTTGGCTCCGGCAAGGGTGCGTGTAGGCACCGGCAGCATGCGCATGAGCAATGCCGTCCGGTCCTGTTCCTCGTTGCTGAAACTCAGGGCGGCGGACCCGATTGCAAACGCCGAACCAGCCATTACCGCAATAGACACAACGGTCTCATACAGGTCGCTTCCATATAGCACGAGGCACAGCAACGAGATTGCCACGTAGCCAGCCAGCAATGCGAGCCAGAACGAACGTTGCGATCGAACTTCTTTCCAGACCAGACGATTGAACGCAGTACTCATCGCGGCACCTCACTCGCTTGTTCGCTGGCAGAGATCTCAGAATCGTGGGTGAACACGTCTCGACGATACTCTTTTAGGATCGCCAGCAGGATGTCTTCGAGGCCGGGGGTTCGGACCAGTGGTGCTGGCGGACTGGCCTCTGCGCATTGTTGATTCAAAGTTTCGTTGTTCAGGGCTCGAACCATCCAGACGTGTTCGTGTCCGTAAGCGACGTGGGCCAGCACGTTGTCAGGAATATCCGGCGCGGGAGAATCCGCGTCGGGCAGCGTGAGGACGACTTCCTGAGTGCTGTGTTTGAGGTCTTCCAGTCGTTCCAGACAGATTAAGTGTCCGTTGAGCAGAATAGCCACCATATCGGCGACTCGTTCGACTTCTGACACCTGATGGCTGGCAAGCAACACCGTGCGGCCTTCTGCGGATACGTCGATCATACTTTCCAGAAACTCACGACGGACCAGTGGGTCGAGTCCCGATGTGGGTTCGTCCAGAATCAGCAGTTCGGGGCGGTGAGCCATTGCCAGAGACAACGCGACCTTGGCTCGCATCCCTTTGGACAGGCCGGATATTTTCTGAGTTTCATCAAGGTCGAATTTCCTGAGCAGCGATTCGTACTGAGCCTGATAGCCGGTGGGATAGAAGCCAGCGGCGAACCATCCGATCTCACCGACAGTCATCCAGTCGTAGAGTGGCGGTTGGTCTGCCACGTATCCGACTCGGCTGCGGATTTCCAACGCGTGCGTGCGACTGTTCATGCCGAGGACTTCTGTGCTTCCTGAATCCGGATCATCAAGACCGAGTAACAGACGAATGGCTGTACTCTTCCCGGCGCCATTTGCTCCCAGCACGGCACAAACGACACCTTCCGGAATGTCGAATGACACGTCATCGAGGGCCACAGTTTCTCCGTAACGTTTCGATGTGTTTTGAAATCGGATGACAGGGTTCATGAATGGGGCCTTGAGACTGGTGGTAAAGGGCGAAGGGCTATGAACCAGGAAGCAGAAGAGCCATCAGCGGACTGACGTCGCGCTGCTCGCCGGAAGAACGATCAGGGAGGCTCTGCGAGCTCGGCCGTGAGACTCGCGCATTCTTCGTCGACGAGGCCTCGGATTTCGTCTACGGACATTTGACTCTGAAGAGCTTCCTGCAGTGTGGACCGAAGTCGTTCGCGAATCAGTTCAATTCGGTTGATTCGGCAGATCTCAAGAGCGTCATTTGAGACAGCCATTCCGGTGCCTCGAATGGAATTCAGAATTCCCTGATCCTGTAGCTGACGATAGGCACGGGCAACAGTGTTCACGTTGACCGCCGTTTGCGTCGCCAGGTCGCGTACGGAGGGCACTCGTTCCCCCGGAAGCAAAGAACCGTTGGCGATGGCGAATTT
>Ga0180430_10000825_pt1 | contig 32545 bp, 28 predicted proteins | sample SS_ome_9_FD_132999 | JGI IMG/M metagenome (GOLD analysis project Ga0180430, IMG submission 132999) | Hypersaline lake sediment archaeal communities from the Salton Sea, California, USA - SS_1_S_2 metaG | ecosystem: Environmental > Aquatic > Non-marine Saline and Alkaline > Hypersaline >... | reverse complement strand
TTCTTCACAATCTGTTCCGGACTGTGTCGTTTACGTCTCGTCTTGCTCATCAAAAGTCTCCTTGACCATCGCGGCCTGGTAGACTCTCATAACACATGGATCAGTTTTCGGGGAGCACGCCATCACGACTGGCAGTCAACATGTTCAGGAAACCCGTCACGTTAGCATCGTGCGTTGCCTGCGGGTTCGCAATCGATCTCGGCACAGACCCCAGAGCCGCCTGATGAGTGACGTAATCCACCCCGTCGACTGCCTTTGCACATGCCTGCGGATCAGTAATGTCTCCCTCAATGAACTCGAAATCTAATCGATCCACCCACGGCTTAATATTCTGTGCGCGACCTTCACTAAGGTTGTCCAGGACACGTACTTTCGCGGCACCGTGCTGAAGCAGATACTCACAGATGCCGGATCCGATAAATCCAGCGCCGCCGGTGACGAGAAACGTTTGGTGGCTCAGCGAACCCGTGTGGTATGTCGTTGAATAATTCATGTTGACATCAACTCCGCAACAACTCGCTCTGCAGCAGTCCCATCCCACAACTCCGGACAACGTCCCTGTTTGTACGTGCCCTCCAATACGGCTTGCAGCTGCCGATCGAGAAGCTGCGCATCTGAACCACAAAGCGTACTGGTGCCTTCTGAGACCGTCACGGGCCGTTCTGTGTTTTCTCTCATCGTGAGACACGGGATTCCAAGCGCTGTTGATTCTTCCTGAAGCCCGCCCGAGTCTGTCACGATCACGCGGGATTGCGATGTCAGAGCCAGAAAGTCGAGGTAGCCCAACGGATCCAGCAGCTTGATGCCCTTCGTCGCTTTTACCTTTTCCAGCAGGTCAAACGATTCGAGCCGAGCTTGTGTTCGCGGGTGGACGGGAAAGACAACGGGCAGTTGCTCCGAGACACCGATCAGCACGTCCAGCATCCCCTCCAGAGTCTCCTTTTGATCGACGTTGGACGGTCGATGGGCAGTGACGACGGCGTATTGAGAGGGGGTCAATTCCAGCTGTTTCAGCACGTTGCGTTTTCGAGCTTTCTCCAGCAGCGACATCAGCGTGTCGATCATCACGTTGCCCACAAGCCGAATACGATCGTCCGGGTGACCTTCTCGTTTGAGGTTCTCTACACCTGACGGTTCTGAAACCAACAGCATGTCTGACAGACTATCCGTCACAATGCGGTTTGCTTCCTCCGGCATCCGCCGATCAAAGCTGCGGAGGCCTGCTTCAACATGAGCCACCGGGATATTCAGTTTCACTGCAGCCAGAGTCGCCGCCATAGTGGAATTGACATCGCCAACGACCACAACACGATCGAATCCCTCTTCGTCGTTCATGAACGTCTTTTCAAGCTCAATGATAAGCTTTCCGGTTTGTTCTCCATGAGTGCCGGATCCAATACCCAGGCTCACATCAGGGCTGCGGATCCCAAGTTCGTCAAAGAAAACATCAGTCAGCTTTTTGTCGTAGTGCTGTCCCGTATGAATCAGAACCGTTTCGGCTTCCGCCTGCTGATCGAACGCCCGCAGGATCGGAGCCATCTTCATGAAATTGGGACGCGCTCCCACGACGCATGCAAACCGTTTCATCGTTGTATCATTCAGTCCTGAAAAGTGAGGCGGAATCCCGACTGAACGGGAGTCTGACCGTAGTGAACTTCTATTTGAGTGGTTTCGTATCGTTCGCCAAAATTCGGTGACCACTTTGATTGGTTAAGTTCGATTTTGGCGTCGGCCTCCAACAGGATGTGCCAGGGCCCCCGTGAGATAGCAACTTCACGCTCATTCAAGCGTCTAATGGCACAGTCGTGATGCAACAGCAGGCGTGCAACCGCGGGTTCCGGACGGAGGCTTACGACGTCATCAGCAATGACAAGGCTGCGACAGTCGGCCACCAGAGTTCGCGAATGATCAATACGTTGGCTGGCGTCGTTGTATGCCGTATAGGCTCCAGTCACAGTCAGCGTGCCGTTGTCGAAGCTGCACGAACGGCATTTTCCGTGGGCGCGACGACCGACTCGAAAGTTCCGAAAGAACTCGCACTGACTACGGTCGCCGACCGTGACCGTGTTGTGGGCTCGAGTGGAACGGTTCCATTCGCGCTCCTCTCCTGCTTCGTATTCGTAGACTCCCGCGTCAACCACGATGCGGTCTTCACCAAGGTCCCATTCGAACGCCAGAATATCTCCGTGACCATGTGCTGGCAGGCTGTCGGCACAACCTGGGCCACAGTCAAAATATAAAGATGCCACATCTGTCTTCAGGCCAATGTATCCACTCTCGGCGTAACGAAATTCGGACTGAGCCACTGGAACACACCCACCAATCTGAGCGTAACGTTTCAGGCATTCAGCCGGAGAATATGCCATCTGCAGCCCGCCGTCGGAAAACAAACTTATCTTGCCGTCATTGTGCGTCATATCTGCAAGGAACTGTGCTGCAGGTGCGAGCTGGTCAATGATCACTTGACTGCGATCCCTATCCCACAGACCGATGCAATCGAGTACGTCTGCAAAGACCTGGCAGTGATAGGCTGGAGACAACTCGAAGTGACTTCCGTCATCCAGAAACTGAACTTCCAATTCCTTCTGCAGCAACGCGTTTCCCTGTGAAGTCCACGCTGCCGATTCGCTGCCCTCGAAGAATCGCCCAGCCCATAATAGAGCTTTGATGTTCTTCATCAGATGATTGCCGCGGATATCCAGTTCGAGGTTGCGGCTGAGGAACCGTATTTGTTCGGCGATTGAACTGATAATGTACTCGCCCGTTTCACCACATCGTTCGACCGGATGATCGGCCAGCCACTGCATCATGCAAACGGTCCGAATCGACACGGCGTAGCTGTTCCACGAATCGAGCCAGTACCCCGGCTGCCACGGCGGGTTGTTTGTGATCCAGTCCAGCATCACAGAACGAGCGAGCGGCACGTCGACCGCTTCGATAAACTCGAGGTAATGCATCGCCAGTCGTTGCAAGTGAGTCGGCGATTCGTCTTCGGTCAACTGCCAGTCAATGCATTCCGAAACAGGCCAGCAACCACCAAGCTGTTTCAGAAATACTTCGTCACCGTCCCTTTCGACAAGGTGATCGCGCACGGCAAACAGCCGCTTTGGTGGCTCGTCAGTGACTGGCAACGGACTCAGCCGCCGCTGACGCACCGGTGCGCCGAAGCGACACATCGTCGCTCGACGACGAGCTGTAATCCACGCCCGACGCAGCAGTTGCTGCGGTGGGATATAGCGAATGCTGCGCCAGAAACGAGTGGCCGACGACATCATAATGAATGCTCCACGCCAGCCTTAACGCGAAGCGGAAACCGGAGTCCGCTCTGCCGGATCATTCACCGCCGGCACAAGTTTGGAAAGCACTCGAAGGTAGTCTTCGGCGAATACGTCGCGACTGAACTTTTCCAGCACGAAGCGCCGGCCGTTCACGATCAGCGATTGATAAAGGCATTCGTCGGTCGAGAGTCTCTCCAGGCACTCCTTCAGCGAATCGGCATTCCCCGGAATCATCTCCACACCGGCGTTCGCATCTCGAACAATGTCGGCCGACTCGCCTGCACGCCCATAATGATCGGTCGTTCCATCGCCATCGATTCAAAGATCTTGGACGGAATCACAGTGGAGAACAAATCGCATTCCCGGAGGTGGACCAACAGTGTGTCGCAGCTTGCGAGCACTCGCGGCATCTCACTCTTGTCGAGACGCCCAGTGAACCGCACAAGGTCAGACAACTCGCGCTGCTTCGCATCGTCTTCCAGCCATTGCCGTCGGGCTCCATCGCCAACCAGCAGAAAGCCAATGTCGGTTCTTCCCTCATCCTTCAGCATCTCTGCGGTGTCGAGCACCGTTTCAAGGCCGTGCGCCATGCCAATCGTTCCCACGTAGGCACACACAAAACGATCCTGCATTCCATACAGAGAAAGGAATTCTTCGTCCCGCGGCTGAGGCTGAAAGTGTTCGCCGTCCACGCCGTTGTAGATAACGGAAATTCGGTCCTGCATCTCGACTTTCGAACAAACATTGTCTCGGTAACCCTTACCGACCGCGACAATATGGTCCGCCGATTTGTACAGTCTCTTTTCAAGCCATTGCAGAATGCGAACTGCCAGTCCGGCCTTCATCGCCCCCACAGCGGTAATCGATTCGGGCCAGATGTCCCGGACTTCTAACACAAACGGGATGCGCCGCAGCCACTGAACGATGGCTCCGGCCCAGCCGCAGAAGAACTGAGGGCTCGTGGCGATAATCACGTCCGGCCGAGGAGCTAAGAACCCGGCCCACGCCGCCATGATCATGTAGGAAAGATAGTTCAGGATTCTCTTGATGAATCCCGAATTGGCCGCCAGGTACGTCCAGACTCGAACGACACGAATGCCACCAATGTTCTCTTCCTGGGATCGGAACCGATTCCGGTAACCTTCGTAAGGCACACCGTTTGGCACATTCGGCACACAGGTGATCACTGTTACACGGTGCCCTGCCCTGACCCAGCGAACGCAATGTTCATACGTCCGAGACGCAGGAGCATTCCCTTCAGGCGGAAAGTAGTGAGAGAAAAAAAGAATCTTCACTGTAAAGAAACAGTCAGAACATCAACCACGGATGACACGGATATCACGAATGAACAACACGAGAACAACATCACTCAGCCAGGGCTACACCCATCTATGTTTTAGTGTGTAGCGTTTTCCTCTGACAGATGGTGCTTCCGTCGTAATCACTTAAGTGGGACGGTCACGGCTACTCCGTTCCTGCATGGCGTCCTCTATTCGTAGCATCCGTGTCATCCGTGGTTGCCTGCCGCTGACAAAACACCCGTCCTGTCCGCGATTCATCCGTTCGATCGGTGTAATCCGTGGTTGTTTCCATTCGTGGTAACGATTACCGAACAATGCGTTCATATTCCAGCTTTGGATGGCTGCCAAAATTCACCAGCAGTCCCAACTTGTATCCAGTTGCCTTCAGATAGTTATGCACCTGAGCCCTATGCTCATCACATAACTCACTGACCGCCTTGATCTCCACAATGATCTTGTCGAAGCACACAAAGTCAGGAATGTACTCGACGCTCAGCTGCTGGCTCTTGTACGCCAGAACCAATCGCGGCTGAGCGTGAAACAGAATGCTCTGCAGCCCAAATTCAATCTCCAGACATTGCTGATACACCGGCTCAACAAACCCCGCTCCCTGCTGATTATGAACCTCAAAACAAGCTCCAAGGATCGAGTACGACTCATCCTTATACAAAAGCTCTGTCATCACTCTTCAACCACGGATACCACTGATACAACGAATAAGACATTCCGAATAATCAACCTCATGTTTACCACCCGGCTCTCGTGCGACTTACCGTCCATTACGATTCAATTGACTCAACTCTGCATCCCCTGCCGCTCTTCCCATCTGGATCCGCTACCAACACCTGTTTCCTGCGATTCATCCGTGCTATTCGTCCCATCCGTGGTTGTCTATTTTACACGACCTTGGCCGCTTCAATCGACAGTCGCGACACCTCCAGCAACTCTGCCTTCGGAATCGGCCACGCACCACCGTTCTGAATCGCCTCAATAAATCCCCTTAACTCCGCTGCATGGCCCTTGTCCTGCTTGCTGGTCTTGAACTTCCGGCGAGATCCGAATTCTCGCGACACTCGGAAATTGTCACACTGCACAACCTTGCCTCCTGCAAACACTTCGATTCGCTCTTTGGGAAAGTCCTTGCTGCCATTTGCCAGATAATGTACGGAGGAAATCGAACCGTCGGCGTGCTTCATCTGAATGGAAACGCAGTCCCCCAGCTGCCCATCGCCACCTTCAATCGGAACCACCGACAACTCTGTCACCGGCTGGCCAGCCAGGTATCGAGCGAGATCAATAAAGTGGCAGGCCTCACCGACAATGCGACCACCACCCGTTTGCCGGTCCTGAGTCCAGTGATTGGATGGGATGGCTCCGGCATTGACCGTGATAATCACCGCCTTGTTCGAAGGAGCCGACCGCAACCAGTCTTTCAACTGAACTGTGTGAGGTGAAAAGCGGCGGTTGAATCCGACCATCAGGCAGACGTTCGGCCGATCCTGAAGGCAGGCTTCAATTTGATCCATGTCTTCCATCGTCATCGCCAACGGCTTCTCGACGAAGACGTGTTTCCCCGCGTTGAGCGCATCACAAACCATACGAGCATGAAGGTGATGAGGCGTCGTAATGAAGACAGCGTCGATCTCTGGATTGTCGAGCGCAACGCTGATGTCGTTGGCTGTGTTTTTGAAGCCAAACTTGCTTGCTGCGTGGGCAGCCGTGACTCCCGAGCCGCTGACGATTGTGTGCTTTTCTACATTCGTCGGCAAAGATGGGAGCAGCATGCGCGTTGTAAAGCCGCCTGCACCAACGAAGGCCACTCGGGCAGGTCGACCAAGAGGTGGCAGGCGATTGTCTGGTGATAGATTCTTCGTGGATGTATTGCCCTGCCAAGCTCGATTCACGTCTACATTCTGGGAGGGCGAAGCTCCTGAACCTCGATCTTCCTCGCCATACTTCAGCAGGATCCCCATCGCACCAGGCTCGCTCACGGCAGCGTATCCATCAAGTGCATTGTCAAACGCCACCCGATGAGTGATCAATGGTTCGACATCGATTTTGCCGTCAGCCATCAGCTGCAACACAGCTTCAAAATTTCGTTGCTCGGTCCAGCGAACGTGACCAATCGGATAGTCGAGTCCACGACTTTCGTAGTTGGGGTCATAGCGACCTGGACCATACGAACAGGACACTTGAAACGACAGCTCTTTTTCGTAGAAGTCAGCGCGCTGCAGGTTGAGTCCAATGACCCCCACGAGCACGATTCGTCCTCGCTGCCGACACATCGTGGCAGCCTGATGAATCAGCTCATCCGACTTCGTCGACGCTGTAATCAGCACACCGTCAACACCCGTCCCGTCGCTCCATTGTTCGGCGACTGCAACAGGATCCTGTCCCACCGAAAGATCAACAACCTCTGCCCCAAACTGTCGAGCGAGTTCCAGTTTCTTCGGGTCAAAGTCAATGCCCAGAACCTGGCAACCGTTGGCTTTTAGGAGCTGAACCGCCAGCAACCCAATCAGCCCAAGACCGCTGACAACGATTCGTTCCCCCAGAGTCGGTTGCAACAGCCGAATACCCTGAAGCCCAATCGAACCAACAACTGTAAAGGCAGCCGCTTCGTTCGAAACACTGTCGGGAATCTTCGCCGTAAGGTTCTTTGACACACAGACGGTCTCTGCGTGAGCACCATTGGAGGCAACACGATCTCCCACGTAATACCCACTGCCAGCATCAGCTTCGGTGACTCGTCCCACATTGCAGTAGCCAAGGGGAATCGGAGTATCCAGCTTTGCTTTGACAGCATCGACGGTTGTCCACAGCCCATCCGTCTTAATCTTTTGAAAGACCTGCTTCACCTTGTCCGGCTGCGACCGCGCCTTGGCAACCCATCCCCCTTTGCCAAAATCAATCAACATCCGCTCAGTCCCAAGCGAAACCAGCGAGCACGATGTGTCAATCAACACCGCCCCACTCCCCCGCCGAGGCGCAGCAACATCGGCAAGAATGGTTTCTCCGTTGCCAAGATTCTGAAGAATCTGTCTCACGCCTTGTCAGTCATTTCGTTTGTTGCCCGCCAGGTCCATCACCATCTTCTCGGTGCCCGTCGAGATCAATGACGCGGCATTGGCAATCAGCACCCGCCCGCGTTGAGCAACCGGAGCCGGGCAGTCTTTGACATTCAACCTGCCGTCTTTGATGTTTTGCAGAACCTGCTTCACTTAGTTTTCTCTTCCATCTGTACTGACTCGCGTTTACCGATGCTTCCACCGGGATGGAACTCAGTCGAATTCATGAGTTTCCGTTCGACAAATTCATGCACCACGACCGTTGTCGACGGAGAGATGTATTTCTCTTCGACGTGCTCCTGCCAGACAAACGTCGCCTGCCCGAAATGAACAGCCAGCAGATCGACTAACCGTGTGCAGAATGAGTCTCGGAAGATAACAATCTCGCGACTATCCGTGGGCATAGCCGCTCGCGTTTCGAACGGAACGCGTCTTGCTTCGGCATCATTCTCGTCACCCTGCTTGCCCTCGGGCCACAGCCACACCTTTTCTGTCGATCCGATCATGTCCGCAAGGTCGTTGTCTGGTTCAAGTATCGGAACAGATTCCACAGCGGCACTCATCGTAGCCTTTGAGAGATCAAATACCTTTGACTCAACGCTCTGATCAAATCGATTGCGTGCCAGCGGGACCAGCCCAAGGTGCCTGGCAACGGCCACGTACCCGGCAAATGCTCCAAGCCCATTCCAGTGTGACCCCATCTTCTCGTAAAGCAGTTCTTCCCCTTTGGCCGCACGCAAAAAAGGACGCAAATCAACAATCTCCACCTCGCCCGGTGCAAGTTCGTTGATGCGATCAACAAGCTGGTCACAGCGAGTGCGTTCGGAAGCCACCAGATAGTCTGGAAGATACTCCGGGTAGACAGTGTGTTTGTTGGGCGCGATGACCATGACATATCGAATATTCCGCTCACGAAAATCTCGGGCCAACCGAACGAACGCCGAAGCACGCTCATTCAGTTCCTTGTCGCTGTATGGGTAAACGTGCTGCACGTACTTCTCAACGTTGTCCTGCGATTTCAGAAAGAGCCAGCCATCCTTGCCTACCAATACCCGGTCGCTGTCCGACGCATTGAACAGACTGCGGTACAACCACTTCTTGCCGCGAATAGTCGTGTACCTGAACCCAAAGTGGTCGTCCCAGTAACGATCAAAGCGAACAGGAAAATTCCGATACTCATCCAGCGTCAACGGCACTTTGGGGAACGATGCAAGCGTTCTGTTCTCGTCCAGCGAAATCGCTCGCCCGGCCTTTTCGTAGGCCCAAGTTTCAACATCCACAACGCCAGCCACCAATGGGAGCACTGCGACCGCCAGCAAACCGACGACCGTGACTACGTCGGCAAATCGAAATCTGCTTTTCCGCGAACGTGTCATTAGAACCGGAAGTAGATGAAGGCTTTGTGTGTCGTCGATCCAACCTGAATCACGGACAAGACAAGCAGACCAAGACAAACAAGAGCAACTGAAGTACGAACAGAACCCGCAAGAAGAGGTCGCTGACCTGACAGCAGGTTCCACGCCGCACAATACAGCTTCCGACCAATCAACCAGTGCCACTTCAGAGCAATGACACTTCCAATAACAATACCAACCAACACATCCGCCTCTAGTGGAAGCGCGATCTTGGCAGCGCTTACCTCGCCAAGGCCTATCATCCGTTGCAGGTAATGCATCGCGTATTCCATGGACGGAGCTCGAAAGATCACCCAGCTACCCAGTGCTATTAGTAGAGTCACCACGTGAGCGATCGGCGTGGGCAAACTGCCAAAGAACGATTTACCAACTGCGGTGCGTTCAAACGCCAGAAAGACTCCCTGATACAGACCCCAGACAATGAACGTCCAGCTTGCCCCATGCCAAAGCCCGCACAGAAAAAAGACGATCCAGAGATTCCGAATGGTCTTCAACTCTGAACCACGGTTCCCGCCCAGCGGGATGTAAAGGTAATCCCGGAACCAAGTAGAAAGCGAGATATGCCAACGTCGCCAGAAGTCCTGAATCGACTTCGCGCGATACGGGTAGTTGAAGTTCTCAGGGAATGTGAAACCAAGCATTCGGCCAAGGCCAATTGCCATGTCAGAATACCCCGAGAAATCGAAGTATATCTGCAGAGCGAAGCACACGGCACCCAGCCAGGCGTCCGTCGGCCACAGTAAATCTGGTGAAGCACCAAACGCCGCATCGGCCATCGAGGCCACCGTATCGGCAATCAGCACCTTCTTGGCCAGGCCAAGCGCAAATCGTCTGGCCCCGGCGGCGAAGTTCGCGAAAGTCACATCGCGTTCAGCCAACTCTCGCGCGATGTCTGCGTACCGCACGATGGGCCCGGCAACCAACTGCGGGAACAATGTGACAAACGCTGCAAAATTCAAGAGGCTTGGTGTGTAGTCCACCTTCCGGCGATACACATCAATCGTGTAGCTCAGCGACTGGAAGGTGTAGAAGCTAATCCCGATCGGCAACGCCAGGGCAGGCAGGCCGCTGAGAGATGGCGAACTCAACCCGGCAGCATCCAGCAGTCGAAGAGCATTCTCGACACCGAAATTCAGGTACTTGAACACGCAAAGCGACGCCAGATTCAGGACCAGCGATGTCAGCAAACATACCTTCCGCAGCCCGGGCTGCTGCTCGCTGTCACCTCGCTCGTAGTCGCGCCCGATGACCATGCCACAGACATAGTCAACCAGAGTTGATGCAACGATCAGGCAAACAAACAGCGGTTCGCCCCATGCGTAAAACAACAGACTGAATGCCAGCAGGCAACAGTTCCCCAGAACAATCGCGGGGCGTTTCAGCCCCAATACGGACGGCAACACAAACGCCACGCAGTATGTGACAAGCGACACTGGCAGAAAGAGAAATAGAAATGTTGTTGACGCGAAGTTCATTCGGCGACGACTGCCCGTTTGCGGTCAGGTAGCAACTTGCTTCTGTTCGAACAGCTTTGCCTGGATATTGAATTCGTGCATGGCTCTAAGGCGGCAGAAGTAAAACCCTTCCCTGCCGTCCAGGAACCCAAACCTCAGGAAATACAACCAGATGAAAACGATGGTCGGCTTGAACGGAAGCCTAAGGAACACAGACTTCATCCACTTGCGTTTCTTCACTGGATCGCCCGCAAACAAGTACGACATTGGCGGTACACCTTCAGCTAGTTGCTGGCCGCGGCGTGCCGCATTCCAAGTCGAAAACTCATTCTGCTTTCGAATCCAGAATTCGAGATCCTCGTTCGAATGGTGCAGCAGGTATCCGTCCAACTGCTCACACTTACCATCTATGACTACGTTCTCATGCACTTCGTTATCCCAGCCGCCCTGACCTCGCATGCCAAGATCTTCGTATTCACCGCGACCGTGGCGAAGCAGCCGAAGCATCCAACCGTGGCTCCATGAGTGCTTCATCCAGCGATCAAGGAACATGAACTGCCAACGTATGTAAAAGCCATTAACATCGTCCCGGCCGATGCCTTGGCGGATCGCTGCTTCAAGTTCCGGAGTGACCCGCTCGTCGGCGTCCAGAATCAGCACCCACGGACACGTGATCGGAAGGTTCTGCAGCGCCCAGTTCCGTTTCTTGGGCCACTCGCCGTTGTATTCAAACTGATGCACTTCCGCCCCTAGAGACTCTGCAATCTCGCAAGTCTTGTCCGTGCTGTTGGAATCAACAACAAACACCTGCTGGGCGAAAAGAACGCTTTGGATCGCCTCGGCGATGTTTTTCTCTTCGTTTCGTGCAGCAATAAGGACTGCAAGCGGGGCCAGATCATCAGATGTCTGCACGGTTTGACCTGAAGCCGATTCAGCGGTCGAAATCGTTGTTCGATTTGTCGTCATGAATTTGTCTCGGATAGCTCAGCGACAAGACGCTCGGCGAGGCAAAGCATTGTGAAGGTCGGATTTGCTGTCCCAGCAGAAGGCAGAATTGCGGTACTCATCATTGCGACATTCCGCAAGCCATTGACGTGCGCTGACAGGTCCACGACGGCGTCAGCATCGGTCCCCATTCTGCAGACCCCAACTGGGTGAAATGCGTCGTGTGGCTTGCTTGAATCGCATCGCAGGTCGCGTAGGGTCAATTCAGGCAAGTCTGCGCCGTTGCTGGCCCATTTGGTCATTAGGCGATCCGCAGCGCTGCAGACGTTCTCCATATCTGCGTCGGTGATCTCCCAAGAGATTTCAGCCATTGGCCTGTTGTATTGGTCCCGGCTGTCGAGCAGGCGGATTGCATTCTCAGGCGATGGAACCTGTTCGACATCCAGTTGCAGCCGTGTTGTCGCAGTCGCCGGCACGTGCAGCTTGTTCCGAACAAGTCGGTTGAATCCGAGTTGAGCCACGCCAGTGACACCGGACATGACTTCGCCTAAGGAAAGTCTCGGAAATCGCCGAGCCTGCAGCGATGTCAGCACATTCTTCGCCAGCTTGAATCCAGCGCTTTCATTCTCGAAAACGAAGTGTGAGAAGCTGCGAGGCGAGCCAGCGGACACCTCGGATTCAACGAAGCGAAAACTTCTCATCCACGAGCCAGCAAATCGCGGCGCGTAGTCCGAAGTCGCTCGAGCGAGACTGGACCCTGCAACGTCGGCAATTGCGATAGAAAGATGGTCACCAAGGTGCTTGCCCGTGTCCGGCGATAACTGAATGGAGTCCGCTGTTCGCTGAACCTCTAGCAAAACGCGAGCACACTCAATTGCGCCCGAGGCGACGACGTACTTGGTTGCCTCGACCCGCAATTTGCGGCCAGATGGTGATACGGCAACGACGTTTGTGACATTTCCTAAAGTATCTAAGCCCCACTCTTTCGCAACGGCTCTGACGTAGACTTTCGAGGTTCCGCGGCCATCGCCATTGTCAACGAGCCTCGCGAGGTTCTTCTTTCGAAATGGCAGGAAGATCGAACTGATGACCCCCAGTCCAACGTCCCTCAGAGTACTTGCATCCCTATGCAGGAGCTGATCTGCGAACGAGAAGAAGTTTGGCTCTCCATCGTATCCCAATTCGGCAAGTACCGTGTCTTGGTACCCTTCAACCGTCGCAACGATATGATCCCACGTGGCGCGATCACAAGAATTGCCGGCAGCCAATCGATCATGCTCAGAATGCGGCGCTAACAACCCACCCCAACGACAGGTCGAACCTCCTAGGCCGAACGATCGCCCAACCAACGCTCCGGGATATTCGCTCCGCCCAAAGTTCGGGACGAATCCGGTTTCCTCGGGCGGTTGCCCTTTCCGCCCACCTGCCTCTAGGCAAAGGACCTTTAGTCCCATCGACGTCAGTCGCATAATCAGGTAGGCACCGGCTGCGCCCGCGCCAATGACACAGAAGTCGAATCCGGATTCGACGACATCCGCATCTGCTTCGTCAAGGTTGAGGATTGCAACTGACGTCAGGCTGTCACCTCGATAACAAACTGTGCCAAAGTCGCGAGCAGCTTCGTATTTTGCTCAGCAGCAAACGGTGAGGTGTTCACGCGTTTGAGCATCGCTACCTGATCCACCCGGGACACACCACACAAGACTCCGCCGGATCGATTGCGGGCCAACGCACCCCGGATCAGTAACTCAGCAATACCCTCTTTACTGGAGGCTGACACGCCAATTACATCCGACCACTCCTCATCGTAGCGTGGCGACCCTGACAGCCATCGGGCGAAGGCTGCTCGCAGTGCCCCATCACGCCCCAACACGGAATGTGCGATCACAGTCTCATACGAATCACTTTCCCAGCGAATCGGATGCGCCCAACAGGCTGAATCCGGGAACTGAACTACGCTAGCTGGGAACCCCGATTCAACCAAAGTTGCACAGTCGCTCCTATTAGTTGCCAGCCCGAGTGTTCTAACTTGTCCTGATTCAAGAAGTTCCTTCAGAGTATCACGAACTTCGGTCGTCACCGCACTCGGCGACACACTATGAAGATGTAGGACGTCAATTTGCTCGATCTGCAGCGATTCCAGACTGAGGCACACGGACTCTTTGAGCTCAGCAATATCGATTGCATTGATTGTTCTGCGATTGCATTCCTCGGTGGCGAATCTCGTACCCGGCTTCTTCAGCATTCGCCACAATGGCTTTAGCGATTGGGTTAGATTCCGTCTGACCGTAAGTCGAAGCGGATGATGTGATTCGACTGGCTTTCCAAACTTTGTGGCGATCGTAACCGTGCTGCGTTCAACCCCCTTTAGCCAATTTCCGAGGATGCGTTCGGACAGGCCGAAGCCGTATGAGTTGGCTGTGTCGAAGTACCTAATTCCAGCGGCGTAGCTTTCGTCAAGAATCCGACCAGCGGTGGACGAACCGCAACTACCGCCAAATCCACCGCATCCGAGACCCAGCCACGGACGCCTGTGTGGGAACAGCGAATGGGGCGTCGCTCGCGATTTCATCTCAACTGTCTTCCGGCTGCTTCTGATCCCATTCGCTAAAATCGAGACCGGTCAGCTCCTGCAACTGAGGTCGTTCAGTTTCGAAGTGCTGACGCAATCGCAGGAGCACGTCCTGCGGAATCGATATTTTTTCGGAAATATGTGCGCCCGATTTTTCCGACCGCCATATCAGCCTATCTCTTAGCGCCCGCGGCACTGCCACTCGGGCCACTGCTCTCAACATGCGACTGGTTCGAATTTTTCTTAGTAACTGGACACGTTTGAGCCGCACAAGAAACGGATTGAAGTCTTTGACTGTGGAGACGTTGTAACGGACGTTTGAGTCGATGCGGCATGAGCTGTCGAGGCCCACAAAGTCGCACAGTTCTGCCATCGTCTTGTCGGGCGCAGCCTCAAGTTGCTCAAGCAGAAAAACGCGAACTTGTCCCGGGAATGCCTTGTACCATGCTGCGAGATGTTGGTGGTACATGCTCCAGTCAATGATGTCGTGATTGAGGTCTTCAAAGAAATCACGAGTATCTCCGTCACTCGGAAGTACCCCGCCGTCGCTGGCTTGGCTGCCACCGGTGCGAAATCGCATCAGATACTGCGAAATAGTCCTGGAGACAGGTTCTCGCAGGAACACGACAAGCCGACATTCGGGTAATCGCTCACGGATCTGATTTAGCGCGTTTCTGCTGTATAAGTAACGCACCGCCACTTCGCCCCGAATCTGTCCTTCGGCAGCACCTCGAAACAAGTCCGAATATGCGTCCCAGGACCGCGTCTGAACGTTGGTGTAACCTGCATCCTCGCAGACAAAGTAGTGAGTTTCTTTCGGGCAAAGAAACACGTTCGGATGCTGCAACAGGTAGTGGTAGACAGAAGTCGTACCACACTTTGGGGCACCGAGGATTAGAAAGTCAGGCTTTGGGGTCACGTGGTGCTGCTGCACGAGGCTCGCGGCAAAACCGCAGTGTCTTTCTAAAGTGACTTATCAGAGTCAGTCAACAACGACGTCGACCGGCCGTGGGCCGCCGTGAACCAACCATCGGTAGACGGCGGCCATCCGTCGCCCTACTACGTTCCAGTCGAATTCCTGCTCAACCCATCGTCTTCCGTTTCGCCCCATCTCGGCTCGGCGTTCATCGCTGGCTGATAGAGCGGTGCGGAGAGTTTCTGTCAGCCCTTCAACTGAATGCGGCAGCCACCAGCCAGCGTCCTTTTCGTTCAGCCCGGACCACGGCGCACCTTCAAATACGATTGCCGGAACACTGTGTGCAAGTGCTTCAGCAACACTAATTCCGAAGTTCTCAGAATGCGTCGGAAGAACATAAAGGTCTGCATTCACAAAGGTTCGTGACTTTGCAGCGCCGAGCACTTCACCGATGAATACTACATTCTCCAGACCCAACGCGTCGCGCAGTGCCATCATCTCGTTGGCGAACGCGTGATCTTTGGGACCAGCGATTTGAAGATCCCAGTCATTCGTGGCTGGTCCAAGATTCTTCCAAGCCTCGAGCAGAATATCGATACCCTTTTTAGGGTGGATCCGGGCGAGGAACAGTACGACTCTTCGGTCCCGGTTTTGCGATTTAGTCAGGCTTGAAGCGTCCGGGCAATGAACCCCATTTGGTACCACCGCAACAGGCCCGGATGGACGAACTCGGCGAACCTCATGTAGTTCCTCCATGCAGGTTGCATGAACGCAATCGACGTTCATCAACAATCGCTTTTGCCCGATATTCCAGATGATCCACTTCCGCAGTTTCGATCGATTCCGAGCCCAGTCGGACAGAGTCCCTCGAGGCGAGACTAGCAGCTTGCAGTTCGTCCCACGGCGAGCAGCCTCCGGATAGATGTTGGGCATCTTCCAAAGGCTATGCGTATGCATAATGTCCGCCGTTTTTGCAGCTTGGCCCAGCGCACGCTTCATACTCCGCGACACGCCTAGTGGTCGTGAAAACGGGAGCGATGGATATGGGTAGAAAGTCGTCTCGGGAAAGAGCAACCGATCCGGCTTTGGATCGAGGGCCATCAGCTTCGTTGGAATTCCAGCATCAACCAATGCCTGGCAGAGTGTTGGTACTGAAAGGGAGGGGCCACTCGAAACTTTATCGATGAGTGGGACGATCTGTACCGACAAGGGACCAGTGTTCATTCTGATCTTTGCGTTGGCTACTGCTGGGTCATACCGAGTGGGTGCTTTAGCCAATTTGGTAGCTTTGTCGTCCACTTCTCAAAGGCCCAATAAAAGACGTAAGCGCCTCCAATAGCGAAACCGCATGCGCCGAAAGTTGGTAGTAGTGAGATGCTGCGTTTATCAGTTGCGAGCCCCTTCCAGAGTTGAAAGAAGGGGCGGTGGGTTAGGTACAGCGAATAGCTGAATATTCCCAACCAAGCGAAAACGCGAGAGGTTCGAGATACCCACTGGCGCTCTGGCTGTATCACCCACCATGTAAGAACACTGAATGCCAATGCATACCCGAACTCGGCAAAGTCCTTGTACTTCACGAGATCCAGCACCATCGCTCCAGCCATGGCCGGTATTGCAAGATACTTCGCTGATCTCCATAGGGGAGCGCGGCCTGCCTCGACATCAGCGATATACGCACCAAAGGTCCAGGTGAAGAGGAACGCGATGAAGGTTGGGCCGCCGGAGTGATGCCGATGTGGAAAGAAGCTGTCGATGTCAAGCAGGCGGTTAGCTATCACGTAAGTCAGTGAGACAGAGAACGCGAAGGTGAGGCATCGATGGGCCCCCCATCTTCGAGAGATGAACAACAGGACTGGGTAGAAGAGGTAGAATTGCATCTCGATCGCCAACGTCCAGAATGGCGTGTTTGAGCCAAACATGAAGGTAGCGAACCCCTGCAAAAATACAGTGTTGCTTAGCATGGCGAAACCGCTGTAGTCGCGGTCAGCACGATGCGTGATACCCATGTAGTTCGATACGCAGAAGTCAATGCAAAAAGTCAATAGTATCGCGAAAAGGTACGCGGGATAGATTCGCCATATCCGTCGCAGAGCGTATTGCCGGTAGTCCAGCTTGAACGTAGGTTCGGTGGTCAAAGCAATCGCTGCACGGCGGTGTATGCAGTAGCCGCTTAGTACAAAGAACAGCTGTACTCCGAGACCTCCAAAACGTATCGGAGCAGACAGATATCCAAGAATCGCAGTAGGATTGGCTGATATGCCGAACTGGTCCCAAAGCTTCGATAGGCCAACCCAGAGATCCCCTCTTCCGTGCACGAGTACCACGGCCAGAGCCGCAGCCCCTCGTAGGACGTCAATTCCTACAAGTCTGGCGCGGGCTTTAGTGGGTTGTGCCAAGTGCCGACTCCTTCAATGTTCTCCGCCCGCCGCGGCGTGCTTGAACCATCATCCAGCGGCCACCCCCAGTGACCAACGCCAACTGAATCCAAAACATGTAGGCGTTTGGGCTACCAGCTGTTAGATTCATGTCGTGCGATACAGTATTGATGACGCTGCATGTCCAGCTGAAGAACACTGCGAGCAGCAAATCGCGGATCGATGATGGAGGCATCTGACTAAGTCGATAACCGGAAAGCAGGCCCAAGAACAGTATTGACCAATACGCGATCAAACCCATGGCGCCCAACTCGTAGAATACCGCGAGATGCTCGTTGTGCGCGATTTTTTGTTCGTACCTGTTATTCCTAAAAGTCCAATCAAAGTCGATGCTCTCAAGGTGATGATACCTTGACGTGCCGAAGCCGTATCCGAGTAGGGGTTTGTCCATCGCCTTGTCGTAGAGAGTCTCCCATCTATCAACACGCCCGGTAGTGATGTCCTCCGCGTCCAGACGTAACAGCTGCCTCAGTGCAGGACTGTAATTCAGTGCCATACCAAAGACGGCGACTGAAATGAGACAGACGAGCACGCCGCCAGCCAGCCGCTTACCGCGCAATACACCTACATAAAATGGGAGCACCACGAGCGCCGTGCCAATGCCGCCCCGCCCTCTGGTTGCCAGCAGAAGGAAAAGCAGATAGCAAAGCAGGCCAAACAAAAGGGATCGCCACTTCGGATGGAGATGACGGATGCCCCATAGAATAAAGGGCGACGTGGATGCGATAATCGATGCGGCCCCCGTTGCCTTCAGGTTACCGGCGACGAAACGGACACCCCCCTCCGTTGAGAGGGTCGCCCCTGACACGGCACCAGTGAACGCGATCCCAGTTGCAACGACAAGTAGGGCTACAAAAATCGTCGCGCAGACCGCGATAAGCTTTTGCGGATCTCGAATCGCGACACTGGTTGTCGTCACCGAGAATACGATCATCGCCCCGAATGCCGCCGACCGAAACATTGAGTAGGTGGGAAGTTGCGAGTAAATCGATGAGGCTGCTGTGAGCAACACCAGTAAACCGCATGAGTGAACGACTTTCCCGTTCCAGGCCCATCCTCCATTCACAAGTTGCCAGAGCCCTATGAGGCCCAGAGCGCCTGTTATCGCCCATCGTTGTGAGCCCACCGCGGAAGCCAATCCCGGAATGAAGAACGAGACCAGCCAAAGTGCCCATACCAGGATCGGGATCGGCGTCGACTTTAATCGGCCGATGAAGCCTTGAGCCCGTCGTCGATAGACGCCATTGTGAGGAGTCTGTGTCGCCGCCCGCATCCTTTGAATCTGTGGTGGCGTGCTACCGACACGTGCCATGAGTCGTTCCTTGGCATGAGGCTCGAAGGGCCGCTACGAGCCTGCTCTCGTAGCTTTGAAGGGTCAGCTGCTCTTTCAGTGCGGCAGTCGCAGTCGATAGCTTGCTCAACATTTCAGGTGTATCCAGGAATCGCTGGATCGCTTGTACAATCGCGTCTGAACTTCTTGGTGGTACAATGAAGCCCGTTGATCCATCTTCAACAATCGTTCCCGCGTTCGAGCTTGCGATGACCGGTAAACGGGTTGACAATGCTTCGTAGGCGACGTTGGCGCTTCCTTCAGAAACCGATGGGACAACCAGAACGTCGGCCCATTCGTAGTGCTCTCGCAACTCAGACCTCGGCACTGGACCAACGACTCTTATTCGGGATGCGATCATTTTAAGCGTAGGGCAAGAGAGGCGATTGGGGCCAACGGCCCGGAAGTCGACTTCGTCTTTAGGGAACTCATTTGCCGCGTTGTATAGATACTGAATTCCCTTTAGGAGCCGCAGATTGCCAACGTACAGGACTCGTAGCGGTCGATCGTGCCTTTGGCGAATTGGGACCGGCCGGTCTTCTTCGGCATAGTGGGTTCCGTAAGGGACCACGGTTACCCGGGTTACATCGGCACCGACCGAGTCCAGTGCCGTTCGCACGTGATCTGATCCTGTAATGATCTGGTCGGCCAGGTCCCACTCCTGTTTCTCGCGTTCTGCCATCGCTCGCCACGCATCACTCATACCGATCTCACCAGCAGATGATTCCCACGCCGGGTACTCCGAGTAGACCTGCCCCATCAGGTTCTCCTCGTATTCCACGGGCGCTGAGGTCTGGTCGAGAATGCAACGAATGCCCTTCTCTTTCGCGGCCTGAAAGACTTCGACAGCCGCCCCGTTAAAACAATACACAGCATCTGCGTCAGCGAAACCACGACTGGAAACCAGTTCCCCAAAACGCTTGTTGTCTCGCAGGTGGCGAGCTCGAACCGCATCCGGCGCGTTTGAGAAACCACTGCTGATTGTTCTCTTTAGCCCGAACGCGTTAAAAGCGTAAGTCAACGATCGCGGTACACCGGGAACGTGTCGACCCAGCAACTTGCGATATCGCGGCAGGAATTTCAAAACCGGAGAGAACCCGCGAACAAGCTGCATCCACCCATGATCACTCAGGAAGTCTGTGACAAACTCCGCCAAAATCCCCGCACGATAGAAGTACTGGGGAATCACGTAGTGACGCCGCGAACCAATTTGTGCAACAAGCACCTTCACGCCACGGCCACCTTCCGTGCCGGGGCGTTGGCCGTAAGCATCTCTACCAGCCGACCCGCCAGCGATTTGTGCCCAAATTTGTCAAACCCTGCCTGCCACTGTCCATGAATTGCGGCCAGCTCTCTTGGAGCACTCGTATCCACCCAGTCGGCAATTGATTCCGCAAGTGCTTCCTCGTGCGTGTTCTCCAGTACCCGGCCAACAGTGTCGTCCAAAATCACATCACGAGCACAGCCAGTCCGATCACTCACCAACACCGGTAATCCACTCGCAATGGCTTCTAGAATCACCACGCCCCATGTCTCTCGCGAGGGATGAACCATCACATCCGCGGCGCAGAACCATTTCACGATGTCTTCGGGAGCGACGAACCCCGGAAAGTGGATTCGATCTGTGTACTTTGACTGCTGTTTGAGTTGCTCAAGATCATCACGCAAGGGACCATCGCCTACCATGACAAGCTCAAGATCCCGCCCATTCGCCACGCGTCCAAAGGCGGCCATTAATTCAAGCACGCCTTTGGACTGGATAAACCGTCCCACGAACAGCAGCACGGTCGAATCAGGACGTAGCCCCATAGTCTCCCTGAACGGCATTCGCAGCGGGGCCAACTCAAGAGAGCGATCGCGTAGTGAGTCCACGTCAGGCACGTTCGGAAGCTGGAACAATCGTTCGTCTGCGAATCCGTAGTGCCGCAGATAGGCCGACGCCAAAGTCCCCGTTGGCAGGCCGCCCTTCGCAGTCTTTAACCATCGCTTCAACGCAAAGTCCTTTACCGCACTCTTAACCGCCCCACGCTTCGCACTCATGTTGGATTCGCACATCAAATACCACGGCGAACCAGCGGACCGGGCCGCTCTGACTGCCGACAACATCGTGACATGGTTGTACCCGCCAACCAGGACCGCATCGTAGTTCCCCTTGCGAATCGTACTGCCAACTTCAGCGTTCCAGTAACATGACGCCGTCGGCCCGCGCCAGCTAAGCAAGTTTCGAGCCGCGGGATAAACAGCGTTGAACTCTTGGGGCCAGGTCACATCCCACGGCCGATCCGGCTTCCCCTTCGCGCAAAAGAACACGTCCAGAGAAACACCTTTCTGTTCGGCCACGACGTTCCAAAACCGGTCTCGGTAAGGAGTCGGAATTGGCGTTACGACGGCTATTCTCAACGATTCACTCATTGTCGGGAGAGGCACTCCCGGTAGGCATCCAGGGAGATCTTCGCGTTTGCTTCCCATGAATTATCGTGACGGTATCGTTCAAAATCGCCGGGCGTCATCTGGAAAGACGCCATCGACTCGACCCCCGCTCGCAAAGCCTCCGGCGACTCGGCCTCAACACACTCTCCAATTCGATATCGCTCTAATGTTTCACCAAGCGCTCCTACATCAGTCACGAGAATGGGTTTGCTGTAGCACGCCGCCACGGCCAGAACACCACTCTGTGACGTAAACGTCTTCCGGTAAGGCAACCCAACCCAGTCACACATGTTGAACAAGTTTGGAATTTGCTCTGTATCGATGAATCGGTCAATCATCGTGACAGAGTTCTCCATCCCTGTTGCTCGGATGAGTTCATCGTATTCGGCTCGCGTATGTTCCTGTCGATCGTTGAACTTACCGGCAATCACCAGATGAACACCCTGGCCGGAAAGTGCCGGCAAAAGATCGTACAAGCCTTTATCATCTCTCACGGCTCCAAAGAACAACGCCACCGGCTTGTCCTGAGGTATCCCGTGCTTGCTACGCGTGTCCTCTCGGCTCTCCGTCGGCGGTCCGTATTCGAAGGTTCCAATTGGGACTCGGGCCGAAGAAAAATCCGCATCGGGGCATCTCGCCTTGATCGCTTCAACCTGCCTGTCGGCGTGATAGAACACAAGATCAGCCGCTCGGTAAACCGCTGACAGCTGTGAGTTGTCGTAAGCCGGACATACGAGACCACGATTGCGATAGGCATCGTGAATGGTCAGCGCGATTGGAAGTCCGGTCTTCTCTAGCTTTGACACCCAGAACGGTGCACTGATTTGGTTGATATTGAAGAGGTGAACCATGTCCGCCCCCAACCGCTTCGCGCTCGCCGCGAACCTCCGGGGGTTTGCGACCTGGCCGCGAACGAACCGTAACCGACGCCGCCACCGCCGCTCGTGAAAAATCTCTGACAGGGTTGGTTCGATCGCGTAGGCAGGGGACTGCTGCAACCCGTAGTACGAAGGCGAACACACAAGAACCGGCTCGCAGTCCGCGTGACGCGCAATCTCCTGCAACAACTGATGGGCGTACTGCGCAATACCGCTACCTTCGCTTCCGAAGAACAGGTAGTAGGCAATCTTCACAGTGCGGCACCTCCGCGATAGATGCCGGCCAACGCGTCTACATGTCTGCCGACGCCAAATCGCTCTGCTACGAGGACTCTTCCTGTCTGCCCAAACTTTGACCGCAGTGCGGCGTCGTCTAGCAGGGCCTGGGTACGCTCGGCCATCGCCGAGACATCACCAGCGGACACCAGGAATCCGGTTTCGCCATCGGTGAGCCAATCGGAGACGCCTCCTACGTCGTATCCAACAACGGGAGTCGCATGGGCCATCGCCTCAACACCGACAAGCCCAAACGGCTCTGCCCACAGAGACGGGAAGATCACAACAGATGCCATCTCCATCATTCGGCTAACACCGGCTCGGTCCATCCAACCGGAGACTTCAAGTCGATCAGCACAGCCAAACTGTTCCGCACGCTTACGCAACTCAACCTGTACTCCGTCCGTCGGATCCCCAACAACAACCCCTCGCGCGGACGAGAGACGTGACACAACTTCAACGAAGTCGTAGACCCCTTTTTGTTCGCGGGCTCGTCCCAGAAACAAAATCACCGGTTCCCGATCCGCAGCCTCAACGACGCTTTGTGGGGTAGTGATTGGACAGAAGTAGTGCAGCACATCTACTCGAGCCTGCGCACTAATCCCTGAACGGAATCGGTCTGCGACATACTGGCTGTTGGCAACCACCTTCTCAAACTGATCCGCCACCTTGCGGACTGCCTGAATACGACCATGAAAGCCCAGTGCTTTTCCCGGACGCGGCGTCTGACAACCTCGAAGCACACCAAGAGGGAAGCACATCAACGAACAAGTCCTGTCGCAAATCGCCTTGGATTTTCGGTAGTAGAATCCGGACGAAGGGCACATGTAGCGGTAGTCGTGAAGATGTAGCACACACCGGTACGACGCCGCAGCCAGAACCGCCCCGGCGTTGTAGATGTTGTGCAAATGAATCACGTCCGGCTGCACGCACTCAACAAGCTCATGCACGGCCCGAGCGCCAGCTTTGTCACCCGACTTCTCGGGAATGGACAACGCAATAGTCTCGTATGACTGTGGCCAAACACTGCCATCGCCCTTGCCAAACCCAACGTGGACATCAAACCCCATTGCTTCCTGCTCGCGCATCAGGCGGACCAGGTAGACTTCAATGCCCCCCTTCTGCAGCAGGTAATCGTTGAGATGTAAAACTCGCACAGCTTCGCTTACTGGCCCAGCAGTGAAACGTCGTGGTCAACCATTTGCTTCACCAGGTCTTCGAACTGGAATTCAGGAGACCAACCAAGCTTTTCTGCCGCCTTAGCAGGATCCCCAATCAACAATTCCACCTCAGCCGGGCGGAAGAAGCGAGGATCGATCTTCACATAGTCTTCGTAGTTCAATCCAACATGTCCAAAGGCGATCTCACAGAACTCACGGACGGCAAAGGTCTTGCCCGTCGCGATAACAAAGTCATCGGGCTGTTCCTCCTGCAGCATCAGATGCATTGCTCTCACATAGTCCTTCGCGTGACCCCAGTCTCGGCGGGCATCAAGGTTACCCAGAGAGAGTTCCGTTGCCTTACCAGCCTTGATCATCGCCACACCGTGCGAGATCTTTCGCGTCACGAACTCGAAGCCACGCCGTGGACTCTCGTGGTTGAACAGAATCCCGTTGCAGCAGAACATCTCGTACGCTTCACGGTAGTTTCGCGTCAGTTCGAACCCAGCACACTTGCTGATTCCATAAGGACTACGCGGATGGAAGCGGGTGTCTTCTGTCTGCGGAATTTCGTGCACCTTGCCAAACATCTCACTACTGCCGGCAAAGTAGAACCGACAATCCGGCCGTGTCTGGCGAATGGCTTCCAGCACAAAGTGAGTACCATTGATGTTGGTATTCATGGTCGAAAAACCGTCCATGAAGCTTTCTGCCACGAAGCTCTGGGCTGCCAAGTGATAGCACTCGTCAAACTGATTTGCTGCCAGCACACTGAAGACGCTGGCGTAGCTTTCAAGGCTCGCGCTATGGAGATGAACCTTGTCAATCATTTGTCGAATCCGCTTCAGCCGGTGAACGGGATCCTCAAGAGCGACTCTCCGAACAATGCCATGGACTTCGTAGCCGAGCTCCAGCAGATGCTCTGCAAGGTAGCTGCCGTCCTGACCTGTTATTCCTGTAATGAGTGCTTTCTTCACGGTCGTCGCCTAGTCAATTGAAAGTTAAGCCTTGGAAACGCGGGCAGGATTATTGCGCGCAGCACCAGCAGAAGCGTCACTGTCGCCGTTACGGAATTCACGTAGGAACTTCTGCCATTCGGCGATATCTCGGCGTTCTGAAAGAAGCCGAGGCAGCGCTCTAATCACATCAACGCAACCAAGCAAAGTTGCCGAAACTGGCTGAGAAGATGGCGTCCGCAGGATGCCCCGCAAGAGATTTCTCGGTAACCCAGCCGCGTACCGGAGAAGCGTACGGAGACGATGGGTTGGATGCTCGCGGACTTTGTGTATCAAGCGATTCCTGATCAACGCTCTCGCCCGTCGTTTGCTGGTTTGCCGAGACACAGAAACGGAACCGCTGAAATGCCCGACCCTCGCGTCTGTGCAGGCAATAACGCGGTACCCCGCGTTACGAACACGGCGACAAAGATCGTAGTCCTCGTAGTAGCTTCCGAAGAACGGGTCGAAGGGACCATTCTGGTCCAACACGTCTGTCCGAATCGCCATGGCGGCAGCGGTCACAAAGTCCAATTCAAGAACCGATTGTTTAAGGCTTTCCTGCCCAAGCCCCTTCTGTTTGACGCACTCGACCAAATTGGGTTCCCAGTCGCACAGATCGTATTGCCGCAGCCCCGGCGAGATGACACCAACATCGGCCTCGTTTTCGAAACACTCGACGCAGCGGTCAATCCATCCTGATGTACTGACCGTGTCCTGATTCAGGAACACTGTGTACTTCGATTCGCAAGCAGTGTGCCGCAAGCCAAAATTATTCGCATCCGCAAATCCCAAGGGCTTTGGCGTCTTAATCACTTCGACATCAAACGCGGTCAGGTCCATCTCCGAAAAGGTTGGGTTGTTCTTATTGTCGACGAAGCACAGATGGAGCCGCGACGAACTGGCCGCCGCCAGAGACTGGAGACATTTCTCCAACCACTTTTCACTTTCGTAGCCAACAAGCAGCACATTGACCTGATGTTGCGACTTCATCACTCGTCACACAGACAGCAGTAAACGCTGTACGACTTCACGAATCCTGTTCTTGTAGACATCTTCTGTATAGAGGCGACCAGCATCCTCGTACCCGGATGAAACCAGCCGTGCTCGAAGCTGGCCATCTTCGAGCAACAGCGTGACCGCATTGGCCAAAGCCGAAGTGTCACCATACTCAACCAGCAAGCCGTTCTCTCGATCGCGAATCGTCTCACACAAACCACCAACAGCTGACGCAACGACAGCACGCTTCCGCGCGAACGCTTCAATCACTGTGCGACCGAAAGGTTCCTGTCGCGATGGCACCACAACGATATCGCACGCATCGTAGAACGCGACCATGTCTTTGATTGTGCCAACAAAATGAACTCGATCTTCGACGTTCAAGTCGCGCACACGGCGTTTCAACTGCTCGACGTAACTTTCATCGCCGGTACCGCTCACAACAAACTGGCAAGAGTCATTCGCAGCCAGAATTTTGGGCACCGCACCAATGAAGAAGCCGTGCCCCTTCATAGGACGCAACGTACCCGGCACACCAACGATTGTTCCTCCTTGCAGATCAACGGGTAACGCCCCCTGCTCTGGTGAAGTGAAGTAGTTATCGCCAACAGCGTTTGGCACGATCGCCAGACCCGGCAACTCTGTGCGCCCCAGCAGATCGTTCGCAACGGCCTTTGAGATCGCGATTGATGCGTCCGCCCGTCGACGCAGCAATCGCGAAAGAAAGTACCGGAAGATTCGATTCGGAAGCTTCACCTCGCCCCCGTAAGTTGATGTCATTTCTCGCAAGTGCCACAACACCGGCACTCCCCGCTTTGCCGCCCCAAGCGCGGCGGCCGCGCTCACACTCGTATTGATGTAGACGAAGTCTGGCTTCGTACTCGCGAACAACGCGGCGAACTCATCAGCGTTCTTCCGTTCATCGAGGTAATTGCGGATCGCAATCAGAGGCTTAAGGCTACGAAATGCAGACTTGTGAGCCAGCACCTGAGTCGAGCATCCAATGGCTTCATACTCCGCAACCATGTCGCCCGGTTCAGCGAAGATCGCATCAACCGAAACTCCGGATTCAAGCAGCGCCTTCACGACCAGCAATCCACTAAACGTGGAGCCTGTCCGCTTACCACTAAACTGAACAAAGGCAGCCCGCATCAGGCCCCCGCACTCCATCCAAGGAGTGCATCCACTTCGTCCCACATCTCGTGACACTTGGCCAGAAGAGCCTTCTTTGCCTCCACCAACGCGTTCCGCGCCGTGACCTGAAAGTCATCTTCAAGCTGACGCAGAACCTGATCGCGAAGTACAGACTCCTCAGAATCAAGATACAGGATGCTGTTCGAGCAACCAAAGTCATCCAACAGCATTTCGTACTTGTGACTCCACCCGGTCGACAACACCGGGACGCCGGACGAGAGCGACGCCACCACCCCGTGGAAGCGCGATCCAATTACAAGCTTCGCTTGCGATATTCGCTGTTTCAGGCTAACCGGATCCGGATCCGAGATTACCTCAACTGGTTTGTCCAACCCAGCTTGGATCTCGGGCACCAGTTTCTTGTCCTCATTTGCATCGTGGAGCAGAATTTTCACCGGGTGCGACGCCGACAATGCAGCTCGAATACAAGTCTGAAGCAAGGGGACATAGCGACCAGCTTCGGACGGTTTCGAGCGATCCATCATTCGCATGTTAGGGACGATCAGCACATCTTTCGGCGGTGTGTCACTGGCAACAGATGCACTAAATCCAATCGTAATGTCCGGGGCCAGTTTCACGTGATCACGTTTGCCGAAGTGCTTCTCAATGTGCCCCAGAGAAACCGTATCGCGTGCGTAGATAAGGTGGCTCTTGTCCACGACCCGCGCGAACGCGTCTCGCATCTCAGCTCCCTCGAACGGGCCAAACGCTTGTGGCAACAACACGACACGCTTCCCCAGTCCCGCCCAGGTTTCCACGCGACTGGCAAACTCAGTAGTGCGGACAACCGGATGCTGATCACCAAACGCAAAACCAGAGATGTCAATCACTGCGTCCAGGTCTTCATCCTCGTACAGACCCATGGACTTGCGGAACCGTGCCGGCGTGCATGCAAGAGCCAGTCGAGTGCGTCCCCATTTCTTCCACTCGAGCTTGTTGGCGAGATTATATCGGAGCCTATCCTGAAGGCATCCGAACCATGGAGTCACGGCCAGGGTGGTGTCCGAATGTGGAACACCGAAGTGCGCTCTCACAGTGGCCATCATCAACTCAGCACCTTTGTTTCGGGTGCTGGCACCAGTTACTTCAATCAGCATGCATCGAGGGTCTCAGGTGGTGGGCTGCGATTCTGTCCAGCCAGCAGGCTTCAGCGGCTTCCATGCACCGTCTCCGATGTAGCTGCTGAATGACCATTGTTCCGGTATGGCATCCTGCCCCTCGAAGAGGCACAGGCCACAGCTTCCAGCATCGATTGCGTGGCTGAAACCACGCCTTACTCGGAGCTCGTTCCACCCGTCAAGCATGTCCTGTGACCAGTAGATGTCGTCGAATGCCACTATCGCGCCTGAGTTTAGGTGAGGTCGGATCCGTTGGAAATAGTGGATCGTCGCCGTCTTCTCGTGGTGTCCATCAATCCAAGCGAAGTCGATTCCATTTTCCAGCGTTGGGAGTATCGAGTCCAAGGCTTCGCTGAAGAATTGGTTGTAGACTTCCGCCCTTGGGTTGACCGACCTGACGGAGTCGGCAGCGATCTTTGAAAGTTCTGTTGAAGCTTCCATCGTGATAAATCGTTTGCAGCATGGCACAGCCGCGAGGTAGGAGGCCCCGATGCCGACGCATGAGCCGAACTCAATCAGCGTACCAGCGCCTGCATCCCTAGCAATCAGGTGAATCATCTGACCCACGTCAGCCGGGACGCTGGTCCCCATGGCGAGGTGCTGAGCGGAGAAGGTCTTGCAATCACCAGGGGCTGTCACAGTTCGGTAATCGGCAGACGGCTTCGGTGAATAGAACACTGGAATTTGTTCGTCACCACGTGCCGCGATGTCGACTCTGATCTTCTCAATGCGGGCAAAGGCGGCGGCAACGTCAGGTGGCTGCATCCCGCCGATCACGCATTGGAGTCCACGGGCAAATACTTCGGGCAGTCCGGATGAAACGGCCTCCGATAGTTCGGTCAGGCCAGCCTTTATACGTTGTCGCTTTCTGGCTCCCCGTTTTAGCTCACGCAGCGATCTCCGGATCTTCGGCAAAATCATATTGTCACTTCTTCGTTATATTGACTTCGACAGTCACACAGCGGCGTAAGCGTCGCCCCAGTACTCGACTAATGAGAAACCAAGCAGCTTGCTGAGTCCGCGATTTCGCTCAACCAAGTAGTCGGTCAAAAACTCTCGCGTACCACTCCTCATTGGTCGTGGCTTGCCATGCCGCATTGGGTTTATCGCGTTGTGTATACGATTGATTGTCCGGATGTATAAAGGTCGCCTCAGGCTGCCGTTACCTGGCAGGAATGGTAGATGCTTGTAGCCGATATAGGGGAATGTCATCCAGTTATGCATCAGTTGAAGTGAGTGAAAGCGCGGGATAGAACCCGGGTTACTCTGCTTTTCAATCTGAAGTGTTAGAGGTGTTACGCCGAGAAAGTCGCACAGCTCGGATACGATCTTCTGTGGTTCGGCAATGAATTGCTCGAATAAGACAACTCGAATCTGCTCCGCCTTGAAGAGGCTGTGGTATCTCTGCAACTGTTCGAAGTAGAAGCTGCGCTGCAGGAGTGGATAAGCTTGTTGCCTTATAGCTTGTTCGAAATGATGCGGTGTCCGCCCAGACCTTACCCAATGCCAATAGTGCGAATATGTGCGAGCTACAGGCTCTCTAAGGAGAAAGATCAACTTGGTGTTGGGTGCCATCTCACTGATTCGGTCAGGCGCGAGCTCGGACGCCAGGTAAGTTGGTGTATCCTCACCAAGGATCGCTGCTTCAGGAGAATCTGAGAAGAAGTCGGCGTACCATCGAAGATAGTGCTGGTCCTGTTCGTTCAGACTGTATTTATTCCAAGTTCCATCGGGCGTCGGAAACGCAAACTCCGGCTGCTGCATGAAATCGTCAAGAGAGAAGAACTTAAGTTCGCCTGGTGGAATGAATATGCGAGGATGCGTTGCCAGAATCTCATGCAGCGTAGTAGTTGCGCACTTCATTGCCCCGCCGATGATGAAATCCGGCATGGGATAACAGCGGCCGTTGACCTCATGCTGCGCCATTGGCTTGGCGGACTCCGTTTCCCCTTGAACGCAGAAGGCCAAAGACGACGCTGCGTGCGTCCTCGTAAGCCGGCGATCTAACTAGGTGTGAGAGCAGTAAGTATGTCGTTCCAAAGGTCAATGCCAGCGCCACGCACGTCACTATCTGATGCGGCCAGGCAACAAGAGTGTGCAAAGCAAGAGTCACCCCTCCGGCCAGAGCGGATGGCAGAGCAGAACTCAAGAAAGCCCGTGCCTGGACGACCATGGTGGCCTCGGTCCGAATAGAGACCTGCCGAAAGTAGAGGCCTGAGAAGACGGCGAGATTTATGGCCTCGCCGACGATCATTGCCTCGATGCCGTAAGAGAATGTCGCCGTTATCGCGAGGATCGAACCGGATCGACTTAACAGCTGTAATCGCAGAGCATCATTCAGTTGGTCAGTAGCCTTGAGCACAGTTGAACAAGCTTTGCGGAGAGGGATTAACGCTCCAACAAAGCAGAAGAGACGCAAGTAGGGTACACAGTCGATCCACTTATGGGTCAGCAACACATCGACGATGGGTTCTGCCGCGGTAGCAAGGAACACCATTGTTGGCGTTACGGCGAAGCCGAGAAGTCCGAGCGATCGCACGTGTAGCGAGCGAATCTCACCTTTGTCGTCCTGCACCCGAGACATGGCGGGGTAAATCACCAAATTGACAGGCTGAACAACGTTCATCGTGCCAAGATCGACAAGCGACTTCCCTCGACCGTAAAGACCGAGAAGAGCAGGCGCGAACAGTTTTCCGATAACGACCTGGTGCAGATTTGTAAAGACGGTCTCAAGGACACTCATAACCGAGACGCGGCTGCCAAACGAAAAAAGCTTAGCGAAGCTTGCGCGGCTATAAGTGAACTGCGGCCTGAAACTGCCGCGATACCAAAACAGGACACACTTAACTGTTGTTGTCGTCAGAGCCTGTATCGCCAGGCTCCAGACGCCAAGACCCGCAAACGCCGCGTAGATTCCGGCGGCCCCGCCACAGACCATAGCAGCAAGGCTCATTCGAGTTGGCGTCCTGAAGTCCAACTTTCTCGTATACAGAGCTGCCTGAACTGCTGACAACGCGCTGACAACAATCCCCAGCCCGGTAAAGCGTACCAGCGACTTTAGTACCGGCTGATCGTAGAACTCTGCAATGGCTGGGGCACCGACGAACAGTGCCCCGTACAAGAGCAGTGCGATTCCCAAGTTCGTGTAGAATGCGGTATTACAGTCAGCTTCACTAATATCCTTCGCTTGGACTAGGGCTGAGGAAAAACCAGCATCACTAAGCGTCTTGGAGAGCGCTGTGAAAATAATAATCATGCCCAGCAGTCCATAGTCTTCAGGCGTCAGTAGACGGACCATTACGATTGTTAGGCCGAATCGAAGCCCTTGCTGCGAACCTTGCTGAATGAAACTCCAAAAAAGTGCGGTTCGAACGCCGCCGATTTCCTCCTTTTCCATTACACCGGCCCTGACGCTGTAACGTTAAACCTGCAAAGTTGGCTCAGCGGCTTTTTCTCTGAGTATGGGACCATACCCGTGGCATCTGGGTAGCCTACAGCAAGGAACATGATCGGGCGTTGGTCGATCGAGAGGCCAAGTACTGCAGCCGCGTCCCGCTCTCGCTCTTCGATATCCGGCCAGTTAATACAACAACTGCTCAAGCCAAGTGTCTCAAGGGCGTAGACGAATCCCATCGCAGCAAGTCCACCATCGATGTATATTAGGTGACGGTCTCGTTCGTCGTAATAGCTAGACATATGACCGACCACAACGGCCACTACAGGAAAGTTGTGATGAAATCCTGTGGTACCAGCCGGCAAAGGCGCAACTTTCGAGACCATTTTCGGGTCATCGAACACACGAAACTCAAACGGTTGTCGGTTGCACGCGCTCGGGGACTGGGCAGCGGCGGCGACTGCTTGCTGAATCAACTCGCGAGGCACCCGATCTGGTTTGAACCATCTGACTGACCGCCGTCGCTTCGTCAGCGCGAAGAAATCGATATATGTAACGGCGTCGAAATCCTCTGCGCGAACATACGGTCGACACATATCATTTCGATCAGGATAGTGGGCAGTGACGCGGTCCGATGAGACTCGTCGAAATCGGTGCCGTTGCTCGTTAATACACGGATGGGAGCCCGTGATGTCGAAGTAGTGGGTCAAGACATCGCGAGCCCAAGTGTATTCCTGATCGCAGAGACTGCACTCACTCTCGCTAGACAAGGCCTTGACAAAACAGTCCATGGTTTCGCCAATGTAGTCGACCGCGAAGATATCTCTTCGTGGCCTCATGATTAGGCCCTTCTCAATTCGGTGGATGTTCCTGCGCAGAATTGCCGACGTTCCAAGCGGCGATCGCTGTTCGACTTCGAATCGCACCCTGCCTGCTAACACCGCTTGCTGCTCACGTTTAAACTTTGGGTTCCAAAAAGCATAGTACAGCACCGCCAGGCTGCCTGATTTCGAGCAAAGGCGGACCAGGTGAAGGTCCAACCAGTGGTGGACTCGGCGAATCCGACGGCTTACGGCTGCTCTAACGCGACCAGTCAACCGCGCACCTCAGTATCGAGCTTGTGAAACGATTGGAGTGATGGCAACTCTCGGCCAGCGTATGCCTATTATTTCGGCGGGAACTCATCAGGGATTGGTTACCGTTTCTCGGCACTGGCCTGCCTTGAATATCTGTACCAGTCGCTATGGGGTTACTGTAGAAAGTTGGGGTTACTGTAGAAAGTTGTGTTTGGTGAGTCGTTGAAAAAGGCGACGTGTTTCGCGATGAATTGGTTACCGACAAAAGTTTCCAGCTCATTTACGAAAGGCACGTCACCCATGTCCCAGAG